>Ga0164299_10000014_pt1 | contig 83711 bp, 70 predicted proteins | sample Whisoiple_221_MG_FD_109712 | JGI IMG/M metagenome (GOLD analysis project Ga0164299, IMG submission 109712) | Unamended control soil microbial communities from upstate New York, USA - Whitman soil sample_221_MG | ecosystem: Environmental > Terrestrial > Soil > Agricultural land ...
CCGCGAGAAGCACCGCTCTGGCCGCGCCTACTTCGGGCCCTTCTCCAGCGCAAAGCGGGTGCGGGAGACGCTCGACCTGCTTGGCAAGCTGTTCCAGTTCCGCACCTGCGAGGGGGCCGAGCCGGGTCGCCGCTCCGGCAGCCCCTGCCTCGACTACTACATCAAGCGCTGCGGGGCGCCCTGCGTCGGCTACGTCAGCCAAGACGAGTACCGGCGCAACGTCGACGCGATCGTCGACTTCCTCTCCGGCCGCTACCGCCGGGTCGAGGCCGACGAGCAGGCGAAGATGGAGGAGGCCGCGGCGGCGCGCGAGTTCGAGCGCGCCGCCGTTCACCGTGACCGTCTGAAGGCGATCCAGTCGTTGTTCGAGCGCCAGCGGGTTGCCGGCGGCTCGGTCGGCACGGCGGACCTGATCGGGGTCGCAGCCGAGGGCGCCGACGCCAACGCGCAGGTCTTCCAGGTGCGCGACGGCATCCTCGCCGAGCGGCAGAGCTTCTATCTCGACAACCAGGCCGAACGCGAGCCGGCCGAGGTCGCCGAGGAGTTCATCGGCCAGTACTACTCGGCCTCGCCGGCGATGCCGCGGACGATCATCGTCGGCCCCTATCTGCGCGAGCGCGCCGAGCTCCTGGCGGCGGCGCTGGGCGAGCGCCGCGGCTCGCCGGTCGAGGTGAGGGTCGCCGAGCGCGGCGACAAGCGCCGGCTGCGCGAGCTGGCCGAGCGCAACGCCCGCCTGGCCCTCGACCAGGACCGCCTGCGGCGCGAGCACCGCCGCCAGCGGCGGGTCGACTCTCTCGCCGACCTGCGCGAGGCGCTGCAGATGGAGGAGCTGCCGGTGCGCATCGAGGGCTTCGACATCTCCAACCTCGGCGGCGAGCACACGGTCGCCTCGATGGTGGTCTTCGAGGGCGGCGCGACGAAGAAGGCCGACTACCGTCGCTTCCGCGTGCGGGGCGAGCGCGAGAACGGGTCCGACGACTTCGCTTCCATGCAGGAGGTGCTGAGCCGTCGCGTCAATCGCCACCTCGAGCAGGCCGACCTCTCTCCCCACGACGGCAAACGCGACGATAGCTTCGCCGCGCTGCCCGCGCTGGTCGTCGTCGACGGCGGCAAGGGTCAGCTCGGCGCGGCGATGGGGGCGCTCGGGCCGTTCGTCGAACGCGGTGTCGCCGTCGTCTCGCTGGCCAAGCGCGAGGAGGAGATCTTCGTACCCGGCCGGCCGAACCCGATCGACCTGGCGGCCGAGTCGGAGGCCTCGAAGCTGTTGCAACGTGTGCGCGATGAGGCGCACCGCTTTGCGATCGAGCATCACCGCGGCCGCCGCGACCGGGCGATGACCAGCTCCGTGCTCGACGAGCTGAAGGGGGTCGGCCCGGCGCGCAAGCGCGCCTTTCTCAAGCACTTCGGCACCCCCGAGCGCTTCCTCGCGGCAAGTCGCGAGGAGCTCGAGGCGGTGCCTGGCGTGCCCGGCAAGCTCGCCCGCGAGATCCACGAGCAGCTGCACAGGACCGGGGGCTAGGCGTGAGCAAGGACGTCGACCTGGTTCTGATAACCGGCCACTCCGGCGCCGGCAAGTCGGAGGCGATCGCCGCCTTCGAGGACGGCGGCTACTTCTGCGTCGACAACCTGCCGCCGCGGATGATCGGCAGCCTCGGCGAGCTCTTCCGCCACGAGGGCAGCGGGGTGGAGCGCGCCGCGGTCGTCTCCGACGTGCGCGGCGGCGAGTACTTCGAGGACCTGATCGCGGTTCTCGACGAGCTCGGCAGCGACGGGCTGAAGCCCAAGCTGCTCTTTCTCGAGGCCGACGAGGAGACGCTGCTCGACCGCTACAAGGAGACCCGCCGCCGCCACCCGCTTGCGCCCGAGGGCCGGATCGTCGACGGCATCCGCGCCGAGCGCGAGCTGCTGTCGCCGCTGCGCGCCCGCGCCGACATGGTGATGGACACCAGCGGCTCCAGCGGGGCGCAGCTGCGGCGACGAATCGCCGAGGAGATGCTCAATGGCCACGAGGGCGGCAAGCTGGCGCTCACCCTGCTCACCTTTGGCTTCAAGAACGGGCCGCCGCGCGACGCCGACCTGACCCTCGACGTGCGTTTCCTGCCCAATCCACACTACGTCGACGAGCTGCGGCCGCAGACCGGGCTCGACGAGGAGGTTCGTTCCTATGTCGAGTCGGGCACGCAGGCGGGCGAGTTCTACGGTCGCCTGCTGCCGCTGCTCGAGTTCCTCGTCCCGGCCTACGTTGCCGAGGGCAAGAGCCACCTGACGATCGCGATCGGTTGCACCGGCGGCCGCCACCGTTCGGTCACCGTCGCCGACCGCATCCGGCGGGCGCTGGAGGATCGGGACGGGGTGGTGGTCCGGGTCAAGCACCGCGATCTCGAGGCCTGAGGCCCGGGCTTCATAGACTCCAGCGGCTTTGTCCGAGGCGTCCACCCCCGTCATCTCCATCCGTGGCCTGCGCAAGGCCTACGGCGAGGTCGAGGCGGTGCGCGGCATCGATCTCGAGGTCCAGCGGGGCGAGATCTTCGCCTTCCTCGGTCCCAACGGAGCCGGCAAGACGACCACGGTGGAGATCCTCGAGGGCTACCGCAAGCGCAGCGCCGGCGAGGTCAGTGTGCTGGGCGAGGACCCCGAGCGCGCCGGCCGCCGCTGGCGCGAGCGGGTCGGGATAGTCCTGCAGAGCTGCCGCCTCGACCCCTACCTGACCGTGCGGGAGTCGCTTGCGCTCTACGCCGGCTACTACGACGCGCCGCGGCCGATCGAGGAGACGATCGAGCTGGTCGGCCTGGCCGGCAAGGCCGAGGCTCGCGCCAGCTCGCTGTCCGGCGGCCAGCAGCGCCGCCTCGATGTGGGCATGGCGTTGATCGGAGACCCGGAGCTGCTTTTCCTCGACGAGCCGACGACCGGCTTCGACCCCTCGGCGCGGCGCCAGGCCTGGGAGACGATCGCCGGCCTGCGCGAGCTGGGCAAGACGGTCTTCCTCACCACCCACTACATGGACGAGGCGCAGCAGCTGGCCGACCGGGTGACGATCATCGCCAGCGGCGAGATCGTCGCCCGCGGCACCCCCGAGGACCTGGGCGACCGGGAGAACCGACCGGTGCGGATCAGCTATCGCGAAAACGGGCGCGAGGTCGAGCTGGAGACGACGACGCCGGTGCAGACACTCAACGAGCTCACCGGGAAGGCCCTGGCGGAGGGCCGCGAGCTGGAAGGCCTCGAGGTCACCCGGCCCAGCCTCGAGGACGTCTACCTGGAGCTGACCGAGCGGGCATGAACCTCGTCCTGCACCAGTTCCGCTACGACCAGAAGGCCTTCTGGCGCAACCCGGCTTCGGTCTTCTTCACCGTCGGCTTCCCGGTGATCCTGCTGCTGATCTTCGCCACGGTCTTTGGCGACCAGACGGTCGACGTGCGCGGCGGGATCAAGACGACGACCTACTATGTGCCGGCGATCATCACCCTCTCGGTGATCTCGGCGACGATGCAGTCGCTGGCGATGTCGTTGGTGATCGCCCGCGAGGACGGCCGCCTCAAGCGCGGTCGCGGCACGCCAATGCCAGCCTGGGTCTTCATCGCCGGGCGGATCGGCAACTCGATCGTCGTCGCCTTGATGATGCTGGCCCTGATCGCGGCGATCGGCGACCTCGTCTACGGCGTCGGCATCCCCTGGAGCCGCCTGCCGGCGATCTTGACCGCCCTCGTCGTCGGCGCCGCCGCCTTCTGCTGCCTCGGCATCGCCCTCACCGCGGCGATCCCCTCGCAGGCCGCCGCCGCGCCGATCGTCAACGCGCTGCTCCTGCCGCTCTACTTCCTCTCCGGTGTCTTCATCCCCGACGACCAGCTGCCCAGCGGCGTCATCCACTTCGCCGATGCCTTCCCGATCCGCCACTTCTTCGAGGCATTCTTTGACGCCTACGTCCCCGGCGGCGCCGCCGTCTCCTGGGACAACCTCGCGGTCGTCGTGATCTGGGGCATCGTCGGCGCCTTCCTCGCCATCCGCTACTTCCGCTGGACCCCGAGATCCGGCTGACGAGGTCCAGGTCAAGCCCCTATCGGGGGCAAAACACAGCCCTCGGCCCAATGGGCAGCCGACCCGACGCCTCGTGGCCCCTATAGCCTCCCCGGCCCGATGTTGCACCATGTCCTCCTAGAGGTCTCCGACCTCGAGCGGAGCTCGTCCTTCTACGACGCGCTGCTCGCGCCGCTTGGCTGGCGGCGTCATTTCGAGGAGGACGAGACGGTCGGTTGGGGAATCGCCAAACCGGTCTTCTTCATCTCCGCCCACCATCCGCCCAAACCGGGCTTTGGTCTGCTCAGCTTCTCCGGGCTCGGGATCGTCGCCGTCAAGGCGGCTTGGGAGCAGGGTGTGGCGGCGGGGGGCACCGCCGTTGGCGAGCCGGGCGAGCGGAGCTCGTATGGCTCCGGCTCCTACTCGGCGTTCCTGCGGGATCCCGACGGGTACGAAATCGAGATCACCGTCGGCAGCGACTAACCTCGAACCCAGCAAAGCATCGACTCCAGGAGGGAATGACTTCATGGCAGTGAAGGTCGGCATCAACGGCTTCGGCCGGATCGGGCGCAACCTCTTCCGCGCGGCCCACGCGGCGGGTGCGGACCTCGACTTCGTCGCCGTCAACGACATCACCGACACCGGCACGCTCGCCCACCTGCTCAAGTACGACTCGATTCTGGGCCGCTTCCCGGGCGAGGTCGAGGCGGGGGAGGGCTCGATCACGGTCGACGGCAAGCAGCTCAGGGTGCTCTCCGAGCGCGACCCGGCGGCGCTGCCCTGGGGTGAGCTCGGCGCCGACGTCGTGATCGAGTCGACCGGCCTGTTCACCGGCCGCGACGATGCCGCCAAGCACCTTTCCGCCGGCGCCAAGAAGGTGATCATCTCGGCGCCGGCCTCCGAACCGGACGTGACCGTCGCGCTCGGGGTCAATTTCGAGAGCGACTACGACCCAGATAAGCACCAGATCATCTCCAACGCCTCCTGCACGACCAACTGCCTGGCGCCGATGGCCAAGGTGCTGCACGAGAAGTTCGGCATCGAGCAGGGCCTGATGACGACGATCCACGCCTACACCGCCGACCAGCGGCTGCAGGACATGCCGCACAAGGACCTGCGCCGGGCGCGCGCCGCGGCGATCAACCTGATCCCGACGACGACCGGTGCTGCCAAGGCGGTCGGATTGGTCCTGCCGGAGCTGAACGGCAAGCTGAACGGCTTGGCGATGCGGGCGCCGGTGGCGACCGGCTCGGTCGTCGACCTCGTCTTCACGCCGTCCAGCCCGACCGACGCCGAGGCGGTCAACGCCGCGGTCAAGGAGGCGGCCGAGGGCCCGTTGAAGGGGATCCTCTCCTACACCGAGGATGAGATCGTCTCCACCGACATCGTCGGCGACCCGCACTCCTCGATCTTCGACGCCGGCCAGACGATGGCGATCGGCGACGGCAAGATGATCAAGGCGGTCTCCTGGTACGACAACGAGTGGGGCTACTCGAACCGCTGCGTGGAGCTCGCCGGCAAGGTCCTTTGAGCCTGGCTGGGAGGGCGTTGTGAGCTTCGCCAAGGCGAGCGTCCGCGACGCCGAGGTTGCCGGCAAGCGGGTCCTGGTCCGGGTCGACTTCAACGTGCCGTTGGACGGCGGGCGAGTCGCCGACGACACCCGCATCAGGGCGGCGCTGCCGACGATCGAGCTGTTGCGCGACCGCGGCGCGTCGCTGGTCCTCGTCTCCCACCTGGGCCGTCCGCAGGGCGAGGTCGACCCGGAGCTCTCGATGCGGCCGGTGGGCGAGCACCTGGCCGAGCTTTTGGACGCCGAGGTAAAGCAGGCGCCGGCGGTCGTCGGCGACGATGTGCAGACGATGGCGGCTGGGCTCAGCCCCGGCAACGTGCTGCTGCTCGAGAACGTCCGCTACGAGTCGGGCGAGACCGAGAACGACCCGGCGCTCGCCGAGGCGCTGGCCAGCCTTGCGGACCTCTACGTCAACGACGCCTTCGGCGCCGCCCACCGCGCCCATGCCAGCACCGAGGGAGTCGCCCACCGCCTGCCCGGCTACGCCGGACTGCTGCTGGAAAGAGAGGTGAACGAGTTGACCAAGGCGGTCGAGTCGCCGCAGCGCCCCCTCGTCGTCGTCCTCGGCGGCGCCAAGGTGAGCGACAAGGTTGGGGTCATCGACCGTTTCCTCGAGGTCGCCGACAGCATCCTGATCGGCGGCGCGATGTGCTTCAGCTTCTTCCGCGCCCAGGGAATCGCCACCGGCAGCTCGCTGGTCGAGGAGGAGGGGGTGAGGCTGGCAGAGGAGGCTCTGCGGCGGGCGCAGAGCTGCGCCTGCGAGCTGCTGCTGCCGGTCGACCTGGTGCTGGGCACCCACTTCGACGCGGATACCGAGCGGCGCGAGAGCGATGGGGTCGAGGTGCCGGACGGCTGGATGGGCCTCGACGTCGGGCGGCGCACGGCCGCTGCCTACGCGGAGCGGATCGCCGCCGCTGGCACCGTGCTCTGGAACGGACCGATGGGGGCCTTCGAGCTGGAGCCCTTTGCCGCAGGGACCCGGGCGGTCGCCGAAGCCGTCGCGGCGGCCCCCGGCACGACCGTGGTCGGCGGCGGTGACTCGGTCGCGGCGCTGCACCAGTTCGGCCTGGCTGAGAAGGTGGATTGGGTGTCGACCGGAGGAGGAGCGTCCTTGGAGCTGTTGGAGGGAAAGAAGCTGCCCGGCGTGGAGGCGCTGCGCGATGCCTGATCGCACGCCATACATCGCCGCCAACTGGAAGATGCACAAGACGGTCGCCGAAGCGGCCGCTTACGTCGATGCGCTGCTGCCGCGGATCGCGGCGACCCAGCACGACGTGGTCATCTGCCCGCCCTACCTTGCACTGAGCGAGGTGGTCGAGCGCTCACGCGGCAGCGCCGTGCGGGTGGCGGCACAGAACATGCACGAGGAGGACTCGGGCGCCTTCACCGGCGAGGTCTCGGCGCCGATGCTGGTCGAGGCCGATGTCGACGCGGTCATCCTCGGCCACTCCGAGCGACGCCAGTACTTCAACGAGACCGACGAGGCGCTGGCGCGCAAGCTGCCGGCTGCGCTATCGGCCGGTCTGGAGCCGATTCTCTGTGTTGGCGAGAGCGAGGAGGCGCGGGATGCCGGCCAGACCGAGGCGGTGCTGGAGCGCCAGCTGCAGGCCGACCTGGCCGCGGTCGAGTCGACGAAGCTCGCCGAGGTGGTGGTCGCTTACGAGCCGATCTGGGCGATCGGTACCGGTCGCACCGCGAGCCCGGAGCAGGCGCAGGAGGCGTGCGCCTTCATCCGTGACGTGCTGCGTGAGCGCGGTGCCGCTGCCGATGCGGTGCGGATCCTCTATGGAGGCTCGGTCAAGTCCGCCAACGCGGCCGAGCTGATGCAGCAGCCTGACATCGACGGCGCCCTGGTCGGCGGCGCCAGCCTGGACCCGGAGGAATTCGCCGCGATCGTCGAGGCGGCTGGCTAGGTGACCGAGCTTCCGCTCCCGTCACTGGCCCTGATCATCCTCGACGGCTGGGGGCTGGCGTCGCCCGGGCCCGGCAACGCGATCTCCCTCGCTGAGACTCCAGTTTTCGACCGTCTGTGGGCGCAGTTCCCGCACACGCAGCTCTCCGCCCAGGGCCGCGATGTCGGCCTGCCCGACGGTCAGATGGGCAACTCCGAGGTCGGCCACCTCAACCTCGGTGCCGGGGCGATCGTCAAGCAGGACCTGGCGCGAATCGACGACGCCATCGCCGACGGCAGCTTCTTCGACAACGAGGCTCTTCTGGCCGCCTGCGGCCGGGCGCGTCGCAGCCCGCGCGGCCGGCTGCACCTGCTCGGCCTCGTCTCCGATGGCGGCGTCCACTCCGGCTGGGAGCACATCGAGGCGACGATCGAGCTCGCCTCGCAGGAGGGGGTGCCGGACGTCGTCTTCCACGCCTTCACCGACGGCCGCGACACGCTGCCCCACGGCGGCCGCGGCTACCTCACCGAGCTCGAGCGTTGGCTGCGCCAGGCCGGTCGCCTCGCCACCGTCAGCGGTCGCTACTACGCGATGGATCGCGACACCCGCTGGGAGCGGACCAAGCTCGCCTACGACGCGATCGTCCACGCACGTGGCCTGCAGGCGGCGAGCTCGGCCGAGGCGATCGAGGCCTCCTACGAGCGCGGGGAGACCGACGAGTTCGTCAAGCCGACCGTTATCGGCGACTACGACGGCGCCGCCGAGGGCGACATCGCCTTCTTCATCAACTTCCGCCCCGACCGCGCCCGCCAGATGACCAGGGCGCTGGCCGAACCCGGCTTCGAGGAGCTCTCGCGCAGCGGCGGGCCGCTGCTCGACCTGACGACGATGACCGAGTACCGCAAGGGCTGGCCCTACCCGGTCGCCTTCCCCGAGGCACGGCCGAGCACGACCCTGGCTCAGGTCGTCTCCGAGGCGGGGGGACGCCAGCTACATGTCGCCGAGACCGAGAAGTACGCGCACGTCACCTACTTCTTCAACGGCGGTCGCGAGGAGGAGTGGGAGGGGGAGGAGCGGCGCCTGGTCGACTCGCCGCGCGACGTCCCCACCTACGACCACAAGCCGCAGATGAGCGCCCGCGCCGCCGCCGACAGCTTCGTCACGCGCTGGTCCGAGGACGACTACCGCTTCGGCATCATCAACTTCGCCAACCCCGACATGGTCGGCCACACCGGGGTCATTCCCGCGGCGGTGCAGGCGGTCGAGGAGGTCGATGGCTGCCTCGGCGACGTCGTCGCCGCGGTTGAGGCCGAGGGCGGCGTCTGCATCGTCACCGCCGACCACGGCAATTGCGACCACATGCTCGAGCCCGACGGCTCGCCCAACACGGCGCACTCGCTCAACCCGGTGCCGCTGATCGTCACGGCCGAGGGCCTGCAGCTGCGCGACCGTGGCATCCTCGCCGACGTCGCCCCGACCGCGCTCGAGCTACTTGGCATTCCGCGGCCTCGCGCCATGACTGGGCAGTCGTTGATTGAGGGCGCCGGCGACCACTCTGTCGGTGCCTATCACCAGCCTTCGGCTGGTGAAAACTAGTGCGCCTTCGGCGCAGAATCACTCCGCGGTGCCGGGGGGAGGCACCGTCAGAGCGGCCACCGGCGCCCATGTCGACAGCAGCCGCAGATCGATGAGAAACGGGCCCGAGAGGTTGAAGTTCGAGATCGCGGCGCGGGACGGACGCGCCCGAGCTGGTGTGCTGCGCACCGCGCACGGTGATGTACAGACGCCAGCCTTCATCCCATTGGCCACCAAGGGAACGGTGCGCGGGTTGGAGTCTCGCGAGGTGGCTGAGATTGGCTACGAGCTGATCTTGGGCAACACGTATCACCTGTTCGTCTCTCCCGGCCCAGACCGGATCGCCGCTGCCGGCGGACTGCACAGCTTCATGGGCTGGGACCGGGCGCTGATCACGGATTCCGGTGGCTTTCAGGTCTTTTCGTTGGCCCATGGAGGAGTGGCTGACGAGGTCAAGGGGAAGGGGCGCCCGGGTGGGGATCACGGGTCTGTGGTTTCCATCGACGAGGAGGGGGTGCGGTTTCGCTCCTACAGGGACGGCCGCTCGCTGTTCATCTCACCCGAGGTGTCGATGGAGGTGCAGGCAAAGCTCGGGTCGGACATCGCCCTGGTCTTCGACGAGTGCACGCCGTACCACGCCGACCGCGAGTACACCGCTCGCTCGATGGAGCGGACGCATCGCTGGTTGGAGCGCTGCCTGCAGTGGCACGGGGATCACGGGCCGGCGCGGCAGGCGGTCTTCGGCATCGTCCAGGGCGGCGTTCACGAGGATCTGCGGCGCGAATCGGCGCAGGCGGTCTCCGCGGTCGGTGTCGACGGGATCGCGATCGGCGGCACGCTCGGGCGCGACAAGGAGGAGATGCGCGGCGTGCTCGAGCTGACCGCGCCGCTCCTACCCGAGGAGGCGCCAAAGCACCTGCTCGGGATCGGCGACGTCGACGACCTGCTTGCCGGCATCGCCCTCGGCCTCGACGTCTTCGACTGCGCGATCCCCACCCGCCTTGCCCGCCACGGCACCGCCCTTGTCCCCGACCCCGAGAACCGCTTCCGCCTCGACCTGCGCAAATCGGGCTGGGAGGGCAATCGCGAACCGATCGCCGACGGCTGCCCCTGCCCCGCCTGCCAGCACCACGACCGCGACTATCTCAGCTACCTCTCCCGCGCCGAGGAGCTGACGGCGGTCCGCCTCCTCTGCCTGCACAACCTGACCTTCATGCGCGCCTTGGTCGCAGGTGCCCGTGAGGCGATAGTCCACGGCCGGCTAGCCGATTACAGCAGCGCCATCACGCAAGGAAGCTCACCCTACGCGTGACTCGCGCGGGTGGCGCGGCGGCGGGGGTCCCCCATAGCGGAGGGCGCGCGAAAGCGCGTCCGAGCACATGGGGGAGGGCCGCCGTGACAGGACCCGCGCGCCTACGCCTATTCGGTGTTCTTCTTGACGAGTTCTTTGAACTCTTCTACGACCCTGTCGACGGAGTCGCCGGCTACTTCGGTTGCGTGGACGCCGGTCGCCTTGTCGGTTGCGACGATCACTGCGGCGGCCACGGCGGCGGCGATCAGAACTAGAGCTACCGCTGCCATGACGACGCGGGCGAAGCGGGAGAAGGCGCCGCGCTTTGCCGCTGCTTGGGGCGCCGCGGGCCGGGAGGGAGGAGGGGCGGGCTGGGGCGCCCGCGCTACAGGTCGTCTGCTCGGCGATGCGGGTCGCCACTCAGTGCGCTCGGTCTGGTCGAGGCGCCGGGTTGCCTCCTCGTCGCCGAGCACGCTGGTCGCAGCGGTGCCCTCCTCCAGCGGCAGCGTCACGTCCTCTCCCTGGAGGCCGAGCTGCAGGCCTCCCGCGAGCTCGTCGGCGCTGGCGTAGCGCCTCGCGGTGTCGCCTTCCAGCGCTCGCAGGACCGCGCTTCCCAGGGTCTCCGGCACCTCCTCGTTGTAGGTGCTCGGGGGCAGCGGCCGCTCGTTCTGCTGGCGCACCGCCAGCTCGGCCAGGGTCGAGCCCTCGTATGGCAGGCGGCCGGTGAGGAACTGGTAGAGGACGACCCCCAACGCGTAGACGTCGGTTGCCGGCGTCGCCTCCTCGCCGCGCACCTGCTCGGGGGCGAGGTAGGCGGCGGTGCCGATCACCGAGCCGATCTGGGTGATGCGCGTCTGTTCGATCGCCCGCGCGATGCCGAAGTCGGTCAGCTTCACCGTCAACGGACCGCCCCCCACCGGGCCGCCGACGATCATCAGGTTGCCGGGCTTGACGTCGCGGTGGATGATCCCGCGCCGGTGCGCGTAGTCGAGGCCGGCGCAGGCCTGGATACCCCCCTCAGCGGCGGTCGCGGGATCCAGCGGACCCTGGCGCTGGAGGATCTGCGCCCCGGAGCGGCCCTCGACGTACTCCATGACGATGTAGTGGCGGTCCTCGTCGATGCCCGTGTCGTAGACCTGCACGATGTTGGGATGGATCAGCTTCGCGACCGCCAGCGCCTCGCGGCGAAAGCGGGCGACGAAGCGCTCGTCGTCGGAGAGGTGCTCGGCGAGGATCTTGACCGCGACGGTGCGCTCGAGGATCAGGTCGGTGGCGCGGTAGACATTCGACATCCCCCCCGAGCCGAGCCGGTCGCCGAGGTCGTAGCGTTCGGAGAGGGTTCCCGCCTCCATCATTCGCCTTCCCCCGCGGGGCTGCCGGGGCTGACCCCGCCTGACGGGGTTTCTTCGCCGCCTTCTTCGCTGGGCGGCGGGCCGTTGCCGTCTTCCAGTCCTTTGCCTTCGCCATTGGCCTGGGGTGGCAGAGGCGGGGGAGTGGTTTCCGGCGCCGCTTCCGCTTCCTTGGGCTTTGGCTCCTTTTCCTTGCCTTCCTTCTCCTTCGGGGTCTTTTCTTCGTCTTCTTCCGGTTCGCTGGGGATCGCCGGCGCAACCGCTTCGGTGCTCGATTCTTCGCAGCTGGCGATCACTTCTTCGAGTTTCGCAGCGCCGTCTTCGAGCGCCCGCTTCAGCTTCGGGTCCACCCCTTCCAGGGCTTCGATCTGTTCGCCGACCTGCTGCACGGCGCTTTCGGCGCCAACGCAGTCGCCTTCGTCGGAGAGCTGCTGCACCGTGTCGAGGTTGGCGGTGATCTCGCGCGCCGTCTCGCCCGGCAGCAGCTTGGCGTCTTCACCGCCACAGGCGGCGAGCGCCAGCAGGGCGAGGGCCCCCAGCCCGACGGCGAGCGGAGATTGGAGGAGGCGGGGCATCCGGCCGAGTCTAGAGAACCACCTAAAGGGCAGATTTTCCCTGCATCTAAACGTGTGCGGACGGGTCACGAGCCGACGTGAAGACGCTCGGCCAGGCGGCGCGGCAGACCGGCCGAGGAAATCGACGCCGCGGCCCGCTCGACGTCATAGCCGACCCGGTGAAATCTGGCCGTGTATGCGCTCGTGTCGAGCTCCAGCCAGGCTGCGCGGGGATCGCCGTCGCGGGGTTGGCCAACGCTGCCAGGGTTGATCAACCACTTGCCGGCAGCAAGGTCGAGCAGAGTGTCGTCGCTCGACTGGGCGCCGCGGATCTCCTCGCCCTGCTCTTCAGCGGTGGGACGGACGAAGAAGAGCGAGACATGCGAGTGCCCGATCAGGCCGAGCCGCGCCTTCTGCACGTCGAGGCAGGCATCTGCCTGCTCGGCGGAGAGGACGTACTCCCAGACAGGATCGCGCGGCGAAGCGTGAAAGAGGGATACGTCCTCGCGCTCGCCGGCCGGCTCGAGCTCCCGCAGCATCGCCAGCGTCCGCTCGGCGACGTTCTCACGCGTCCACACGACAGCGGCCGCGGCGGCTTCCGAAAAGGCGCCGATATCGAGAGCGCCCAGCACGGCAAGATCGTGATTGCCAACCAGGCAGATCGAGCAGCGCTCGCGCACGAGGTCGGCGCACCTGTCGGGGTCGGCGCCGTAGCCGACCACGTCGCCCAGACACCAGATCTCCTCGGCGGCAGCCTCCTCGATCGCACCGAGAATGGCCTCGAGTGCGGGCAGGTTGGCGTGGATGTCGGTGATCACAGCTGCGCGCATGGCGGGCCAGCGTACCCGGGTCAGGTCCCGGTCCATACGATGGGCCTGTGAGTGCAATGGACTCGATAGCCGAGCTGCGCGCCGCTGTTCAGGCTGCGGCGCTGACCCTGCGCGACGGTGAGCCAACCGGTCCCGAGCCGACCCTCGACCGACCGCCGAAGCCCGAGCTGGGCGATTACAGCTCGAACGCTGCGATGCTGCTCGCGGCGCCCCTGGGCGAAGCCCCGCGCGATGTGGCGACCCGGCTCGGCGCCGAGCTCGAGCGCATGCTGAGCGCCGAGGGCAACATCGACCGGGTCGAGGTGGCTGGCCCCGGCTTCGTCAATCTCTTTCTCTCCGACGAGTGGCACCGGCGGGCGATGGCGCGCCTTGGTGCAGCCGGCGAGAGCCTCGGCCCGGCACCGGTTGCGTCGCCGCAACGCATCCTGATCGAGTACGTCTCCGCCAATCCGACCGGCCCGCTGCACGTCGGTGGCGGTCGCCACGCCGCCTACGGCGACGCGCTCGTCCGCCTGTTGAAGGCGGTCGGGCACGAGGTTGCGAGCGAGTACTACGTCAACGACGCCGGCGGCCAGGTGCAGCGCTTCGCCGCCTCGATTGCAGCGGCGATGAGCGGCGGCGAGCCGCCCGAGGACGGCTACGAAGGAGAGTACGTCGCCGAGCTGGCGGAGCGGCTGCGTGCCGAGGGTGTCGATCCCGACGACGCGGAGGCGGTCGGGAGACGCGGGGTCGAGCTGATCCTCGAGAACGTGCGCACGACCCTTGACCGCTTCGGGGTTGGCTTTGACGGCTGGTTCTCGGAGCGCACCCTCTATGCGAACGGCGAGGTCGAGGTGGCGCTGGAGCAGCTCGAGCAGCGCGGTCACGCCTACAGGAGTGAGGGGGCGCTGTGGCTGCGCAGCACCGAATTCGGCGACGACAAGGACAGGGTGCTGATCCGCGCCGGCGGCGAGCCCACCTACCTCGCCGCCGATGTCGCCTACCACCGCGACAAGCTGGAGCGCGGCTTCGAGCACCTGATCAACGTTCTCGGTGCTGACCACCACGGCTACGCACCGCGGCTGAAGGCCGCGATTGCCGCCCTCGGCACCGACCCGGAGGTGCTGGAGGCGTTGATCATGCGCCTCGTCCACATCGTCGAATCCGGTGAGCGGGCGCAGATGTCGAAGCGCAGCGGCGACTTCGTCTCGCTCGATGAGCTGGTCGACGACATCGGGGTGGACGCGGCGCGCTGGTTCATGCTCTGGCGCAGCCACGACACCACCGTCGACCTCGACCTCGACCTGGCGCGACGCGAGTCCAGCGACAACCCCGTCTACTACGTCCAGTACGCGCACGCGCGGATCGCCAGCATCCTGCGCAAAGCGGGCGGGGAGGCGGGTGAGGCTGGGGTGGCGACCCCCGGCACGCCGCTGCAGCCGGCCGAGCGCGACCTGGTCAAGCGCCTGCTCGAATTCCCCGAGGAGGTTCACGAGGCGGCCGCGCGGCGTGCTCCGCACCGCATCTGCGCCTACTCGACCGCGGTTGCCGCCGACTTCCATGCCTTCTACCGCGATTGCCAGGTCGTCGGCGCCGAGGGTGAGGGGGTCGAGCGCTCACGCCTCGGTCTCTGTCAGCTGACGCAGCGGACGATCGCCGCCTCACTCGGCCTGCTCGGCATCTCGGCCCCCGAGAAAATGTGAAAGTCCTGGCGGAGATCCCCTCCCGCTCGTCGGCCGAGCTGCGGACAGGGACGCTGCGGCGCGGCGACCTGGAAGCGTTCGGCGGGGTGTTGGAGAAGCTGCGGGGGGCGCGGACGATGGCGATTACGGGGGAGGGGCCGGAGCGGCGGGAGGTGGCCGCCGGCCTGGCCGCGACGGCCACCGCGGCCGGCACGCGCACCGTGCTGCTCGAGTGCGACCTGGTCCAGCCGGCGCTGGCCGACGCGCTTGGCCTCGCCAATGCTCCCGGGCTGCACGAGTACCTGCGCGGGACCGCCGACTCCGAGGCGATCCTCAAGCCCGTCGTCCTCGCCGGGCCGGGCTCTGCGGGAGCGACCGAGCCGCTGGTCTGCATCGTCGCCGGACGCCCCTCTGCCGGTGGCCCGAGCCTGCTCTCCTCCGATGCTTTCGCGCAGGCGCTGTCCGGCCTCCGCGCCGCCTACGACTTGGTCGTGATCGACGCGCCGCCGCTTCGAGACGAGCACTCGCTCAGGGCCGTGCTCTCCCTGGTCGACTCGACGATCGCCTGCGTCAGGGTTGCCGAAAAGCGTCGCAGCCTGCCGGTCTCCGTCGACGGCCTGGTCGTTCAAGCCTGAACCCCGGCACTACAGGTCGTAGCGGGCGAGGTCGGCCTCGAGCCGCTCGGCGTCCTCCCCCTGTGGTCGATCGCTCGCACCGGCGTCCTCAGGCCCACCGCCCCCGCCCACCCGTCGCCAGCGGCGTACGCCCAGCACCAGCGCAACGGCGGCGAGGACGAAGGCGATCACCGGCACCAGGTATGCCGAGAGGTCGAAGCCCGAGCCGCTCGGCAGGGCCAGCACCGCGGATCCGTACTGGGTGACGAGCGCGTCCTTGACCTCAGCCTTGGTCTTGCCGGCGGCGATCAGCCGTTTGACCAGTGCCCGCTCGCGCTCTGCCTGCGGTGATTCGGCCAGCTCCAGCAGGGTGCCGCAGATCGGGCACATCACCTCGTCTTCGACGTCGTTGATGCTGGTCTGCGGCGTCGCTGCAAGCGCCGGTGCGAGCATGATCCCCAGGCTCAGCGCCAGCGCAGCCAACAGGGCGCACGGCCCCTTTACGCCGCATGGCGAAGGAGAGGTGCCACCGCGGCTCATTGCTTCCCTTCCACGATCGGCACGACCTGCTTGTCGAGGAATTCGCGGTCGACCGGGCCGCGCCAGATCAGCGCCAGGCGTCCCTGCTGGTCGACGAGGAAGTTCTCCGGCACGCCGGTGGAGCCGAAGGCGGCGCTGCGCTCGTCGCCGACCGAGCGCAGCTGCGGGTAGCGCACGTCGTTGTCGCGCAGGAAGGCGAGCGCGTCATCGCTGTTGTCCTGGACGTTGATGCCGAGCACGTTGACGCCGCGTTTGCCGTAACGCCGCGCGAATTCGTCCAGCACCGGCGCCTCCTGACGGCAGGGGATGCACCACGAGGCCCAGAGGTTGACCAGCACCCAGCGACCGCGGTAATCGGCGATCGAGCCCTGGCCAGGGCTGCCGAGGGCGGGCAAGGTCTCATCCGGCACGGGTTCGCCAACCGCGATCTTCGCCTCGCCCTTGCTCAGCAGTCCGAAGGCAAGCAGCCCGATCACCGCGCAGACGGCGAGGAAGGGGAGGAAGGCGCGAGCGCTCATGGCCAGCGAACACTAACCCTCGCGCCTTCCCGGGCCGGGTCGTAGAATCAGGCGCCACGCGGACGTAGCTCAGTTGGTAGAGCGCGAGCTTCCCAAGCTCCCCGAAAACGAGAACAGGGGTGAATGGAGGCTAAATCGCCTGATCGGCATTTGGCTTCGAACGCTTCCGCCTCGCCTTGAAGGGGTCATCCGAATATGCACCGGCGTAGGATCGCGCCGACCGTACCGCTCAGCGCCTCTCGGCATGTGCGATCAGCGCGGCGCAGGCCTCGAGCGCCTCGAGGTGTGGCGTCTCGTCCTCGGAGACGCCGGCGAGGATCTCGACCTCGGCGCCCTCGAAGAGGCTGCCGATCAGCGCGGCGAGGGCGCGTGGGCGCATTGGCAGCTCTACACCACGCTCGGTCTGGAGGCGCTCGAGGCGCGCCTCGATCAGCTCCCGCCAGCCGCGTTGGGTGGCGCGCCAGCGTTCGGCGAGCTCGGCGTCGGCGAGCCCGGCAGCCCACAGCTCCCAGAGGATCCGCACGTAGCCAGAGTGGATGTCCTCGCGCAGGTAATCGCAGGCGGTGCGCCACTGCTCGGCGAAGGACCGCTCGTCGCTGAACATCGCCTGCTGGCGGCGGAGCAGACGCTCGGTGAGGTCCTCGAGAACGGCGAGCAGCAAGCCGCGCTTGGAGCCGAAGTGGTAGTGGACCAATGAGAGTTGCATGCCCGCGCGCTCGGCGACGGCGCGCGTCGAGGTAGCGGCGTAGCCCTCCTCGCGCAGAAGATCGCCGGCTGCGGCGAGCAGCTGCGCGCGCGTCGATCGACCTCGCGCGACGCGGAGGTCCCCACCCGGTGCCGGCGTCGCACATTCGTCGGAGTCGGGGGTTGACATCGGGTCGCAGTATACGATACAAGTCGGTTGGTCGTCCGACCAACTTATGTTCTGAGACAGTGACACCCGAGAGATCGCCGAGCAGAGAGACGGGATGAGCATCACCGAGCAGGTCACCGACGAGCAGGCCGATGCGGGTGAGCAGACCCGAGCGCGCTATCCGGACGAGGAGGGCTACATCGAGCGCGACGGGGTTCGCGTCTTCTACGAGGTCTACGGCACCGGATCCCCGACGATCCTCTTCTGCCCGACGTGGACGATGGTGCACTCGCGGGTCTGGAAGATGCAGATCCCCTACCTCGCCCGTCATCACCGGGTGGTCGTCTTCGACCCGCGCGGCAATGGCAAAAGCGACCGGCCCGGCACTGTCGAAGCCTATGCCGAGTCAGAGTTCGCCCAGGACGCGCTCGACGTCCTCGACGCGACCGGGACCGAGCAGACGATCGTCGTCGGTCTCTCGCGCGGCGCCCAGCGCGCCCTCCTGCTCGCCGCTGAGCACCCCGAGCGCGTGCTCGGCCTTGTCCTGATCAGCCCGTGGTTCCCCGCCAGCCGCTCGCTTGGCGGCCTGCGCTACCGGATCATGTCCCATCCGAGGGTGCAGCCGGGGTTCAAGCGCAAACCGATCACGACGCGCGGCTGGGCGAAGTTCAACGCCGTGCACTTTCGTCGTGACTTCCGTGATTTCGTCGAGTGGTTCGCGGCCATGTCAACCGACGAGGCCCACTCGACCAAGGGCTTCGACGACGTCGTCGGGTGGGGGCTCGAGACCGACCCGGACACGCTGGCCCTGACCGTGCTCGCCGCCGCGGCCGCACCGGTCACCCGACGCGACCAGCTGGCGCTCGCCCGCCGCGTGCAGTGCCCCGTGCTCGTGATCAGCGGGACGAAGGACAAGGTGACCAGCCACGCCGACGCCAGGGCGCTGGCAAAGGCAACGGGCGGAAAGCTGATGGCGATCGACGGCGGCGACCACGTCCCGCAGGGGCGGCATCCCGTCGCAGTGAACCTCGCGATCCGCGAGTTCGTCGACCCCTCCTTCAATCGGAACCCCTCGGTCCATCGTGCTGACGATGGACCCCGAGCGCTGTTCGTCTCCTCGCCCATCGGCCTCGGCCACGCCCGCCGCGACGTCGCGATCGCCCGCGAGCTGCGCGCGCTGCACCCCGACCTCGAGATCGACTGGCTCGCCCAGCACCCGGTGACGCGGGTGCTGGAAGCGGAGGGCGAGCGCATCCACCCCGCGAGCAGGCATTTGGTCAACGAGTCGGCCCACTTCGAATCGGAGTCCGCCGGGCACGACCTGCAGTGCCTCCAGGCGCTGCGGCGCATGGACGAGATCCTGACCGCGAACTACATGGTCTTCGACGACGTAGTCAGCGAGACGCCGTATGACCTTTGGATCGGCGACGAGGCGTGGGAGCTCGACTACCACCTGCACAAGAACCCGGACCGCAAGCGCGCGCCTTTCGCCTGGCTGACGGACTTCGTCGGCTGGCTGCCGATGCCCGAGACCGGCGAGCGCGAGGCGTTTGTGGCGGCCGACCACAACGCCGAGGTAGTCGAGCACATCCGCGACCACCCGGAGATCCGCAACCGGGCGATCTTCGTCGGCAACCCCGACGACATCGTCGCTGACCGCCTCGGCCCCGACCTTCCGGGGATCCGCGAGTGGACCGAGCGCAACTTCGACTTCGCCGGCTACATCACCGGCTTCGACCAGGCCGAGCTGCGAGACCGCGAGCGCCTGCGAGCCGAACTCGGCTACCCGCCGCACGAGCGCGTCTGCATCGTCACCGTCGGCGGCTCAGGCGTGGGAACGGATCTGCTGAAGCGGGTCATGGCGGCTTTTCCCGCTGCTGCGAAACTCGTCCCGGGGCTGCGGATGATCGTCGTCGCCGGGCCGCGCATCGACCCGGCGACGCTGCCCGCCGCCGAGGGCCTGGAGGTGCGTGCCTACGTCGATGACCTCTACCGCCACCTCGCCGCCTGCGACCTCGCCGTGGTCCAGGGCGGGCTGACGAGCGCGATGGAGCTGACCGCCGCACAGAGGCCGTTCCTCTACTTCCCCCTGCGCAACCACTTCGAGCAGCGCTTTCACGTCGCCCACCGGCTCGACCGCTACCGAGCCGGACGCCGGATGGACTTCGAGGGCGCCACCCCCGACGTCATCGCCCGGGCCATCGCCGGGGAGATCGGACGCGACGTCGACTACCGCCCGGTGGAAACGGACGGCGCCCGTCTGGCGGCGCAACGCATCGCAGAGCTACTCAACTAACAGGAAGAGGAGGACACACCATGAAATCCATCCCACGCGAGGACGTCCCGGTCGTCATCGACGACAACGGCGTCGAGGTTCGCTTACGCGACGAGGACGGCCTCTCCGTCGGGTTCGTGCGACTGCCGGTCGGCGCCGACTTGCGGCCCGCCACCAAGGGCCTGCCGCACGACCTCTGCCCGTGTCCGCATTGGGGGTACATGATCAAGGGCCGTGTGCGGATGCACACGCTGGACGGGCATCAGGACTTCGCCGCCGGCGAAGCGTTCTACTGGGCGCCCGGCCACGCTCCCGAGGCACTCGAGGACTCCGAGTACGTCGACTTCTCACCGACCGAGGAGTTCCGGCCGGTGATCGAGCACATCACCTCGGGAGCCGCATCGGCGTGAGAGCGGGTCGGCCGCGACGACCGGAGAGGATTAGGCAGGTGCCCCAGCCCCGCCATCCGAAGAAACGCCTCGAGCCACCCGACTACGGCTGGGTGATCTCGTTCGGTTCAAGCCAACCGGCAAGCTGCGGCGCCTCAAGGTCGACACCGACCCGGCCGCCGATACCCGGCTGATCGAAGTCCCTGCCCCTGCGGTGAAGTCCACCATGTGACCGTCTCCCCGTACCGGGCGCCGGCGCTCCGCTGAGGAGCCTTCGACCTCGAGGTCGCCTCGCTCGACGAGCTGCGCTGATGCCGGCTGGCGGAGATCAGTCGATCGAGCCGGCCGGCGCGACCCACTGGCTGGTGAAGGCGAGCACGGTCGCGAGGGTGTCGAAGTGGCGGTCGTAAAAAGCGCTCGAGGTCAAGACCGGAAGTGCCGTCGGCGACGCTGAGCGCGAAGTCCACGGCTTTCCGCTCGGCGGCCTCGTCGCCCTCGAATTTTCTTGCTTTCGTGCACGCAACGGACGTCGTTCCGGACACCACCTCGGCGCCGATGAATTTCATCCCGCCGCGCGACTACACGCTTGGGCAACGCCGAGGTCGGCGGACATGACGACGGCCTCGAGGCGCTGGCCCAGGCTGGAGGCGGCGAGCTTCTCGCGCTGAAGGCATGCGGCGCCGTTCGTGACTGGCGCATCGATGAGACTCCGCCAAGCGATCCCGGGGCGTCGGCGGCGACTCGCATGGCATCGGCTCGTCCGGGTAAGCGCCGGAGCGCCCGGTAGCAGGCCCCAGCCCCGGGGAGGGATCCCCGCGGCCGAGCGGGGCGTCAAGAGTTCGAGCTGGACAAGGGCGCCAGGCCGGTGCGTGAGGACTTCGGCTTCACGATGGTGCCGCGGGGGCTGCGGGTGCGGGTTCGGGAGCGCGAATGATCGACCGTCGGGCGCGCCGCACGAGTCATGCCGCTACCGGGCGCCGAACATGTCCTCCAGACGCATCGCGAGGACGACGTCGCCCTCGACGCTGCAATGACCGGCGACCATTACCGTCAGGGCATCCTCCACGCCGGCGATCACTCGCACCCAGTCCGCGAGCCCGATGTGGATCGTCACCGCCGCGTCGAGAGGGGCGGGCTCGATCAGGCGCGCCTGAGCCGCGCGGGAGTCGACCTGGATTGCCCAACGCCAGGGAGCCTCGGGGGGTGGCGTTATCGCGAAGGGCTCCAGCTCGTAGGCGATCGTCCCCCTGAAGCCGCCGGCCCGGGACGGCTGGAAGCCCCGCGCCAGCGCCTTCAGCAGCCGCCGTTGGCGGCGCGGGTCGGCGAAGCGGTGCTCCAGACCCACGTCATCAAGCCCCCCCACCATTGCCGCCAGCGCGTGGCGACCGCCACGCGAGGCGAGAGCTCGAATCGGCCGGGAGCGCTTGGCAGCGGGCGTCTTCGCCATCGGCTCGCGGCCCTCGATCTCGGCGCGCGCTTCCGCGGCGGTGCGGATCGCCCAGTCGACGCCATATCGCTCGGCCAGCGACTCCGCTTCCGAGAGCACCTCCGCCGCTTCGTTGGCGTCACCGTGACGATGAAGCGCAACGGCGAGGTCGGCTCGTGCCAGGCCGGCGGCCCCGACTATCTCGTAGGCATCGGCCCGCTCGACCGCGGTGCGCAGCTCCGGCACGGCGGCGCCGGGCCTATCGGCAAGCAGTTCCAGGCGGCCGATATGCCACTCGGGCAGCTGACCGAAGCCGAGCGCGGGGGCAGGGGAGATCACATAGGGCCGCAGCGGCTCGAACAGCGGGCGCAGCCGGGCGCCCGCCTCGCGGTCGCCGACAAGCGTCGCCGTGAGCGCCAAAGCCCAAAGCGCCGTCGGCATGTGGCCATCCGGGCGCCGCAACGACTCGAGGTCGTCGGTCAGCAGGGCCCGCATCCTGCGCCGGGCCGTCTCGAGGTCGCCTTCCATCGCCGCCGCGAAGGCGACGAAGGCCGAGATGAGACCGCGCGGCAGCACCCTCTCCGTCGCTTCGTAGACGCTACGGCTCATCGCCACCTCGCCGTCGAAGAACCATTCGGTGGTGAGTAGCCCGAGCGTCGCGATCGCGATGTGGATATCGGGGCGCAGCCGCCGCACCACCGCCCCGGCACGCTGAACCAGCGCCACCCCGCCCTCGCGATCGCCGCGGTCCAGAAGCCGCATGCCGCGGTTCAGATCGACCTCCCAGGTGAAGCGGGGGCTACCCAGGCGCTGCGCGATCTCACCCATCTGCTCGACCGCCCGATCGCAATCGGGAATGCGCCCGAGCACGTAGTAACCGAAGGCGGACATCTGCACCACCCGGAACAGCAGGTCCTCGCGACCGCATTCCTCTGCTGTATCGAGAAAGCCGAAGAAGTCCTCGAAATGGTCGAAGAAGCGCAGGGGGTCCGGGCTGCGGGCGAAGAGCACGATCATCTGCGTGAAGCCGGCCAGGACGTCCGCTTCGGCGTCGCCGAGCTGCCGCCCGAGCTGCTCGGCACGGCGGGCAAGTCCCTCCATCTCCTCGTCCTCGTTGCTGAAGACCAGCAGGTAGGCGAGGCGGAAGACGATCTGTAAAGCAAGGCGAGGCTCGTCGTCGCCCAGCGCCTCCAGGCCCCGACGCAGCAATTCCACGCTCGCGGGGTCGTCGGTGCCGACCTCCCAGCCGAAGCCGATGTCGCCGCCGGCGAAGCCGAGTGCGGCACGGGCGAGGGTGACGACGTCGCCCGTCGTCCGCGCTGCCTCGACCGCGGCGCGAAAGGACAGGCGTGCTCGGGCCAGGTCGGCGCAGAGCAGCTCCTGCTCGCCCAACTCCAGGAGGGCCGCGGCGCGTTCGGCGAGAGCGCTCTCTGGCAGCAGGGACAGCGCGCTTCGTATATGGGAGACGGCCTGCTCGTGATCGTGCGCCTCGGCGGCCGCCGAGGCGGCGGCGCGATACGCCGCAATCGCCGGCTCGGGCCCCGCGAGCTCGACCGAAAGGCCGAAGTGGCGCGCCAGCTCAGCCGGCTCCGCATCGGCTTCCTCCTCCAGCGCCCGGGCGATCGAGAGGTGCAGCCTGGCCCGGGCCGCATCGCCAGTGCCGGCGATCAGCGCCTCCCGAACCAGGGCGTGCGGGAAGGCGATCGTCGGCTCGACCGCGGCCACGTCGTCGACCAGCCGCTCTGACAGCGCTTCCTGCATCGCGCGCTCGGCCTCGTCCTCGCCGAGCCCCGCCGCCTTGGCCGCAAGGCCCACCGGTGCCGCCGGACCGATCGCCGCGACCGCGGCCAGCAGGCGCTCGGTGTCGGTGTCCAGTCGTCCCAGGCGCTCCTCGACGAGATCGGTGACCGCCTCGGGCACGGGTGCCGCCTCGAGCGCTTCCTCCGCCCCCAGGACACCTCGCCCCTCGAGATCGCGCGCCAACTCCCCGGCGAAGAACGGGTTGCCGGAGGTGCGCCTCTGGAGGCGCGCCGCGAGCCCCGGCGTGATCGCCCGTTCCAGCTTCGCCGCCACCAGGGCCGCCATCCCCGTGACGTCGAGGCCGTCCAGGCGAAGCTCGCTGAGGTCGCCGGTACGGCGAAGATCGGAGAGAACCTTGGAGACCGGGTGCCTGCGGCCCATCTCCTGGTCGCGGGCGGTTACCACCAGCACGAGCCGCGCGGGGGCGCTCTCCAGTAGATGCCCGAGGGCCTGCGCGGAGGCTGGGTCACACCAGTGGGCATCGTCGAGAACCACATGCAAGGGTGCGTCACCCGCCGCGAACGCCAGCGCTGAACAGATACCGCGAAAGAGCCTGTAGCGGGCCCCCTCCGCTGCCACGAGCTCGTCGGCGACAGCACGATCTCCGAACGTCGCATGCTCACCCAGCTCGGGCACCAGCGCGGCGAGCTCGGCGCCGGCCGCCTCCGCCAGTGCGGTGCGCCACGCGTCGCCACCGGCAAGCGCCAGCTCGCCGACCGCGCGCACCCAGGGCTCGAACGCAACGACCGCCTCGGGTGGGCAGCGCGCCAGCACGACCACCGCGCCCTCTGCATGAGCCTCGGCGGCGGCGGCGGCGGCGTGACGCGTCTTGCCGATCCCGGGCTCGCCCAAGACCAAGACTGCCCGGCGCCTATCGCGAGGAGCGGTAGCCTCGCGCAGCATCGCGATCTCGTGGTCACGGCCGATCAGCGGCTCCTCGGCGTAGGCGGCAAGGATCGGCGGCAGTCGGACATGGGTTGACGAATGGCCACCCTCACGCCTTGGCGCATCGGCATCCTCGGCCTTCGCGGGCGCGACCCCACCGCCTTCGCGGCTCGGCGCCAGCTCACGCCAGCGCAGCCGTGACGCCCGTACCGGCGCGGGCACACCCTTCAACTCGTAATCGCAACTGTCCTCAAGCGCCACTCCGCCACGCGACGCGACCAGTCCGTGAACCAGGTCCTGGACGAGAACCTCCCCCGTCCCCGCAGCGGAGGAGAGGCGGCTCGCGATCACCACCGACATCCCGTGCAGGTCCTCGCCGTCGGGGATCGGCTCCCCTGCCGCCACCCCGACCCTGGCCGCGAGACCGATCCCACCCTGCTCGCCATCGAGCCGCTCGACGGCGGCCTGGATCGCGGCCGCAGCGTGCAGCGCCCCCAAGGCGCTCTCGAAACTCGACATCACCCCGTCGCCGAGCGTCTTGATCACCCGCCCGTCCCCGCGCTCGACCGCGTCGGTCACGTCCTTCACATGGGCCCGACGAAGGCCGTCCATGCGATCGTCGCCGAGGGTTGCCAGCAGGGCCGTCGAGTCGACCAAGTCACTGAAGACAACGATCGCAACCCCAGCCATCGGCGCACATCTTTCCGCATGCCGAGGGGGCATGCTAGGTCGACTCCCTGTCGCCGGCATTCTCGCCGACGGCCGCGCCATACACTGGCGATGGGTCACGGAGAAGCTCGGCCCGCTGCTCGACGAGTGCAGCGGAGCTGAGCAGCGTCGTCGACTCGCCCAGCTGCGAGCTGGTCGACGCCGACATCCAGGTGGAGAAACCGGCCGCTCGATGAGAATCGCGATCCTCGGCGAAGGCACGCGCGGCGACATCGGGCCGTTGGTCGCCCTCGGGGCACGGATGACGTCGCGTGGCCACGGGGTCACGCTGACCGCGAGCGAGGAGTTCCGGTCGATGGCCGAGGCGGCAGGGGGTCAAGGAGCAGGTGGCTCAGCCGGGTGCCGGCCTGAATGGCGAAACAGCGCCGGCAGGGATACTCACCGGTATGTCCCCCCAGGCTGACGGCGTGGCTCTCCCCGACCGCTACGACGTGCGCAAGGCCCAGCCCGCGATGGCCGCGGATCTTGCCGGGACCCTGGCAAGGGCCTTCTACGACGACCCGCTCTTTGCCTGGCTTTTGCCGGATGCCTCCCGCAGGGTGGCGATCGCCCGGCGCGGCTTCGAGCTCTACTTGAGGCGCGTATGGCTCCGCCACGAGGAGACCTACACCGTCGAGGATTCGGCCGGCGTCTGCGTCTGGGAGCCGCCCGGCACCTGGGAGCTGCGTGCCCGGGAGCAGCTGTCGCTGTTCCCGGCGATGCTGCGCATCTTCGGTCGCAACCTGCCTCGCCTATTGGGGACGCTCAACGCGGTTGAAAGGAACCATCCCGTCGAGCCGCACTTCTACCTGGCCTTCGTCGGCGTCGATCCCGAGAGCCAGGGTCGCGGCATGGGCTCGATCTTGATGCACCCGATTGTTCAGCGTTGCGACGCCGAGGGCGTCCCCGCCTATCTCGAGGCCAGCGCTCCGCGGAACAGGGCGCTGTACGAACGCCACGGCTTCGAAGCCACCGAGGAGATCCGCCCCGGCAGGGGCGGGCCGTCGATGTGGCGGATGTGGCGCGATCCACGCTGATGTCCGTCTCGTGCGTCGGGCGCGGGAGTCAAACCCCCAGCGAGGCAGAGAGTCACGCCACGAGCACGTCGAGGACCTCCTCGACGTGCTCCTCGATCAGGAAGTGGCCAGCGTCCTCCACCCAGACAGGGTGGGCGTCCTCAAGCGTCTCGATCCAGTACTCGGCGTGCGCCGGGGGCGCAACCGTGTCCTGCCTGCCATGAACCACGTGGACCGGCAGGCGGATCTCGGTCGGCTCGAAGCCCCACGGGTTGAGCAGCGCCTGCATGTCTTCGGTCAGGCCGCGGCCACCCGGTCGGGCCGCCTCGACATAGGCCGACACCAGGCGCGGCCCCACGTCCGGGCGATCGATCACCGCTCTGTCAACCTTCGAGATCCCGGAGAACAGGACCTTCTGCGCGGTGCCGGGGCTGCGGCGAGCAAGACGGGCAAGAGCCGAGTAGGCGAGCGTCATCGCCGACGGGACGCGCGCCGCGAGCCTCCAGGCCGATGCGGTGGACATCTGCTCGACGAAGCCGGGCAGGTCGAGCCTGCCGGCTCCGCTGACGAGCGCGACCGCGTCGATCCGCGGCTGCAGCGCATGGGCACATGCAAGAGCGTAGGCGCCACCGGCAGACCACCCGCTCACCGCGAAGCGATCGAGCTCGAGCCGCTCCGCCAGCTCCTCCACGTCAGCGGGCCAATCGGCGATCGAGCGCCCCGGCCTCGGATCGGAACCACCGACTCCGGGGCGGTCGACCGTGATCAACCGGACCCCGCGATCCCAACAGGGGGAGCCCCCGCCCCAGCTGAACCGTCCGTCGGGGACGCCGTGGAAGTGGAGGACCGGCCGCCCGTCGGCAGGGCCCCATTCCGCATAGGCCAATGCTCGTCCGTCATGGAGGCGAGTCACCCCGGCCCGTGCATTGGCGACCATGTTCCTCAAGCTAATCCAAACCGGGCACTTCGGGCTACGCGGACGGGGTGACTAAACGCTTGACTCGAACCTCGGTCGGGCCTGCGACCCACGCACAGCTATCCGCGTTTCACCGCCTGAACCGCCGGGAAAGAGACTGACGATGCCGTTCCGGGCTTGACACCCACGCCTGCACCGCTGCTAGCCTGATCGTTCAGCGAGGAGGGGCGGTTCGCTGTAAGGCGCATCCGGGAGCCCCGTAGGCGCGATTAGCGCGTTAAGGAGGTTCCCATGCGTAGGAAGATGTTGGCCGTGGCGCTCACCGCAGGCGCTTTGACGATCCCGGTGTCGTCGGCCTTTGGCGACCCAGACTTTGGTCCTGGCAATAGCAGCAAGGGACCGAACGATCCTGGTGCCAAGTGCCATACCCCCGGTCATGGCACCGGCCCTGGGGCCAACGAACCAGTCCCCGGCTGCAAGGGGTAGGTGGATCGGGTAGGGGCGGGTACCCCCGCCCCTACCACCGAGCGCCTTGCCGCCAGGCTCCAGAACCCCTCGCGGAGCGCTCAAGGCGCCTATTCCGGTGCGTAGCTTTTCCGGCGCGCGCCTCCCGCTCGCAGTGGGGAGGCTTCCTGCTCTTCCGTCCTCAGACCTCCGAGCACACCACCTTGAGCTTGGCTCCCACGGTCTCGGGGCGGGGGAGCTCGGCGACCAGCTCCACTCGGACCGGCGGCGGATCCGCTACCGCTAGTCGCCGGTCAGCTGTTCGATGTGCTTGAGCGCATCCCGGTCCAGCCCCTTCGGGCTGCGCAGGCGCCTGGCTAGCAGCCGCAGCCGCTCGGCCCGCTGCGGCTCGCTGAGGCCGGCTTCTCCGCGGTCGGGGTGGTGCTCAGTGGTTTAGGGCGTCGGCTCCCGTTCTACAAGCGTCGAAACGGCTTGGGAATGGGAAATCTCTTGATACTCGGTAGTCGTTTCGAGCCGATAGAGTGGAGTTGGCTCCCGCTCTAGGGGGCGTTCCAGACGCCTCTAAAATGCCTTTGGAATGAGGAATTCCCCCACGCGGACGTAGCTCAGTTGGTAGAGCGCGAGCTTCACAAGCTCGAGGTCGCGGGTTCGAGACCCGTCGTCCGCTTTGTCGCGAGTGACAAAGAACATTGGTGCGGTTATTGCCATTGTCGTCGCAGGCGGTACGGCTGCGAGCTCATTCGAACTGCAAAAGAGACTCGAGCGGCAGATCGGGAGAAAGGCGAAGAGCAAGGCTGGGCAACAACGGGCCTTCAGTGAATTCATCAGGGAATTCGAGGAAAGGTGGCGAGCCCGCACGGTTTGCGCTCCGCCGTATGCGACCGAACGTTGTTCGAACGGGCCGCCCGCCCCCCGCTGAGTACGCCTAGCGGGTAGCTCTCCGCCTCACTTTCCGCCTCGTTCCTTTCTTGCCGGTGTCGACGGTGCGGTAGAAGTGCTCGATCGCGCCGCGGACCTGTTGTTCCTCGACCACTTTGACCAGGCTGGAGCGGCGCAGCTCGGTCACGTGGTAGTTGACGGTGCTCAGTGGCGCCTGCAGCTCCAAGCTCAGGTCCTTTGGCGAGAGCGTTCGGCCGCCGTCGATGCTCAGCACTTCCAGGATTGAGACGCGTAGTGGGTGGGTATTGGCACGAGCCAGGCGTTCCCAATTCACAACTACCTCACTTTCGTTGACTGGGGAATACCAAAAAATACTAACGCAGATCATCAAAATCGGGTAAAATGATCAGCGATGGTTCGAGGAGGAGAGATTTGGATGGGCAGGGGAGCGAGCATGCGGACCGTCATCGGGGGCGTGCTTTTGGCTCTGGGACTGACCTTCTGCGTTCCTACGGCGGTCGCCGACACGACCGGCATCATTGCTCCCTCCGACCCAGAAAATCCGACCGTCAATAGCGGTTGGCAGGCGGGAACTTGCACGAAAGACGTTCCAGGCACCGCCGAACAGTGCTCGGTCGACACTCCAGACCAGTTTTTTGAAAATGCCGCCGGGCATCCGCAGGTTGGCTTCACTCAGTTCATCGTCAAGAACAAACCCGGCGTGGTCGGACCCGAAGAACCCGTTGGCTCGCTCAAGACCGTGCGAGTCGATCTCCCTGTTGGGCTGAGTGTGAATCCGCAAGCGACGGACCAGTGCAGCCAGAGCGACTTCGAGGGCAATCCGACCGTGCTTTGCGCGGGAGCAGCTGTCGGGACCAGCTATGTGACCGGCTCCGTTCTGGGCGTTCCATCCCCGGTCCCTCTGACCGCGACCGTCTACAACGTCGAACCGCCATTCGGTGAGCCTGCGCGCTTCGGCTTCAACCTGGCCGGCAACAACATCTACCTTCGCGCAGATGTTGCTTGGGACAGCAACTACCACGAGGGATTCACGATCGACGTTCCGCCGGTGCCGTTGATCGAAGGCCTGATCCTGAAAAACCGTCTGGTTTTCGAAGGCCGGGCTGGAGATGGCACCTTCATCACCACCCCCAGCACCTGCTTCGATCCCGAACAGCCGCCTCACGAACACGTCTACTCGACCTACTTGCTGGCGAGTTCCATCACGGAAGAGGCGGGACCCGGATACACCTTTCCGCAGAGTGCCAACCCGCCTTTTGAGTCTCCGCTGCCAGAAGGGAAGATGCCGATCGACTGCCCAGGCATCCCCTACAAACCGTCGCTCGGGGTCGATCCAGGGACGACCCAGACCGATTCGCCTGCAGGTCCGAAAGTGAACGTGGACGTTCCCCACATCCTCGGTGGGTCGTCACGGGAGAGCTCGCAGACCAAGCAGGCCAAGGTCACCCTGCCGCTCGGCATGGGCATCAATCCCTCGGCCGCCAGCGGGGGCCTGCAGACCTGCACCGACGCGCAGTTCGGCAAGGGGACCAAAAAACAGCTGGCCTGCCCGGCCGCTTCGAAGATCGGCGTTGTCTCGATCGACACGCCGCCGCTTCCCGACGGATCGCTCAACGGCACGGTCTATGTCGGGCAGCAGCTCAGTCGCGACCCGGCCTCGGGGAACGAGTACCGGATCTTCGTCGACGTCGAGTCGGCTCGATACGGCATCTCGGCCCGTCTGATCGGCAACGTCAGCGCCGACCCGCAGACCGGGCAGCTGACCACGACCTTCGACGACAAGCAGTTCGACGGCCTGCCGCAGGTGCCGTTCAGCTCCTTCCGCCTCGACTTCGACGATGGGCCGACGGCGGTGCTGACCAGTCCCGGCAGCTGTGGGCCGAACGCGACGACCTCCGTGATGACGCCGTGGTCGGGGAACGCGCCTGCCACCCCGTCGGCTGGGTTCACGCTCAGCACCGCGCCTGGCGGCGGCGCCTGCGCGAAAACGCTGGCCGGGCGACCCTTCGCGCCGGGTTTCGGCGCTGGCACCGCCAATCGGAAGGCCGGCAGCTTCAGCCCGGTGCATATGAACATCACCCGCTCCGACGGCAGTCAGGAGCTGAAAGGCGTCGACGTGAAGCTGCCACCGGGCCTGACGGCGAAGCTGGCCGGTGTCCGCTACTGCCCGGGGCGGGTGCTCGCGGCCGCCGCCACGATCAGCGGTGCGGACGAGGCTGCCCACTCGAGCTGCCCGAACGCGAGCCTGATCGGCAAGGCGGACATCGCAGCCGGCAGCGGCTCCTCGCCGATCCATATCCAGGGCAAGGTCTTCCTCGCGGGGCGCTACAAGGGCGCCCCTATCTCCCTGGCAGTCGTCACCCCTGCCACGGCCGGGCCGTTCGATCTCGGCACGGTCGTGGTGAGGGTGGCGCTGTTCGTCGATCCACGGACGGCCCAGGTGCGCGCCGTCTCCGACCCGATCCCGCACGTATATGGCGGCGCTACGCTCGACGTCCGCTCGGTCGCGGTCAGGATCGATCGCCACAATTTCTCGCTCAACCCGACCAACTGCTCGCCGTTTGCCTTCGCCGGCTCGCTGCTCGGCGGCGGCGCGAATCCGGTCGACCCGGCGGTCTTCTCCTCCACCGCCGTCTCGGCGCCGTTCCAGGCCGACGGCTGCGAGAAGCTCGGCTTCAGGCCGAAGCTGTTCCTGCGCCTGTTCGGCGCGACGCGACGGGCCAAGAACCCGAAGCTGCGCGCGGTGCTGCAGCCGCGTTCCGGCGATGCCAACCTCGCCCGCGCCGCGACGATCCTGCCTCGCTCGCTGATCCTCGACCAGGGCAATCTCTCGAAGGTCTGCACCCGCGTTCAGTTTGCCGCCAACGACTGCCCGAAGAACTCGATCTACGGCTACGCGCGGGCATTCTCACCGTTGCTCGATGGGCCGCTGAAGGGCCCTGTGTACCTGCGCTCCTCCGACAACGTCCTGCCCGACCTCGTCTCCGACCTGCACGGGCAGGTCGAGATCGAATTGGACAGTCGTACCGACAGCGTCCACGGCCGCATCCGCAACATCTTCGACGTCACCCCCGATGTGCCGGTCTCGAAGTTCATCCTCACCCTGCGCGGCGGCAGGAAAGGCCTGCTCGTCAACTCCCGCAATCAGTGTCCACGCAGGCGCGCGCACGGCGAGCGGGACAAGGGCGCGCAGGCGAGCAGGTCGCGTGGGCGCGGCACTGGTCAGCGGGTGATCGTGCGCCTCAAGGCCCAGAACGGCAAGAAGAGAAACATGCGGCCGCGGCTGCGCGTGCCCTGCGGTCAGCACGAGCGGCATCGCCACCACAGACACCGCGAATAACCTGCTGCGTTGGTGCGCCCGACGCTTTCGGTCCTGATCGTCGCCTGGAACAGCCGCGAGGAGCTGGCGCGGACCCTGCCCGCGCTGGCGCCGGAGCTGGGGGAGGGGGATGAGCTGATCGTCGTCGACAACGATTCCGCGGACGGCACTGCGGGGGCGGTGATGGAGATGGCGCCGCAGGCGAAGGTTGTGCACGGCGCCGGCAACCTGGGCTTCGCCGCCGGCTGCAATGCCGGCGCCGCCGAAGCGCGGGGCGACCTGCTCGTCATCCTCAATCCCGACGCGGCGCCGCGGCCCGGCTTCGGCGAGGCAATCCGGCGCCCTTGGATCGGGGAGCGCGGCTGGTCCGCCTGGCAGGCCCTGGTCGCCGACGGGGACGGCAAGACGATCAACTCGGCCGGCAACCCGGTCCACTTCACCGGCATCGTCTGGGCCGGCGGCCACGGACGCCCGTTCGGCGACGCGCCTCGGGCCGGCGAGGTCGCGGCGCTCTCCGGCGCTTGCCTGGCGATTCCCCGCCAAACCTGGGAGCAGCTCGGCGGTTTCCCCGAGCGCTTCTTCCTCTACCACGAGGACGTCGACTTGTCGCTGCGCCTGCGTCTTGCCGGCGGCGCGCTGGGGATCGAGCCAGCTGCCGTCGTCGACCACGACTACGAGTTCGGCGCCCGTGAGCACAAGTGGCGCTGGCTCGAGCGCAACCGCTGGGCCTTCCTCATCCGCGTCTACCCGGCGAGCCTGCTCGTGCTGCTGGCGCCGGCCCTGCTCCTCACCGAGCTGGCGCTGATCCCCGCCTCGATTGCGGCGGGCTGGGGGCGGCAGAAACTTGCGGCGATCGGCGAAGTCGTCCGCTGGCTGCCGCGGCTGCTGCGCGAGCGCCGCGAGGTGCAGGCGACGCGCACGGTAAGCGCCGCCGAGTTCGCCGCTTGGCTCACGCCGGACCTCGACTCGCCCTTCATCCCCACGATCGCCCGCTCGGCCCCTGCCCGCCTCCTCATGCGTGCCTACTGGCGCACCGTCCGCCGCCTGCTGCGCGATTGAAGGATTTGGGGGCCTATGGACCCCCAAAGCTTCCAGAAGCGCGATCAGATCGGCTGCCGGGTCGGCCGGATCAGGATCTCGTTGACGTCGACGCCGGCCGGCTGCTCCAGGGCGAAGATCACGGCGCGGGCGATGTCCTTGTCGCTCAGCGCCCACTCGCCCGGGCGGTTGTCGAAGAAAGGCGTGTCGGTCATCCCGGGCTCGATCAGCGTCACCTTGATCCCGTCGTTGTCGTGCATCTGGCGCAGCTCGGCCCGCAGCGCCTCGCCGATTGCCGTCGCCGCCCACTTGGTCGCCGAGTAGAGCGAGCCCGGCAGCGCCCGCCGCCCGGCGACCGAGCTGGTCACGAGGAAGTGGCCGTCGCCGCGCTCCAGCAGGTGGGGGAGGGTGGCGCGGATCGTCAGCGCGACGCCGTAGACGTTGGTGAGGACCATCGAGCGCCAGTGCTCCGGCGACTCCTCGAGGAAGCCTCGCGTGGCGCCGAAGCCGGCATTGGCGAAGACCGCGTCGATGCGCCCGAAGCGCTCCAGAGCGGTTGCCGCCATCGCCTCGACCTGGTCCCACTCGGTGACGTCGCAGCGCACGGCGATCGCCCGCTCGGCGCCGCCCAGCTCCTCGACCAGCGCCTCGAGTGGCTCCAGCCGCCGTGCCGCCAGCACCAGCCGGTGCGTCCCAGCCGCCGCCCGCGCCGTAGCGGCGCCGATACCACTGGAAGCTCCGGTGATGAGCAGCACTGGGTTGTCGCTCATTCGCCGATTTTCGCATTCCGAGAGTCGGGGCGGTTGCGTGGGGGTCGCCGGACACTCAGCGCGAAGCGCGTCCGCCGACCCCCACGCAACCGCCCCCCAACCGCCTTGCGATAATCGCTGGAGTCATGGATCCCAGCCGCAAGCGAAAGATCCGGCTCGTGGTTGCGCTCAGCGTCGCTGTCCTGCTCGCCGCTGCGCTCGTCTACACGTCGTTCAGCGCTTCCTCGGAAGCGAAGGAGCCCTCGCAGCTGATCGGCATCAGCTCGGGCGGGAGCTACGAGTTGACCGGTCGGGTCGTCAAGGGCTCGGTCCGCCACGAGGACGAGGGGATCCGCTTTCGCGTCGCCGACCGTGAAGACGCCAGCCAGAGCCTCCCGGTCACCTACGCCGGCACCATCCCCGATCCCTTCCGCGGCGGCCGTGAGATCGTCCTCAGCGGCACGGTCCAGAACGGCCTCTTCGTCGGCGAACGCGACACGCTGGTGACCAAGTGTCCGTCGAAGTTCACCACCTCGAATGGCAGCTAGCCTCGGCAGCGCCGCGCTGGCGCTCGCCTTCCTCACCGCGATCTTCGCCGCTGTAGCGGCGCTGATCGGACGCGACGGCAGCCGCCGCTGGGTCGAGATCTCGCGCCGTGCCGTCTACGGCCTCTTCGCTCTGCTGACGCTCTGCGTGGTGCTGATCGAGGTCGCCTTCGCCAGCAACGACTTCTCCTTCAACATCGTCCAGCAGCACTCCTCGCTGGAGACGCCGACCTTCTACAAGCTGGCGGCGATGTGGTCCAGTCAGGAGGGCTCGCTGCTGCTCTGGGCCTGGGTGCTCTCGATCGCCTCCTCGCTGGCGCTCTACGCGACGCGCGGCAAGCTGCGCGAGATCGTCCCCTATGCGACCGCGGTGATGGCCGGCATCGCCGCCTTCTTCACCGGCCTGATGCTGTTTGCCGGCGGGGTCAACCCCTTCGCCACGCTCGACCCGGTGCGGGCCGACGGGATCGGGCTCAACCCGCTGCTCCAGCACCCGAGCATGATGATCCACCCGCCGATGCTCTACTCGGGGTACGTCGCCTTCACCGTCCCCTTCGCCTTTGCGATCGGCGCCTTGATCACCCGCCGCCTCGACGCCGCCTGGATCCGCTCCACCCGGCGCTTCGCCCTGATCGCCTGGGCCCTCCTCGGCCTCGGCCTGCTGCTCGGCGCCCGCTGGTCCTACACCGAGCTCGGCTGGGGCGGCTACTGGGCCTGGGACCCGGTCGAGAACGCCGCCCTGATGCCCTGGCTGATGGGTACCGCCTTCCTGCACTCGATCATGGTCCAGGAGAAGCGCGGCATGCTGAAGGTCTGGAACGCCTGCCTGATCGTCGCCACCTTCTCGCTGGCGCTGCTCGGCACCTTCCTCGTCCGCTCCGGCGTGCTGCAGTCGATCCACGCCTTCGGCGACAGCACCGTCGGCCCTTACATCCTCGGCCTGATCGCGGTCGTCCTGATCGGCTCGACCGCGCTGATCGTCTCCCGTCTCGACGACCTGCGCTCGCCGAAGCGGATCGACTCGCTGGCCTCGCGCGAGTCCGTCTTCCTGGTCAACAACTTCCTGCTGGTCGCGCTCTGCGTGGCGATATTCTGGGGCACCTTCTTCCCCCTGATCTCCGAGCTCTTCACCGGGGACAAGTCATCGCTCGCGGCGCCCTGGTTCGACCGCTACACGACCCCGCTGGCGATCGGGCTCGTGCTCTTCACCGGGATTGGGCCGCTGCTCGCCTGGCGGCGGATCAGCTGGGCTTCGGCGAAGCGGGTCTTCCTCGTGCCGGCGGTCGTCGGCGTGGCTGTGGCGCTTGGCCTCGCCCTGTTCAGCGACGCCGCCCACAGGCCCTGGGCGCTGGCGCTGTTCGCCTTCGCCGCCTTCGCACTGACCGGGTTGGCGCAGGAGTTCTGGCGGGGTGCGGCGGCGCGGCGCTCGCTCAGCGGCGGCTCGCTGCCTTCGGCGCTGGTTGCGGTCGTCTCGCGCAACCGCCGCCGCTACGGCGGCTACATCGTCCACGCCGGGGTCGCCGTGCTGCTGATCGGCATCGCCGCCTCCTCCAGCTTCCAGACCAACCGCGACGTGCAGTTGCGGCCGGGTGAGAGCGCCGTCGTCGACGGCCGCACGATCACCTATGAGCGGCCGACCGTGAGCGTCGACAGCAACGCCTTCACCTTCGGCGCGGTGCTCGGCGTCGAGCAGAGCGGCAGGCGGCTGACGCTGCGGCCCAGCCGCCGCTTCTTCCGCCCGACCGGGGAGCAGGCGGGGACGATCGGCAGCTTCTTCGACGGCGAGGCGACCAGCGAGGTGGGGCTGAAGGCCGGTGCGGGCAGCGACCTGTGGACCGCGGTGCAACCCGACATCTCCGCCGTGCGGCGGCGCATTCGCGCCGCCGACCAGGGCTTCCGCGCCTGCGTCTCCGGCGCCCCCGGCACCCCACGGCAATGCCAAACGGTGTCGCGCCTGATGCAGGCAGCGGCAGCCAACCCGCGCCTGCGTCCGGTCGCTCTCGCTCAGATCGACAGCCTGCAGGCTGCCACCGCCGACCGGCTTGCCAAGAGCTACCTGGCCGATGACGCCGCCGCCACCTTCCGCGTCATCGTCAATCCGCTCGTCACCTGGATCTGGATCGGCGGTCTGATTGCCCTGGCGGGCGCGCTGATCGCGATCTGGCCCGCCCGCGCGGCCCGCCGCGGGCCCGCCGCCGACAGCGAGCTCGAGGCTCTGAAGGAAGCCAAATACCGCGAGATCCGCGATGCGGAGCTCGATCACGCCGCCGGCAAGCTCTCCGATGAGGACTTCGCCCTGCTCGATGCCGAGCTGCGCAAGGAGGCGGTCGAGATCCTCGACAGCGCCAATGGCAGTGGTCGCGAGGTGGAGCAACCGGCCGAACCTGTTTAGGCTGGGGGGCCGCATGGTGACGCGCACGTACCCATTCAAGCCACTGCTGGTTGCAGCTTTGGTCTGCTTCGCGTCTCTCGCCGCCGCCGCCTCGGCGCCGGGCGCCGGGACCTCGACCTCGGTGACCGCTGGCGCGTCGGTGCGGCAGGCGCTGCGCTTCTGGACGCCGGCGCGGATGCGTCAGGCTCGGCCGCTCGATGCGCTCGTGCCTCGAGCAGGCGGCCTGGCGCGCGCCTCCGGCGCGAAGACGGATGCCGGCCAAGAGCGAGGGTTGGCCGCCGATGCGCAGGCGCGCTCCGAATTCGCCGCGGTCGCCGATCCGACCGCGGCGGAGTTCAGGCAGAACGGTGTCATCTTCATCGTCCTGCCGGGGGGCTTTGGCGTCGCCCGTTGCTCGGGCACGTCGGTCAACGCTCCCAATCTCAGCGTCGTCTTCACCGCTGGCCATTGCGTCAACGAGGGCAACCCCAGACACTGGTTCAACCAGGATTGGGTCTTCGTTCCCGGCTACCACGACGGCGTGCGGCCCTATGGCGTGTTCGTCGCCAGGTGGCTCGGTGCGACCGCGCCCTGGGTCAACGGCGCCAGCGAGAATGCCGACGTCGGCGCTGCTGTGGTCTCGCGTAACGAACGCGGCCAACGCCTCGGCGATGCTGTCGGCGGCGACGGCATCGCCTGGAACCTCTCGCCGCACCAGGTCTTCGATGTCCACGGCTATCCGGTCGAATCGCCCTTCGACGGTGCGACTCAGCGAATCTGCTCCGACACTCCGTTCCTCGGTCATGACCTGGCCTCCTTCCTCTGGCCTGGGCCGCTCAATCTGGCCCTCTCCTGCGACGTCACCGGTGGCGCCTCCGGTGGCGGCTGGACGATCCACGGCAACGTGCTGAACAGCGTCACCAACTACGGCTACGGCGATGATCGGACCACCGATTTCGGCTCCTACTTCGGCAACGCTGTGAAGGCGCTCTACGAACAGGCTGCGAGGGTGCGATGAGGGGTGGGCGCACGGTCGGCGTTCTTCTCGCGGTCGGTGGGCTGATGCTCTGCGCTGCCCCTGTTGCTGCCGCATCGGAGCTACCGAAGGCTCCCCAGCTCCTCGCCGGCATCTCGCGGCTGAACGACGAGCTGGCTCTCATGGGCCAGGGCTCGAGCGCCGTCGGCCCGCCCCGCAAAAGCGCCCTGTCCGAGCTGCGCTTCGTCAATCGCGACGGATACACGATCTCGGTTGTGGCGTTCGAGCAGACCGTCGCCCTCAGCGTCACCCGTGCCCGCGTCCGCCCCCACCAAGGCGGCGACGGTCATCGCAAGCGGCGCACGCGGCTTGCGACCACGACGTACCTCGCCCACGGCAAGGTCACCCCCACTTCGATCGAGGCCTCCTTCGGCGACCGCGGTCGGATCGCGGTTCGCTTCCGGCCTTCCGGACGCGACGTCCACGCCACCCGCAAGGCGGGGTGCAAGGACCCGAGCGACGCGATCCTCGCCCACCTCGGCGTCTTCGTCGGCGCGCTGCGCTTCGAGGGGGAGGGGGGCTACACCTCGGTCGAGGCGCGCCGCGTCTCCGGACGCTCGGTTGACCTCTCCGCCTTGGTGGCCTGCCTGCTTGGCCGCGGACCGGGCCGGCACGCGGCGATCCCGCCGCCCCGCGCCCCGCTCGGCCTTCACCTTCCCGGGCTTGTCGCGGCGGACGGCACCAGGGCAGCAAGTGCGCCGGGCGTCGCCACGCATCCCAGCACGGGCCCCAAGTCGACCACCCTGTTCGCCGAGAGCAAACTCGCTCTTCAGCGAGTCGTCTTCGCCGCGCAGGTGCGCGACGCGGGCCGTGCCCACTTCCTCGCTGTGGACGAGGTGAGCGAAGGGTCGATCGGGATCCTTCGCCTCGTCTACGCTCGCGGTGCCTCGTCCGGACTCACCTTCGACGCCACCCTCTCCCGCGGCAGCGCCAGCCCGCCGCCGCCCTTCAGCGGCCGGGGCATCCTTGAACACGGTCCGCGAGATGCGAAGAGCTGGACCGGTTCGCTCGCGGTCTCCTTCTTGGGCGCGCCGCGCGTGTCGCTGACCGGCTCGCCCTTCGACGCTCTGCTGGTCCGCGGCTGGTAGCTGCCGCGGAGGGTCCCTAGATCTTCAGCAGAACCAGGGTGTTGACGACGAAGAGGACCGAGAAGAAGATCGTCGCCCGATCCAGGTTGCGCTCGACCATCGAGCCGCCGCCGAAAGAGCTGCCGCCGCCGCCGATGCCGAAGGCGCCGGAGAGGCCGGCGTCTTTGCCCGAGTGCAGGAGGATCAGGAAGATCACGACGCCGGCGATGATCACCTGCAGGACTGCCAAGAGCGTGTACATGCGTCGCATGGTAACGGCCTCGGGCAGGGAAGGGTCTCTGACAGAACAAAAGTTCGTGTTGCGTTAATTGACAAAACTAGCTAATCTGTAAAGCACGCAGACGATTTCTGGCGATCTGACAAGGAGGAGGCGCCTGTGGAGGCTGCCACGCACGAACATCATCACCACGGACCCGACGTCGAGCTCAGCCCCGCGACCTGGACCGATCCGAAGCGCTACGCCTGGCTGCTCGGGCTGATCGTCCCCCTGCTGCCGTTCATCGCCTGGGGGCTGGTGACGCTGACCGGGCTGGGGGTCTTCTGGTTCTACGGCCCGTTCCTCGTCTTCGTCATCTTCCCGCTGCTCGACGCGATCGCCGGCCTGGACGCCGAGAACCCGCCCGACAGCATCATCAAGTGGCTCGAACAGGACCGCTACTACCGCTGGTGCACCTACGTCTTCATCCCGGTCCAGTACGCCGGGCTCGTCTTCGCCTGCTGGCTCTGGGCGGACGGGGGGCTCTCGACCGTCGACAGCATCGGTCTGGTGCTGACGATGGGGATGGTCAGCGGGATCGCGATCAACACCGCGCACGAGCTCGGCCACAAGCGCGCCGACTTGGAGAAGTGGCTGAGCAAGGTGGCTCTCGCGCAGAGCGGCTACGGCCACTTCTTCATCGAGCACAACCGCGGCCACCACGTGCGCGTTGCCACCCCCGAGGACCCGGCAAGCGCCCGGCTGGGGGAGAGCTTCTGGGCCTTTCTGCCGCGCACGGTGTGGGGCAGCCTCAGCTCGGCCTGGGGGATCGAGCGGGAGCGGCTGGACCGCATGGGCCACTCGGTCTGGTCGATCCACAACGACATCCTGCAGGCATGGGCGATGACGGTCGGGCTCTTCGCCCTGCTGACGGTCGTCTTCGGCCCGGTCGTACTGCCCTACCTGTTGCTGCAGGCGGTGCTCGGCTTCTCGCTGCTCGAGGTCGTCAACTACCTCGAGCACTACGGCCTGCTGCGCCAGAAGAAAGAGGACGGGCGCTACGAACGCTGCCTGCCGCAGCACAGCTGGAACAGCAACAACGTCGCCTCCAACGTCCTCCTCTACCACCTGCAGCGCCACAGCGACCACCACGCCAACCCGACCCGCCGCTACCAGGCGCTGCGCCACGTCGACGAAGCGCCGCAGCTTCCCACCGGCTATGCGGGGATGATCGTGCTCGCCTGGTTCCCGCCGATCTGGCGGCGGGTGATGGACCGTCGCCTGCTCGACCACTACGGCGGCGACGTCGGCCGCGCCAACATCCAGCCGCGGGCGCGGCGCCGGGTGCTCGCGCGCTACGGGGGAGCAGCTGCATGAGCGCCTTCCGCTGCCCGGGCTGCGGCTACGTCTACGATGAGGCCGCCGGCCACCCGCGTGAGGGCTTCCCGCCCGGCACCGCCTGGAGCGAGGTGCCCGACGAGTGGCACTGTCCCGACTGCGGGGTCAGAGACAAGGTCGACTTCGAGCTGGTCGACGACGGCGGCGAGTGACCGTCTCCGCTGCGACGATGGGCGCCGTGGAGGCCCGCACCCCATACCCGCAGGCGGCCCGGCAGCTGCTGCGTGAGACCCTGCTCGCGGCGGCCCGCGACGAGGTTCAGCAGCGCGCCTGGTCGGAGATAACGATGGCGGAGATCGCCGCTGCAGCAGGGGTCAGCCGCCAGACTCTCTACAAGGAGTTCGGCAGTCGCGACGAGTTCGCCCAGGCGCTTGTCATCCACGAGGGCGAGCGCTTCCTCGACGATGTCGACGCGGCCGTGCGCGAGCACCTCGACGATCCCCGCGCCGCCGTCGGCGCCGCCCTGGAGACCTTTCTGCGCACCGCCGGCGAGGACCCGCTGGTCCGCATCCTGCTCAGCGACGACGGCACCGCGGGCCTGCTGCCCTTCGTCACCACCCAGGGCATGCCGGTGGTGCAGTGGGCGACCGCCCGCCTGACCGCGACGATCGAGCAGGGCTGGCCGCAGGCCCCGCCGGCGAAAGCCCGCCTCCTAGCCGAGGCCCTCGTCCGCCTGGCGATCAGCCACGTCACCGCCCCGGCCGACTCGCCCGAGCAGACGGCCACCCGCACCGGCGAGCTGCTCGGCCCCTTCATCGACGAGGCCTTGGGCCGTAAATAGCGTTGAGTTCCTGGCTGACGGCTAGGTTCAGCGGGGCCCTTCAGACCTCGACCAGCAGGGTGACCGGGCCGTCGTTGACCAGGGCGACGCCCATGCAAGCGCCGAAGATGCCCTTCCTGGCCCCGAGGCGCTCGCAGAAGCGGTCGTAGAGCGGCTCCGCCTGCTTGCCCGGTGCGGCTTCGACGTAGCTGGGTCGGTTGCCCTTGCGCGCGTCGCCGTAGAGGGTGAACTGACTGACGCATAGGACCTCGCGCTCGCCCAGCGGCTCGTTCATCCGACCCTCGGCGTCGTCGAAGATGCGCAGCGCCCGTACCTTCGCCGCCAGGCGGTCGGCCTGCTCGGCTCCGTCCTCGCGCCCGACCCCGAGCAGCACCAGCATGCCCGGGCCGATCTGCGCCACGCGCTCGCCCCCGACGTCGACCGCCGCCTGGCTGACGCGCTGGACAAGCGCCCTCATTCGCTCCGCCTTTGCACCGGCGCCAACGCTATACCTGGAATTCGACCAGGTGCCGCGCTAGCTTTGCGTCGTGGCCAAGTGGAGCATCCTGGTGGTGCTGGCAGCGGCGCAGTTCCTGATGGTCCTCGACCAGGCGGTGATGAACGTCGCGATCTCGCAGCTGACCGAGGACTTCGACACGACGGTGACGACGATCCAGACGGTGATCGCCCTCTACGCGCTGGTGATGGCGGGGCTGATGCTGACCGGCGGCAAGCTCGGTGACCTCTTGGGCCGGCGCCGCGCCTTCGCGATCGGGCTGGTCATCTACGGCGTCGGCTCGGCCCTCACCGCCGCCTCCTGGAGCGTGCCCAGCCTGATGCTCGGCTGGTCGATCCTCGAGGGGATCGGCGCCGCCCTCGTCCTGCCCGCCCTCGTCGCCCTCGTCGCCGGCTCCTACAAAGGCGCCGACCGGGCCGTTGCCTACGGCGTGCTCGGCGGCGTCGCCGGCGCCGGCATCGCCGTCGGCCCGATCCTCGGCGGCTGGATGACCACCGACTTCACCTGGCGCGTGGTCTTCGTCGGCGAGGTCGTCGTCGCACTCGGCATTCTGCTCGGCACGCGTCTGATCCGCGAGCCGGAGCGGGAGCCGGGGGGAGGAGGGCTCGACTGGGTCGGCAGCGTGCTCTCCGCCTCCGGCCTCGCCCTCGTCGTCTTCGCCGTGCTGCAGGCGAGCAACTGGGGCTGGCTGGCGCCGCGCGACTCGCCGCTCGAGCCCTTCGGCTTCTCGCTGACCCCGTTCGTGATCGCCGCTGGGGCGCTGGTCCTCGCCGGCTTCCGCGCCTGGGAGCGGCGCCGCGAGGAGCGCGGCGAGGAGCCGCTGGTCCACTTCCGCCTGCTGCGCATTCGCTCGCTGCGGGGCGGGGTCTCGATGCTGTTGGCGCAGAACCTGATCCTGATGGGGATCTTCTTCACCATTCCCCTCTACCTGCAGATCGTGCAGGGCCTCGACGCGCTCGAAACCGGCGTGCAGATGCTGCCCGCCTCGGCCGGGCTGTTCATCGCCGCGGTCGCCGGCTCGGCACTGGCGAAGCGCTTCGCGCCGCGGCCACTGGTGCGAGTCGGCCTGCTCGTCGTCCTGGTTGCGATTGCGATGCTGCTGGGGACGATCGAGCCCGAGCTGGACAGCGGCGCCTTCCTCGCCGCGACCGGCGTGCTCGGGGTCGGCATGGGCCTGATCGTCTCCCAGCTCGGCAATGTCGTCCAGTCGGCGGTCGGCGATGAGGACCGCAGCGAGGCGGGCGGCTTGCAGAACACCGCGCAGCAGCTCGGCTCCTCGCTGGGGACGGCGCTGCTGGGGGCGATCGTGATCAGCGGCCTGATCGCGGCCTTCACCGCCAATATCGTCGACGATCCGGCGATCTCCAACGGCGTCAGCAACCAGGTCGAAGTGCAGCTGAGCGCCGGCGGCAGCTTTGTCGCCTCCTCTGAGGTGAAGGCCGCCGCGGAGGAAGCGGGCCTTGGCACGGCGACCGTCGAGGCGCTGGTCGGACACTACGAAGACGCGCAGCTGAAGGCGCTGAAGACGGCCTTCCTCTTTGCCGGCTTCCTCGTCATTGCCTCGTTCTGGACGACGCGTCGCCTGCCGACCCAGCGCTTCGAGCAGCTGCAGTCGAGCCCCGATCCGCCGCTCCCCGAACCGGCGGTCGCCTGATGGATGCCTCGATTCAACGTCACCCCGGGTCGCCCGAGGAGCGCGCCGCCGCCGGCAAGGCGGCCCGCGCGGCCGCGCCGCGCTCGAGCCACGGCGAGTGGGCGGCGGCTGCCGACCGGCCCGACCCGGTCGAGCTGTTGGAGAGCCAGGCGGCATCGCGGGTCGGCCGGCTGGTGCCGCTGCGCTACGGCCGCATGCTGGTCTCGCCCTTCACCTTCTACCGCGGCGCCGCGGCGGTGATGGCCGCCGACCTCGCCGCCACGCCGCGGTCGGGATTTGAGACCCAGCTCTGCGGCGATGCCCACCTCTCCAACTTCGGCGCCTTCGCTTCGCCGGAGCGGCGCCTCGTCTTCGACCTCAATGACTTCGACGAGACGCTGCCCGGGCCGTGGGAGTGGGACGTCAAGCGGCTCCTCGCCAGCTTCTCCCTGGCGGGTCGCGATCGTGGCTGCAAGGCACGCCAGCGCCAGCGCATCGTGCTGGCCGCGGCGCGCGAATACCGCGAGACGATGCGGCGTCTGGCCCAGATGGGCAACCTCGAATCCTGGTACCAGCAGCTCGACGCGGACTCGATTGCCGCGCGCTGGGTCGCGGTGGTCGGCGACAAGCAGCGCCGCAGGTTCGAACGCGGCGTGGCCAAGGCGCGCGCCAAGGACAGCAGCCGTGCCTTCGCCAAGCTGACCGAGGAAGTCGACGGCAAGCTGCGCATCGTCAGCGACCCGCCGCTGATCGTGCCGATTGAGGAGCTGGCCGACGAGGCGCCCGGGGTCGACCTGAAAGAGCTGCTGCTGGAAGTCCTCTCCGCCTACCGTGACTCGCTCGACGCCGAGCACCGCGCCGTGCTCGACAGCTACCGCCTCGTCGACGTGGCCTTCAAGGTCGTCGGCGTCGGCAGCGTCGGCACGCGGGCCTGGATCGCGCTGATGCTCGGCCGCGACGCGCGCGATCCGCTCTTCCTCCAGATCAAGGAGGCGCAGCGTTCGGTGCTCGAGCCCTACGCCGCGCCGAGCCGCTTCGAGCTGCAGGGCGAGCGCGTCGTCCAGGGCCAGCGGCTGATGCAGGCGGCCAGCGACATCATGCTCGGCTGGGTGCGGGCCGGCGGCGTCGATGGCAAGGACCGGGACTTCTACGTGCGCCAGCTCTGGGACTGGAAGGCCTCGGCACGGGTCGAGGAGATGGACCCGCGTGCGCTCACCGCCTACGCCGAGATCTGCGGCATGACCCTGGCCCACGCGCACGCCCGCGGCGGCGACCGGGTGGCGATCGCCGCCTACCTCGGCAAGGGCGAGGCCTTCGACCAGGCAATGGCCGATTTCGGCGAGATCTACGCCGACCAAAGCGAACGCGACTACGAGGCCCTAAAAGCAGCGGTCGCCGCCCGCCGCATCGAGGCCGATTAGGACGTGCCGGTGGAGAGGTGCCCATATGGACCTCTGAGCACCGGCACGTCGGCCTGGGCAGTCTCAGTCGTCGTCGTGGCGGTGGCGGATCGCCCAGGTCTCGAACCAGATCAGGCCGACGAGCAGCGTGCCGAAGGCGACGAAGGGCGGTAGCCAGCCGCCGGGACGGGCGATGATGAGGGCGGCCACGACGAAGGCGTCGGCGGCGAGCAGGAAGCCGACCAGCGCCGGCCTTATCGCCGCCCAACCGGTCGCTTCGGTCAGCTCCCGGGCGGGAGCGTCACCGGCGTTGCCGCCGGGGCCCCGTTCTCGAGCAGAGTCGCGAGGTAGATGACGACCGGATTTGAGCCACGGTTGGCCGCTTCGTGGATGTCGGATGGCTGCTCCACGATCCACTCGCCGGCGTGCAGGCTGCCGGTCTGGCCGGCCTTGATCCTGCGGACGACCGTCGGCTGCTGGTCGGATTCGCCGCGGCGCACGACCACCGATCCGCGCCGCACCGTGTAGCGCAGGACGCCTGACTGGATGCGGGCGACCTGACTGCCGAGGTGATGGTGGGTAGCGAGCTTCGTCTCCGGTTCGACAACCACCCGGCTGAGCACCATCGTCCGGCCGGGCGCACCCTGCACCTTGCTCGTCTGCGCCAGTGCGTTGCGAATCGCAGTGGGCGCCTTTGCGGAGTCGCCAAAGGCCGACGGCAGCAAGGCTCCCAGCGCAACGCCGGCCGCCAGAGCCACCACGAGGGAGAGGTGGGGTCGCGGGATCTTCCTCACGGCGAGCAGACTAGCGGTCGGCGGTCGGACTGAACGCGAGCAGCGGCAGCGCCTCTCGGTCTCATCGCTGCCGGAGATTCGGTTGTTGATACTCAATCAGGTATCATGCAGATGATGGAATCTCCCGACGCTCTGGTGCGTGAGATGCGGTTGGCCGCGGGCCTCTCCCAGCGTTCCCTGGCGCGGCGCGCAGGCACCTCGCAGCCGGCGATCGTCCGCTACGAGCGCGGCAGCGCCACTCCCTCCTGGGGGACCCTCCAACGGCTTGCTGCCGCTTGCGGACGGCGGTTGCGGATCGACGCCGACCTGCTCCCCGACCCCGATGATGTCGAGCTCGCCGAGCTCCTTCTCGGCCTTGCTCCGACACAGCGCATTCGCGCCCTTGGGCGCTACGCCCGCCTGCATGAGATCGCCCGAAGGCAGGGATGACCGAGTTCGACCCCGAGAGGCTCCTGCGCGTTCTTGTCGAGCACGAGGTCGAGTTCTGTGTGATCGGCGCTGTTGCGGCTTGGCTGCAGGGAAGCCCGTCGGTAACGCTTGACCTCGACGTGATGCCGCGGCGAGACCTCGATAACGCTGAGCGCCTTGCAGCGGCGCTCAACGCGCTGCGAGCCCGGCCGCCCGGAGACGATTCCGTGCGTGAGCTGGAGGGCGGCGACTTCCTCGGTTGGGGGAATCAGCGCTTCGAGACCGAAGCCGGCCCTCTCGACGTGGTTCCGCGCGCCGCCGCGATCGGCGGCTTCGAGGACGTCGCCACGATCGAGCTGACGCTCGGTGAGCTCTCCGTCCGCGTGATCACGATCGACGAGGTGATCGCGTCGAAGGAGGGTCTGGGACGACCAAAGGACACCGCCGCCCTTCCGGCCCTCTACGCGACCCGTGAGGCGATCCGGCGGAAACGCAAATCGGCAAGTGGCTGACAGGTTCGCACGCAACCGGGAACCCCGCTGAACGGGGGCTTTCGATGCGGCTGAATGGAGTCGAACCATCACGTCCCGTAAAGGACACAAGCCCCTCAAGCTTGCGCGTCTACCAGTTCCGCCACAGCCGCTCGGGGCTGGCGATTCTAGATGTTTGGCGGCAGTGGGGGCTGCGGTGGAGTCGGGATGATGCCTGCGGCGGTGGTTTTGGCTTGCGGGCGTCCGCCTTGGGAGGTACTCTGCGAACAGGTGTTCGAACGTCTGTGCACGCTGCATTGCCAATGAGGAGGATCGCTTGGTGGACTTGGACCTGACCAAGAGGCAGAAGGAGATCTTCGACTTCATCCGCCGCTATGCCGAGAAAACCGGCTACCCGCCGACCGTGCGCGAGATCGGCAAAGCGGTTGGGCTGCATTCCTCCTCCACCGTGCATGCCCATCTGGCCAACCTGGAGAAGATCGGGCTGCTGCGCCGCGACCCTTCGAAACCGCGCGCGATCGAACTGCTCTTCGACAAGGCGAAGAAGACGATCATGCCCGAACGCTCGGGGCTGCCGCTGATCGGCCACGTCGCCGCCGGCGCGCCGATTCTCGCCGAAGAGAACATCGAGGAATACATAGAGATCCCCGACGTGATTGGGGGCGAGGAAGGCGACTATGTGTTGCGGGTGCGGGGCGAAAGCATGAGGGAAGCGGGCATCTTCGGCGGCGATTACGTCGTGGTCCGCCCGGCCGACGATGCCGACGATGGCGAGATCGTCGTTGCCCTGCTCGGCGAAGAGGCGACCGTCAAGCGCTTCTTCCGCGAATCCGACCACATCCGACTGCAGCCCGAGAACGAGACGATGGAGCCGATCCGCAGCGCCGAGGTCAGCGTGATCGGCCGAGTGATAGGCGTCGTCCGCAAAGTCTCCTGACGGCCCCAGAGGTCGTCAGGCAAGGACGCAGGGAGGCTGACAAGGGGAGCGCACTCTCAGTGCGTGACCCGAAGGCAGCCGACCGAGGACACCGCCTGGCGACCTCTGGGGCCGTCAGGTCAGGGCCACTTGCCGGATTCGATGAGCCGTTTGTAGCGGCGCTGGCGGCGACGCGCGTCGCGCATCACCAGCGGCAGCAGCCGCAGGGCAAAGCGGGGGAAGAGATCGAAGAGGCGCAGCACCGGGCCGCGCCAGCGCGGCAGGACGAGCAGCGGTCGCGGATCTTCGGTCAGCTTGCCCACTGCCGTAGCCACCTGCTGAGGCGTCAGCAGCTGTCCAGAGAAGGAGCCGGCCGCCGCCGGGTCGTCGAGTTTGTCCTCGAGCATCGGCGTCCAGATGCCATCGGGGCAGACGGCCGAGAGCTGTATGCCGGAGATGCCGGAGCGACGCAGGTCGAAGAGGGTGCCGAGGGTGAAGGCCATCGCCGCGTGCTTGCTGGCGGAGTAATTGACCTCCCCCGGTGCGGCAACGAGGCCAGCCAGTGAGATCACGTTGATCACATGACCGCGACCCGCCGGCAGCATTTTCTCCAGCGCGGCGATCGTGCCGTTCATCGTGCCCAGCGCATTGACGTCGAGCATTGCCCTGCGCGTCCTCTCGCTCTGCTCCCAGGACCGGCCGGTCACGAGCACCCCGGCGTTGTTCACCCAGAGGTCGAGCGACCCACCCCTTGTTGTTGCCATCGCCGCCGTTGCACCGCACGCCTCCGCATCGGTGACATCAAGCTCGGAGGAGCTGGCGCCAGCGCCGATCTCAGCCGCCGTTGCGGCTGCCGCTGCGGCGTCGACATCGGTGGCGCAGATCAGGTAGCCACGACTGGCGAGGTCGAGCGCGACCGCGCGCCCAAGCCCACCGCCCGCTCCAGTGACGACGGCAACCGACATCCAGACAAGATATTCGATGCAATTGTCGCAAGCACGCCTGGGCCGCGGTACCATCCCTGTGCGGGCTGAGCGACCGCGGGGGGAGAGAAAACCCCTCGAGGAAAGTCCGGACACCATAGGGCGAGGGCGGTGGGTAACGCCCACCCGGGGAAACCCGCGGGAAAGTGCCACAGAAACATACGGCCGATGGCGCGGCCACACGTGAGTCGCGTACAGGCAAAGGTGAAATGGTGCGGTAAGAGCGCACCGGCGCCGCGGTGACGCGGCGGCCAGGCAAACCCCGCCCGGTGCAAGGCCAAACGGGATCGTCGACCCTGCCCGGCGAGATCCAGGTAGGCCGCAGGGCCGCTTCGGCGGCCCCTCGGGACCACGTGTCCCGCGAGATAGATGGTCGCTTACGACAGGATCCGGCTTACAGGCCCGCTGAGGAGAGGCCCCCGCGAGGGGGCCTCTCCGACCTCTGCACGTTTTTCTGTCTTAGCGTCTGCTAACGTGCCGCCAACTTCCGCTGAATCTCCGCCACATATCGCGGGGAGCGGGGGACCCAAAGGTTGGGGCGAATCGTCGGCATCTGCCGCGTAGCGCAGCTCTTTCAGCGCGAGCCCGTCAGCTAACCCCGTAAGCGTCCGAGAGAGCTGATGAAGAGCTGCAAGAGCCGCCCCTGGCGGAAAAGCCATTCCTGGACTGCCCTGCTGCTATTTGCGGCGTTGCTCGCGCTCGCCGCTGTCCCAGCGCAGGCGGCGACCGGCGGCGCCTCGACCGGCACCGCCAGCGAAGCCAGCGCGGGCAGCGGCATCGCCTTTGCGCCGATGCGCTGGGCGGGCGCGACCTGGTACGGCCCCGGCCTCTACGGTCGCCACACCGCCTGCGGGCAGGTGTTGCGCCCACACACGATCGGCGTTGCCCACCGCAGCCTGCCCTGTGGAACCACGGTCAGGTTCGTCTACCACGGTCGCGCGATCGTCACCAAGGTGATCGACCGCGGTCCCTATAGCCACGGCAACTCGTGGGACCTGACCCTGGCTGCGGCCCGTGCCCTGCGCTTCGACAAGGTCGGCGCCGACCGGGTTGGTTTCGCCGTCGCCCTCAAGTACGCGCGGGACGCACGATCCAAGGGCCACGCCGGCGACTAGCCGGCCGCCGCTCCGGCTACTCTTTCCCGTCCGTCTTTGCGGGACTTTCTACTCGAGAGGAGTGCGCATGTCGAGGTCTTCCAAGAGAGCTGTCGCCAATCGGAGCGCGGGACGCGGGCGGTTCGTCGTCGCGATCGCCCTGGCCGGCTGCCTCGCTGCCCTGGCTCTGATGGTCGCCGGCGCCGGCGCCAAGACGCGCACGACCGTCGTCCTCGGCAGCACCGCGACCCTGCCCGACCCATCTTGTCCGGACCTGCCCTGCCAGGCGGTCGGCAGCGTCACCGGCTTCCAGGTCAGCACCGGTCAGGGGAGCCTGCCCTTCCGCGTTCCCCGCAACGGCACGGTCAAGGCCTGGACCCTGACCCTGGCCCAGCCGACCAACAAGCAGCGCTCCTTCTTCAACGGATTCTTCGGCACCCCGCCGGAGGCACGCCTCTCGATCCTGCGCCGCGTGGCGGGCACCAACCCACCCCGCTACACGCTGCGCAGCCAGGGCTCGATCCACGTGCTCAGCCCCTACCTGGGTCAGACGGTCAAGTTCGGCGCGTCGCTCAAGGTTGAAAAGGGCGACATAGTCGCCCTGACGATCCCAACCTGGGCGCCGGCTTTCGCCCAGGATCTCTCGGCCAGCAACGCCTGGCGCGCCAGCCGCGAAGAAGGCAAGTGCACCAACACCACCGACGTCCGCCAGGGCCAGCCCCAGCAGAAGGTAGGTACTCGAGCCACTTACGGCTGCCGCTACTCAACCGCACGCCTCCTCTACACGGCAACGGTCGTAGAGAACTGAAGCACCCCCCGCCCCCCTAACGCTTACGCCGCCGAAGGCAGCACTTCAGGCGTAGCCTGATCTTTGGGTAGAGCAGCCGCGCCGGCAATCAGGCTCTGGAACTCGTTGAGCGCCAGATGCGCGACCGCCTCGAGGATCTCCTCGTCGCTCCAGCCGAGCTCCCGCGCCTCCTCGTGCAGGTGGTGGGGAGGGACGCCATCGGCGTCGAGGGTTGCCTTCAGGTAGTCGAGCAGCGCCGCCTCTTTGGCATCGCCGGAGCCGAAGCTGCGCGCCCGCGATACCTCGTCGAGGCCGAGGCCGGCGCGCCGCGCCGACTTCGCGTGCTGGGCGATGCTGTAGGCGTCGTGGCGATGCTCGGCAACCGCCAGGGCAATCCGCTCACGGGTCGCCTGCGGCAGGACCCCGCTGCGCAGCTCGGAGCGCATCCGGGTGTACGCCCGCAGCACGGCCGGGGCGCCGGCGAGGACGCCGACGAACTTGGTCACCGCGCCGCCGGCCGCCTGGATGCTCTTGATCAGGGGAGCACTCTCGTCGGGGGCCGTCAACTCGTCGTGGATCTGAAATCTGCTTACTGCCGTTTTTACCGTCACTTGCATCCCGCCTTTGGCTCGGTATTGCGGAATTCCGCTCCACAGAGCCTTTACGTGGCCTTTACTTTACTTTAAGCCATTAACTTACGCGAAGTAAGTTATAGCGAGAACCGGACGCTCTCGCAACCCTTGTGCGGCGACTGTCACATACCCGCAATACGACGATTTGCACCTCATCGGTTCACTTCGCCTATCTTTGCCCGACCGCGCCGACAAAGCCACGAAGGAGACCGGGAATGGCAGACCAGCCGACGAGTGCCAGCGATGTAGCCGAGATCGTCAAGGAACGCGACGTTCGCTTCATCCGCCTCTGGTTCACCGACGTCCTCGGCCACCTGAAGAGCTTCTCGATCAACGCGGCTGAGCTCGAGGACGCGCTCGAGGGGGGGATGGGCTTCGACGGGTCGTCGATCACCGGCTTCAACCCGATCGAGGAGTCGGACATGATCGCGATGCCGGATCCCTCGACCTTCGCGCTGATCCCCTGGCGCCCGGAGGAAGAGAACGCAGTCGCCCGCATGTTCTGCGACGTCCGCGTCCCCGGCGGCGACCCCTACGAGGGGGACCCGCGCTGGATCATGCGCCGCGCGCTCAAACGCGCCGAGGAGATGGGCTTCGACGCCTACAACATCGGGCCCGAGCTCGAGTACTTCTACTTCCGCTCGGCCAAGCCGGAGAGCGGCGTGCCCGAGGTGCTCGACGAGGGCGGCTACTTCGACCTGACCACGCTCGACGCCGGCTCCGACGTGCGCCGCGAGACGATCCTGGCGCTGGAGAAGATGGGCATCCACGTCGAGTACGCGCATCACGAGGTCGGTCCCTCCCAGCACGAGGTCGACATGCGCTACAAGGACGCGCTGCGGATGTCAGACGACTGCATGACCTACCGCATCGTGGTCAAGGAGTACGCGATGAAATACGGCTGGCACGCCACCTTCATGCCGAAGCCCCTGTTCGGCGAGAACGGCTCCGGCATGCACGTCCACCAGTCGCTGGCCAAAGACGGCAGAAACGCCTTCTTCGACCCCGACGACCAGTACTACCTCTCGGCCACGGCGAAGGCGTTCATCGCCGGCCAGCTGCGCCACGCGCGCGAGATCTCACCCCTCTTCGCCCAGTGGGTCAACTCCTACAAGCGGCTCGTCCCCGGGTACGAGGCCCCGGTCTACCTGGCCTGGTCGCGGCGCAACCGCTCGGCGCTGATCCGGGTGCCGCTCTACCACCCGGGCAAGGAGGGCGCGACGCGGGCCGAGCTGCGCTGCCCCGACCCCGCCTGCAATCCCTACCTCTGCTTCGCCGGCATGCTTCAGGCGGGACTCGAGGGGATCGAGCACGGCTACGAGCTGCCCGAGCCGATGGAGCAGAACCTCTACCACCTCTCGCCGGAGGAGCGTTCGCAGCGCGGGATCGAGCAGCTGCCGGAGACGCTCGGCGAGGCGATCGATATCGCCGCCGACTCGGAGCTGGTGCTGCGAACGCTGGGCGAGCACACCTTCCGGCGGTTCGTTGAGATCAAGCGGCAGGAATGGGACGACTATCGGGTGCAGGTGACTCCGTTCGAGATCGAGAACTTCCTGCCGGTGCTCTAGCCACCTGGCCCGCGGGTCCTGTCGCGCCACCACGCCACCCGCGGGAGTTGCGGCTACAGCAGGTTCGTCAGAGCTGCAGCGCTGGTTACGGGAGCTTGGCAGGTGAAGTGCTCGCAGACGTAAGCGGCAGGCTTCTTGTCGAGTTGGGGGCGGTCTGCAAGCAGGGGAGGAAGCTCGCTGCCCTCCGGGCCGCCCGCCAGGACCAGATGCGGGCGGTAGCTCGAGCGGACTGCTGCGGACAGCTGGCCCAGGTCGTTGCCGACAAGGGCCACCTCCTTGGTCGGTGCCAGCTGGAAGTCGAGGGCGCGGAGGAGGTGGGCGAAGGCGTCCGGTTGGCGTGGCGCGGCTTTGGCGAAGAGGCGCAGGACGCCCTCGGCCTGCTCGCCGTAGGTGCGCTCACCCGTCAGCGCCTCGAGCCGCAGCAGGCCGAGGGCAGCGGCTGAGTTGCCCGAGGGGATCGGGTGGTCGCCGATCTCCTTGCGGCGCGCGATCAGCTCCTCGTGGTCGTCGGAGGTCGAGTGGAAACCACCCCGCTCGGGGTCGCCGAAGCGGGCGATCATGTTGTCCGCGAGCGTCTGGGCCTGTTCGAACCAGCGCGGTTCGAAGGTCGCTTCGTACAGCGTCAAGAGCGCTTCCAGCAGGAAGGCGTGGTCCTCCAGGTAGGCGTTGAGACGGCCTTCACCGTCTTTGTAGGTGCGCAGCAAGCGGCCGTCGGCGTCGCGCAGATCCCGCAGGATGAACTCGGCGCATTTGCGGGCCGCCGCCAGATAGTCGTCGCGCCCGAGCGCCGCACCGGCCTCGGCCAGGGTGGCCAGCATCAGCGCGTTCCAAGAGGTGAGCCGCTTGTCGTCGAGCCCGGGACGCACTCGCCTGGCTCGCGCACCGAGGAGCACCCCGCGCACTTCCGCGAGTCCATCCGGTTCCGGCGCCGCGGCGCCGCCGGCCAGGTGGAGGACGTTCCTGCCCTCGAAGTTGCCGGCCTCGCTGACGCCGTAGAACTCGATCATCTCCTCGGCGTCCTCGCCGATCACGGTGCGGATCTCCGCCGGCGTCCAGGTGTAGAAGCGGCCCTCCTCGCCTTCGGAGTCGGCGTCGAGCGCCGCGTAGAAGCCGCCCTCGGGGCCGCGCATCTCGCGCAGCGCCCAGTCGAGCGTCTCCTCGCAGACCCAGCGGTAGCGCTCGTGGCCGAGCGCCTGCCAGCCGTGGAGGTAGACCCGCGCTAGCTGCGCGTTGTCGTAGAGCATCTTCTCGAAGTGAGGGACGAGCCAGCCCGCGTCGACCGAGTAGCGGGCGAAGCCGCCGCCGAGCTGGTCGTAGATCCCACCCGCCATCATCGCATCGAGGCTGCGCTCGACCGGCGCCTCGATGCCGCGGGCGAGCAGCAGCTCCAGGCTCGAGGCGGGGGGAAACTTGGGTGCGCCGCCAAAGCCGCCTCGCTCCATGTCCGCCGCCTGCTCCAGCCCCGCCACCGCCGCCTCCATCAGCTCCGCCCCCGGCGCGTCGCCTGCGGGCGCGACCGTGCCGATCGCCCCCAGCCGCGCCCGCGTCTCCGGCGCCCGCTCACGCAGCTCCTCGCGGCGGTTCTCGAAGGCGTCGAGGACCGCTTCCATCACCATGCGGAAGCTCGGCATCCCCCGTCCCTCGTCTGGGGGGAAGTAGGTACCTCCGTAGAAGGGCACGCTGTCGGGATCGCAGAAGACCGTCATCGGCCAGCCGCCGTGGCCGCTCATCGCCTGCACCGCCTCCATGTAGAGGGCATCGACATCCGGTCGCTCCTCGCGATCGACCTTGACGCAGACGAAGTGCTCGTTCATGTAGGCGGCGGTATCGGCGTCCTCGAAGGACTCGCGCTCCATCACGTGGCACCAGTGGCAGGCCGAGTAGCCGACCGAGAGCAGGATCGGTCGGTCCAGCTCACGCGCCCGGGCCAGGGCCTCGGCGCCCCAGGGGTACCAGTCGACCGGGTTGTCACGGTGCTGGAGCAGGTACGGGCTCGTCTCCTGCGCCAAGCGGTTCGCCATGTCTTCACATTACCCCTGGATTGGAGAGGCCAACTATTGGGCGATAGGGATCGACGAAACTGGGTTGCTATTGCGATTTTCTGGCCGCCCGGTGGAGATCGGCGTCCCGATATATCTACATTCCTCAAGTGGCTAACGAACGACTGCCCGTGCAGAGCGAGCCGGCAATCGAAGCTGTGCTGAAGAAGCTCGAGGAGGAGGATCGCCAGGTGGTCCTGGCGGCACTGGAACGCGCCGGGCGGACGGAGGCCGAGCTGCGCTACCTGGCCGACCACGACTCGCTCACCGGCCTGCTCGATCGGCGCCGCTTCCGTGCCGAGCTCGACCAGTACGTCTCCTTCAGCGCCCGCTACGGTGGCCGCGGCGCGGTGATGATCGTCGACATCGACGGCCTCAAGGGAATCAACGACTCGCTCGGGCACCACGCCGGCGACAACCTGATCCGCCAGGTGGCGGAGGTGATGCGCGAACGGGTGCGCGCGACCGACATCGTCGCCCGCCTCTCCGGCGACGAGTTCGCGATCCTGATGCCGCAGACCGATGTCGAGGGGGCGATGCAGCTGGGTGAAGACCTGCGCGCCCAGGTTGCCGACAGCGTCCAGCCGACCTCCGAGTCCGAGCCGGCGACGATCAGCGTCGGCATCACGATGTTCGGCGGCGGTGAGACGGGGGTTGGCTCGGAAGCGGTGCTGGTCGCCGCCGATCAGGCGATGTACCGCGCGAAGGAGGGCGGCCGCAACCAGATCGCCCTCTTCCGCGACCCGAGCGAGCCCAGGCGGGATCCGGAGCGGCGGCAGACGACCGCGGCGCGGATCCGCGATGCGCTCACCGACGACCGCCTCAGTCTCTACACCCAGCCGATCCGCAGCCTCGCCTCCGGCGGGATCGAACGCTACGAGCTGCTGCTGCGGATGACCAGCGAAGAGGGGGAGCTGCTGCCAGCCGCCTCCTTCATCGAGGCGGCGGAGCGCTCCGGCATGGTGCAGGAGCTCGACCGCTGGGTGGTTGGGCGGGCACTCGAGCTGCTCGCCGAGCGCGAAGCGCAGGGAGCGCCGCTCTCACTCCACGTCAACATCTCCGGCGCCTCGCTGACCGACGTCTCGGTGCTCGAGTTCATCGAACGGCGACTCGACGAAGGCGGCGCCGACCCCTCGCGCTGCACCTTCGAGATCACCGAGACGGCCAACGTCTATGACTACGAGGCGGCCTCCGGCTTCGCCGACCGGCTGACCGACTTCGGCTGCCAGGTCGCGATCGACGACTATGGCGCCGGCTTCGGTCCCTTCCACTACCTGAAGCGGATCCCCTTCGACCTGATCAAGATCGATGGCTCCTTCGTCCGCGACATGCCGCGCAGCGATGCCGATCAGCTCACCGTCAAGGCGATCGTCCAGATCGCCCAGGGTCTCGGCAAGGCGACGATCGCCGAGTACGTCCAGGACGACCAGACGACCGAGCTGCTGCGCGAGTACGGCGTCGACATGGCCCAGGGCTTCCACCTCGGTCGGCCGGTTGACCTCGAGGAGATGCTCGCCAGCTAGAGGCTTCAGCCGCGCAGCTGCGCGCGCTTGATCTTGCCGCTGGCGGTCTTCGGCAGCTCGGCCGCGAACTCGATGATGCGGGGGAACTTGTAGGGGGCGGTCTCGCGCTTGCAGTGCTCCTGCAGCTCGCGCGCCAGCTCCTCACTCGGCTCGCGTCCGCGTGGAACGACGATTGCCCGCACGACTGCGCCACGCTCGGGATCGGCGGCGGCGACGGCAGCGGCCTCGGCGACGGCGGGGTGAGCCAGCAGGGCCGACTCGACCTCGACCGGACCGATCCGGTAGCCGGAGGAGACGATCACGTCGTCCCCGCGGCCCTCGAACCAGAGGTGGCCGTCCTCCTCCTGGCGGACCAGGTCGCCCGTTCGCCACCACTCGCCCTCGAAGCGCTCGCTGTCGAGGTAGCGGGAGAAGAAGGTGGGGGAGGTCGAGGCCTTGAGCTGGAGCTCGCCGTCGAGGACGCGAACCTCGATACCGGGCAACGGCTTGCCCATCGAGCCGGGCCGCACGGGTTCACCTTCGAGGTTGCCGCTGATGTGGCCGGTCTCGGTCTGGCCGTATCCGTCAGCGGGCTCACAGCCGGTCATCTCGCGGAAGGTGTTGACGGTCTCCGCCTCGAGCGCCTCGCCGGCGGAGACCATGCGGCGCAGGGCGGGGAGGGGACGAAGCGCCGTGCGCTTGGCCAGCATCCGGTACTCGGTTGGCGCCTGGCAGAGGACGTTGACGCCGAGCGCCTCGGCCAGGTCCAGTCGCTCCGCCGGGTCGAAGCGGCCCGCGTGGATCGTCGCCGCGGCGCCGGTCAGCCAGGGGGCGAGAAAGACGTTGCGGGTCGACTTCGACCATCCCGGGGCGGTGGTGCACCAGACCAGCTCGCCGGGTCGCGAGCCGAGCCAGTGCTCGGCCTGGGCGCGCTGCCCGCTCAGGTAGCGGTAGGCGTGGACGACGCCACGCGGCTCGCCGGTCGTGCCGGAGGTGAAGACGATCAACGCCGGGTCCTCGGCGTCCATGTTCTCGATCGGCGCCGGTGTCTCCTGCGGACGGTCCTCATCGAGGATGTCGGCGACCTCGTCAAGCGTCATCGCCAGCACCCCGTCGGGCAGCTCACCGAGTAGATCCTCGCCGACGACGCAGAGTGTCGGCGCGGCGGCGTCCGCCCGCAGCTCGAGGTCGTGACGGCGCAGCTGCGGGCTGCAGGGCAGGGCGACGGCCCCCATCCGCCAGCAGGCGAGCAGCGTCAGCGCCCACTCGATCCGGTTGTCGACCAGCGTCATCACCACGCCGCCGCGCCGCACCCCGCGCGCGGCAAAGGCTCCGGAGAGCCCCGCCGAGCGCGCGATCAGCTCGCCGAAGTGCCAGTCCCTCCGTCGCCCCGCTGCGTCCACCGCCACGATTCCCAGGCGCGAGGCGGGCGAGCGCTCCATCACGTCCTCGACGAAGTTCACGCGCGGCAGTTTGCCGTAAGAGCCCGCCCGTGCGACTCTCGCTTCGCTGTTTGTCGAGCTAGGCCCTACAGACAGCGAACGCGCGGTCAGGCGGTTGACTCGGAGGGGGTTGGCTCCGCGTCGGAGAAGCCGAGGCGCAGGTAGATGCGGCGCAGGGGCCTGGGCGCCCACCAGTTCCACTCGCCGAGGAGGCGCATCAGCGAGGGGACGAGGAGAGCGCGGACGACGGTGGCGTCGAGCATCACACCGACCGCCATGCCGATCGCGATCTGTTTGACGAAGAAGACGGTGCTGACGCTGAAAGCGAGGAAGACGACGGCGATCGCCAGCGCCGCGGCGGTGATCACGCGGCCGGTACGGGCGATGCCGGTTGCAACCGCCTCCTCGTTGCTGTCGCCGGCGTCGTAGCGCTCCTTGATCCGCGCCATCACCAGCACCGCGTAATCGGTGGCGAGGCCGAAGATGACGGCGAAGAGGAAGACCAGGCTGGTCACCTCGATCGCGCCGGGACCGGTGTAATCGAGCGGACTGTCGAGCCAGCCGGCCTGGAAGGCGAGGACGAGGATGCCGAGCGTCGCCCCCAGGGTGAGCGAGTTCATCACCAGCGTCTTGACCGGCAGCAGGACCGAGCCGGTCAGCAGGAAGAGCAGGATGAGCGTGGTCAGAGCGATGATGCCGACGACCAGGGGCGCGTGGTCGAGCAGGCTCTGCTTCTGGTCGATGAAGCCGGCGGTGTTGCCGGAGACGAGGGTGGTGGAGGCGCCCGGCGGGGCAAGGTCGCGAATCGCGTACACGGTGTCCTGGGCCCCGCTGTGGAGGGCGGGTTCGGTGAGGGCGAAGTTGGCGAAGGCGACCTGCCCGGAGGCGCGGGCGAAGGGGGCGCCGCCGGCGATTCCGCCAACCGCTTCGATCTGCCGCTGGAAGCCCACCAGCTGCGCATCGCTCGCTCGCCCGTCGACGGTCACGGTGACCGCCTCGGTGACGTCGCGCGGGTAGTGCGCTTCCAGGTACACGTAGGCGTCGTGGGACGGCTTGCCCGGCGGCACGGCTTCGGCGCTGGGCCCGGTCAGCGTCGTCCAGAGCAGTGGCGCCGCCGCCGCGAGCAGCAGTGCCGCGCTGGAGAGCGCCACGGCGACCGGGCGGCGCATGACGCCGCGGGCCAGGCGGTACCACCCGTCGGAGGTGTCGGACACCGCCGGCCCGCGGCGAATCGAAAGCGCGTCGATGCGGGTGCCGAGCAGCGCCAGCAGCGAGGGCACGACGAGGATCGCAATCAGGGAAGAGAGGATCGCGACCGAGGCGCCGGCGACCGCCATCGAGTAGAGGAAGCGCTGCGGCATGAAGATCAGCGCCGCCATCGCTGCCGCGACCGTGAAGCCAGAGAAGAGCGCGGTGCGGCCGGCCGTCTGAACGGTGCGGCGGTGCGCCTCCCGCGACGCACCGCCGCGCCCGATTTCCTCGCGATAGCGCGAGACCAGAAGCAACGCGTAGTCGACCGCCAGGCCAAGGCTGAGCCCGGTGGCGATGTTGAGGGCGAAGACGGAGGTGTCGGTGAAGCTCGACATGATCCGCAGCACGAACAGGGTGCCGACGGTCGAGACGATGCCGATCAGCAGTGGGATCGATGCGGCGACAACGCCGCGAAAGACGAACAGCAGCAGCAGGGTGAGGATCGGGAAGGCGATCAGCTCGGCCTTGGTCAGGTCGGTGCGGGTCTGATCGTTGGTTTCGTTGAAGCCGGCCGCGTATCCCCCCATCTCGACATCGAGTGGGCTCGCGGCGATCAGTGGTTCAACCGCTTCTGACGCGATGCCCCCCTTGTCCTCGATGTCCGTCGTCGAGAGGTAGCCGACGACCGCCAGTGACCTGCCGTCGCGGGCGATCAGCTCGGCGCCGGCGCGCCGGTTGCGCAGCGGGTTGACGACCCGGCCGACGTATTCGACCTGCGCCATGCCGCGACTTAGCCGGCCGACCTCGCGTCGCACAGCGGGGTCGCTGGGGTCGAGTGGCCCGCCGCCTGGGGCGCGGACGACCAGCACGATCGCCGGGTTGGGGTTGTAGCCGAGCGATTCGTCGAGCAGGGTGGTGGCCTGCTCGCTCTCCGAGGCGGAGTCGGTGAAGCCGGCAGCCTTGAGGTGATGCTCGACGTTGTGTCCGACCGCCACGGCGAGAACGGTGAAGGCAGCGACCGCGGCGAGCACCCGCTTCGGGTGGCGCCAGGTGAGATCGGCGATCCGGGTCACGGCCGGCACCGTACCAGATTTCAAAGCGATCACTTTGAAAAACAAATTAACGCTGTTAGCATCGCTACCATCGAGTCAATGCCTAGACGCGAATACGACCAGCCCTGCACCCTTGCCTGCGCGCTCGACCGCATCGGCGAGCGCTGGTCGCTGCTCATCGTGCGCGAGCTTGCGCTTGGGCCGCTGCGCTTCTCCGATCTCGTCCGCGACGTCGGCAACGCGCCAACCGATGTCCTCACCAAGCGGCTGCGCGATCTGGAGAGCCACGGCATCGTCCGCCGCCGCGAGCTCGATCCGCCGGCCACGGGCGTCGCCTACGAGCTGACCGACATCGGCCGGGAGCTGGAGCGGCCGATGCTCGAGCTGGGGCGCTGGGGGATGCACTTCGAGAGCCTCGACGACATCGTGCAGCTTCCACCCACGTTGCTGGCCAATGCAGTGCGGGTGATCGTTCGGCCGCCGCCGGATGCGCAGATGACGGTTGGTCTGCGCAGCGGCGGCCGCTCCTATTCGCTGCGGATCGAGCAGGGCTGGATTTCGATCGCGCGGGGCGAGGCGGAAAAGGCCGAGCTGATCCTCGCCGGTGAGCCCGCCGCTGTCCTGGCGGCGCTGGTCGCTGGTCAGCCGGCGGAGCAGGGCATCGAGATCGAGGGCGATCGGCGGGTGCTGGAGGAGCTGCGCCAGATGGTGGTCCTGCCCGAGCACCTGCGCGCGGCGGCGCGCGCCGTCGTCGCCGACGCCGAGCCCGCCACCGCGTAGGGGGGACGCGCGCCTAGCGCAGCTCGGCTGAGCTCTTGCCGAGTAGTTGACGCGCGACGATCAAGAGCTGGATCTGCTGGGTGCCCTCGAAGATGTCGAGGATCTTGGCGTCGCGTGCCCACTTCTCCAGCAGCTCGTCCTCGCCGTAGCCGACCGCGCCGCAGAGCTCGACGCAGCCGAGCGCGACGTCGACGCAGGTGCGTCCCGCCTTCGCCTTCGCCATCGAGGCCTGCAGCGAGTTGGGCTTGCCGTTGTCGGCCATCCAGGCCGCCTGCAGGGTCAGCAGGCGCGCAGCCTCGTAGTCGGCCTCCATCTCCAGGTAGCGGGAGACGGCGGCTGATTGAACGAGCGCCGGCGTGGTGTAGTCGACCTCGACCCCTGCCTCAGCCAGCAGCTCGCGTGCCCGCTCCAGCGCTGCGCGGGCGACGCCGACTGCCATCGCCGCGACCAGCGGCCGCGTGTTGTCGAAGGTCTGCATCGCCCCACCGAAGCCCTGCTTGTCCTCGACCTCGGAACTGCCGAGCAGCGCCTCCTTGGGCACGCGGCAGTCCTGCAGGGTGAAGTTGGCGGTGTCGGAGGCGCGAATGCCGAGCTTGTGCTCGAGCCGGTCGAGCTTCAGGCCGGGGTTGTCGCGCTCGACGATGAACGACTTGATCGCCGCCCGGCCCTTGGAGGGGTCGAGCGAGGCCCAGACGACGATCAGCTCGGCGCGATCGCCGGAGGTGACGAAGATCTTCTCGCCGTTGAGCACGTACTCCTCGCCGTCGAGCTCGGCAGTCGTGCGGATCGACGCCGAGTCCGAGCCGGCCTCCGGCTCGGTGATCGCCATCGCCGCCCACCTGCCGCCGTAGCGCTCGAGCTGCTCCTCGGTGGCCACCGAGGCGATCGCCGAGTTGCCGAGGCCCTGGCGGGGCATCGAGAGCAGCAGGCCGACGTCGCCCCAGCAGAGCTCGATGATGCCGAGCACGGTGGAGAGGTTGGAGCCGTTGCGGTTGTCGGCGTCGCCGCTGTTGCTCGAGCCACGGCGCACGCCGGCCGCGCCGGCGCCGCCGATGTCGGAGCCCTCGTTCATCCCGTCGATCAGCGAGGCGAGCATGTCGAGCTCCTTCGGATAGGAGTGCTCTTCCTCGTCGTAGCGGCGCGAGATCGGTCGGAAGACCTCGGTCGCGACCTGGTTGGCCTGGCTGGCCAGCGGCCTGAACTTCTTCGGAATCTCTAGGTTGATCATGATCTTGTTCCTTGCTCGGGGCCTTTCGCTTTCTCGGCCGATGGGCTAGACGAGCAGGGCGCCCTCCATAACGCCCGCTGCGCGCAGGTCGCGGTACCAGCGCTCGACCGGGTGCTCCTTGACGAAGCCGTGCCCGCCGAGCAGTTGCACGCCTTCGGAACCGATCTCCATCCCCTTGGCGGCGCAGAGTCTGCGCGCCAGCGCCGCCTCACGGTGGAAGTCCTTGCCCTGGTCGGCGCGGCTGGCGGCGCGATAGGTGGCAAGCCGCATGCCGTTGGTCTCGATGCCGATGTTGGAGACGCCGAAGGCGACCGCCTGGCGGTTGGAGATCGGTTCGCCGAAGGCGGTGCGCTCGTTGACGTAGGGGATCACGTAGTCGAGTACAGCCTGCGCGGCGCCAACAGCAAGCGAGCACCAGGCGATTCGCGCCCGCTGCACGCACTCGACGTAGTCCTCTCGCTTGCCCTCGCCGAGCAGCGCTTCGGCGGGCAGGCGAACCTGCTCGAGCAACAGGCGGCCGGTGGCGGCGGGCCGCAGGCCCATCGCCGGCTCGTCCTGCACGGAGAGGCCGGCGGCGCCGGACTCGATCACGAACAGCGCCGGACCAAGCCCCTCGGCCTCGGCGGCGACGATGAAGAGCTCACATGCTGTCGCGCGAGCGATCAGCGACTTGGCCCCGTCGAGGATCCAGTCCTCACCGTCGCGTCGCGCTTTGGTCGCAGGGTTGAGCGGGTCGAAAAGCGGCCGCGGCTCGAGTAGGGCAAGCGCGGCGGCAGGCGCGTCCTCGCCGGCGAAGGCGGACAGATAGGTCGCCTCCTGCTCGGCGCTGCCCCAGTGGCCGATCGCGGTGGCGACCGCGCCGGGTGCGAGCGCCGCGTAGGCGATGCCCATATCGCCGTGGGCGAGCGCCTCGCCGACCAGGGCGCCAGTCGTCGCCGCCTGCTCGTGCATGACGCCGCCGAGCTCCTCGGGAATGCCGAGCATATTGACGCCGAGCTCGCTCGCCTGCGCCAGCAGCTCGGCCGGAATCGTGCGCTCGGCGTCAGCCCCCTGCGCGGCGGGTCGTACCTTTGCCGCGGCGAAGTCGCGCACCGCCTCCTGGAACATCTGCTGCTCGTCGTCTGGGCTTATGTCGAAGAGACTGCGCGGCTTGCTGGCCGCCTGGCGCGCCGGTTTGCCCAATTTCTGCGCTGCCTTGAAGGTGCGCCCGGCGGCGGTCGCCGTGCGGAAGCCGCTCTTGGTGCCCTGAAAGAGCGCCCGCTCGACCTGCTTGCGGACGCGGATCCGGTCGAGCAGGTCCGAGCCGGCGAGCCAGTTGAGCGCCCGCAGGCCGTAGCCCATGCTGCGCTCGGCCACGCCCGCGCCGTTGCCGTTTCCATTCACTTGCTTTTCCTCCCGCTGGTTTGCTTTGGTGTGGCCTTGGCCTCGAGCGGCTCGAGCTGGCCGTCGAGATGGGGGGTACCGCGTTTGGCGTCGCGCACGGCAAAGTTGATCTCCTCGCGACCGGCGTCACTGAAGAACTCGACCCGCCCTGGCAGCCGGATCGGCTTGCGGAAGCGGACCTCGACGCTGAAGGCATCCGGTAGGCGGCTCTCCAGCGCCGCCAGGCAGCGCGCCTTGGTCCACATCCCGTGTGCGATCGCGCTGGGGAAGCCGAACGGCTTCGCCGTCAGTGCGTGCATGTGGATCGGATTCCGATCCCCCGACACAGCCCCGTAGCGCCGCCCCAGCCCACCCCCGAGCCGCCACTCGGCGCTCACCGCCAACCCGCCCTCCGCGTGCCGATGGGCCTCAGAGCGTCCTATTTGTTCGCTTTCAGGCCCGTCGGCGGGTTGTTGGCGACGCAGCATGGTGCTGGTCGACTCCCATGCCTTTTGACGGCCGCTCCACGCCTCGGTGAGGAGGCCGAAGGTCTGGCCGCGCGGGTGGGGCTGCAGGGGGGTCGGGCGCACGATCAGCTTCAGCTCCTCGCCGATCCCGAGTGGCCGCTGCTGGACGATCCGGTTCTCGACGTGGACCAGGCCGACCGCACCGAAGGGGAAGCTGCCGTCGGCCATCACCGCCATGTGCAGGGGGAAGGCGAGCACGTGCGGGTACGTGGGGGGAAGCTGGTCGCGCAGCGAGAAGCCGCAGACCTTGGCGTAAGCGGCGACCGCATCGGCGTCGGCTCGCACGCCGGCGAGGACGAGCTCGCTGTCGGGAACGTCCTCGCCGCGGCCCGGGATGAACGGCAGCAGCGAGGCGCCCGGGATCAGCGGCGCTGCCGCGCGCGCGTAGAGCGGCAGGATGCTGGGCGAGCTGTCGAGCGTTCGCGTTCCCATCAGGCTCCCAGCAGGCTCTGACCGCAGACGCGGACGACGTTGCCGTTGACTCCGGTCGATGCGGGACTGGCGAACCAGGCGATCGTCTCGGCGACGTCGACCGGCAGGCCGCCCTGCGACATGCTGTTCATGCGACGGCCGGCTTCGCGGATCGCGATCGGCATCGCATCGGTCATCTGCGTCTCGATGAAGCCGGGGGCGACGGCGTTGATCGTCGCGCCGCGCTTGGCCAGCTCCGGCGCCAGTGCTTCGACCATGCCGATCACGCCGGCCTTCGAGGTCGCGTAGTTGGTCTGGCCGGAGTTGCCGGCGATGCCGCTCATCGAGGAGACGCAGACGATGCGGCCATTGGGGCGCAGCAGATCGCGGTGCAGAAGCTCGTCGTCGATCCGCTCCTCGCTGGAGAGGTTGATCTCCATCAGCGAGCTCCAGCGCTCCTCCGGCATCTTGGCGATCGTCCGGTCGCGGGTGACGCCGGCGTTGTGGACGACGATGTCGACCCCATCGGCCAGTCGCTCGGCGATCGTCGCCGGTGCGTCCCCGTCGGTGATGTCGAGTTCGATCGTCTCCGCCTCGAGTCGCTCGGCAACCGCCTTGAGGTCATCGGCGAGCGCGGGCACGTCGAGCAGGACGAGCTCGGCGCCGTCGCGGTGCAGAACCGTGGCGATTGCCTCGCCGATGCCGCGCGAGGCGCCGGTGACGAGCGCCCGCATGCCGTCGAGCGGCTGCTTCCATTCCAGCATCGGCGCTGCGGCGACGGCGGTGTCGATGCGGATCGTCTGGCCGGAGACGTAGGCGGAGCGGGGGGAGAGGAGGAAGCGCAGGGTCGAGTCGAGCTGGTCCTCGGCGCCCTCGGCGACGTAGACGAGCTGCACGGTTATGCCGTGGCCGATCTCCTTGCCAAGCGAGCGGGTGAAGCCCTCCAGGGCGCGCTGCGCGGTTGCCGCGCGAGCTGGCAGGCCGGCCGGCGGGGTGGCGAGCACAACGACCCGACCCGAGCGCTCGACCCGCCCGGCGTTGGGGTGAAAGAAGCGCTGCAGCTCGACCAGCTCGGTCGAGTCGGAGATCCCGGTGGCGTCGAAGACGAGGGCGGTGACGGGGCTGTCGGATTTCTGTGGCCGTGGCGCGCCGATCTCGCCCAGCAGTCGTTCGAGCTGCTTGCCCAGTCTGCCGCCGGGCGCCGCGCCACTGAGGACGGCGCCGGGTGCCTCGTCTTCGCCGGCCGCGTGCCGTCTCAGCTCGACCGGGCGGGGCAGGCCGACGCGCGGCGCGATCAACTTGCCCGGCGGTGAGTTGACGAGCTGCGCGTAGAGGTCGCTCATCTTCCATCCTTTCCGGGGGCCTCGAGGATTGCCACCACTCCCTGGCCGCCGGCGGCGCAGATGCTGATCGCGCCGCGGCCGGCGCCGCGCTCGTGCAGCTCCTTGGCCAGCGAGGCGACGATGCGGCCGCCGGTGGCGGCGAAGGGGTGGCCGGCGGCGAGCGAGCCGCCGTTAACGTTGAGCTTCTCGCGCTCGATCGTGCCGAGCGGCTTCGGGCGACCGAGCCGGTCACGGCAGAAGCGCTCGTCCTCCCAGGCCCGCAGCGTGCAGAGCACCTGGGCGGCGAAGGCCTCGTGGATCTCGTAGAGGTCGAAGTCCTGCAGCTCGAGGCCGTTGCGGTCGAGCATGCGCGGCATCGCGTAGGCGGGAGCCATCAGCAGGCCCTCGCGCTTGTGCACGTGGTCGATCGCCGCCGTCTGGCCGTCGACGAAGTAGGCGAGGACCGGAAGGTCGCGCTCCTTTGCCCACTCCTCGCTCGACAGCAGCACCGCCGAGGCGCCGTCGCTGAGCGGGGTCGAGTTGGCGGCGGTCATCGTGCCGTCCTCGCCGCCGAAGACCGGGCCGAGCTTGGCCAGCTTCTCGGTCGAGGAATCGGGGCGCAGGTTCTGGTCGCGCTCGAGGCCGAGGTAGGAGTTGACGAGATCGTCCATGAAACCGCGCTCGTATGCCGCGGCGAGGTTGTGATGGCTGGCGGCCGCGAGCTCGTCCTGCTCCCCGCGGCCGACACCCCACTCGGCCGCCATCACGGCGCAGTGCTCGCCCATCGAGAGGCCGGTGCGCGGCTCCTCGTTGCGCGGGACCGAGGGGACGATGTGGCTGGGGCGCAGCCGGGTCAGCTGCTTCAGGCGCCCGCCCGTCGACTTCTCGCGGTTGGCGTCGAGCAGCACCTCGCGCAGGTCCTCGTTGAGCCCGATCGGCGCGTCGGAGGTGGTGTCGGCTCCGCAGGCGACGCCGCACTCGATCTGGCCGAGGGCGATCTTGTTGGCGACGAGGATCGTCGTCTCCAGGCCGGTGCCGCAGGCCTGCTGCACGTCGTAGGCGGGAGTCTCGGGAGCGAGTCGCGTGCCGAGCACGCTCTCGCGGGTCAGGTCGCGGTCGCGCGAGTGCTTGAGCACGGCGCCGCCGGCGACCTCGCCGATCGCCTCGCCGCCGAGCGAGAAGCGCTCGACCAGGCCGTCGAGCGCGGCGGTGAGCATGTCCTGGTTGGAGGCGCGCGAGTAGACCGAGTTGGAGCGCGCAAATGGGATCCGGTTGCCGCCGAGGACGGCGACCCGACGGGGACTGTCGGTCAACGTCGATGCCTTTCGGTTGGAGTGCTTTGGAGTGCTATACCTGGCGTGCAGGGGCTCGAAGGCCCCCCCACCGCGTTACCCGCTACATAGATCGGTGTAAACGTAACCGAGACATGGATCGATGTCCAGATCTATGTGACCGGTCGCACATGCACCGTGCCGGCCGCAGATCTGTGCGTTCCGATATAGCCTTCCTCGTCCCAAGCAAAGCTTGTTGATCTTTGAGGAGGAGTTGGATGAGAGTGCGAACCCTGTTCGCGGTTGGCATGACCGTCGTCTCGGTCATGCTTCTCTGGGCGCTGCCGGCGGCACAGGCGGCGGAAACCATCTACTGGAGCAACTACAGCAGCAACTCACTGGCCTTTGCCAACCTGGACGGCAGCGGTGGCGGCGGGTTCGACACTGCGGGCCAGGAAGTTGTCGGCTCCGAAGGCCTGGCGATCGACTCGGCAACCGGCAGGCTCTACTGGGCGAACTTCTCCAGCGGTCCCGGAAACACCGGCAGCATCCGCTATGCCGGCCTCGCCGGTGGTGACGGTGGACAGCTCAACACCGGTGCCGCCACGGTGAACGAACCGGCTGGCGTGGCGATCGACCCCGTTTCCAGGACGATCTTCTGGACCAACTACGACGGCGGGGTCGAAGAAAAAGGCACGATCGGCTTCGCCAAGCTCGACGGCAGCGCCGCGGGCGACCTGAACGCCACGGGTGCCACGGTCGAAGACCCGGAGGCGATTGCGGTGGATCCGGCCGGCGGCAGGGTCTACTGGAGCAACGGGAACGACACGATCAGCTTCGCCAACCTGAACAACAGCGGCGGTGGCGGCAATCTCGATCTGAGCGGCGCCACCCCGCCGAATGGCATCTACGGACTCGCCGTGAACCCCGCTGTCGGACAGATCTACTGGATTGACAACAACGGAGAACACATCTCCCACGCGAACCTGTCGGGCGGCGGCGGCGGCGACTTCGACTACGGCACCGCCCCCTTTGAAGATCCCTACGGGCTGGCGTTCGACCCGACCAGCGGCAAGATCTACTGGGCCAATTACGGCAACTCGGAAGTGCGAACCGGAGTTTTCGGATTTGTCGGCATTGGCGGTGGCAACGGCGGCATCGACGTCGCCAGCGCACCAGTCGACGGTCCCCAGAACCCGGTCATCCTCAAGGGCCCGAGCGGCGCGGGGGCGCCGACGATCAGCCGCAGCCCGCACTCGGCGGCGCTCTCCTGCTCGCAGGGGAGCTGGGCGGCCGACTTCGCTGGCTCCTTCGTCTATCAGGCCCCGGCCGGTTACGCCTATCAGTGGACGCTCAACGGCGCGCCGATCGGCGGTGCCACCGCGAGTACCTTCACGGCGACGAAACCGGGCGCCTACTCGTGTGTGGTCACCGGCTCCAACCAAAACGGCTCGGCAACGCAGACGAGCGCCTCGGTTCAGGTTCGCGCCGGCAAACTGAAACTGGTGCTGAGGAAACACAAAGCGCGGACCAAAGCCGGCCACGCGGCCACTTTTGGGCTGCTCGCGACCAACACGGGCGATCTCCCGGTTTCCGGCGCCCGTCTCTGCGTCAAAGAGCCGAAAAAAGCAAGGAAAGCGGTGAAAGCGCCGAAATGCCATTCGCTCGGCAAAGTCGCCGCGGGCAAAAAACGCCACCTGAAGGTCAGGCTGAAGGCACTCGGATCCGCCGAGGGCGCCTACAAGGTCACCTTCCTCGTGCGTGGCAAAGGCAAGGGGAAGCCCGTCAAGGCGAATCTCCTGGTCAAGGCGAAGACGACCAAGAACCACGGCAAACACCGGCACTAGAAGTAGCGAAGGAGAGGGAGGGCGCCCCGCATGGGGCGCCCTCCCTCTCAGTGGTTCAGCCGTCTATCTCGGGATCGGTCAGCGCTGCGACGTCGGCTCGACGGCCGGCCGTCCACGGGCGAGCTTCATCCGGATCAGGTCGTCGCGCCCGGCCACGGGGATCTGCATATCGTCAAGCGAGATCGCCAGCGCGCGCTCCCTGAGCTGCTTGTAGGGGCCTGCGCTGGGCGCATCGTGCAGCACGTCGATGTCTCCGTGCGGGGTCGCCAACTGCCAGATCGTCGCTTGGGGCAGCATTGCGGCGTCAAAGCCCCTTGCCGGCTCTCAGCCGACCTCGGAGAAGCCGAAGCGCTGCTGGAAGCGGCGCAGCGGCGCCGGCGCCCACCAGTTCCAGTCGCCGAAGAGGCGCATCAGGGCGGGCACGAGGAGGGCCCTGACCAGGGTGGTGTCGATCAGCACCGCCGCGGCGTAGCCCAGGCCGGCCTCCTTCATGAAGAAGATCGAGCTGGTGGTGAAGGCGAGGAAGACGGCTGCAAGGCAGAGTCCAGCGGCGGAGATCACCCTGCCGGTGCGGGCGATCCCGCGGGCGACCGCCTCTTCGTTGGGCAGGCCGGAGTCGTGCAGCTCCTTGATCCGCGCGAGGACGAGCACAGCGTAGTCGGTGGAGAGGCCGAAGATGACGGCAAACATGACGACGAGCGTCGCGGTCTCCATGCCCTCAGGCCCGTCGTAGCCGAGCAGTCCGTCGAGCAGCCCCCACTGAAAAGCGGCGACGATCACCCCCAGCGTCCCCGCCAGGGTCAGCAGGTTCATCACCAGCGTCTTCAGCGGCAGCACCACCGAGCCGGTCAGCAGGAAGAGCAGGATCAGCGTGGTGAGCGTGATGACGGCGATGACGAGCGGCAGGTTCTTGCCCAGACTCGCCTTCAGGTCGAGGAATTCCGCCGTATAGCCGGAGACCAGCATCGGCGCCGGACCGCTCAGGGCGCGGATCGCGCGGACGACGTCCTGTGATTCGTCGCTGAGCGAGCGGTCGGAGATCACGCGCAGGCCGAAGTTGGCCACCGCCAAATCGGGGGCGACGCGCCGGAACGGCGCCGGGGATGCGACCCCTTCGATCGCGCCAATTCGGCGCGAGAGGCGTCGCAGCTGGGCCTTACTCGCCGGCCCGTCGACGACGACCGGGATCGGCGTGCCAAGCGTGGTCGGGTAGTCGCGGTTGACCGTCACCACGACTTCACGCGACGGTTCGCCCTTGGGAACGTTGGCGGTGCCGGGGAAGGTCAGCTTCACCCCGAGCATCGGAACCGTGAGGACCAGCAGGAGCGCCGACGTGGTCAGCGCCACCGCGACCGGGTGGCGCATCACGCCGCGCGCCAGGCGGTACCAACCCCCCGATTCGTCGGAGACGGCGGATCCGCGTCGCAGCGAGAGGGCGTTGACCCGCTCGCCCAGCAGGGCCAACAGCGAGGGCACGACGAACAGCGCGCCGAGCGCGGCGAAGACGGCGACGATCGCGCCGCCGGCGCCGAGCGAGTAGAGGAAGCGCTGGGGGAGAAGGGTGAGCGCCGCCAGTGCGGCCGCAACCGTGAGGCCGGAGAAGATCACGGTGCGCCCGGAGGACTCGACCAGGCGGCGGTGCGATTCCCGGCTGGGGCCGTCGCGCTCCAGCTCCTCGCGGTAGCGGGTGACCATCAGCAGGCCGTAGTCCACCGCCAGGCCGAGCCCCATCGCGGTGGTGATGTTGAGGGCGAAGACGGAGGTGTCGACGAACTCCGACATCACCCGCAGGGCGAGGAAGGTCCCGCCGACCGAGACCATCCCCAGCAACAGCGGGATCGAGGCCGCAATCACACCGCGGAAGACGATCAGCAGCAGCAGCGCCAGCAGCGGGAAGGCGATCAGCTCGGCCCGGACCAGGTCGTGCTCGATCCTTTCGTTGGCCTCGTTGAAGCCGGAGGCGATGCCGCCGACGGTGACCGTGAACCTGCCGGACTCGAGCTGCCCGGACGCTTCCTTGGCGGCGCTGGTCAGAACCTCGGCGTCGCTGCTGGAGAAGTAGGCGTTGAGCAGGAGGGAGCTTCTGTCGGGTGCGATCAGCTGGGGCGAGCCGCCGGCAAGCGGGTCTTCGACCCGCGTTACGCCTTCAAGCGCGAGCAGCTCGGTGGTGAGGAGCTTCGTTTCCCTGCGCAGAGCCGGCGAGCGAAGCGGCAGGCTGCCGTCACCGGCTGGCGGCGTGACCCGCACGACGATCCCCGGCATCGCGTCGCTGCCGGTCTTCTCGATCAGCAGCTTCTGGGCCCGGGCGCTCTCGGTAGCGGAGTCGCTGAAGCCAGACGCCTTCAGGTGCTGCTGGACGTCCCTGCTGAAGGCGAAGGCGAAAAGGGTGAATGCGGCTACCGCGGCGAGGACCAGCTTCGGGTGCTTCCAGGTCAGGTCGGCGATCCGGGTCACGGCGCGTTCGAGCATCCACGGCGTCGCCGCGCCCAACCGTGAGCTTCGTCACCCACCTCTACTGCTCGTATAGCTTGACGACGCGGACCGCGCCGTCGGGGGCGGCGTCGACGCAGAGGTTGCAGAGGACGCACTCGTCGAGGTTCTTGGCGACGATCTCCACGCCGGACTCGCTCGCGGCGAAGATGTCCACGGGGCAGACTTCCTCCAGCTTCCCGGCCAGCTCGGCGTCGGCGGCTACCGAGGCGTCGACCTCGACGTCGATGAAGACCTTGTCGAGCGTCTCGGCCATCAGGCCGCTGCTCCCAGCTTCTGCTTGACCGCGTCGGGGATCTCGTCGATCCGCTCGACCACGCGGATGCCGGCGGCTTCGAGGCGGGCGATCTTCTCGGTCGCCGTGTCCTCCTTGCCCTCCACGATCGTGCCGGCGTGGCCGAAGCTCATCCCCTTCATCTCCTCGTCGTCCATGAACTTGCCGGCCATGAAGGCGACGATCGGCAGGCGCGAGTCGTTGTCCTTGACCCATTCGGAGAGCTGCGCCTCCATGCGGCCGCCGGGCTCGGTGTAGATCACGATCGCCTGGGTCTGCTCGTCGGCCTCGAAGTAGGGCATCAGCTCGGCATAGGTGGAGCCGATGATCGCGTCGCCGCCGATCGAGACCGCGGTCGATACGCCGAGGCCTGCCTGGGTCAGCGAGGAGGAGATCTCGGTGGTCATCCCACCGGAGCGGCTCATCACGCCGACCGGGCCCGGCGCGTAGGCCTTGGCCGCGTCTTTGGCGGGGCCGCCGATGCCGCCCATCTTGCAGACCTCGGGGACGATCAGGCCGAGGCAGTTGGGGCCGATGATCCGCGCTCCGCGCATCTCCGCCAGCTCGACCATCTGGGCAACGTCACGGCGCGGGATGCGCTCGGTGACGATCACGATCAGCTCGATCCCGTTCTCGATCGCCTCCAGCACCGCGTCCTTGGTGAAGGCGGGGGGGACGGTGACGACAGAGCCGTCGATCGGCCCGCCGTGGTGCTCGACCGCCTGGGCGACCGTGTCGAAGACCGGCACGCCGTGCACCTCCCGGCCCTTGCGGCCCGGGGTGACGCCGCCGACGATCCTGGAGCCGTAGTCGAGGCACTCCCTGGTCAGGTTGACCGCCTCGCGCCCGGTGATCCCCTGGACGATGAAGGTGGTGTCCTTGCTCAGCAGGATCGACATCAGGCCGGCGCCCCTTGGATCTTGGCTACGGCGCGTCCCGCCGCCTCCCACATCGAGACCGAGCGGTCGCAGTACTCGACCCCGTAGCGATCGAGGATCTTGAAGCCCTCGTCCTCCCAGGCGCCGGGGATGCGGAAGATCGCGATCGTCTCGCCGGGGTCCTTGCCCAGCTCGAGACAGGCCTTGATCACGCCGCGGGCGACGATGTCGACGCGCGTGTTGGAGACGATCGACATCATCACGGCGATCTTCTCGACGCCGTCCTTCTCCAGCACCTGCTTGGCCAGGCCGCAGGCCTTGGCGACCGAGGGGTTGCCGCCGATCTCAGAGTAGTTGGCCGGCTTGCCGCCCTGGCTGCGGACCGCGTCGGTCAGCGTCAGCGAGCCGCCGCCGGCGCCGATCACCAGGCCGAGGTTGCCCTCGAAGCCGTGGTCCTTGCCCTGGATCACGCCGCGGTGGTCGGCGGCGTCGATCGCGGCTACGTTGCGCTCGAAGGCGGAGGGCTCATACGGCTCGCGGGTGTCGTCCTCGGCGATCTCCAGTGCCTTGCGCAAGAGGCCCTTCTGCCGCCCGACCGCCTCGTTCTCCATCTCCATGTGGGCGTCGAGGGCGACGAAGCTGCCGTCGCTCAGCTCGGCCAGCGGGTTGATCTCGGCCAGGGTCATGTCGTTGTCGCGGAAGAGGCGGGCGAGCTTGGCCAGGATCGGCGTCGCCCGGTTCAGCTGCGAGCCGCTGACCCCGGTCGCGGCGATTGCCTGCTTGGCCTCGAAGTCGGCGATCGGCAGGAGATTGGAGAGGTGGCCGCGGCCGACGTGGTCGGGGTGGGTCTCGGCGACCTCCTCGATGTCGATGCCGCCCATGTCGCTGAACAACATCAGCGGCCGCTTCGCGGTGCCGTCCCAGACAACCCCGGCGTAGTACTCCTGCTTGACCTCCGCCTTGGGGTCGACGAGGACGCCGCGCGGCATCTGGCCGTTGATCTCCAGCTCGAGGATCGCCTCGGCGTGCGCGCCGGCCTCGTCCGGAGTATCGGCGAACTTGACCCCGCCGGCCTTCATCCGGCCGCCGCTGAGGACCTGCGACTTGACCACCGTCGGACCGCCGATCACCTCGGCGGCCGCGCGGGCCTCCTCGGCCGTCTTGCAGAAGCCGTACTTGGTGACGGGAATCCCCGCCAGCTCGACGATCTTGCGTGCCTCGTACTCGTAGAAGCGCATACGCGGCGCGGAACCCTATCCGAACTTCGCGCCGGCCCAAGCCCCCCGCAGCTCCGCCGCGATGCGGGCAGTGATTTCGCCATGGCGGGACAGCTCCGCGCCGTCGAGTGCCTGCACCACCTCGACACCCCGTACCGAGCCGGTCAGGAAGACCTCCTCCGCGGTGAGCAGATCGTCGCCGCGGAGGTCGATCTCCCGCACGTCGATTCCCAGCTCCGCCGCGATCTCCAGCACCCGCATCCGTGTCACCCCGGGCAGGATGCGCCCGTCAGCCGGCGGCGTGACCAGGACGCCGCTGCACACGGCGAAGACGTTGGCGCGTGAGGCCTCGAGCACCGTGCCGTCAGCGTCGACGATGAGCGGCAGCGCCTGCGCCGGCAACCCGGCCTGCGCCTCGTCCAGCAGCGAGCGGTCCGCCCACTTGTGCGCGCCGAGGCCGCCGGCCAGTGTAAAGCTGTGAAGCGACATCTTGGCGGTTGTCGGCCTGCTGCCGAATAGCGACAGAAAGTCGCCAAGGGGCACCTCGCGCTGCTCGATCCGCGCCTCGAGCTCACCGTCCTCTCCGGGGACAACGGCGATTCGCAAGGCGCCCCCGCCATTCCCGGTGGACGTGCCGGTGGATAGGTGCGCATACGGCCCTCTCTCCACCTGCACGTCCAGGGACGGGCGGTCTTGACCTGGGAAGAGCTCCGCGAGGCTGGCTTCGAGCCGGGCCAGGTGGGCATCCAGCTCGACCGGGCGGCCGTCGAGGACGAGGATCGTCTCGAAGACTCCCAGGGTCGGGTCGGGCCGGCGACGGTCGAACACGGCGCCATTGTGGCAACCTCGTGTCGATCCGCCCTCGGCGAGGCGATCGTTGAAGACACTGCTGATCGACAACTACGACTCCTTCACCTACAACCTCTTCCAGCTGCTGGCGGAGGCGAACGGCGAGGAGCCGATCGTCGTCCGCAACGACGAGGCGAGCTGGGAGGAGCTGGTGCGGCTCGGATTCGACAACGTCGTCATCTCGCCTGGGCCGGGACGGCCCGACCGGGCAGAGGACTTCGGCGTGTGCGCCGAGGTGATCCGCCGCTCAGCCGCGCCGCTGCTGGGCGTCTGCATCGGGCACCAGGGCGTCGGTGCTCTGCACGGAGCGGCGGTCGTGCCAGCCCCGGAGCCCATGCACGGCCGCCTCAGCGCCGTCCTCCACGACGACTCGCCGATCTTCGCCGGCATTCCGCGCGAGTTCCAGGCCGTCCGCTACCACTCGCTCTGCGTCGAGCAGCCGCTTCCGGATGACCTCAGGGGAATCGCCTGGACGAGCGACGGGGTGCTGATGGCGGTCGAACATCGCCACCGACCACTCTGGGGAGTGCAGTTCCATCCCGAGTCGATCTGCACGGAGCACGGGCGTCTCCTGCTGGAGAACTTCAGGGATCTGAGCATGCGGGGGGAGCGGCGGGGACACCCTCGTCCGGACAAGTGCCGGTCTAATGAGACCGGCACTTTGAGTATCCGCCCGTTCGAGGGTGTCCCCGCCGCTCCTTCGCGGAGGCTCCTCGTGAGGCGCCTCGAAGCGCCGGTTGACGCCGAGTGCGCGTTCGTGAGCTTGTATGGGGAGAGCGAGAACGCGTTTTGGCTCGACAGCAGCCGTCGCGATGAGGGCGCTCGCTTCTCTTTCATGGGCGACGACGGTGGGCCGCTCGGAGCGACGGTCCGCTACGACGTCGGCGCGGGCGAGGTGCGGGTGAAGCGCGGAGATCAGGTCGAGTTGCGCAGTGAATCGATCTTCGACTACCTCTCCCGCAAGCTGGCTTTACCTAAGCCAGAAGGGCCGGAGCTGCCGTTCGACTTCGACTGCGGATTTGCCGGTTGGCTCGGCTACGAGCTCAAGGCCGAGTGCGGTGCCGATGCCGCGCAGGAGTCGCCCCTCCCCGATGCCGCCTTCGTCTTTGCCGGTCGGATGATCGCCTTCGACCACGCCGAGCGGCACACCTATCTGCTCTGCCTCGCCGAGCCAGGAGACGGGGAGGAGGCCGAACGCTGGATCGCCGACACGGCGGGCAGGCTCGCCACGCTGCCGCCCGTGGAGGACGAGCCTCCAATCGCTGCTGCCGGCGAAGGGGCCGGCGAGCCTCACCTCGCCCGTCCGTGCGAGCGTTACCTGGAGGAGATCGCCGAGTGCAAGCGCCTGCTCGCCGAAGGGGAGACATACGAGGTCTGCCTGACCAACGCGGTGCTCGTCGATGTCACGCTCGACCCGCTCTCGCTCTACCGCGCCCTTCGCAGGGTCAACCCGGCGCCCTTCTCCTCCTACGTGCGCTTCGCCGCCGCCGCCGTGCTCAGCTCCTCGCCCGAGCGCTTCCTTCGGCTCGACCGCGACCGCTGGGCCGAGGCCAAGCCGATCAAGGGGACGAGCCGGCGTGGCGCGACCCCAGCCGAGGACGTCCGCCTCGCCGAACGGTTGCGTGCGGACGAGAAGAACCGCGCCGAGAACCTGATGATCGCCGACCTGCTGCGCAACGACCTTGGCTCGGTCTGCCAGATCGGCACCGTCCACGTGCCGGAGCTGATGCACGTCGAGACTTACGAGACCGTGCATCAGCTGGTCACCACCGTGCGCGGTCTGCTGCGCGAGGAGCTGCAGCCGACGGACTGCATCCGCGCCTGCTTTCCACCCGGCTCGATGACCGGCGCACCGAAGCTGCGGACGATGCGGATCATCGACGAGCTCGAGGGCGCCGCCCGCGGCGTCTACTCGGGCGCGATCGGCTACCTCGGCCTGGGCGGTGGCTGTGACCTCAGTGTCGCGATCCGCACGATTGTTCTCGACGGCGATTCGGCCAGGATCGGCGCCGGGGGCGCGATCGTGATGCAGTCCGAGCCCGAGGACGAGTACGAGGAGATGCTGCTCAAGGCGTACGCATCGATGCGGGCGATCGATCCTCAGGTCGACCGGACGATGGACCGTCCCACTACAGCCGGATCAGGCTCGGCGCCTCGAGCTCCCGCGTGACCCCCCGGAAGTCGATCGTCAGCGCCGCTGTCGAGACCACCTCGCCGTAGTCGATTCCCGGGTGGGGGGTGATGATCGCAACGACGTCGGCAGAGCGCAGCCCCGACTCGAGATCAACCGACTCCAGCCCGAAATCGGGCAGCTGGGGGACGAACGGATCGTGGTAGGAGACATCCGCCCCCAGCTCGTGCAGAAGGCTGACGATCTCCAGTGCCGGCGACTCGCGGATGTCGCCGACCCCCGGCTTGTAGCTGACGCCGAGAAGCAGAATCGACGAGCCCTTGGTTGCCTTTTCCGCCTCGTTGAGTGCGCGGCCAATGCGCTCCACGCAGTAGGCGGGCTGTGCCCGGTTGATTTTCCCGGCGAGCTCGATGAACTCGGGATAGAAGTCGTGCTCGCGTGCCTTGAAGGCGAGGTAGAAGGGATCCACCGGCAGGCAATGGCCGCCCATGCCGGGCCCGGGATCGAAGCGCATGAAGCCGAAGGGCTTGGTTGCGGCGGCTTCGACCACCTCCCAGACGTCGATCCCCAGCCGCTCGCAGAGCTGAGAGAGCTCGTTGACCAGGGCGATGTTGACCGAACGGAAGATGTTCTCCAGCAGCTTCGCCAGCTCTGCCGCCTCCGGAGTCGAGAGGACGACGACCTCGTCGCAGATCAGCGAATAGAGATCGCGCGCCCGCTCGGTGCAGGCTGTCGTTATCCCGCCGACGAGCTTCGGCGTCGTGCGCACCGTGTAGTCGGTGCGGCCAGGGTCGATTCTCTCTGGCGAGAAGGCGAGATGGAAGTCGCGGCCCGCCGCCATTCCCGACTCCTCGAGGATCGGCAGAACCCGCTCCCGCGTCGTCCCCGGGTACGTCGTCGACTCGAGCACGACCAGCTGGCCGGGCTGCAGGACCGGCGACAGTGCCGTCACCGAGTCGGTGAGAAAGCTGAGGTCCGGTTCGCGTGAGCCGGTCAGCGGCGTCGGCACGCAGATGATGATCGCTTCGCACGAGGAGAGCTCGGCCGTGTTGACGGTGGCGCGGAGTCGACCCTGCAGCGGCGCGAGGCTCGCGTCCGGGATGTCCTCGATATAGCTGCGCCCTGCGTTCAGCGCTTCGACCTTGCGGTTGTCCGCGTCGAGGCCGACCACCTCGTGCCCAGCCTCCCCGAAAGCCACCGCAAGCGGCAGGCCGACGTAGCCCAATCCGACGATTCCGATCTTCATCGCCGGGAGTGTAGAGCGAACCGGCGGACTAACCGAAGGGAGGCTGGTAGAAGTCCGGGACCGGCCGCATCGAGAAGGGCACGCTGCTCTCGGAGCCAAATCGGGCCCTGACCGAGCCCTTTCTGCTCTGCCCGTAGCGGCTGGGGGCCAGACCCCGGAAGATCCCCGACTCGTTGGCGCGGACCGTCAGCACGTGATGCCAGCGCTTGCCTCTCCAGACCTGAATCGACACCTTCCCCGAGCTGCTGGTCGGCGTGCGGCCCCAGAGGTAGATGCCCTTCCTGCCCGGGTAGGCGACGAAGGGGAACCTGAAGGAGTAGAGATTCTCCTTCGGCTGGTCCTGCTCGATATTCGGTCCGCTGAAGTAGAGGCCCGACTGCTGCGTTTCGCTGAACGGAAAGCTGCCGGTTGGACTGTCCCTCAGGCTGAACCAGAAGAAGGTGTCGACGCCTGCTCTCCATGCGCGGAACAGGGCTTCCGCGGTCCAGCGCGTCTCGATCTTCATCGGCAGGCCTCCGGGATCGGGCGGGTTCGAGTCCCACGAGAGCTCCGTGACCCATAGCGGCGTGTGCTTGAACCGGCCCTTGGTCCTGCCGGCGCGGTCGGCGGCTCTGAGCAGCCTTTGCAACTTGCCGAGGTCGCCCATCTCGACGTCGTTTGCCCCTCCTTCGTGGGTGGGCCCCCCGGTGGTGTACGGGTGGATGTCGAAGATGTCGAAGTGGACGCCGCCTTCGCAGTCGCCGGGGGCCGGCCGGAAACGCTCCTTTCCACGCATGCAGAGGAGTTCTCGGGTGAAGCGCATCGGGCCGATCGTGTATTTGGGAACCGAGATCGGCCCAAGGCCACCCGTCAGCACGAGGTTCGAGGGGTCCACGGCCTTGATCGCGTAGTAGAAGCTGTTGATCAGAGTTCGGTAGAGACCGGCTGAGACGGCTTTGCCGCCTTCGAACTGGGGGGTGAAGAAGAGACTCAGGTTGGGCTCATTGAGTCCCTGCCAGTACTGGACGTGGGGTAAACCGCCGAATCTGCCGCTGTACCGGGTTGCTGCCGCCGTGGCGAATGCAGCCAGCGCGGCCGGGTCCGCGTCGCACGGAGCGTCCGTTTCCGAGGCGCCGGGGCAGCGCTGCGCCCAGAGCGGCGCGCCGCGCACCTGGAGCACCGGCGTCAGGCCGGCGGCGACCGCGTTGGTTACCCAAGGATCGATCGCTTCCCAGTCGTAGTGCGGATCGGCGGGGTCCGTCGGCTGCCACGCGGCCGGCTCGCTGGAAGGGGCGACCGTCTCCCATCGCAGGGGAGTCAGAACGAGACTCGCGCCCGCCCGCTTTACGTGCTCGAACGCCACCGGGCTGCTGTCGTAGACATACGAGACCCCGGTCTTCAAAGGGCGCGCTGCTGCCCCCGCCGGCGTCGCCGCGGCCAGAGCGCAGATCAGCGCCAGCGTCGTCAACGGCAGCAGGCAGCTCGATCGACCTCTCGCGGTACCCATCTCCGCAGCCGTTAGCCCGCCCGGCGTTTCCGCTGCCAGACGATCGCCGCCGACCCCACGATGGTGCCGATGACGACCAGCGGGAGCAGGATGCCGGCGCCCCCGCCCGGGGATGAGGAGCCCGTGGCCTGGCCGAGCACCTCGCCGAAGCCAGACGACCCGCCGGCGTCATCCACTCGCGCGGTGGATCTGCCGCCGGCTTGGTTGACGCTTTGCTGGCTGGGCGCCGCGCCCGCTCCGCCGCTGCCGCCGGCGCGGTTGTCGCCATTGGCGCTGGCGCCTGCGTGGCTCGCGGGGGGGGGCTGGGACGCTTGGGGGGCTGGGCTGGGAGCCGTCGCCGCAGCGACCTCGGCAGCTTCATGACCCAGCCCGCCCTGCGCTTCGAGCCGGCGGACGTTGTGAGCGCCGAGCGTCTTTGCGGGCGAAAGGCCCTTGCCCCTCTGTGCGTTTCCGGTTCGCTTTTGCCCGCCCGCCGTGGGAAATGCCTCCGTGTACTGGGCGGCGGCGGAATTGCCCGGTGGAACGACGCTTTCGGCCCCGGCAAACGACGGGGTGATGAGGATCGCAATCGCGGCGACCAGGCATCCAAATCTTTTTCTGGGCGTTTTCATTATCAGTGCACGGCGGTTGGCCAGGGTTCCCGCGGCATTCTCAGCGCGTCCGACCTGCCTTCGTAGCATAGAACCCGATGAACGCCCCCTCGATGCGCCTCAGCGGCCGCCTTCTCGCATATGCACGCCAGGTGGACAGGGCCGCGGTGGCGGTCTGGCTGCTCTGCTTTGCGCTCGTTGCCTATCTGGGCCTGAAGGGCGGTGGCTATGACCCCCTCGTGCACGATCAGGTGGGAATCGCCGTGTGGTGGATCGTGCTGGCGGGCATTCTCATCGGCGTGTTTCCCCGGCGCCGGCCCGGGCCCCTTGCCCTTGTTGCCCTGGGGCTCTTCGTGGCGTTCACCTTCTGGACCTGGCTGAGCCTCGGCTGGACGGAAAGCCCCGACAAGACCGCGGCCGACGTCGCCCGCGTTGCTGGTTATCTCGGGGTCTTCGTGCTGGCCGTCTCCATTCGAGGCCCGGGCGCTTCGCGGCAGGTGGTCGGAGCCGTGGCCACCGCGATCGTCTTGGTCGCGACCGTCGCCCTCCTCTCTCGCCTCCATCCCGCCTGGTTCCCCCATGCAGACCAGACCGCGAGGTTCATCTCGACCGGCCGTGAACGGCTCTCATATCCGCTCAACTACTGGAACGCTTTGGCGGCGCTGATCGCGATCGGCGCCCCCCTCCTCGCCAGCATCGCCGCGAGCGCCCGCTCGGCGCTGTTCCGAGGGCTTGCGGCGGCGGCTCTTCCGGCACTCGCGCTGACCGCCTTCTTCACTCTCTCCCGGGGTGGCATCGCCGCCGCGGTCGTCGCACTCGCGGTCTTCTTCGGCTTTACCTCGGAACGTCTGCCGAAGCTCCTCGCCCTGCTTCCGGCTGGGGTTGGCGCCGCGATCCTGGTAGCCCTCGCGGCTCAGCGCGATTCGCTCCGGCACGGGCTGATGGGTGCCACCGCGCATCATCAGGGCGATGAAGTGCTGGTGATCGCCCTGGTGGTCTGCATTGCGGTGGGTGCAGTCCAGGCCTGCGCGCATCTCCTGCTCCGCGACGCCGAGTGGCCTGCCTGGGCGGTCGTCTCGCGGCGCCAGACCATCGCGGTAACCGTCGCGGTGGGCTTGGTGGCTTTGATCTCCGCTGCGGCGCTCGACGCGCCCAGCCGGGCATCGAACGCCTGGAGCGAATTCAAGCAGGAGGAAGGGCCGGGCTACGGGACGACGCGGCTCACCAGCGCCGCGGGGGAGAGCCGATATCAGTTCTGGTCGGTCGCGGCGGAAGAGAACAGCGCAAAGCCGCTCACCGGCACGGGCTCTGGCACCTTCGAGTTCTGGTGGGCGCGCGAGGGCAGCGGTGGCTCGATCATCGACACGCACTCGCTCTACATGCAGACGCTTGCTGAGCTGGGGATCGTCGGCCTGGTCTTGCTCGGGGGTTTCCTGCTGGCCATCCTTGTTGGGGGTGCATCCAGAGTGCTGTCTGCCCTGCGGGATCGTGCGCAGCTCGCAGCGGCGCTCGCCGGATGCACTGCCTTCTGTCTGACCGCTGTCTTCGACTGGATGTGGCAGGTGCCGGTCCTGCCCGCTTCGATGCTGCTGCTGGCCTCCGTCCTTGTCACGGCCGGAGACGACGCCAGGCTTGAACCGGGCGGGGCGACGGGAGCGCTTGGACTGCGCTGGCGCTTGGCACCTGGGGCTGTGGCGGTTCTGGCGATCCTCGCGATTGCCGTCCCGCTGGCCTCCACCGACCTATTGCGAGCAAGCGCCGACGAGGCTCAGGCAGGGGATCTTCAGGCTGCATTCGATCTCGCGCGAAGTGCGCAGAACGTGCAACCCGACGCAGCATCTCCGCGGCTCCAACAGGCCCTCGTCCTCGAGGCCGGGGGCGAGTTGTCCCCCGCCTCGGAAGCGGCCCGCGCCGCGACCGAAAAGGAGTCGACCAACTGGCGCAACTGGCTTGTGCTGTTCCGGATCGAAGCCGAGCTCGGGCACAGCGATGCCGCTCTGCGCTTCTACCGCAGGGCGAGGTTCCTCAACCCGCACTCTGAACTCTTCCAGCGCTGATCACGGCCTGGGATACTTCCTGCCGCGATCGATTCGAAGGGAGACAGATGAGCTTGCTGGGCCGATCCGCCCTCCTTGTGGTGCTGGTCCTCGTCCCGTTTCAGGTGCTCGGCTGCGGGGGCACCCAGCTCGACTCGAGCAAGGTCGAGGACCAGGTCGAAGCCAACCTCGAGAACACCCAGGGCAAGAAGGTCTCCTCGGTCGACTGCCCCTCCGGCGTCGACGTCGACCCGGGAGCGAAGTTCTCCTGCGTGGTGCATCTTTCGGGCGGTGGCACGGAAACGGCGACTCTGCTGATCCGCGACAAGGACGCCAATCTCAGCCTCCTCAAGCTCCAGGCCAATAAGTAGAGTGCGCCGAATGAGCCAAACCATCGCGGCCGAAGCGCCGACCACCAACAAGAAGCTCCTCGACTGGGTCGGGGAGATCGCAGACCTGACTCAGCCCGATGCCGTCCACTGGTGCGACGGCTCCGCCGAGGAGTACGACCGCCTCGCCCAGACGCTGATCGACGCGGGCACCTTCGAGCGCCTCTCGGAGGCGAAGCGCCCCAACTCCTACCTTGCCCTCTCCGACCCCGGCGACGTCGCCCGGGTCGAGGATCGCACCTTCATCTGCTCCGAGCGCGAGGAAGATGCCGGGCCGACCAACAACTGGCGCGCCCCGGCCGAGATGCGCGAGACGCTCACCGGGCTCTTCAGGGGCTGCATGGCCGGCCGCACGATGTACGTGGTGCCTTTCTCGATGGGGCCTCTCGGCTCGCCGATCGCCCACATCGGCGTGCAGCTGACCGATTCGGCCTACGTCGCCGCCAACATGCGGATCATGACCCGGATGGGCAAAGGGGCGCTCGACGTGATCGGCACAGACGGCGAGTTCGTCCCCTGCCTGCACTCGGTCGGCGCGCCGCTGGCCGAAGGCGAGGAAGACGTGCCCTGGCCCTGCGATGCCGAGAACAAGTGGATCGTCCACTTCCCCGAGAGCCGCGAGATCTGGTCCTACGGCTCCGGCTACGGTGGCAACGCGCTGCTCGGCAAGAAGTGCTTTGCCCTGCGGATCGCCTCGGCAATGGCCCGCGACGAGGGCTGGCTCGCCGAGCACATGCTGATCCTCAAACTGACCTCGCCCGAGGGCGAGGTCAAGTACGTCGCCGGCGCCTTCCCCTCTGCCTGCGGCAAGACCAACCTGGCGATGCTGATCCCGACCCTGCCCGATTGGAAGGTGGAGACGATCGGCGACGACATCGCCTGGATGAAGTTCGGCGAGGACGGCCGCCTCTACGCGATCAACCCCGAGGCGGGCTTCTTCGGCGTCGCCCCGGGGACGGGGGAGAAGACCAACCCGAACGCGATGAAGACGGTCGCCCGCGACTCGATCTTCACCAACTGCGCCAAGACCGACGACGGCGATATCTGGTGGGAGGGAATGACGAAGGAGCCGCCAGAGCACCTGATCGACTGGCACGGCGAAGACTGGACGCCGGCCGCCGACAAACCGGCGGCGCACCCGAACGCGCGCTTCACCACGCCTGCTGCGGCCTGTCCCTCGATCGCCCCCGAGTGGGAGGACCCGGCCGGGGTGCCGATCGACGCCTTCCTCTTCGGCGGCCGCCGCTCCAAGGTGGTGCCGCTGGTGCGCGAGGCGTTCGACTGGGAGCACGGCGTTTTCCTCGGCTCGATCATGTCCTCGGAGACGACCGCCGCCGCCGCGGGAGAGGTCGGGAAACTGCGCTATGACCCGATGGCGATGCTGCCCTTCTGCGGCTACCACATGGGCGACTACTTCGGCCACTGGCTGAGGATCGGCGCTCGTGCAGGCGCCAAGCTGCCGCGCGTCTACTACGTCAACTGGTTCCGCAAGGACGAGGGGGGCAACTTCATCTGGCCCGGCTTCGGTGAGAACAGCCGCGTGCTCGAGTGGGTCTTCCGCCGCTGCGCCGGTACGGCCGAGGCGGAGGAGACGCCGATCGGCCTGGTGCCGACGGCCGGCGACCTCAACACCGACGGCCTCGAGATCTCAGTCGACGAAGTGGCCGAGCTGCTCGCCGTCGACCAGCAGGAGTGGAGGGTCGAGCTCCCCACGATCCACGAGCACTTCGCCCGCTTCGGCGAGCAGCTGCCGAATGAGCTGTCCGAGCAGCTGGCGGATCTGGAGCGGCGCCTGAGCGCTTAGACGCAAGGTACCAAAGAGTTTTTACTCCAGAAACTGTGAAAATGGTGTAAACGCAGGGCCTCCCCCGGGGGAGGCCACCCAGAATCCAGGTAAGATGCCTTGCAATGAGAAGCCCAGACCGCAATCCAGCGGCCCAGGACTTCCCAGAGTGCCCCAAATGCTAGCTACGGGGTTTCTTCACAACCGGCGTCGGCCCTTGCGGGGGTCGGCGTCGGTTCCTTTGCTTGCAATCTGATCAGATTACGCTGGCTGCAACTATAACTACTTAAGTTCCAACTGTCGTTACGACTTTCGTTGTAACCGTCGTAATGACTGCTGTTCCAACTGTAGTTATGACGCCCAGCCGATGGAAGGATTTGGGGGTCTCCGGTCCCCCAAATCCTTCCATCGCGCCGCCCGCCCGCCGCGGCGCTACATGCCGTAGGCCTCCGCCAGCTCGGGGTCCTTGGCCGCCAGCATCTCGGCCAGCTCGACCATCACCTTGCACTGCTTCCAGGTGGCGTCGTCCTGCATCTTGCCGTCGATCATGTGGACGCCGCGGCCGTCGGGGATCGCCTCCAGCACCTTCTTGGCGAACTTGACC
>Ga0164299_10000015_pt1 | contig 74837 bp, 83 predicted proteins | sample Whisoiple_221_MG_FD_109712 | JGI IMG/M metagenome (GOLD analysis project Ga0164299, IMG submission 109712) | Unamended control soil microbial communities from upstate New York, USA - Whitman soil sample_221_MG | ecosystem: Environmental > Terrestrial > Soil > Agricultural land ...
CGCACCAGCTCGCCGACGAGCTCAGTGCCGCGGGCTTGTAAGCCGGCGACTACGGCGTCGATGTCTTCGACGAGGAAGGCGAGATGGCGGAGGCCCGGCGTGTTCGCCGGCGCGTGCGGATCGCCGTCCTGGGTCGGCGGCGAGTGGAACTTCACCAGCTCGATTTCTCCGTGGCCGTCCGGGGTCCGCAGCATCGCGAACTCCACCCTGACCTCGTCGAGCGCCACGATGCGGTCTACCCAGCGGCCCTCGACCTGGCCGTTGCCTCGCGGCTCGAGTCCGAGCTCGACGAAGAAGTCGATTGCCGCCGCGAGGTCGTCGACCACGATGCCGACGTGCTCCATCCGTTGGATCGTCATGTGCTCGATGGTAAGGAATCCGTGTAGGTGTAGTACCCATAACCGGCTCCAAGCCCTGATGGCCCAAGCCCGGCACGTGCAGCCAACGGAACGTGTGAAACGGGGCGTTGACGCTCGAGTTCACCGGCTCGGACGCGTCCTGCGCATGTTGATCGGGGTGCTCGAACTGCGGCTGGTTCCACAAGTGCTATATCGGCTTGTCCGGAGGTCCATCGCTCAAAGTTTCCGTTATAGTAGGTTCCACTCAACGGTTCGCGACGACGGGAGGACGACAGGATGTCGGTCCAGGACTACGGTGTGTTCACTGGTACGGTCACGAAGGACCAGCGTGAGATCGGAACCGGGAAGGTCCACTTCCAGTTCAAGATGGCGGCAGGGGACGATGTCATCCGCGCACCAGTCAACGTCCTGTCGGACTCCCAGGGCGCGCTGGAGTCCCGGCTGCTCAAGTACATCGTCGTCGATGACTTTCGCCACCCGGTCACCGAGGCGATCGAGGCACTGGGCGACGGCTGGCACCCACTCAAGCATGAGCCCGGCGGCGCAGCGCTTGACTACCGGCGCGGCAACCTCTTCAAGGAGGCTGACATGCGGATCCTGCCGCCCGACGTCGCGGGGCCCGACAACGACCTGCAGGATCTCATCCAACACTACGTTGAGCGCGCGCTCAACGACCCCAAGGTCAAGGTCTCGGCGATCGGCGGGCGCTGGCACGACGACGACGCCGACAACATCTTTCCGGAGATCTCACCCAGCACCGGCGTGCACGAGATCCATATGAACCAGGGCAACGCGGCCGGCCACACGGGTGAAGACGGCGTGTGGAACGACGGCGGCCTGCTGATCCACCTGCCCGAGCCCGACGACCGCTGGGTCGCGTTCTTCTTCGCCTTCCAGAACCAGACGTTCAACACCGACGACGTCCACGGCCACGCCCTGATCGACCAGCCGCTGCCGGAGACGGCGTCCGTGCGCATCATCGCGGCGCTGGTCAATCCGGCCGGCCCCGGCGACGAGGGCGAGAGCGCCCTGCTGCTGAACGCGTCGGCCGACCCGGTCGACCTGACCGGCTGGCAGATCGCCGACAAGGCCAAGGAGAAGTGCGCCGTCCCCGGCGAGCCGCTCGCCGCGGGCAAGACGCTGGAGGTGCCGGTCGTCAAGCCCTGCGCGCTGAGCAACAACGGCGGGATCATCACGCTCCTGGACGCGACCGGCACGAAGGTCTCGGGCGTCTCCTACACCAAGGAGCAGGCGCAGGATCAGGGCTGGACGGTCACGTTCTAGTCGACGGCGGAGCTCCGGGTCGACTTCTCCGACGACTACCTAAGGAAGTTCGCAAAGAACAGGCGATTCGTGGGTGGCGCCCACCAAACCCGAGGTGCGCCATGAGGACGGACGTCAAGGCCTCCCCTTTCCTGCTCATGCAGTTCAGCGCGCTCGACCCTGCCAGATCTACGGTTTGCGCTGCCGTTTGTGCCTTCACCTTCCAGGTGTCCTCCTGAGTCTGAGATTGGGACTTCAGCAATCCGCATTCTCAAGGCCCAGGAGGACGTTCCGGGATGCCTTCTTCAGGCGCTTATCGGTGAATCAGGGCTAGCGCTGATCCTCCTGGTCGATCCGCAGCTCACGCCGCAGTGCTCCCGACCGGCCGCACCCGGACCGCGAACCAGCCGGGGATGGCGACGATCGCGACGGCCACGAAGGTGACCAGGAGGAGGACCTGGAGGGCAATCGACGCGGCGAGCTCGTAGAAGACGGGGAAGCCGGTGATCGCGTCAAGGGCGCGGTCGAGGAGGACCTGTCCCAGCAGGCCGAAGAGGGCACCGAGGAGGCAGCCGGTGCCGAGGAGGAGGCCGCTCTCGAACAGGAGCGAGCGCCAAAGCTCCAACTCTTCGACGCCGTGCATCTTCAGCGCAGCGAAACCTGGGCGTCGCTGCCAGATCACGCCCCCCATCGAGGCCGCCATCGCAAGGACAGCCGCGATCAGGACCATCGCCGCGATCTGGCCGAGGCGCGAGAGACCCGAATGGGCCGCCGCCAGCTGGCGGCGCATCCGCTCCGCACGGGTCTCGGCGCGGAGCGGGGATCGTGGCCCCAGCGTGCGCTCGATCGAACGCGCGACCGCCGCCGGGGAAGCGCCGCGCTCGATCTGGATCCCGAGGGCGGCGACCTCGTCGGTGCCCCAGGCACGGGCGAAGTCGGCGGCGTTGAGTACGATCGCACCCCCAGGCCAGCCGACGTTGGTGGTCAGGGCCGCGATCCGGAAGACCGTCGGCACCGGTGAGGGAAGGGTGAACCTGTCGCCGACCCCGACACCGACCACGGTGGCGATGTCTTCAGAGAGGGTTAGCCAACCGCCACGACGAAGGCGGTCGTCGGCGAGAGAGGCGCCGTCACGGATCTGGCTGGCCGGGACCAGCTGCGCCGCCGATCGCGGTGGCGCCAGCACCCAGGCACGATGATCGCCGACGTCGAGGAAACTGCCGCCGTCGCGGCTGACCCCGCGGACACCCGGCGCCCGCTCGATCGCGACGAGCTCTGGCCGGGGAACCGCGAAGGGGGTGGTGCCGAGGATGTTGGCGGGACCGCCGAAGGTGACCCAGACGTCGGCGCTGCTGTCGGTGTCCACCGAGACGGCGTCGAGGCCGCGCTGCAGGTCGGCGCGAGCGCCACCGATCGAGACCGTCGCGAAGACCGCGATCGCACCCGTGGCAACCAGCGCCTGGGCGCGGATCCGGGCGCTGTCCGAGCGCAGCTCGAGCAGCGCGAAGATTGCCACAGGGCTCTTCAGCCGCCTGCCAACCCGGTCGAAGCCCGCCGCGGCGACGCGCATCAGGACCGGCAACAGCATCAGGAGCGCCAGTACCAGCGTTGCGATCCCAGCCATGGCCGCGTGGGGTCGGAAAGCGGCGATCGCAGCGGTGACCGAGAGCAGTGCGAAACCCCCGGCCATGAGCCAGGATTCCCGGCCCGATGCCACGGCCAGCGCCGCGGGGCGCCGCGACTCTCGCGAGAATGCGTCGCGGATCGGCGCCAGGACCGCAACGCAGGCGGCGAGCGCCCCCGACCCGGCGGAGATCGCGACGCTCTGCCAGGTGACGATGCGCTGTGACCCGATCGCGAAGGCCGAGGTCAGGTAGCCCGGCGTACCGCCGAACAGGTGCCGGGACGCCTGGTCGCCGAGGAGCAGGCCGAGCAGCGCCCCCGCGACGCCGAGGACGAGGGCGTCGCTCAACAGCAGCTGGACCACGGTCCGGGGCTCGTACCCGGCCACCCGCAAGTCGGCGATCAGCCGGCGGCGCTGCGGCACCGTCAGCAGCATCGCGCTCAGCGCGAAGAGAAACCCGACCAGGGCGCTGAGCACGGAGAACAGGGCGGTCGACTGATTGGTCGGATAGGCGGCCCTTGCGAAGATCGCCACTTCCTCGTCCGCCGGGCCGACGTCGAGGCGGTCGCCGGCGATCCTCCGCAGCGCCGCTTCCGCTTCGCGCTCGCGTCCCGGCTCGGCCTCTACGAAGACCCGGCTGATGCGCCCCCTGGTACCGGCCACCGCCTGCACGAGCCGCAGCGGAGCCAGGGCCACCGGACTTTCGGCCAACGAGCCGATCTCACCTCTGTCGAGCTGCCCGACCATCCGGACCCTCGTCACGCCCGCGCCGGTTTCCACCCGCAGCTTCCTGCCCTTCGCGGCGCCCAGCTCGGCGGCGAGCGGCGACGGCAGGACCATCCCCGGCTGCGCGTGGCGGCGGACGCGCACGGGGTGTCGGAGCAGCTGTCCTCCGACCTGGGCGAAGCGGGGGTCGCCGCCGACGAGCAGGACCGAGCGCAGCCCCCCGGGACCGGCCAGATTGGCCCGGGCTTCGACCACCGGCGCCGCCGCCGCGACGCCGTCGGCGCCCCGCATCCGGTTGAAGAGGCGCTGGTCGAAGCCAGCCGGACTCCGCGCCGAGACCTGGAAGTCGGCGTTGCCGACGATGCCCTCGCTGAGCCGGCGAACCGAGCTGGTCAGGCTGGTGCTCGCGACCAGCGCCGCGAAGACGAGCGCGACGCCGACGGCGATCCCGACCAGGGCCAGCAGCTCCGGGACCCACCGCGCCCGCAGGCGAACCCGGTAGAGGTGGACGAGGTTGGGGAGGCGCACCCTGGCCGCTCGCCCTAAGAGCGGCGCCATGGCAGGCTTGGCTCAGGCTCGTGCTCCACCAGATGCCCGTCCCGCAGCGCCTGCACACGATGGGCGAACCCGGCCGCCTGCGGATCGTGGGTGACCAGGAGCATCGCCACGTTCTTCTCCTCGCAGAGCTCGGTGAGCAGGGCCAGCACTTCCTCACTGCGATGGGTGTCGAGCGCGCCGGTCGGCTCGTCGGCGAGGACGAGGTTCGGCTCGGTCGAGAGCGCCCGGGCGAGGAGCACCCGCTGGCGCTGTCCGTTTGAGAGCTGCTCGGCGCGATGCCGGAGCTTGTCCCCGAGGCCGAGCCGCTCGAGCATCGGCGTCACCCGCCGGTGCGCCTCGCGGACCCCGAGGCGGAGGTCGAAGAGCTTCAGGGCGGCATTGTCGATCGCCGAGACGCCGGGCAGCAGGTCCGGCGACTGGCTCACGTAGCCGAGTTGCAGTCGCCGGTACCGGGCCGCCTCCCGCGCCGAAAGGCCGGAGACCCGACGGCCGTCGACCAGCACCGCGCCGCTGTCGGGCGGCAGCAGCGCCGCCACAACCGTCAGCAGGGTCGTCTTGCCGGACCCACTGGGACCGTAGAGCGCGACGAGCTCGCCCGCCTGTACCGTCATCGAGAGTCCGTCGAGGGCCCGCACCGTGTCGCCGCCGCCGGTCGGGTAGTGCTTGACCAGCTCCCTCAGCTCAAGCATCTGCGGCCGCCTGCAAACCCGCGGGATGCCAGATCGCCTATAGCCACGATGCGACGGCCTTGGAGAGTCGCCAGAGGCGGAAGATGCCGAGCGCCGGGACGATCAGGGGCCGCAGCTCCGCCACCACCCGCGCCTTGACCTTGCTCCCGGGCTGCTCGCGGGCCTCCGGGGCAGACAGGTAGTAGGCGGCGACTCCGGCGGCGGTCATGCGATGGTGGCCGCCGTTGTGGATGAGCCGCCCCTCGCTCGCGGCGCGGGCGGAGATCACCCCGATCCGAGTCACCATTGCCTCCTCGTCTTCGTAGTAGCCGATGAAGGAGTGGCTCTCCTCTGCGGCGTCGCGACGTTGGTCGATGACGCTGTCGAGCAGCGTGCTGACCGCCGAGATGAAGAGATACGCGGTGTCGAGGCTGCCGGCCTCGGCGGCGGTGGTCCGGGGATCGGCGGCGGCGGCGATCAGCGCGTGCACACAGAGGATCGAGGCGGTGGCGCCGGCTGTGTACTCCCACCAGGTCAGCCCGGTTCCCCGCGCCTCGGCCGTGGCCCACTCGGCGAGCTGCGATGGCCCCAGCGCCACGATCGCGTGGGTGCGGGTCTGCGACTCGCCGCAGCGCAGCGCCGCGTGGCGTGCGACCGGCGCCACGATATCGGCCTTGGGAAGCGCTTCGAAGGCGCCGCGGGTGGCCACGACCAGCGCCTCGAGATAGCCGCCGTCGTCCTCTCCCGGGCGATGGCGGTAGTAGTCGACCGGCTCGACCTGGCCGGGAGTGAGCGAGCTCGTGAAGGCGCTGAACAGAAGGCGGCTGGTGGCCAGGGGGTCGGTCGCCGGTTCCTCGCTGAGGCCGTCCAGGTAGTCGTACATCAGCTGCAGGGCGACGATCGCCTCCAGGGCCGGCGCGCGATGAGCCCGTGGCGCCAGCGTGGCGAGGGTGGCGGCGACCTCGGTGTTGAAGCGCTCATGCGCGAGCTTGGCGAGGGCGAGTCGGCGGAGGTCCGGATCCGGTATCCGCCGGGCGCGCTGCTCCCAATGTCGCAGCCCGTGGTGGACGCGGGGCAGGACCGTGGACCAGTAGCGAGCGTTGGCCGCCGCCAGGGCGGCGACGGCGCGCGCTTCGGCGATCGTGTCCTGGGCGGCGCTCACTTCTCCGCGGCCTCCTCGAATTGGCTGAGGGATGCTTCGAAGGCGGCGCGGTCGAAGTCCGGCCAGAGCTCGTTGCGAAACACCAGTTGCGCGTTGGCGCCCTGCCAGAGCAGGTAGTTGGAGAGCCGTCGCTCGCCGCTGGTGCGGATCAAAATCTGGGGATCGTGCATGTCGGGGGCATAGAGGTGAGCGCGGAACTCCTCCTCCGTCGTGCCCTCGAAGGTACTCGCGGCGTCGACGATCTCGGCCCGCCCGCCGTAGTTGAAAGGGATTACCAGAGTGATCCGGTCGTTCCCTGCGGTGAGCTCTTCGGCCCATTCGATCCGCTCCAGCACCTGGGCCGGAACACCATCCTCGCGCCGGCCGATGAAGCGCATCCGCACTCCACTCTCGTGCAATTCAGGGGTCTCGCGGGTGACGTAGAGGTCGATCAGCGACATCAGGCCCTCGACCTCGGCCCGCGGACGCGCCCAGTTCTCGGTTGAAAATGCGAACACCACCAGTTCCTCAATGCCGAAGTCCACCGCGTCGCGGAGGCGGGCGCGCAGGTTCTCGGCCCCGGCCCGGTGCCCCTCCAGCACCGGGAGCTTGCGCTGTTCTGCCCAGCGACCGTTGCCATCTGTGATGATCGCGACGTAGCGTGCGCGGGTGTACTTCGGTTCGCAATCCCCCAAGGTGGCGAAACAATAGACGAGTGAGTTTATTTATCAACGCCGATGAGGCGAAATCCGGCCGGCGCGACGGGCTGCCTCGGCAACGGCCGCCGTCCGATCGCCGATGGCCGGGCCATAGGCTCGAGCGCAATGGCCCGGTAACCACCTCGTACTCGATTCCCTGCTCGTCGAGGGCCTTCTGGACTTTCCAGCACGTGGATATGCGGGGGTGGTTTGATTTTCCCCCGCGAGGGCCGACCCGCCCACGTGCAGGGGATTCGATGCAAGCGGCTATGGGATTCGAACCCACGACCTTCTGCAAGGGCCGGTTCGAATCGCTGCCCCCCAGCGCGGCGTCATCTGCCCGAGTCGAGCTCGAGCAGGAAATTGCGCAACAGGGGATCGGCGACACGCCAGCTTCTCGGCGCGCTCTGCTCGACGATGCCCACATCACGCAGAGCGCGCAGCGTGTCATTGGCGATCTTCGAGTTGAGTCCCGAGTACGGGGGGCTGCCGCTGGCAACCCGTATCGCGAGGCGCTGGGCGTGCCGACCCAGGGCACGGACACGGTCGAGGGTCTGCTCGTGCTTTGGCAGGTCGGCTAGCTGCGCGGCTCGGATGCCGGCGCCCACGTGCGCCTCGACTAAAGTTCGGGTGCCCTCGACAACCGCAGCCTCGTGCGTCCAGCGCGCAATCAGCATCGTGGTCCGGGGGTGGCCCTCGCCGGCCGTGACGAGTCGCTCCAGCGCTCCTGGCTCGATCGTGCACTCGTCTTCAACTAGACGCTCCTCGATCCCCGCCCGCCAAGCTTCGGCTGGAATCGGCGGCAGCGGGTAGAAGGAGCCGAACTGGCTGAGCGCCCGCTCCTCGGCCGCGAAGAGGTCGCGCATCAGATGCTCGATCGAGCCGGCGAAGAGAAAGCTCACAGCGGGTGAGCGCTGAAAGATCGCCCGCATCCGCTTCGTCAACCGTTCTGGCTCGCCAAAGGGTCGGCGAGGCGCCGCCACCTCCTGGAACTCGTCGAAGAAGAGGACGAAGCGCCGCCCATCTGCGTTCGCGATCCGCTGCGGTAGTTCCAACGCATAGTCCAAGTATCGATCGGGGTCGCGCTCGGCGAGTCCGGGCCGGAAGGCGATCTCCAGCTCCTCGCCGAGCTCGGCACTGGCACGGGTCGTCGCCGTGAGGGCGGCAGCTTCGCCCAGCGCCCGTCCAGCGCGCCGCGCTTTCAACGCCAGCCGCTGCAGGGCGCTGCGGTTGGCGATCGTCGCCAGCACGAGACGCTCGGCAAGCTCTGCGGCATCGGCTACGCGAAATAGGTCGACCGCGGCGACGTAGCAGCCATCCCCGGCAACCCGCTGCAGCGCCGCATCGCAGACGCTCGTCTTGCCGGTGCGGCGAGGGCCGGCGATAACGAGATTGCCGCCGCCACCCAGTGAGCGAGCTATCGCCGTCACCTCCTCCTCCCGGCCGATCATCCTCTCGGCCGGAATCGGGGTGTCGGTGGGGAAAAGCTCTCCGCTTCCAAGTCTGTTATTACCCATCTAGTAAGGAGAGATTACCAAATAGGTAAGAAGTTAATAGGCTGCAACAGCTGCGCCCGGGTGCAACTCACTCAGCTGGGGCACCCATCGCGTCAAGACCGCGAGACCACTCGGCCGTAAGCCGATTGCTCTCGGCACGGCGCTCCTCACAGGCAAGCACCGAAGACAGCGGGATCTTCCAGTAGCTGGACCCCGGAAGCCGCTGCGCCTCAAGCTCGCCGTAGTCGATCAGGCGCCTAACGTGCTGACGGGAGATGCCGAGCCCCTGCTGTGGCGACGAAGCTCCTGCTCCTCGGCCACGGTCACCGCGACCCGCTTGCCTTCACGCAGCAGCTTGTCGACCTCCTCGGCAACCGAGCGCTGAAATACGTCGACTCCCGCGGCCCGTTCGCGGAAGGCACCTTCGTTGCGCCCGACCGGGCCGAAGGCACCCACCACTTCTCCGCCAGTCCCCGAACGCTGCTCCTCTCTCGCGACGGCCACTTCAGGCTCTACTCGCTGCAATGGCATAGCTTCGGGGAACCTGTCGCGCGCGCCGTCGGAAGAGCCTTCCTCCGCCGAGGCTGCCGGGGCTGCCCGGACCACGAAGTGACGCGCCAGGGCCGGATGCGCGCGTCTTTCTCGGCCACGAATCGAGTTTGCGCACCCCACACGCATCACGGCTTTCCCTCGGCGAAGCGAACGTAGGCGGGCTTGCCCTCACCAGGGCCAAGCACAGTCGCGACCGCGGGCAGGCCTATCGCGGCGAGAGCGGTACGGTTCGACACCGGGCTACCTCCGGGAACGAAAGAGTGGGTTGCGGACGCGGTAGACGCGGCCGGACTCGCGGTAATTTTTCCCGGGACCGACCAGGCCTTCGGTGTGAGTGTCGAAGGCGACGAAACGACCGTCGGCTGAGAGCGCGATCGGGCCACTACCGGCTTCGGGGAGGCCCACTTTGGCGACGCGGGCGGTCTTGCGGCTGCGGAGGTCGGCGATCGCGAGGCGCTTGATGCCGGCTTCCGGCAGGCCAGCCCGATAGGCGACGTAGCGCCCGTCGGCGGAAATCGAGGGGCCCAGGTCCGGGGTGTAGCGGCCGCCGGCGGAGATCGAGGTCACGTCGCCCGAGCGGCGGTCGAACATGTAGACCGAATCGAGGGCGGCGAAGACGACGCGATTGCCGTCGGCCGAAATCGAGGGCGCGGAGGCGAGCATGCCACGCGGCGAGACCATGACCGTGCGATCGGTGACGAGGTCGCGCAGGTAGACGGCGGAAACGTAGCCTTCTTCCGGGCGGCCGGCGAGGTTGCGGGCGTGGGAGACGAAGGCGACAAAGCGACCGTCGGCGGAGATCGCCGGGTGGTTCGATTCGCCGTCGGCAAGACGGCCGCTGGCGCCGGAGGCGCGCGAGACCTGGGCCAGTCCGCCGCTGCGGAAGTCGCGGACGAAGACCTGGTCTTCGCCTCGCACGGTGAGGCCGCCGCTCGAAGAAGTGAAAGCGAGGACGCGGCCGTCTGCGGAGAGAGAGGGCTGGCCGGAGCGGGGCGGCGCGACGCGCCGTTGTTGGCCGCTGGGCAGGCGCCTGACGAAGATTCCTTCCCCGCCGAGAACCAGAAAGCTCCCGTCGGCCGAGAGCGCCGCGTCACCGCCGCGGTCGCCGAGCCTGATCGTGGTGTGGCGGCGGATGTCACGCAGATAAAGACCGCCGCTGGCGTCGCCGCCAAGGGGGGTCGAGGAGAAGACGACGCGGCCGGCGTCGGCGGAGATCGCCTCAAGCGAGGCGGCTTCGGCGGCGGCACTCTTGGTTCCGTCGCCACGGGAGACGAGGAGGGGCCTCGCAGCCTGGGAGAACTCGCCGGCCGAGCGGCGGCCGATCGAGGCGACTGCGGGCAGCACTGCGAGAGCGCTCGCAAACGCCAGCAGCAGCGCGGCGGTCCCGATTCGTACGGTCCTCGTCATCAAGTTGCTCCTCCCTTTTCTTCACTTCTGGCGGAACCCCGCCTGAGCGCCCAGCCAACTGGTCCAGGCATGTCCTATTCGCTCTGGACACGGGCCAAGGCATAAAGATGCGGTAAACGACCCTGTCTATATGGCGGGCTACCCGTGGAGCCTCGCGGAACCACAGGACGGACTTGCAACACCTTCCGAAAATGCCCACCCGCACGTCGCCCAACTGCCATTCGACCCTCTCGAAGAAGTTGTCGGGCTCGATTTCGAGGGCGGCGGCGAGCGTTGGCGACGGGGTCGATGCGGGCGACCCGCAGGCTGCGCTCAAGCTGGCTGATCTCGGCGCGATGCACGGAGGCGTGGACGAACTGCGATCCTCCGCGGCGGATTGCAGCCAGGTCGACCACAAGGCGAAGTTTCTGTGCGCCGGCGCCACCTACGCCCGGACCATCGTTTACTGCTGATCCTAGCGGTCTGTCTGACCTTGTTCTCCGGCTGTGGCGGGGGCTCCCAGCCCCAAGACACGACAGCACGGATCGTACCCGGCCCGCGCACCCCGCCGACCCACCCGAAGCTCGCGGTCGGCTCCAAGGTCCGCGACTGCGACATCGTCTTCATCGGTCCGGGCCATGCCGACTGGCGCAAGCACTCGCTGTGGATCGGCCCGTTCGGGCTGAACGGTCCGGGCCCGGGCCCGGAATTCGACGAAGGCGCGCCCGAAGGCAGCCTGCTGTTGGTGAAGACGCCGACGATGGTCGCCGGGCATCGTCCGGTGACGATCTCTGTGCCAGAGGCGCAGCGGTATCGCGCCGGGATCCTCGGAGTGCATCGTCGCCCCGCCTACGCCTCGGTCACCTATGTGCCCTGCGAGGACAAGCCGCGAACGGTGTTCGCGGCCGGGTTCCTGTTGCGCGGTGGCCGCAGGCCGGTGACTCTGCTGGTCCAGGTCGGCGACGGGCCCGTCCGCCGTCTCCGGGTGTTCGCCGGTCGCAGAGCGCAGACGCGCTTGGCCGGTTCATGAGCGGATGAGCATCCGGATAGGCGCCTTCGACGCGGACCCCGGCATACGCCCCAGCTTGCGACAGTTCGTCGCCTACGCTGCGACCTGGGAGCCAATCCCCGACGACGGGCTTGTCTTCGGTGCCGGCCCCGGGGCGTTCCTGCGCCGCCGGGGCACTTATGTATTGGCGCTGGCGACCGTAGCTCGGCCGCCGCGGAAAAGCGAGGCGGAATCGGCCGAAATCGCCACTAATCCCCGCGCATCCCGCATCATTTTGGGCTTAGTGCCAAAAATGGAAGCGATATGCGGGGGGGTTTGATTTTCCCCCGCGAGGGCCGACCGGCCCAAGTGCAGGGGATTCGAAGCGAAGCGGCTGAAGGGATTCGAACCTCGACCTTCTGCATGGCAATTAGGCCGGCCATCTGGCGAGTGCAACACCAGAACTCATCGATTTGCAGGAGATTTTCGGATGGCGTGATCGGCGCTCATCGCCGTCGATATGCGTGGATGTGCGCCGATATGCGGCGTTTCGGGCACTTCTGGCCAGAAGTGCCCGAAATCAAGGGGACCGGTTCCAATCACCCGCGTCGTGCTCAGCAGGCAAACTGCACGCTAGGACCGAAGCTTAATCCTGCGCTCGTCGGGACCGTATTCGTAACTCTGAATACCCTCCGACTCGATCAGTTCAACCACTTCCTCGATGACCTCGAGGGGAACAGAGAACCACTCCCGCGCATCCGCCACCGGCAGGCCATCGCGCTCGAACCACGCGTCGATTCGCGCCGCCGCGAAGAATCGGTGCAGCAAGCCCTCAACCTTTCCCGCGATCGATCGGGGCAGCTCGAACGTCTCCACCAGCTTCACCGGCGCATCGAGAAAGGTCGAGCTTCCGATTGCCTCTGCGACTCGCCGCTCGGCCGACCCCGTCGTGAACCCGATCTTGTGTAGATCTTGAATTGCACGCACCTCCGGATCCTCGGAGAGAGACCTCGCCACGTAGACGAACCCGGTCTCGCTGCCGAGCTGATCCTCGACCTCCAGTCGCGTCTTCTCTTCCGGCTCGGTGACGGTCTTTCCGAAGCGGTACAAGCGACTTGCGAACGACCGGAGCAAGAGGTCGGCCTCCGTGGCGTTCTCGAATACGCAACGCAGCCGCGCATTCATGCGCCCGTGCTCGATCTTCCTCTCGCCTTCTTTGACCACAAGCACGAGTACTCCATTCAGGACGTAGAAGGCACCTTCTTTGACGGCCTGCTCGTCGCGGAACTTGACGAGCCGGCGGGTGCCGCTGCGGAGCTCCTCCTGGCACGCCTTGAACAGCGGCTCGAAGCGCTCGAAGTCCTCGCAGGGGCGCCGGCGCGCGATCTCTTCCGGCTGCGCAGAGGGCTTCGGGACGTTCCGCAGGGTGTGGATGTCCTCCTCCGGCGCCTCGAGCAGGCCAAGCGAATCCCCGGCGACGGCCTCCTCCAGCGAATCGGGGGGCTCAGGAGGCGCGAGAATGCCGACGTCGTCATAGGGAGCCAATAGCTCTCGCTGCTCCTCGGAGGCCGACATCGACTCAAGCCGATGGGAGAGCATCATCTCGGTGACGTCGTCGGCATCCTTCTCCGGCGGGCGCCCGTGCTGCCTGACGAACCCCACGATCTCCTCGAAGCTAGCGACGAGCCGCTGCTCCTTGGTCATGCGCTCCGAGCGGACCGGAAAGACGAGCAGCCCCAGATCGTCTTCGGCGATCATCGTCTTGAGCGTCTCGGCGTCGATCGTCAAAGGTTCTGCTCCCGACGCTTCTGCTGCAGGAGAAGCAACGCATCCGCCATCCGCTGCTCCTGGGGATCGCCGGAGTTGCGGTCCGGCCGGCCCCCCGCCTTGCGGACGAAGGCCTGGATCTTCGGCCAGAGCATGAGCGCCTCCTCCTCACTCATCTCTATACGGGTGGAGTCGATGGCGTCTTGGATCAGCCTCAGCACCTGTTTCGTGACCGACTTCGAGAGAACCTCGAACGCCTTCTGAAACGGGTTGACAGTGTCGATCAGGTCGATGTGGAGGTCTTCGATGTTGACGAACTTCCCCGCCATCAGGACGAAGCGTTTGTCGCCCACCTCTTTGACCTCGCCGTTCTTCACAACCGCATCGGTGACGACGTGCTGGCGCACCTCCTCGACCTCCTCTTCGGAGATGTCGGGGTAGCGAGTCCGGATGATTTTCGGGATGAGGATCTTGTTCATCACTTCCGGGTCCACGTTGCCCGGCATCGCCTTCAGCATCGTCTGGTCCTGAAGGATCTGCGCCTTCAGGTCGTTCAGATCGGCCTCGACGATGTGCCTCACCCTCTCGGTTGACGGCTCCTTGAATCCGTTGATCTTCAGTTCGCCGACCCCGGGGCGATCCTCGGGCCCAAGCTTGGTGCGGAACTTGAAGTTGGGGGCGAGCACCTGCTCCATCAGCAGGGAGGCGGTGATCGCCTTCAACATGTTGTTGACCGCGACCTTGACCTCCTCGTCGCCGGCGTCGGGCTGAGCGATCAGGTTGGTGAACTGCGAGTGGGTCTTGTTGGGGCTGTCGCGCGTGCAGCGCCCGATGATCTGGATGATCTCGGTCAGAGAGCCCCGGTATCCGACCGTGAGGGCGTGCTCACAATACGGCCAGTCGAAGCCCTCCTTGGCCATGCCGAGGGCGATGATCAGGTCGATGTCGTCGAGCTCCTCCATCGTGCGCAGGTACTCGACGATCTTGGGACGCTCGGCCGGGTCGTCGTTGACGAGGTCGGCGACCTTGATTATGCGGCCGTCCTCGCGCCGCACCTGGATCACGCCGGTGTCCGCGTCCTGTCCCACCACTTCCCCGATCGAGTCAAGGATCGTGTCCACCTCGCGCAGCTTGTCCTTGGTCGACTCGCCTGACTGGACGGATGGGATGTGGAGAATCGTCTTCTTGTCGGTGTCGAGGACCTCGCCAAGGGCGCTCGTGTAGCGGCCCTGGTAGAAGTGGTAGCCGATCCCTAGCGACTTCAGGTGGGTGTAGCCGTTCAGCTGCTCGTAGTAGTTGTAGGTCACCTTCTCGAACTTGGCTTCATCCTCGGTGCGCAGGACGGGAACGGCGTCACCGCGGAAGTAGGAGCCCGTCATCGCAACGATGTGGGCGCTGGTGTTGGCGATCACTGAGCGCAGCAGTCCTCCGAGTCGGCTGTTTTCATCGCTGGAGACGTGGTGGAACTCGTCGATCGCGAGGACGACCCCGTCCAGCAGCTTCTCGTCGATCGCGTCGTGGGCGAAGCGCAGCGTCGCGTGGGTGCAGATCAGGATCGGATCGGCTCCCTCGAGGAACCGCCGGACAGCGTCGACCTTGCTCGACTCGCTGCCTGGGGTGCAGAGGTTGTTGTAGTCCTCGACCACCCAGTCAGCGAAGAAGCCCGACTCCGTAAGCGAGGTGCTGGCGAAGGAGCGCCCGATCGAGCGCTCGGGGACGGCGACGATCACCTTCTTCAGACCTTGGTTGTAGAGCTTGTCGAGGCCGATGTACATCAGAGCCCGCGACTTTCCAGAAGCCGGCGGGGCCTTGATAAGCAAGTACTGGCTGCCGCGTTTGGAGAAGACCTTGACCTGCATCTCGCGCATGCCCATCGCATCGGTTGCGGTACTCTCACCCGTCTGGGCGTACTCGACATGGACGAGATCAGGCATCGCCCGCCTCCTTGGCCTCGACCATCTCCTCATACATCGCGAAGAGCACCTTCAGCCGCTCCTCGTCGGACTCGAACGGCCGGGGTCTGTAGAGGCGGTCGACCGTCTCATCGAGCGTCTTGTGGGCGTCGAGCAGAACGGAGGGCATCTCGTCGGGATCGTAGAGTTCCGCCAGCGTGCGGTCGGGAAACTGCTCGCGTGCCGCGAGAACGCCGGTCGCACCGGCCTTAAGCGCGTCCTTGTCGCTAGCGGATAGCGCAGGAACCGGAAAAGTGTTGTAGACCAAAGCTGCTGAGTAACGGTAGTCGGTCTTCAGGCGTCCACCTACCGCATTCAGCCAGGCCATATGCATGCGTGATTGGATGAGGCTAAACAACCACAATTCGGCGCCATAGACGGCCATCGCCGAATCGGCAATTACAGTCGACTTGTTCACGAATCCGAGCGGCACGTACTGTCGTCGCTCAGAGGAGTGACGAGGGACCACGATCGCGGCCCCCTCCTTATGAGCGCGCTGAACAAAGCGATATGGCTCGGCGGCGGCATCTCTGGTGCTTTTCGCGTCGCTCTTTTTGCGGAACTCCCGAACACGAGAGGCGCGCTCGGCAATCTCTGGTATTGCCAGGGCTTTCTCACTCTCATGATCTTCAATCCAAAGACAAGCACGCCACGACCCGTCGATTGCCTCCTTGGCCCCTCCAAACCGACGAATGAATGGCGTAGCCTCCGGAACACGCGCGATTAGCTCGTCAGCCTCATGCCTAGAGAAGATTAGGTGACCTCCGTCTCGCGCCATGCTTCCGAACACCATCGGAGGAAGACCCGCCAGTGATTTCCTGGCACTGCTGACGATTACATCGCTTCCATCCGGGACCAGATAGGCGTTGATGCTCTTCGCCGTTCTCTTACTTCCGTTCGAGTAGAGCGCCTTCTCCTTCGTCGCACCAACCCTCGCAAGACCGACAATGGTGCAAGTCACCCCGGCATTGCGCTTGGCCGCATTGGACCACTGGAATGGCGTGTAGGCGAAGGTGATCTCCACACCGAGATCGAAGATTCGTGGCCACAGCATGGCCACCTGGCTCCCCTGCACGATTGAGTTGGTCGCCACGAGCCCAGCGGCAGCCTCGTCCTGACTGGATACATAGTCTGCCGCCTTGTGTAGCCAGGCGGCCACGTAGTCGAGGTACTTGTTAATCGACGAATCGCCGATGGCGATGCTCAGGTCCTCCTTCTGCGCCAAGCTTTGTCGGGTGCCACCCTGATAGGGCGGATTCCCCAGCACATAGGTGGGTCCCGCTGCCGGATCGCACACCTTCCGCCAGTCGATCCGGGTCGCGTTGCCGCACTCGACGTTCCCCGCTTCCGTCAGGGGGATGAGGGGAATCTCGACGCCGAACAGCTCCTCGAACTCCACATTCATCTGGTGCTTGGCGAGCCAGAGAGAGAGCGTGGCGACTTCGTGGGCGAAGTCGTCGATCTCGATCCCGTAGAAGTTGTCAAGGTGGATGCGCGAGAACTCGAACAGACGTCGCCTGGATGGTTCGAGATCGGCCATTTGTTGAAGGACTTTGTGCTCAAGCTTTCGCAGCTCCTTGTAGGCAATCACGAGGAAGTTGCCGGAGCCGCAGGCAGGGTCAAAGACCTGAATTGCAGCCAGGCGATCGAGCAGTCGATCGAGCTTGGCAGTGGTGTCCTTTGCCGCGTCGAACTCCTCTTCCAGGTCGTCGAGAAAGAGTGGCCGGATCACCTTCATAATGTTTTCGGTCGACGTGTAGTGCATCCCGAGCTTCCCCCGCTGCCCTGGATGCACTACCGCCTGGATCATTGAGCCGAAGATGTCGGGGTTGATCTGGGACCAGTCGAGCGTTCCGCATTCGAGAACAATCGACCGTGCCTTCGCGGTGAATCTCGGGGCACTCGAGTGCCGCTCGAAAAGCTTGCCGTTCACGTAGTCAAACTCGCGGAGGTGAGACGGATAGCCGATGCGCGACTCGGTCTTGGTGTTCAGCACGTCGAAGATCTGATCGAGGAGTTCGTGAAGATCTTCGCCCCCGCCGAGGCTTAGCGACCCGATCGCGTTAGTGAAGCTCCCCTTCTCGAAGACGCCCGTGTCCTCAGCGAAAAAGCAGAACAGGAGCCGTGAGAAGAAGACGTTTAGCTCATGGATCTGCTCCTCGGTCTCGAAGACGTTGGCTTCGTTGCTCGTGATCTCGTCATAGAGCTTCGCCATCTTTTCGGCAGCTTTGACGTCCGCCAGGTTCAGGTTCTCGATCTGGGTCTTCTCGATCCCCGCCCACGGGAGGAAGAAGGCAGCGTGGTTCTGCAGCTCCTTGATCTCGATATCGAGCGCGTCACCAGTTTTCAAGTCCGCTGCGACGAGCCTGTGATCGTTGCGGACAATCGCGAAGCGCGGGCGCTCGCGGACAATCTGCTCGTCGGTCTTGGCCGCGTCGACAGCTGCGTAAAGCTCCTCGTTGGAACAGTCGAGAGAGCGGTAGTAGACCTTCCCCCGCCAGAGGTACTTGCCCTTCTGTTCGGACCTGTTGTAGGAGCCCGAGCGCAGGCGAGTGATTGAAGCCTTCGGAATGCCGTAGGCCCGTAACAGCTCGAAGAGGAACTCAGACCCCTCGGCCGCGTGTACGTCGGCGACCCGCTCCTCGATCTCCTTCAGATTCATATTGATCGCCAAGCGGACATTGGATGGCGGAACTCTATTTCGCGGCTCGGTCTATGGCTTACTCAAGCGGCGCACTCATCGCGTCGAGGTCACGAGACCATTTGGCCGCGATGCGGTCACCCTCGGCGCGGCGCTTTTCGAAGGCGAGCACCGAGGCCACCGAAACTTGCTGGGTATTCGAGCGGGAAGACTCGGCGGCTTCCAACTTGCCGTAGCCGACCAGGCGCACCACGGTGTCGAGAGAGACACCGAGTCTACGAGCAGCATGGTCGAACAAGATCGAATCGTCTGCCCTACCCACGGCTCACTCCTCCCTATGTTCCCCTGAGATAGGTAGCTCACGAACGCGCAGGCGATCTCTGGTCAGGCTCGCGATCGCCCCCTTCTCCAGATCCTCGGAGATCAACGACAGATTGGCGGCGAGCAACTCAGCCTGCCCCCTAGGGCGCAGATGGTCCGCCGAGCGCAATAGCAGGACGGATGGCGACGCCAACGAACCCAATGCCAGCAGTGCCCCGAAGTCGGAATCCGCCGTGAGCAGGATGCGCTCTTTTTTCGCAGCGGCCTGCAAGATCTCGGGGTCGGCTGCGGTCAGCAGCCCGATGTCCGCGACATGGATCGCATCGTGCCCTGCTTCTTTGAGGAGCCGTGCGACCTCGGGCGAGAGGTTCGCGTCGAGGAGCAGCTTCACGCTGCCGGCGCTACCACTGCCAACTCGCGCTCCTGCGCAGCGGCTGCGGCGTATTCGAGCGCGGCGAGGACGTCCTCGCGTTCCAGGTAGGGGTAGTCGGCCAACAGGTCATCGATGCTTGCGCCAGCGGCAAGCTGACCAAGCACCGCGCTGACGGTGACGCGGGTGTCGCGGATGCAGGGCAGACCCCGCATCCGATTCGGATCGACAGTAATTCGCTCCTGGGCCATGAGGCTAGGGTACCTCGCCGTCCGCCCGTTACCGCTACAACGTGATCAATGCAAGGCGGAACCGCCGCCGATCGCCGCGCATCCCGGCGGTTCCAGGCACTAATGCGCATTAGTGCCTGGAATAACGACGATATGCGGGGATGGTTCCATTTGGTTTCGGCGCCCCGTGCCGAACCCGACCCGCCCACGTGCAGGGGAATCGCGAAAAAGCGGCTGATGGGATTCGAACCCACGACCTTCTGCATGGCAATGGCCAAGGTCACCTGGGAGCCGCGCCCCACAACTATAGGCATTTGCGGCGGTTTTGGGCATTGCTGCGAGAGCAGACTCATGCTGCTATACGAAGCGATATGCGCGGATATGCAGGGTTTTGGGCACTTCTCGCGAGAAGTGCCCAAAACTCGCCGAGCCGGTTCCAGTGCGCCGATCCGCAGCCCCGATACCCGGGCCGACCTTCTGGTTATGAGCCCGAGTCTGGGGCTTGGCTGGGCTACGTGGGGCTAGATTTCAAGCCAAATTCACGGAATCGGACTCGGCTGAGATCCGCAGGACTACGTGGGTCTTCTTGCCCCCAATCCTCGCCCCACTCAGGCCAGCGTCCCGTCCGGGACGAGCCACTCCTGACGAAGAGCGCCGACGGCGGCGATTCGCTCGTAGTCGCGGTCGTAATGGACCAGCGCCACGTCGGCCGCCTCGGCTGCGGCCGCAAGCAGCAGGTCGGCGGGTGGGACCCGGCGGTGCTCACCGTTCGCCGATAGCGCCAGCTGGGTCTCGCGCGCCCGACCCCAGAGTCCGGCCGGCATCGGGATCGCCTCGAAGGCCGCGAGCCGGTCGGAGACCTCCCGCGCCCGCCCCTCGTTCGGGGCGAGACGCGTCAGCTCGAGGATGACGAGATCGCAGACCAAGACCAGGCCCGTCTCGACCGCGGCATTGAACCAGGCCGTGAGTTCGGGAAAGCGGCGGTCGCGCGCCCACGTCCAGGCGCCGGTGTCGAAGAGCGCCGGCCGACCGAGTGGCGGGAAACGCAGATCGGCCACGGCGCTCAGCCGCGCTCGCGGCCGGCAGCGACCTCTTGCGGGGTGCCGTCGACGTCGCGCAGAACGTCGAACCCCTTAAGGGTCCGGCGCCGGGCCGCATCGCGGAGCGCGGCGTTCACCGTCTCGCTCAGACCTTTAGTACCAAGCTCCCGACGCGCCGCATCGAGAGCCTGCTCGTCTACATCAACCGTGGTGCGAGTCATGGGCATCATGGTAGGTCATCATGGACCGGGCCTAAGTCCCAAGCCCCAGCGGCGCATCCCGTTTGTTCGCTGAATGCGACCACTTCCGCTTCCGGGTGGACCACTCTCAACGTCTTACGCCGCCTTCGACACATAGAGATCGAGGGAGGCCCGTCGATACAACTGGCGCCTGCCTCGGTGAGGCTCATTCCTGCTAGTGTCAAAAAGTACAAATCTACTCAAGAAAAGGTTGCGAATGCCCAAGAGCTATGTCGACAGGGCGCACGCCCTGATCCTTCTGGCCGCACTCCTATCGTTCTTCCTCTCGGTCGGGCTCTTCTTCCTCGACGACAAGACCTACGGCATCTTTGTCGGCCTCTGGGTCCCGTCGATCCTCTCCTTGGGGGCCGTGATCCTGCCGCCGCGGGAAGGACCGCGATGATCGCCATCTTCATCGTCGGCTGCTTTATCACCGCGATGGTCGGTGCCGCCTGCTGGTTGGTCGTGGCCGGAGTTAGGACCGACATGCACGAACGCGAAGGTCGCACGATCGGCGAAAGCTCAAAGCGGGCCGAAGGCATCTCCCAGGTGTAGTTCCTCACAACGTTGTTCATCCGGGCCTCCTTGAAGGCTGGGGGGTGTCGAGCCACCCACCCAACAAGGATGACACCGGATGAGGACCCTCGGGCCGCTCAGCCTGCTCGCGGCGTTCGTAGTCACGGTCCTCCTCGGCACGCTGGCTCGGAACTGGCCGGGCCCCGCCGAACTGCTCTCGGGGGCAAACGGGTGGCAGACCTCGGGGCTGGCGGCGCTGACCTCGATCGCCATCAACAACCTGCCCGCCGCGGCGCTGTATTCGGCCGGCGCCGTCGCCCATCCGAGAATGCTGCTTCTCGGTCTCAACGTCGGGCCCAACCTGGCTGTCACCGGAGCACTGTCGACCCTGCTTTGGTACCGGGCCGCAGATCAGGTCAGTGTTCGCCCTTCGGTTCTGGCCTTTACCTGCCGAGGAATCTTCTTGGCGCCGGTCGCGATCGCCGCAGCTTTTTAATCGGGCATCTCTAGGTCGCCTGCTGTTCAGGGTTCAATCTCAACCTCCCGGCACTCCGACGCCAAGCAAGGCGAGCACAGCGCCGAGCACTCCGGCGGCGAGGAGCACCAAGACGACGCTGCTCCGTGCGAGAAGCAGAGCGGCGGCGGCGGCCAGCACCGCCGCCTGCCAAGGCTCCGTCAACGCCAGCCCAAGGGGAACCGCGGAGCCGATGATCGCCCCGATCGCCGCCGGGCCGGCTCCGTCGAGGAAGGCGAGAACGCTGGGGTTGCGCCGGAGCTGGTCGAAGTGCCGGGCGCCAAGCAGGACGAAGGAGAACGATGGGAGGAAGGCAATAAAGGCCGCGAGCAGCGCGCCGCCGATCCCGGCCGCCGCGTAGCCGACCACGGCGACCGTATGAGTAACCGGTCCCGGCGTCACCTGCCCGAGGGCGACGGCGTTCAGGAACTGCGGGTCGGTCATCCAGTGGTAGCGGTGCACGGCGTCGCCCTGCATCAACGGAACGATCACGAAGCCGCCGCCGTAGGAGAGCGCGCCGACCTTGAGCGCCGTCCAGGCAAGGGCCAGCAGACCGCCGCTGGCCCCAGCGACGACAGCCAAGAGCGGCCAGACATGGAGGCCGAGACCCTGGCCCGGCGTCCTCGCCCGCCGCACCACAATCTCCGCCAGCCCGCAGGCGATCAAGACCAAGACCAACCAGGCGCCGACCAGCGCCCCGGCCACTCCGCCAAACAAGGCGTAGACGATCCAGCGCCGGTGTGCCAGAGCCCGAGCCCAACTAGATGGGATCAGCCCGACGCCGGCATGCACAGCAACGGCTGCTACCGCCGCGCCAGCCCCGGCGCCCGCGCCGCGCACCCAGACGGGCGGTGAGCCGGCCAGAAAGAGTGCTGACAGACCGAGGATCATCACCAGGCCGGGCACGATGAAGCCGAGACCACCGAATAGTGCGCCCGATCGTCCTCCGACTCGCCAGGCACAGAAGATCGCCAGCTGGGTCGACGCCGGGCCGGGAAGCAGATTGCAGGCGGCGATCGCGTCCTCGAACTCGTGAGCGGAGAGCCAACCCCGCCTCTCGACGCAGAGCTCGCGCAGGAGGGAAATGTGGGCGGGCGGGCCGCCGAAGCCGATGCAACCGATCCTCCCCCACTCCCTGACGATTTCGCCCGGGCTCGGTCGGGCGCTGGGCGACTCCATCGCGGCAACCTACTCCCATGGCGAGCCTTAGCGGGGCTGCCACGAGGGTTGGAGTTCAGGCTTAGAAAGGCCTACCTGAGACGTTCGAAGACGGCCTTGCTGCGGTAGTCGAAAATCCGCTCGAGATCGCGGCGGACGAAGAGCCGGTGCGCGAGCGCGCCAAGCGGTCCCAGCGGGATCGCGTAGCGGACGCGGTCGTGGATGACGGTGGCGCCGTCGCCGTCGCGCTCGAACATGTGGGTGTGCTCCCAGCGGGAGTACGGGCCCTTGATTTGGGTGTCGACGAAGCCCGTCGGCGGTTCCCAGGTCTCGATCCGGGTCTGCCAGCGCAGCGGCACTCCGTGCAGCCTCAGCTTGTAGTCGAGCAGGGTGCCGGGGCGGAAGACCAGCTCGCCCGGCGTCGTCACCTCGAAGTGCAACCAGGGCGGGGTCAGCGGCTCCAGGTTGAGCGCGTCGCCGTAGAAGTCGAAGGCCTGCTCGATCGGCACCTCAACCCGCTGCGTGCGCTCGAGGACGTGTATGGACACCGATCCAGTCTTGCAGCCCGTTCATTCGGACTATCTTTAGTGAATCGCGACCAGCACTCTCATCGCCGGCGCCACGGGTTTCATCGGCGGCCGGCTGGCCGTCTCGCTGGCCGGCTCGGGATCGCCGGTGCGCTGCCTGGTCCGCGACCGCGCGCGGGCCGGCCCGCTGGATGCGGCCGGCCTGGAGCTCCACGTCGGCGACGTCACCGCAGCGGAGAGCCTGGCCGGAGCGGGCCGGGACGTCGAGGTCGCCTACTACCTCGTCCACGCGATGGCCGGCGGCGGCGGGTTCGCCGAGCGGGAGCAAATCGGGGCGCTGAACTTTGCCCGGATGGCCAAACGCGAAGGCATCGAGCGAGTCGTTTACCTCGGCGGACTCGGCGACGAGAGCAAGTCGAAGCACCTCGGCAGCCGCCATCAGACCGCGTGCACCCTGGCCGCCGACGGGCCTCCGCTCACCTATTTCCGCGCGGCGATGGTCGTCGGCGCCGGCAGCGAGTCCTACCGAACCCTGCGCTACCTGGTGGGGAGACTGCCGGTGATGATCGCCCCGACCTGGCTGCGCATAGCCACGCAGCCGATCGGCATCGACGCCACGATCGAGTACCTGCGACGCGCTCCCGAGGTTCCCGAGTCGAAGGGCCGGGAAGTCCAGATCGGCGGCCCCGACGTCCTCTCCTACTCGGAGATGCTGGATCGGATGGCGATCGCGATGGGAGTTGGGCCGCGGCGCAAGCTGCCGGTGCCCTTCATCACCCCGTGGCTGTCGGCGCTCTGGCTCGGCCTGGTGACGCCGGTCGACACCAAGGTGGCGCGCCCGCTCGTCGAGGGCCTGACCACTGCCACCGTCGTCACCGACCCCTCCGGGGCCAAGCCGTTCGGCATCTCGCCTGAGTCGTTTGACGAGGCGCTGCGCCGCGCGCTCGTGGAGGAAGAGGGTTGACGGTTCAGGCTCGGTCCGAGGCGAGCGGAAGAACGACGGAGACGGGCAAGCGCCCAGCCCGCAGACGTCGGAGGGCTGTGTTCGCCCTCTTGAGAGCACAGGTCTTCACCTCGGAGCGACTTGACGACACCAAACAACTGCCAGGGACCCTTGCGATGTTCGCCCTGGGTATCGCGAGGGGGCCACTGCCGAGGTCGACCGCGCCGTCGAGGACCAGCGCCGCAGCGCCCCTCGCATCCAGGCAACCAATCGGATGCGCTCCTCGTAGTGTCAAACAATGAAGATCGCAATCGTCGGGACCGGGATCTCCGGGCTGGTCGCCGCCCACCGGCTGCACCGCGAGCACGAGATCGTCGTCTACGAGGCGGGGGCGCGACTCGGCGGCCACTCCAACACGGTGCGGGTCGAGCTCGGCGAGGAGGCCCACGACGTCGACACCGGCTTCATCGTCTTCAACGACCGCAACTACCCTGAGTTCGAAGCGCTGCTGGCCGAACTCGGCGTCGCCACCCAGCCCTCGCACATGGGCTTCTCGGTCTCCGACGGGTGCGGGCGCTTCGAGTACTCCGGCACCCCGCTCGGCATCTTCGCCCGCCCCGCACATCTGCTCAACCCCTCCTTCCTGCGGATGCTGGTGCAGTGGCGACGCTTCAACCGCGAGGCGCGGACCCTGATCGGGATGGATGAGACCGGGCCCCCGCTCGGCCACTGGCTGCAGCAGCAGGGCTTCTCGCGTCAGTTCATCGAGCGCCTGATCGTCCCCCAGGCCTCGGCCGTCTGGTCCGCCGACCCTGAGCAGATGTGGAGTTTCCCGGCCAGCTTTATGGCCGAGTTCTTCGACAACCACGGGATGTATTCGCTGCGCAATCGGCCGCGGTGGCGGACGGTCAGCGGCGGCTCGAGCCGCTATGTCGAGGCGATCGCCGCGCCCTGGCGCGACTGCGTCCGGTTGCGGGCGGCCGTGCGGCGAATCGAGCGCCTGCCGGGAGCGGTGCGAGTCGAGGCCGACGGCTGCGAGAGCGAGGACTTCGATGAGGTCGTGATCGCCACCCACTCCGACCAGGCCCTGGCCCTGCTCGGCGACCCGAGCGCAGCCGAGCGCGAGATCCTCGCCGCCATCCCCTACCAGCGCAACGAGGCCGTGCTGCACACCGACACGGCGCTGCTGCCGCGGCGGCGCCGGGCCTGGGCGAGCTGGAACTTCCACCTGACCGGGGAGCCGAGCGGCGCCACCACGGTCACCTACTGGATGAACAACCTGCAGCAGCTGCGCTCCGAGCACGAGATCCTGCTGACCCTGAACCGCGGCGAGGAAATCGACCCCGACAAGGTTCTGCGGCGGATCTCCTACGACCACCCCGTCTACACAAAGGAGGGGGTCCACGCGCAGGCGCGCCATGCCGAGATCAGCGGCGGCCCCGGTCGCACCCACTACTGCGGCGCCTACTGGGGCTGGGGCTTCCACGAGGACGGCGTCGTCAGCGCCCTGCGCGCCTGCGAGGGGATCGCCGCCGCCGAGCGGCCGGCGCTGCAGGTCGCGGCATGACCGCCTCGGCCCTATACGAGGGGACGATCCGCCACCGCCGCTTCGAGCCGGTCGAGCACTGCTTCCGCTACCCGCACTTCCTGATGTATCTCGACCTCGACGAGCTGCCCGCGGTGCTCGACCCCTACCCGCTCTGGTCGGCCCGCCGCGCCGCGCCCGCCCGCTTCCGCCGCCAGGACTTCATGGGCGACCCGGCGCAGCCACTGGCCGATTGCGCCCGCGAGACCGTGCGCGCGGCGACCGGTCAGGAGCTGGCCGGCCCGGTCCGGCTGCTGACCAGCCTGCGCTACCTCGGCCACAGCTTCAACCCGGTCAGCTTCTACTACTGCTTCGACCCCGCCGGCGAGCGGGTGGAGGCGGTGATCGCCGACGTCACCAACATCCCCTGGGGCGAAGCCCACCCGTATGTCCTCGTCCGGGGGGAGAATCAGGGCAAGGTGCTCGTCGACGAGCTCGACAAGCAGCTGCACGTCTCGCCGCTGATGGGAATGGATCAGACCTATGCCTTCCGCGCGACCGAGCCCGGGCGCGAGCTCGTCGTCCAGATCGAGTCGCGGCCCGAGGGCGGCGGCGGCAAGGCCTTCGACGCGACCCTCTCGCTGCGCCGCCGCGAGCTCAGCCGCAGCCTGATGAACCGGATACTGGCCCGCTACCCGGCGATGTCGCTGCAGGTCGTCGCCAAGATCTACGCCCAGACCCTGCGCCTAAAGCTGAAGGGCGCGCGCTACTTCCCCCACCCCGAGGGCCGCAAGCCGAAGGGGTTCCTGGCCCCGTGAGCGCCCGCGACACAGCCGCCCGAGCCGCCGTCTCCCAGGTCTTGAGCCGCCTGCGCAGCGGCCGGATCGAGGTGGTCGAGAACGGCCGCGCCCGCGCCTTCGGCCCCGCCGACGCCGAACTGCGGGCAACCGTGACCGTCCACGACCCGGCAGCCTGGCGCGGCCCGCTGCGCGGCAGCCTCGGCCTCGGCGAGACCTACGTCGACGGGCTCTGGGAGACCAACGACCTCGTCACCTTGATCAGGATCGCCGCCCGCGAGCTGCAGCGGCCCGGTTGCCTGCGGGGCGCAATCGTCCGCCCCCGCGGCCTCCTGCACCGGGCGCGGCACTTGGTCCCGGAGAACTCACGCCGCGGCGCCCGCGAGAACATCTCCGCCCATTACGATCTCGGCAACGACCTCTTTGCTTCCTTCCTGGACGAACGGATGATGTATTCGTGCGCCTGGTTCCCGGACGAGGGCGCCGACCTCGAGCAGGCCCAGATCGCCAAGCTCGACCGCATCTGCGAGCGGCTGCGGCTCGACGCCGACGACCACCTGCTGGAGATCGGCACCGGCTGGGGCGGGCTCGCCGTCCACGCCGCCCGCGAGCGCGGCTGCCGGGTGACGACGACGACGATCTCGCGCGAACAGCACGCGCTGGCGCGGCGGCGGGTGAGCGAGGCCGGGCTCGACGACCGGGTCACGGTCCTGCTCGAGGACTACCGCGACCTCGACGGCCGCTTCGACAAGCTGGTCTCGATCGAGATGATCGAGGCGGTCGGCTGGCAGCACTTCGACGAGTTCTTCCAGCGCTGCGACAGCCTGCTCAGCGACGATGGCCTGATGCTGCTGCAGGCGATCACGATCGACGACCGCATCTACGAGGCGGAGAAGGGCGCGCGCAGCTTCGCCAACACCCACGTCTTCCCCGGCGGCTGCCTGCCCTCCAACGGGTTGATCGCCGACTGCCTGCAGCGGGTGACGAACATGCGCCCGGTCTGGACCGAGGACATCACCGCCCACTACCCGCCGACCCTCGCCGCCTGGCGCGAGCGCTTCCTCGGCGCCTGGGACCAGCTCCGCGCCCGCGGCTACGACGACCGCTTCCGCCGCCTCTGGACCTTCTACCTCAGCTCCTCGGAGGCCGGTTTTCGCGAGCGCCGGATCGCCGACGTGCAGACGCTCTTCGCCAAACCGGCATGGCGCTGAGGAACGGCCGCGGCGTTCGGAGCCATGAACTCCGCTGCCCGACCTATTCTGCTGGCCGGCGCTGCTGCACTCCGGGACGTGACCGTGACTGAACAGCGCCGGCCAGCTCGCGTCGAAGGCCGGCGGCGGCGTTGTTTCCCAGCCGCTTGAAGGCGAGGCCGAAGAGTGGGTCGAGGATTCGCATTAGTCCCTTCAGTGTCAGCTGCGCGTCGTAGACCATCTCGCAACCGGAGTCGGCCGGCTCGATTGTGATCGTGTCGACGGAGACCGTGCTCAAGTTCTCGGCTCGCAGCACCAGCCGCTTCGGACGTTCGTACGCAGTCGTCGTGTACTCGAGCGGGATCTCGCGACCCATCCACCTAACCAGAACCTGGAATCGTGACCCCTCGCCAGGCTCGTTGCCGTCGACCGGGTTTGCATGCGCAGCGGTCGGGTCCCACTCGGTGACGTTCGAGAACATCGCCATATAGTCGAAAACTTCCTCTGCGCTCCTCGGGCTGGCGATCTTGTCGTAATAACGAGCCATCTCAGTCTCCTTTCACGCCTGCCGAAGCCGTCGCGGCGCGGGGCGACAACCCGAAGAGGCGCTCGCACCCCTCGAAGAGCCTAACCCTCTCCGCGGGACTCTCACAGACCATGGCACGCGGTGCTTGGGCCGGCGGCGGCGGTCGTGCCAGAACTCTCCGCTGCTCCGCGCTGCCTGCGGAGAGCCGGCGAGCCAGACCACCGAGTCGGATCTCGCCCATCGGCGACTAGCACGATCCGAGCCATTCGGCCGGGGACGGCCTGGCGATGAGCGGAGTCCTGCCGGCGCCGCTGATCATCTTCTCCACCTTCGTCGGCTACATCGCCGGGGGTCTCGGCGGCGCTTTGGTCATGACCCTCGGCATCTTCATCCCGGCCTTCGTCTTCCCGATCTTCCTCCACCGCCAGCTCGTCGCGGTGTCGGAGAACGAGCTCCTGCACCCGTTCCTGCTTGGCGTCGCGGCGGCGGTGATCGGGCTGATCGCGGCGGTGACGGTGACGATCCTCGAAACCAGCGTGGTCGACGTCTACACCGCCCTGATCGCGCTCGGCGCTTTCGCCGCCCTCCAGCACTGGCACTCGAAGTTCACCGTCGTCTACGTGATGGCCGCCGCCGGCATCATCGGCGTCATCCTTCAGCACACCGTCGTTTAGCCCGAGCCCCGCTCCTAAGATGGGCGCATGGACGCGGTGCTGGACTACACCCCCCTCGGTGGCGACCGCCACCGCCACGGTGCCACGGTGCATTCGCATCCGCACAGTGGGCCACACGCCCATCCCGACCACGGGCACCCCCACGATCACGCGCATGGTCACGGCCACAGCCACGGCCTGATCGACCCGAGCATCAAGCGATCGCGCGAGGGCCTTCGCGCCGTGGGGCTCTCGCTCCTCGTCCTCGGGCTGACGGCTCTCGTCCAGCTTGTGATCTACATTGCCAGCGGCAGCGTCGCCCTGCTCGCCGACCTGATTCACAACTTCGGCGACGCCGCGACGGCGATTCCGCTCGCGATCGCCTTCCTCCTTCGCTCAGAGCGAGCCGAGCGCGGCGCCGGCCTCTTCGTCGTCTTCGCGATCTTCGTCTCGGCCTGCGTCGCCGGCATCGAGTCGGTGTCCCGCCTGATCAACCCGCAGACCCCGACCGACCTGATCGCCCTCGCCGCTGCCGGCTTTATCGGCTTCGGCGGCAACTGGATCGCGGCGATCATCCGCACGCGCGCCGGCCGGTCCCTCGACAGCCCCGCTCTGATCGCGGATGGCAACCACGCCCGCGCTGACTCCTACGTCAGCCTCGCCGTCGTCGCCAGCGCCGCCGTGGTCGCCTTGGGCCTACCGATCGCCGACCCGCTGATCGGCCTCGGCATAACCGCGGTCATCATCAAGATCACCTGGGATTCGTGGTGGACGGTGCGCGGCGGGCACCACCACACCCACTAGGCGGCGTCCAGCTCGCCGACAAGTGCCTCTAAAACGCGGCGAGGCCGGGGCTCCTTGCTAGGACTAGCCTCAGCTCGGAACTGCGTAGATCTGCCCGCCCGCTTCCAGTACTTTCTTCGGCGCCAGGGCGCTCGGCGGCGGACCCGCGATCACTTCACCGGTTTCGGCGCTGTACTCGCCGCCGTGGCAGGGGCAGACGATGACACCGCCTTCGTAGCCGACCGTGCAGCCTGCGTGGGTGCAGACGGCGCTGAATGCCTTGAGGCTGCCATCGGACTCGCGGATCAGGATGTCCGGCGAGCCGTCGGCGGGATCGCTATAGGTGGCCGCCTGGCCGCTCGGTAGACGCCGCGCGGGGCCGAGCTTGACGGCCCCGCTGGGGATCGAAGAGGAACCTGCGGACGCCTGCGTGCCCTCAGCGCCACCAGCGGTGCTACCACCCGAACTGGCCTTTGAGGCACCACGGTCACCCGATCCGCCAGAACCCGCGGTGAGCGTGCGGGGCCCTGAATAGCCTCCCTTCGCCAGCGCCGAGATGCCTGCGATCGCGATCGCCATGCCGGCGAACTCCACTAGCAGCACCCGCCGGGTCGAGGCTGGAGGGATATCGCCGTCACCCTCGATCGGACGTAGGTGGGTGCGTCGCGCCATCGCCGCCGAGGGACGTCTGACGACGTTGTCGAGGGCAGGCTGCCCGCTCGCCCCCGCCAACACGAAGGGCAGCCAGGCAAAGGTGAAGACGAGGTCCGGGCCGAGGAAGTAAGGGGTCGTGTGCCAGCTTGCGGTGAGAAACAACAGCAGGTTGAGCCCCAGTCCGCAGGCGGCGGCGATTCTGGTGACGAGCCCGGCGGTGACCAGCAGCCCGATCAGGATCTCGGTGATCGCCACCCCCACGCCGGCAAGTGCTGGGTGCGGGGTCGCAAACGTCGTCAGGATGAACCCGCCCGGCGTGCCGTTCGCGAAACCGTGCAGCTGGGTGCCAATGTAGGTGGGCGCGCCGGCATGGAGAAACCCCGGATCGCTGAGCTTCTGGACTCCGGCGTAGACGAACGTCAGGCCGAGGAAGAGGCGGAGCGGGAAGAGCGCCTTGGCGGGTGTCAGGGCGGGCACGTTGATCGAGGCCAAAATCGCCGCGCCGGATAAGCGCCGCCTAAGGCCAAGGTGAGAGATCTCTCACCCCGTTGCCTCGCATCCGATGGGGTTCCAGCGCGTAGCATCGACAGGATGGAGATCCTCATCGTCGAGGACGAGGCAGGGATCGCCGACTTCCTGGCGCGAGGGCTCAAAGCCGAGGGTTACGGCGTGAGCGTCGCGGCCGATGGCGTCGCCGGGGAGCGGCAGGCGCTGGCCCCGGACATCGATCTCGTGATCCTCGACCGGATGCTCCCCGGGCGCGACGGGATCGAGGTGCTGGCCGCGATCAGGCGCTCGAAGCCGGCGTTGCCGGTGATCCTCTTGACCGCGATGGCCGAGATCGCCGATCGGGTCGAGGGGCTCGACCTTGGGGCCACCGACTACGTCACCAAGCCATTTGCCTTCGACGAGCTCCTGGCCCGCATCCGCGCCCGCCTGCGCCAGTCCGGCGACGGCTCGGAAACGACTCTGGAGGCGGGCGGGATCCGGCTGGATCTGGTCACTCGGGAGGCGACCCGAGATGGCCACGCGGTCCGGCTCCCAGACCGCGAGTCGGAGCTGCTCGCATACCTGATGCGCCATGCCGGCCGCGTCTGCAGCCGCGAGGAGATCCTTTCCACGGTCTGGGACTACGCTCACGATCCCGGTACCAACGTGGTCCAGGTCTACGTCGGCTATCTGCGGCGCAAGCTGGGTCGGCCCGGCTCGCCGCTGCCGATCGAGACCGTGCGCTCGGTCGGGTACCGATTGAGCGAGAGCCGATGAGCTCCGCCTGGAGAAGGTTGGGGCTGCGCGGCCGCCTGGCTTTCTCGATCGGGACGATCGTCGTCCTCGCCTTCGCCGTCGTCTTCGTCGCCGTGCGGGCGCAGATGTCGCACGAGTCGTCGGTGATCAAGCGCGAGGAGGCGCTCGAGTCGGGCAAGACCGTGGCGTCCGCGGGCGAGTCGAGCGAGGTCTCCTCGATCTCGCCGATCGAGGACGCCCAGTCCGACGTCGAGAAGACCTTCATCGCGATCGGCGCGACGAGCCTGGTGGCGGCCCTGTTCGCCGGTTACCTGCTGGCGGCACGGACCGCCTCTCCGCTGCGCCGCTTCGCCGCCACCGCGGCAGAGGTCGACGCCGGCGACCTCACCCCCCGGCTCGATCCGAGCCCGGCGGCAGCGGCAGAGCTGCGCACGCTCGCGGAGGCGTTCAACCACATGCTCGACCGCCTCGACCGGGCGTTCGCGCAGCAGCGCCAGTTCGTATCGGACGCCTCCCACGAGCTGCGCAGCCCGCTCACCGCGATCCGCGGCCAGCTGGAAGTGCTGGCCCGCAGCGAGAGCCCCAGCGCCGCCGAGATACACCGCGTCGAGGAGATGACGCTGACGGAGATGCGGCGCGTGGAGCGCCTCGTCGACGACCTCCTCGCCCTCGCTCGGCTCGACGAGGGTGTGGCCCCCGCACTGCGCGAGGTGAAGCTCGGCCCCTTCCTCAGCGGACTCGCGAGTGGACACGAGGGTGTCACCGAACTCAGTGAGCTACCCGACGAGACTCTCCGCATCGATCCCGACCTGATAGCCCAAGTAGTCCGCAACCTGCTCAGCAACGCCTCCCGCCACGCCGGGTCTGGCGGACGGGTTGTGCTCTCGGCGCGAGCCGACGGTGCCGGCCTGGTGGTGTCGGTTGACGACGACGGGCCGGGCATCCCGCCCCAGCAGCGCGAGCGCGTCTTCGACCGCTTCCACCGCAGCGAGCAGGCGCGCGACCGCGCCTCCGGGGGCAGCGGCCTGGGCCTCGGCATCGCCCGCTCGATCGTCGAGCTGCACGGTGGCCGGATCTGGGTCGATGACTCGCCCCTGGGCGGCGCCCGGGTCTCCTTTGAGCTCCCGCGCTCTGCCCCAAAGCTGAGAGATCTCTCAGCCAACGCTTAGGCGCTCTCAAGCCGGCGGGCCGAGCATGCCGCCCGTGTATCAGTCCAACGATGTGCAGACGAGCCCGGGAGTCACCGGCAACGCCCGCCTGACCGGCGCCGCCGCCGCGGCCCTGCTGGTGCTACTCGCCGCCGAGGGCGCGACGATCCCATTCATCGGCCCGCTGCTGGGCCCGCACATCTTCATCGGCATGCTGCTGATCCCGCCGGTGCTGCTGAAGCTCGCCAGCACCGGCTACCGCTTCGCCCGCTACTACACCGGCAGTCTGCCCTACGTCCGCAAGGGCCCTCCGAATCTCGCTCTGCGGGTGCTCGCGCCCGGCGTCGTCCTCACCACCCTCGCCCTGTTCGGCACCGGCGTCGCCCTGCTGGTCGCGGGGCCGCCGAGTAACACCCTGATCTTCGCCCACAAGCTGAGCTTCATCGCCTGGGTGGCACTGATGACGCTGCACGTTCTCGGGCACCTGCTCGAGGTCCCGTCCCTGGTGCTCCCCGACTGGCGGCGCAACGGGCCCCCCGAGGCCCGGCTGGCGGGCGCCGGGAGTCGCACGATGGCACTCGGGCTGGCGATCCTCGCCGGCACCGCACTGGCGCTACTCACCTATTCCGCCGCCGGCCCGTGGTTCTAAGGCTAAGAGCATTCTCAGCGTCCGTTTAGGGGCCGTTTTCGCACCCCGACGAAGGTGTGATCATGGATCCGTTCGAAATGCAAGAGCGAAAGCGCGAGGCTCGGCGGCGCCTCCGTGCCCAGCGAGAGAAAGCGGGGGAACTGCGAGGCCGGGTCGTCGCGATCTCGCTGGTCTGCTTCGCAATGCTGTGGGGAATCGTCTTCGTCCAGATGGCGACCGGCCACGATCCGGTCCTCGGCAACCCGTCTTCGACGGTCGCCCAGCGAAACGGCGGCGCCGACCGGCGACCGGCCAGGGCGAACGTGACGGAAGCGGGCGCGAGCACCGACTCCGAAGAACCGTCCAGCGGCGAAGAAGAACTGGAAACGAGCGAACTCGAAGGCGAACCGGTCGAAGAAGAATTCGTCGAACCTGAAGTCGAAACCGAACCGGAACCGGAATTCGTTGAATCGGAACCCGAACCCGAACCCGCCCCGGTCATCACGAGCCAGTCGTGAGCCGCGAAGCGCACCGCACCTTCGAATGCTTCGGCGGCACCGCGACGGTCCACGTCCGCGGCGCCGATATCGGCAGTGGCGAGGTGGCAGCGGACGAGGCGCGCTCGCAGTTGCTCGACGCCCACCGCCGGCTCTCGCGCTTCCGCGAGGAGAGCGAACTAACCCACCTCAACCGCGACCCCCGCGACGAGGTGCCGGCAAGCTTGCTGCTGCGCCGGCTTGCCGCGGCGGTGGCAACAGCCGGCTCGCGCAGCGGGGGCCTCGTCGACGCGACCCTGCTCGACAACATCGAGCGCGCCGGCTACCGGCATTCGCTGGAAGGGCCCGGACCCTTTTCCCTCGCCGAGGCGCTCTCCAGTCACCCGCAGCGCGCGCCTGCCCAGCCGCACCCGTCCCGGCTCTGGCGCTCGATCGGCGTCGACGAAGGCGGCGGCACGATCATCCGGCCACCGGGGGTGCAAATCGACAGCGGTGGCATCGCCAAGGGGCTGGTCGCCGACCTCGTCGGGGACGCCCTGCGCGAACACCGGACCTACGCGGTCGACTGCTGCGGCGACATCCGCATCGGCGGCTGCGCTGGCCAGGAGCGCACGGTGCGGGTCGACGACCCCTTCGGTGGTGACCCCGTGCATGAGCTGAAGCTGCGCGACGGCGCCGTAGCGACGAGCGGCATCGGCCGGCGCTGCTGGGTCGGCGCCGACGGCGCCGCCGCCCACCACATCCTCGATCCCTGCAGCGGCGAGCCGGCCTTCACCGGCGTCGTCCAGGCGACCGCCCTCGCCCCCTCGGCCTTGCTAGCCGAGGTCTACGCGAAGGCGGCGCTGCTCTCCGGGCCCGAGCACGCCGCCGAGTGGCTGCCGCACGGCGGCGTCGTCATCCGCGACGACGGCAGCGTCGACGTAGTTGCCGCCGAGCGGTCCCTGGGGCAGCTCACGGTGGCTTCATGAACGTCGCACCGCACCTGTTCTGGATCACCAGCCGGGCCGCCGGCGGAGCCGCCCTGTTCCTGGCCAGCGCCAGCGTCGCGGTCGGTTTGATGATGAGCTCGAAGCGCAAGGGCTCGAACAAGCGGGATCTGCGCGCGATCCACGAGGCCCTCTCGCTCACCACTCTGGCGATGGTCGCAATCCACGGCGTTTCCCTGCTCGGCGACGCCTTCCTCAACCCCGGCCTGGCGGGCATCGCGATTCCATTCGTCGGTCCCTACCGCCCGCTCTGGACCGGAATCGGGATCGTCGCCGGATACGGCCTGGCTGTGCTGGGGCTCTCCTACTATTTCCGCGATCGGATTGGCGCCGCGCGCTGGCGCCGCGTCCACCGCCTTACCGCTGTCTTTTGGCTGCTCGCCATCGGGCACACCATCGGAGCCGGCAGTGACGCGGGCGAGCTGTGGTTCTTGGCCGCAAGCGGCGCTCTCGTCGTACCCGCCGCCCTTCTCCTCACGCTGCGCTGGCTAGGGCGAGCCGGAGACGCCGATGTCGCCGTCCCAGCGAGAACGCCGGCTTAGCCGTTGATCGCTGGTCGGCGCAAGCGATCAAGCCGAGCCAAGCTCTCACGAGCAAAGCGACAGCGTCGCCTCCTCCTTCCGATTGGGATCGCCGCGGCAATCGTGGTGGCCGTGGTTTCCGCTGGCGGCTCGGGGAGTGGAGGCCCATCGGGGTCCGACCCGACGCAAGCGATCGTGGCGACAACGCTGGCCACGCACCTCACTCCTATCCCGCTCCCCGCCCCGATCTCGGGCGAGTCGGTGGTCGCTACGAAGGATGGACCACTGATCGCCGGCGGCCTGGACTCCTCGAGCAGCTCGGTCAGCGGTGTCTTTGCGCTCGACGCGACGGGAGGCCATCTCCGCGATGTGGGTTCGCTCACCGCTCCCCTGCATGACGCGGCGGCAACCATGCTCGGCAACAGAGTGCTCGTCTTCGGCGGCGGCACCGAAACCAGCACAGACACGGTCCAGGCATTGGCGGCACCGGGGGGCACCGTCACCCCGGGAACGACCGCCGAAGACATCGGCACACTGCCAACGGCTCGCTCCGACCTTAGCGCGGTGACGTTGGGAAAGTTCGCGTACGTACTCGGTGGCTACGACGGGGCCAATCCGATCGACTCCGTCTTGGCGACCCCGGACGGCTCGAGCTTTACCCAGGTGGCGAAATTGCCGGTTCCGGCCCGCTACCTGGCGGTGGCCGCGCTCGGCGGTCGCATTTTTGCATTCGGCGGCTTGACCGCCGAGGGCGCCGCCAGCGACGCGATTCGAGAAGTGAATCCAAAGGCCGGTACCGCCCGTGTCGTCGGCCATCTGCCCCAGGCGGTCTCGCACGCTAACGCTTTCGTCCTCGGCGGGAGCATCTATGTTCTTGGCGGCGAAGCAGGCGGCACGCCAACCGATCGGATCTGGCGCTTCGAACCCGGGCATCTGAACGTGGTGGCCGCGGGTAGGCTCCCCCGGCCGATCGCGGGTGGCAGCGCAGCGGTGATCGGGGCCACCGGTTACCTGATCGGCGGCACGGGCTCCGACGAAGCGCCGCTGGCAACGGTCGTCGCCCTAAGCCCCAAACGCCTGACGAAGCCCAAACCGGAACCCACGAAGCCTCCGTTCTCCGGGCGGCTGCTGATCGCCGACCGCGGCAACGACAGGCTGCTCGTCGTCAACCCGCAGAAGCAGGTCCTCTGGCGTTTTCCCTCGCGCGCCCACCCGGCGCCCCCTGGGGGGTTCTACTTCCCCGACGACGCCTTCTTCACCCACGGCGGCACCGGAATCATCTCCAACGAGGAGCAAAACGAGCGCATCGTCCAACTCGCCTTCCCTTCGGGCAGGCTGCTGTGGTCCTACGGGCACCCGGGGATCGCCGGCTCCGAACCCGGCTACCTGCACGAGCCCGACGATGCCTATCTGCTGAGTGACGGCACGATCTCCGTCGCCGACGCGCAGAACTGCCGCGTCCTGCTCATCTCCCAGGCGAAGAAGGTGCTGCAGACGATCGGCAGCCCGGCCGCCTGCACCCACGAACCGCCCCGTTACCTCGGCTCGCCCAACGGCGACACGCCGCTGCGCGACGGCAACATCCTCGTCTCCGAGGTGAACGGCTCCTACATCGACGAGATCACTCCGACCGGCAAGCTCGTCTGGAGCGTGCAGCTGCCGATCTCCTACCCCTCCGACCCCCAGCAGCTCCGGCCCAATCGCTACCTGGTCGCTGACTACGCCGCCCCCGGCGGCATCTACGAGTTCAACCGCGCCGGCAAGATCCTCTGGTCCTACCACCCCTCCTCCGGGAACGGGATGCTCAACCACCCGAGCCTCGCCGAGCGCCTGCCGGGCGGGTTGATCGCCGCCAATGACGACTACCGCGACCGGGTCGCGGTCATCGACCCGCGGAGCAAGAAGATCGTCTGGCAATACGGCCACACGGACAGCCCGGGCCGCGGCTCCGACCACCTCCACATACCCGACGGTTTTGACCTACTGGCCCCGAACGGGGCCACACCGACCCACCCGTATACGGGCTGAGCGCGAGCTGCTCAGGCGGCTCGGCGGCGGCGAACCTTCACCTTTTCTTGGCGTTCGCTTGGGCGGCCCGTTGCCTTCCCTCACGCAATATGGATCGACCGAATTCGAAGGAGCGAATCCATGAACAACCGAAGAGCAAAGCTCGCCGCAGGCGCCACGGTTCTGGGGCTGGGTGCCCTGGGCGGTGTCGCACTCGGGACGAACCCGGGCATCCCGGCCGCCGCAACCCAGCAGGTGACCGGCGGCGGCTCAGCGGCGATCGTGACCAGCGCCAGCGGCGCGGCAGCCACTCCCGCCAGCCAGCCGATCGCGGTCCGCACCAACCCTGGCACTCGTCCACCGATCGTCACTCGCGCCAGTGGCGGTGCGCTTCCCGCATCGGAGATTGACGACTAGTCATCGGAACTTCAGAGAATTCTCATAGCGACCTTAGGCCCCGGTTAGCAAGCCGCCGCAACCTGAGTCCACGAACCAACTTCAAGAGGAGAAGCCAATGTCCCCAAAGGCAAGTGTTCTGGTGGTGGCAAACCGCACCGCCGACTCGGCAGAGCTGATTGCGGCACTGCGACAGCGTGCCGCTCGCTCGCCGGCCCGCTTCAGGCTCCTCGTCCCCGCGGTTCCGCGCGGTCTCGCCTGGGCCGCCGACATGAAGGCAGGCGAGGACGACGCGGTCGCCCGAGCCGAGGACAGCTTGCGGCGGCTGCGACTCGCAGGCCTCGATATGGAGGGCGCGATCGTCGGCGACCCGGATCCGTTCGCCGCCGTCGGAGACGCTCTGCACAGCCACGAGTTCGAAGAGGTGATCGTCTCGACCCTGCCGCGGGGCGCTTCCCGCTGGCTGCGGCTCAGTCTGCCCGATCGCCTCAGGAGGGCAACCGACGTGCCAATCACCCACGTCGTCACGGCCCACCCCGGTCGCGTGCATCGAGCAATCCGCCAGCGACAGCCGGCAGGCTTGCCCTCCTGAGGATCCCTCTCCTGAAGGCCGCTCAGTCGTCCGCGTGCCCGCTGCCTCCGCCGCCGTGATCCTGCTCGCTGCCGGAAGGGCTCGAGCCGCTCGGGGGCGCTGGGACCACCGGAACCGTGGAGGGAGGGGCGGCGGGCGGCTTAGGTTCGGTGCTCGCTGGCGGGGGAGCGGTCGTTTCCGCGGGCGCTGGTTTGGTGGGCGTCTTTGCCGGAGACGCTTTGTGCCGGGGGCCCTCGTGGCGATTCGCCCGGGACGATGCCTGCGGCGCCAGGGCATCGCCGGCGGAGATCGGTTCGGAAGCGAGGCCGATCTGCTGGCTCGCCAGGCTGCTGGCGGCAATCGACACGCCCGCGGCGATCAGCAAGCCGAGCAGCGCCAGCGCGACCCAGCGAATCGTCGCGGGCACCCTCACGCCGGCCTCTCGTCGCGCTCGTCCAAGTAGACCAAGCTAGAACAGCGCCGGTAAAGGCTCGGCAAAGTCATGGGCGCTCCGCTCGCTCGCCGTCCAGAGCAAATGAGATCGCCGCCCGAATCCCTCCACCCTGCCTGACCGCAAGGGTCACCTCGCCATCCCACTGACGGGTCAGCTCGCGGGCGATCGGCAGGCCGAGCCCGGTCCCGCTCGGCCCGCGCCGCCCCGCGCTGCCTCGCCTGAAGCGATCGAAGACAGCCTCCTCCTCACCGGGCTCCAGCCCCGGTCCTTCGTCGAGAACCTCGATTCGATCGGCGCCGGCTTCAATCGTCACAGTCGAGCCAGTGGGCGAGTAGCGCAGCGCGTTCTCGAGGAGGGCGTCGATCGAGCGATCGAGGTCGGGGCGCGCGCACCAGATCACGCCGGCCCCGCCGGTGCTACTGACCTCCAGCCCGATAGCCCGCTCCCGGGCGGCGCCCCGCCAGCGCTCAGCCGCCCTATTAGCCGCGTCGGCAAGCTCGATCTCCTCGCCGGGCAGCTCGTGCTCACCGGCGCGGCTGAGGATCAGCAACTCGTCGACGATCAGCGAGAGCCGGTCGATCTCCCCCATCGCCGCCTCCAGCTCACCCGTGACGTGATCGTCGCCGCGGAAGCGATCCGCGAGGCCCTCGAGCCTCAGCCGCAGGCCGGTCAGCGGAGTCCGCAGCTGATGGGAGGCATCGGCGACGAAGTCCTGCTGCACCCGCAGCAGGCGCTTGATCCGCTGGGTCATCTCGTTGAAGGTGCGGGCCAGCGAGCGCTGCTCGGTGCTGCCTTCGACCGTGACCGTGGCGTCGAGGTCGCCGCCGGCGACGCTGTGTGCCGCCTGGTCGAGGCGGCGGATCGGGCGGGCGATCTGCTGAGCGATCAGCGCTGCGGCGATCAGCGCCAGCAGCAGCACCACACCGGCCAGCGCCGCCAGATCGAGGATCGAGGTCTTCACGGCACGGCTGACGGCCGCAACGCTCTGGGTCACCCGCACAGCGCCGTGCGGCCGGCCGTGCTCGAGCACCGGCACAGCGGTGGCGAGGATGTCGGCGCCGAGCGTCCGGCTATAGCGGGTGATCTGCTCGGGGCGCCCGCGCAGTGCGGCCCTTATCTCCGGGCGGCTGGCATAGCTGCGCCCGCTGGGGGCGCCGGCGGAGTCGGCGATCAGGCGGCCGCGGCCGTCGACCACGATTACCCGACCGCGCACGCTGGCGGCCGAGACGTGGACGAGGCGTTGGAGAGCCGGTCGCCGGGCGGGACGGAGGAGCTCTGAGGAGGACGCGGCCACCACGTCGGCCTGGCTGCGGGCCTGACCTCGCACCTCGGAGTCGACCCGGTCGCGGAGGCTCACCGCCAGGGGCACGCCGATGGCGATCAGCGCCAGCAACAGGACGTAGGCAAGTGCCAGCAGGAGGGCGGCTCGGAGGCTTACGGTTCCTCAACCTCCGGCGCGGCGAAGCGAAAGCCGACCCCCCGCACCGTCTCGATGTAGCGAGACCGGTGGGCCTCGTCGCCGAGCTTGCGCCGCAGCCATCCGATATGGACGTCGAGCGTCTTGGTCGAGCCGAACCAGTTGACGTCCCAGACCTTCGACATCAGGTCCTCTCGCTTGACCACCCGGCCGGCATTGCGCATCAGCTCAGCGAGCAGGTCGAACTCCTTGCGCGAGAGATCGAGCTGCTCGCCGTCGAGGCGTGCGACGCGGGCCGCGGAGTCGAGCTCAAGGTCGCCGATCCGAATCGGCTTCTCGTCTGCGCCGGCGCCGTCGCGCGGGGCGCTCCGTCGCAGCACGGCCCGTATCCGCGAAATCACCTCGCCGGCACTGAACGGCTTGACCACATAGTCATCGGCGCCCAGCTCGAGGCCGACGATCTTGTCCATCTCGGTGCCGCGCGCGGTCAGCATCACGATCGGCACGTCGGAGCGCCGCCGCAGCTCGCGGCAGACGTCGCGGCCGTCGCCGTCGGGAAGGGTGAGGTCGAGCATCACAAGGTCAGGCTCGGCCTCGGCAGCCAGCTCCAGCGCTCCCGCCGCGGTGCGGGTCACCAGCGGCTCGAAGCCCGCCCGGCGCAGCGCCTCCGCGAAGGGCGCCGAGATCGAGTCCTCGTCCTCGACGACGAGGATGCGCCCGCCCGGCGCCGAGTGGTTCGCCATCTGGCCACTGTACGCGGTGCATGAGCTTCGATCGCCGCCCGCGGTGAGGTTTTGCCAGCCCTTTACCCAGGCCTTGTGATCGCTTCACCAGACCTTCCCCAGACTGCGCAGTGCAATCCAGAGGAGGTAGAGGACGTGAAGAACTTGAAGGCCAGGGCCGCAGCTGCAGCCGCAATTCTCGGCCTGGGCGGCCTCACCGGAATCGCGCTCAGCGCCGGTGGCCAGAAGTCTGCACCGGTCGCCGTCAAGCCGCTGATCCGCACCAAGGTGATCCACCGCACGATCAGGGTCACCAAGCACATCAAGCCGAAACACCCGATGGTCGCTGGTGCGGCGGGCGCCGCCTACACCAGCGGTGAAGGCAGCTCCGGCTACAGCGGCAGCGCCACCACCGGCGCATCCTCGACCGGCTCCGCCCCCTACTCCCCTTCGGCATCGCCCTCACCGGTGACGACCGCCTCCAGTGGCGCCTCGACCTCCGTTCCTACTTCCGGCTCGCACTCGACGCCGGTGGTCACGCACACCAGCGGCTCACACCACAGTCCCCACGGCGGTCGCCATCACCACAGCCCGGTGACGACCCACACCAGTGGCTCGCACACCGGCTCTGGGGGCAATGGCCACAGCACTCCGGTGGTCACCCACACCAGCGGCGCAAGCACCGGCTCCGGTGGCGGCAGCACCACTCCAGTCACCACCGCGAGCAGCGGCGGTGGGGCGGCCGGTGGTGGTGGCGAGGGCGGCGACCACGAGGGAGGCGATCGCGGAGGTGACTGAGCCCGCTCGCAAATCGCGCCGACCCGGCCCCGCGCTGGTGGTCTGGAGCTCGATTGTCCTCTTCGGAGTGCTGTTCGCGCTCCTTACCTACCAGCTCAGTGCCTCTCAATCGCCGCCTCCGCGCCCCGTCGTGGTGCGCAAGGTGCTGAAGCGTCGCGTCGTCACCACCTACGTGCCGACCCCCGGTCGCAACAGCGTCTTCAGCAGCGGCGCACTCGCCACCGAAAGCTCGTCTCCCTCCTATGCCCCCGTCACGACTGGAGCCTCCTGACATGACTGAGCACGACGTCATCTTCGATGCAATGGGTTCGCATGTGCGGCTGCTGATCGGCGAGCCGGGGCCCGGGATGGCTCCGCCGCCGGCTGCGGCCGAGCAGGCGCGCCAACTGATCGTCGAGTTCGACGCGACGCTGTCGCGCTTCAAGCCCGAGAGCGAGCTCTGTGCGCTCAACGCCGACCCGCGCGAGCGCGTGCCCGCCTCCGAACTGCTCCGCACTGCAGTCAAAGCTGGGCTCGAGGCGGCCGATCGCAGCGGCGGCCTGGTCGACCCGACCCTGGTCGGGGAGATCGAATCCGCTGGCTACGTCGCCTCGCGGGCGGGGGTGCCGGGAGCGCCGCTGGGCGCCGCGCTGGACGAGGCGCCGGCGCGGCGACCGGCGCGTCCGAACCCGTCCGCAAGCTGGCAGCGCTTCGAGGTCGACGACGCCAGCGCCACGATTAGCCGACCCCCCGGTCTGCGCTTCGATACCGGCGGCGCCGGCAAGGGCTTGGCCGCCGATCTCATCGCCCAACGGCTGCGCGGTTACTCGCGCTTCATCGTCGACTGCGGTGGTGACATCCGCATTGGCGGCCCCGATGCCCTCGTCTCGCCCTACGAGGTCTTCGTCGAGCACCCGCTCACGGGGGAGCGCGCCTTCGTGCTCAAGCTCGGCTTCGGCGCCGTCGCCACCTCGGGCCTCAACGTGCGGATCTGGCGCGACGAGGAGGGCCGCTACTCCCACCACCTGCTCGACCCTGCAAGCGGCGAACCGGCCTGGACCGGCTTGATCGGCGCCACCGCCCTCGGCGACACCGCGGTCGAAGCCGAGACCTTCGCCAAGGCGGCGTTGCTGTCGGGCCCCGAGGGCGGCCGTGACGTGCTCGCCGAGCGCGGTGGCCTGCTCGTCCACGACAACGGCCGGATCGAGACCGTCGGCCCACTTGCCGCCCACCCACGCATTCGCATCCCTGACCTTGCAGCGAGCCCATGAACGCGGCCGCCTCCGAAACCCTGCAGACCCACGGCTGGTGGATCGCCAGCCGCGCCTCCGGCCTGCTTGCCCTCGTCTTGGTGACGATCTCGGTCGGGATCGGCCTGATGATGGCCGGCAAGGTGATGCGCAGACCGGGGCTTTCGCGCAAGCTACTGGCGATCCACGAGCACACCGCGCTCGCCGGCATCATCGCGATCGCCGTGCACGGCATCACCCTGCTTGGCGACCCCTGGCTCAACCCCGGCCTCGACGGCATCGCCGTCCCCTTCACGATGGGTTTCCGGCCGCTCTTCACCGGCCTCGGCATCGTCGGCGGCTACCTGGCAGCGCTGCTCGGTCTCAGCTTCTACTTCCGCAAACGGATCGGCGCAAAGCTATGGCGCAAAGCGCACCGGGCGACGGTCGTCGTCTACCTGCTCGGCCTGATCCACGCCTTCGGTGCAGGCACCGACGCCTCGACCGTCTGGTTCCGCTGGTGGGTGCTGATGACGGCGCCGGTCATCGGCGGGCTCTTCGTCTACCGCGTTCTCTCCGGCGGCGCCAAGCGGGCTCGCTCGCGCAGCGAGGAACGGGCCCACCTTGGCGCCCGCGAGCACCACCCCGGCCTTCCCGCCACGCACCAGCGGGGCTCGATCCACCCGACCCCAGTTCCCGAGGAGGCATGATGGAAGACCGAGGAGTCCTGATCGTCGGCGGTGGGCTCGCGGCGCAGCGATGTGCCGAGGCCCTGCGTCGCCGCGGCTACGAAGGAACGGTGCGGATGGTCTGCGCCGAGCCCGACCCTCCCTACGACCGCCCGCCGCTCTCCAAGGAATTGCTGGCGGGCGAGATCGAGGAGGACTCGACCGCCTACCGGCCGGCCTGGTGGTACGAGGAGCAGCAGGTCGACCTGCGCCTCGACACCCGCGCCGCGGCGCTTGACCCGGCGACGCACACGATCCGCTTGGACTCCGGCGCCGAGCTCGGGTACGAGAAGCTGCTGATCGCAACCGGCAGCGCGGCTCGACAGCTCCCATTTCTCACCGGTTTCGAGAATGTCCATGCCTTGCGCACCCTCGCCGACGCCCGTCGTCTGCGCAAAGAGCTGGCCCCAGGGGCGCGGCTCGCGATCGTCGGCGCCGGCTTCATCGGCCAGGAGGTCGCCGCCACCGCGCGCAAGCTCGGCGTAGATGTGACGATGATCGAGGCCTTGGCCACGCCATTGGCGCCGATCCTCGGCGAGGAGGTGGGAGCCTGGTTCGCCGATCTGCACCGAGAGGAAGGCGTGCGGATGCTGAGCGGAGCGATGCTGGAGAGCGCCCACGGGCGCGTCGGCCGGGTCGGGGAGCTGACCCTGGCCGGAGGCATGACGATCGCCTGCGACGCGGTCGTGGTCGGCGTTGGCACCACTCCCGCCACCGCCTGGCTCGAGGGCAGCGGCCTCGACGAGAAGGGCGTTCGCACCGATACCTCGGGCCGCACCGCCCTGCCCGACGTCTTCGCCGCGGGCGATGCCTCGGTCCCCTTCGACCCGCGCTTCGGCGCCCACGCTCGAACCGAGCACTGGGACGCGGCGGCCTGGCAGGGCGCGGCGGCGGCCAAGGCGATGCTCGGCGAGTACCCCGGCACCCCACCGTTGCCCAGCTTCTGGAGCGATCAGTACGGGCTGCGCATCCAGTACGTCGGTCACGCCCACCATGCCGACGCGGTCGTGCTCGAGGGTGAGCCGGCCGAGCGCAACTTCGAAGCGATCTTCACCCGAAGCGGCGTGCCGATCGCCGGCCTGGCCGTCGGCCGCCCGCGTGCGATCCCGGCCCTGAAGAAGCGCATCGAGCACGGTCACTTCCCGGCACAAGACAGAGCATTGGAGGCAGCATGACCTACATCCCGGTGGTCGACCCCAACGAGTGCAGCGCTCACGGCGACTGCGTGGAGATCGCGCCTGACGTGTTCCGGCTCGACGACACCGCCGTGGTAATCGGCACCGGCCCCGACGACCTGATTCTTGAGGCTGCCGAGGCTTGCCCCGCGGTGGCGATCTCGGTGGTTGACGACGGGACCGGAGAGGCCGTCTTCCCGTAGCAAGATGAGAATCGACTTAGGTTTTTGACAGCACGAGTACCGGGTGTAGCGTTACTTGACCGACCGAAGGGTTGAGTAGGGCGATGGAATCTCCGGTTCCGATGGTTTTGGGCGCGCTGTTCGACCTGAGTCACCCCGCGCACTACCTGCACTGGCACTTTTTCCAGATGTCGGTGGCGAATGTCGTCGTCATCTTGCTGATGATCGCCGTCTTCGTCGCCGCGATCCTGATCCCGTTCCCGAAGCGGCGGCGCGAGTCGTGAGCGACGGCGAGGGCCGCTCGGTGTCTACCGAGGAGCGGAAGATGTGGACGACCTGGGTGCGCGAGCGGGCCGTCTCCGCGCTGCCGCCGGAGAAGCTCCTTCCCGACCGCCAGCCCGCCTACGTCTCCTCTTGGATCTACGTCTTCGGCGTCGCCACGATCGCGGCGCTTGTGGTCGTCGTCGCCTCTGGGATCATCCTCGGCCTGAAGGGGCCGGAATGGTGGCACGTCACCGCCATCGGCAGGTTCTTCAACGGCATCCACCTCTGGGCCGTGGAGCTCTTCTTCTTCGCGATGGTCGTCCACCTCTGGGGAAAGTTCTTCATGGGCGCCTGGCGCGGCGGGCGCGGCCGCACTTGGGTGACCGGCGCGATCGTCTTCTTGGTAGCGATCAGCGCCGCTTTCACCGGCTACCTCTCCCAGCAGAACTTCGACTCGCAGTGGATTGCCAGCGAGGGCAAGGACGGGCTCAACTCGGTCGGGATCGGCTCCTTCTTCAACGTCGTCGACTTCGGCCAGATGTACACGTTCCACGTCGTCCTCCTGCCGCTCGCGGTAATCGCACTGGTTGTCTGGCATGTGCTGCTCGTGCGCCGCCACGGAGTGGTGCCGCCCTATCCGGCGAAGGCGGCCAAGCCCGCGGCGCCGTCCCCGCCGCCACAGGCGACGCCGAGCGAGGGGAGCGCGCCGTGAGCCCGGCGCCGAGTGCCCCCGACGATTCCGCCCCCTGGCCGGGCCCCTTCGTCCGCTACGACCTGGTCAAGGAGCTCGTCGTCGCCCTAGCGGTGATGGCGGGGCTGGCGGTGATCCTCACCATCCTCTTCTCCTCCCCTGACGACTCGCCCACGACGATCCAGAGCTGGGCGAAGGCGGACCCTGGCGACTTCCTCACCACCGCGGTCACCGAGCTGAACGGGACCAGCGAGATCGCCGAATACGGTCCTCCCTACAACAACACCCCCGATGCGACGCAGAAGATCGGGCCAATCGACCTGCAGAGCTGGGCCGGGGTCAAGATCCCGATCGACACGGCGCAGAACTACGCGATCGAACCGTTGAAGGAGATCCCAGCCGACCCGCGCCTGAAGGCGGCCCTCGCCGTCTACCAGGCGGCGCCTCCCAAGCTTCAGGAAGCCTGGACCGGCGCCTACGAAGAAGCCCTGCCCGAGGCCCGCTTTGTTCGCGGCGTCCCGATCCTGCCCGCCGGCCGCTACGGGCCGGTCGCGCCGATGATGGCGGCTCTGCTCGGCCTCGCCCAGAGCGGCGGCCTCGACGGCGCCCTGGTAGCCGGCAACCATCGCTTCTATCAGACCAACTACACCAAGCCCCTGCTGTTTCTCTCCGGCGGCGGTTACTTCGAGGAACGCGCCGAAGGTCAGCACCTGCTCGGCACCCAGTGGGGAATGATGAACGAGACCGGCAGCTACCCCGGGCAGGTCTGGCTCTGGCTCTACACCTTCTGGTACCAGGTCGAACCATTCAAGGAATCCCCCAACGCCGACGCGCTGATCTTTGCCCTGATGGGCATCCTCAGCCTCGCCTTCATCTGCATCCCGTTCATCCCGGGGCTGCGCACGCTACCCCGCCACCTCGGCCTCTACCGCTTGATCTGGCGCGACCACTACCGCGAAGTCGAAAACTAACCGGCGCGCGCTCAGCAGCACGATACTCAGCGATCATCCCCGGCCGGGACGATGAGTACCGAGCAGGGGGCACGGTGCATGATCCGCTCGCTAACGCTGCCCAGTGCCTTGACTCCGCGCAGGCCACGCCGCCCGATCACGATCAGCGAGGACTGACCAACTCTGGCAGCCTCGGAGATCCGCTCGGCTGGGTGCCCCGGAGTGTCAATGACAAGCGGGATGACACCGGTCAACTTTTCGATCACAGCAATCTGCCTCAGCACCTCGCGATAACGCTCGGGATGGGTGCCATCGGGGACGTGGACAACTCTAAGCTCGGAGAGGCATGCTTGAGCGACGCGCGTCGCCGTTCGCGTCGCTGCCCAAGAACCACTCGAACCGTCGGTGGCGAGCAGAAGGCTGCGCGGGAAGTCCCCGTCGTCGACGGTTCGCCGTGCGACGAGCAGCGCCCCCTCGGTTCGGTGGGCAATCTGGGTAGCGGTGCTGCCGAGCATGATCCCGCCTGCTCGCGAGCCGCCGTGGCAGCCAAGAACCAGCAGGTCATGGCCTTCCCGCGCAGAGAGCAACAAGTCGCTGGGGGGAGCGCCAGCGCGCAGATCGGTCGAGGCGTGGACGCCGGCCTTCTGCGCAAGCCAGGACGCATCCCTCAGCGCGTCGCGCGCCCGTGGCTCGCTCAGGTCTGCCTGGGCGGAGAGGCCGACCCCGACGGTATGTGAGATGGCGAGGAAGCTGAGTTTCGTGCCGGGCCCGCAGAGGGCAATCGCCTGGCGGACTGCCTCGCTGCTGCCTCGGCTGCCGTCGACGGCGCAAAGGATGTCGGCAAAGGGGGATGGGGCCTTGCTGCAATCCCCCTCGGGCTGTTCGGCAGGCGCAGTCCCGGAAGTCGTCGGCGAGTGCGGTCGCGGCTGCACCACGATACGAAGCTAGAGGCACCGAGCTCCCCTGCCATCGGGGGAATGCCCCTTGTTGGCTTCGGCGTTCTCCCGATGGCAGGCGGGTTGGACGCATCTAGATTCGCAGCACGAATCCCAGAGGAGGTCACAGGTGGCTGATGAGACTGTCACGCTGACGTTGTCGAAGGCTGACGCCGAGGTGCTGCTGGGCGTTCTGTCTTCCGAGCGCTACAACACCGACGTCGAGGCAGTTTGCGACGCGGCGCGCAAACAGCTCGACGAGAAGCTGGCCGAGTTGGGATGAGGGAGAGACCAAGATGGAGGCTCTGAAAGAGGACCGGCTTCCGGCACGGACCCTGATCGGCTTCGACGACAGCAGCGGAGCCCACGACGCGGTGGCGCTTACTCGGATCTTGGCGCCTGACTCGAGCGCCGTGCTGGCCTATGTCCTTCCCCACGAGGACCCGGTTGCGCGGCACTACAAGTTGCTCAGGTATGAGGATTCTCCCGCGGCGCAGGGATTCTTCGACAAGGCCGTGGGGGCCCTCGGGGAGATGGAGGCGGAGGTGCGCTCCTACGTCGGCGCCTCCCCTGCCCACGTCCTTTGCGACCTCGCCGAAAATGAAGTCGATCTGGTCATCGTCGGCTCGCCGCATCGCGGCATCCTCGGACGCGCCCTGATTGGAAGCGTCGCTCAAGCCCTGCTGCACGGATCTCCTGCGCCGATCGTCCTGGCGCCCCGCGACTACGCGAAGGAGGACCACGCTTCCCTGCGCACCATCGCGGTCGCCTGCGACGCCACCCCGGAGTCAGGCGCGGCCCTGCGCCAAGCCGAGGGGCTCGCGCTCGCGGCAGGCGCCTCGCTCAAGGTCCTGACCGTGGTGGCTCCGTCGGTGATGGTGCAAGAACCCAACGAGACGCCGGATCCATACGCCGCGATCGAGGAGGCAATCGACAACATCGACGACGCGGTGGAAGTTCACACTTACAAGCTGGTCGGGCCGGTTGCCGAGACCCTGGCCAACGCCTGCGGGGAGGACGTCGACCTGCTCGTGACTGGCTCTCGTGACTACGGCCCCCTGGGGCGGATCCTGGTTGGATCGGTCTCCTCGCAGCTGATTCACATGGCTCCGTGCCCAGTTCTGGTAGTGCCGCGCCCGAGCGAGGCTCGTGGATCGGACTGACCGAGGTCGGGTATCGACCGACGATCTAGGCCGCAGAACGATTGGTCTGACCGAGGAACGGGGTCAGGTAGCGGCTAACGATCTTGCCCTCAGCTGCGCCATCCCAGGCTGGCTCGTGGCTCGCACTCGAAGTTTCCCCGTGGCCTCCGGCGAGATAGCCGGACAGGTACAACGGCTCCGCGCCGGTCCAGAGGACCCCTCGCAGGATCGGGTCAAAGGGCTCGGTCGCAACATCGCAGCCGAGCTCGGCTGCGATCGCTTCCGCGGCGGCGTCCGCCTGCTGGGTGGCGATGCCCCCCTGCTTGACCGGGAAGCTCGTCACGTCACCGGCGGCATAAACGGATTGCATTCCACGCACCCGACCGTGGTCGTCGACGGGGACGAAACCGGCGAGGTCGTGAGGAACGCCGCCGATTCTCCGACCTTCCATACGCGGCAGGCTGAGAACGGCATCGGCCTCGACGGTGGCGCGCGGCGACAGCGAGAGACGGCCCTCCTCAAAGTTGATCGGTACAACCCCGGTCACGACCTCGATTCCCCGCTCATCCAGCAGCTCGCTCACGCGCTCGCTCGCGGCGCGGCCGAAGAGATGCAGCGGCGCGTCCTCGGGGGTGACGACGACCAGGCTCGCGTCCTCGATGCCCTGCTTGGAAAGCTCGCTCTCGGCGAGCAGGGCCAGCTCATACAGCGGCAGCGCCCAGGTGCCACCGCCCGGCATCGTGAACGCAACCCGCCGCACTTTGCGCTCGCGCAGATCGCGGACCACGTCCACAACCCTGCCGTCGTCGGCGACACCCCAGAAGGTCACCGCGCCCGAGACTCCGGCCAGCAGTCGCGTCCCACAGGCGAGTATCAGGTGGTCATAGGCGATTTCCTCGCCGTCATGCGTATGGGCGCGCTTCGCCTCGCCGTCGATTGAACCGATCGTCGCCCGGTGGTAGCTGGCGCCACAGCGCTCGGCCAGCTCCGCCAGGTCGTAGCGCATCGGGCGCGAGGCCCCGTAGGGCTCGGCCACAGCGAACGGCCTGTAGATGAAGTCCTCGCGCGGCGAGCACATCTGCACCTCGGCTCGATCGCCGGCCAAGTCCTGCAGCGCAATCGCGGCCTCGAGTGCGGCAACGCCGCCTCCCGCTATCAAGACTCGCGAGCTCATCGGCGGGCACCGTAGAGATGGCGTCGCACGAGGTCCTCCTTCTCACGTGGGGACATCGGGGCGCTGTCCTTTCTCGAATCGCTTCGAGTCCTGCGCAGAGCTTTCATCGTCTCTCCCATCGATCCGCGAAGATTTCGTCCCGTAGCTGCCATGCGCCGAGTCTTCAGCCTGGACGGGGTTGTGGCATCCGGAATACCCCCACGCCTCGCGTGCGGCCTTTCCCCGATGCCGGCCTATCGCGCTCGCCATAGCTTGGGAGCATGGCCGAGATCGCGATCGTCAAGCAGAGCGTCGAGAAGGCCCACATCTGGCTGAACGAGATGGCGGACGAGCTGGGAACCGACGATCGCCAGGAGGCCTATCGAATTCTGCGGGCCTACCTGCATGCCCTCCGGGATCGCCTTCCGGTCAACGAGGCCGCACAACTCGCCGCCCAGCTACCCGAGCTGATCCGGGGCATCTACTACGAGGGCTGGAATCCCAGCAAGACGCCGGTGAGGTATCGCGGGCTTGCGGACTTCCTCGACCGCGTCGCCGCCGAGGCGAACCTGGACGGCGAGACCGAGGCCTCCTACGCCGTCGGCGCGGCGGCGAAGATCCTCCAACGGCATGTCTCCTCGGGCGAGATCGACGACGTTCGGGCGATCCTCCCAGACGATCTGAAAGTCATCGTCAGCTGAAGCGGCGATGTCTGCTCTCGCCCAACTGGCGGTCGCGGTTGGAGTCGTGTTCGCCGTCAATCTGCTGCCCGCCTTCGGCCCGCCGACCTGGGCTGTCCTTGTCTTCTTCAGCCTCCAGTTCGACCTACCAGCCGTGCCACTGATTCTCTTTGGCGCCCTCGCGGCGGCGTCGGGCCGATTCCTGCTCGCCTCGGGCGCACGCCGCCTGCGACCGCGCCTGTCGGCGGCCCGGCTTGCGCATCTGAACCACGTCCAGGCCGAGATCAGCGCAAACCGAGTTCGCGCCGCGGCAGGCCTCGGCCTGTTTGCGCTATCGCCCGTCCCCTCCGGACAGCTCTTCGTCGGAGCCGGCCTGATGACCGTGGCGCTCCCGCCCCTGACCGCCGCATTCTTCGCCGGCCGGTTGGTCTCCTATTCGATCTACGTCGGGGCCGCCACCGTCGCTGAGCAAAACCTCGGGGCGCTTGCCCTCAACGCGTTGACCTCCCCGCTTGGGATGGCGTTGCAGATCGCGATGCTGATCGGACTAGCGCTGCTGGCGGGAGGAATCAGACCGAGCGGGCCCTCATCGCCGGCTCTCCCGCCAACTCCAAGGCCCGCAGCACCTGATTCACATCGGTGATCGAGAGGATGCCGACCCCTCCGTCCCTGGTGGTGACGATCGCACGCCCCACCCGCTGAAAGGCGGGTAGCTCGAGCAGCTCGGCGACGTCCTGGGATTCCTCGATGACCAGGCTCGGCTCACGAAGGCAGGCCTCGCCAACGGTGGTGCCAGCGCGTCGCTCAGCCGGCACCCGCTCCACCGCGGCCCTGTCGATCAGGCCAACGAGCTGCTCGCCATCCAGCACCGGAAAAGCCGAGAAGCGGTGCGCGATGAAGTAGTCCTGCACCGCGTCGGCGACGCTGATCTCGGCGGGCACGCTCACCGCCGGGAAGGTCATCAGGTTGCGAGCCTCGCGTCCGGTGAAGGCGATGCGAACTCGCAGTCCCTCCGCCTCTGCCTTTGCCGCCACGATCACGAAGAAGCCGATCAGCGCCAGCCAGAGACCCCCGATCCCCCCGGCGAGGGCGGCGAAGACCCCGAGCCCGACCATCCCGTAGCCAAGGCCACGGCCGATCGCGGCGGCCGTCGTGGTCGCGCGGGAGAGGTCATCGGTGTGCCGCCAGATCAGCGCTCGGGCCACACGGCCACCGTCGAGGGGAAAGGCAGGCAGGAGGTTGAAGGCGAGGATCGCCACGTTGATGAAGAGCTGGTAGGAGATCACGGCGGTCACCGCCTCCGGCGTCGAGGAGGGCAGCACCAGCGCGATCAGGCCAAAGGCGATGGCGATCGCGAGCGTCACCCCAGGCCCGGCGAGGGCGAATCGCAACTCATCGCCCGCCGTCTTCGGATAGCTGCTCATCCGGGCTACACCGCCGAGCAGCCAAAGGTCTATCTCCTCGATTTCCACCCCATGCCGGCGCGCGATGACGGCATGTCCAAGCTCGTGCAGAAGAATGCTGGCGAAGAGCAGCAAAGCGCTCAGCAGGCCAAGCCCGTAGGCCGCTACCGGCGCCAGGCCGGGAGCCTGGTCGGGGTAATAGGCGCTGCCGAGGGACACGGTGATCAAGGCGACGATCACGAGCCACAGCGGCTGGATGCCGATCGGGATGCCGCTCAGGCGGCCGACGCGAACGCTGCGCAGGCTCATCGGACAAACCTCATGACGCCGTCACGCGAATCGGGACTCCGCCCCGCCCGCCGTTGCCGAACTCGCGCAACGTCTGGATCACTTCCCTGTCAGAGACCTGCGAGAAATCTCGGTACCACTGTCCAACCCCACGCAACGGCATCGGCGCGAGCAGGCAGACCACATCGTCGGCCTCTTCGCGCAGCTGTTGCGCCGAATCGGGAGCGCAGACCGGTATTGCGAGAACCACCCGTCGCGGCCCACGTCGTTTCACCGCACGCAGTGCCGCAGCGTCGGTGAGGCCGGTTGCGACCCCGTCGTCGACGACGATCACCGTGCGGCCGGAGAGCTCGATCGGTTGCCGATCTCCGCGGTAGGCCGTCACACGACGCCGCAACTCCGCGATCTCGCGAGCGACGATCGAGTCAAGGACGGACCCGCTTACCCCCAGTCCCCGTACCGCCACCGCGTCTATCACCCGGGTGCCGTCTTCGGCGACAGCGCCAATCCCGTACTCGGGGTTGTGGGGGGCGCCGAGCTTGCGCACGGCAAGGAAGTCAAGGGGAGCATCCAACGCCAGGGCGACCTCGCGGGCCACCGGCACCCCGCCGCGTGGCAGAGCGAGAATGACCGGGTGCTCGACCGCCAGCGGTAGTAGCCGCTCCGCCAATCGCCGACCGGCATCGCGCCGATCGGCGAAGCGACCGCCGCCGCCGCTTGCATCAGTTGAGGACAAAGCTCACCTTCAGATCGACGCGATAGCCACTTACATCTCCGCCCTCGACGAGCACCTTCTGCTCCTTGACCCAGGCACCGCGGATATCGCGCACCGTCTCAGACGCCTTGCTGATGCCCTGGCGGATGGCGTCCTCGAAGCTCTTGTCCGACGTCGCCGTGATCTCGATCACCTTTGCGACTGCCATGCTCTACCTCCTCGCAACGATTGCTTTCCGTTCGTCGATTCTCCGCCTGGCTTTATGGACCGGCATCGGGAAATCTCCCCTCCGGATGGTTCGGTCTTTCCCCGATGGGGCCCGCAATAGCTGCCTGACTCAAGTGACGCCGAGAAGATCCCGAGCCTCCTCGACCTCGAGATCCCCGGTGGAAACCTTGAAGCCGACCGTGTCGAAGTAGTCGCCGGCCCCTGCCCCGGTCTTCATACGAGCGTCGACAGGAGATACCCCTGCGTCAGCTAGGTCACGGGCGGCATTCGGATCGAAGCAGCGGGCGCTCAGCCACTCCTCGACTTCATGGGCCTCGAATCCGGATTCGATCCAAGTCTCGGCGGTGTCGTCCGGGTTGCCGCCATGCGCGAAGTGTCCGTGCCTCTCGATCACGTCGCGGACCGTCATCGTGGGAAGCCTCCATCCGAATCGAAGAAAGGGACCGTCGTACGAAGGCTCCGTCCCGGATCGAATCGTCTCGCTCCGAACTGACATAGCCATGCCGCCATCGTCCGCCGTCCGCCTGTCTCGCGCATCGGGGTCCCGCCTCCCCTTCGCTGTGGCCTTACCCGGATGGCGGCCGACCGGACTGCACCTAGATTCGGAGTAGGCCGAACCCAGACCAAAGGAGAGTCCGATGGCCGAGATGACTGTATGGCGCCCATTCGCGGACTTCGACGAGCTGCGACACCGCTTCGACCGGATGTTTCGCGACATGGGCGGCGTGGACCAACCCTGGACCCCATCGGTGGACGTGATCCACAAGGACGGCACGGTGGTCCTGCGAGCCGACCTACCGGGTATCAACCCCGATGAGGTGAAAATCACCGTCGAGGACGACGTGCTCACGGTCTCCGGAGCACACGAGGAGGAGACCGAGGAGGAGCACGACAACTACATGCGTCGCGAGCGCCGCCGCGGATCGTTCTCTCGCTCGATGTCTCTCCCCGGCGGCGTCAAAGCCGACGACATCGAGGCCACCACGGACAATGGCGTCCTCGAAGTCACCATCCCACTGCCCGAGACTGAGCAGAAGAAGCCGGTCGAGATCAAGCCGAAGTCGAAGGCGAGCTAGGCCGTGCGCCTGCTGGTCGCCTTTGACGGCAAAGACGGTGGCCGCGATGCGCTGGAGCTCGCCCGAGTCCTGGCGGCACCCGAGCAGGATGCGAGCGCGCTGGTGGTCACCGTCCTCTTCGCCGGTCCCCTGCCGATGGAATACGCCCTGCTGCCAGAGGAGGAAGCCCATGAAGCCGAGCCTCTGCTCGAGGAGGCAAGGGAGAAGCTCTCGGGCATCGATGTCGAGACCCGCGCATACGGTGGCGGCTCTCCGGCGGGGATCCTCACCAGGCTCGCCGAGCGAGAGGACTTCGACGTCATCGTCGTCGGCTCGCCCCACCGCGGTGCCCTCGGCCGGGTGATGCTTGGAAGCGTCGCAATGAGCCTCCTCAACGGCGCACCGGCAGACGTGGCGGTGGCACCGAAAGGCTATGCCGAAGCCCAGCACGAGGCGCTCAGGGACATTGCCGTCGGTTACGACGGCGCCCCAGAATCCAAGGTCGCCCTGCAGCGGGCCGAAGCCCTGGCGAAGCGCTCCAACGCCGCGATCAAGCTGCTCACCGTGGTCAAGCCGCCGGTCGCAGCCCCAGTGATGGTGCCGGGGGCCTACGCCCCCGAATCTCCGCCTGAGCCGGACAAGGTCATCCGCGAGGGACTCGACTCGGTCGATCGCGCACTCGCCGCCGAACCCACGCGCCTCGATGGCGACCCGGCGATGGAGTTGCTCAGGGCATGTGAGGAGGGAGTCGACTTGCTGGTCTTGGGATCTCGCGGTTACGGACCGTTGACGCGCGTCCTCCTCGGCTCGGTCTCGAGGAAGGTCATCCACAATGCACCGTGCCCGGTTCTGGCTGTGCGACGGCTATGAGCGGCGGCAGCCCGCAAAGCTCTGCCGCGCATCGACCGATCGCGCGCGGCGAGGCAGTGATCGGCTTCGAGCAGCTGGACCGATCGGACGTGCGCCGTGTCGGCGGAAAGGGCGCGAACCTCGGCGAGCTGACCGCGGCCGGGCTGCCGGTTCCCCCCGGCTTCGTGGTGAGCGCTTCCGCCTATGCCGCGTTCTGCGACGGCAGCGGCCTGCGTTCGCGGATCGCTGAGCGATTGGCCGCCGTCGACGTCGAGGACACCGACCGGCTGGACCGCGTGGCAACCGAGATCCGCTCGATGATCGAGAACGAGCCCTTGCCCGATTGGCTCGAGGACATGATCTGCGAGGCCTACATGGGTCTCGGCGAAGGCGACCCCTACGCGGCGGTGGCCGTGCGCTCATCGGCGACCGCCGAGGACACCGCATCGGCCTCCTTTGCCGGAATGAACGAGACGGTGCTCAACGTGCGCGGAACCATCTTCCTGTTGGATGCGGTTCGGGAATGCTGGTCCTCGCTGTTCGGCGCTCGCACCATCTACTACCGCGCGCAGAAAGGCTTTGCCCAGGCCGAGATGGACATCGCGGTCGTCATCCAGCGCCAGATCGAGTCAACCCGCGCCGGGGTGATGTTCACGATCGATCCGGCCACCGGAGCGAAGGACAGGCTTGTGATCGAGGGCGCTTTCGGCCTCGGGGAGTCCGTCGTCTCCGGATCGGTCTCACCGGACCGCTATGTGGTGGGCAAGGACAACCTGGCGATCGAGAAGCGAGAAGTCCACCACAAGGAGATCGAGGTGATCGCGGCGGCCAACGCCGGCACCCTGACCCGCGAACTGACCCCGAGCCAGGCCGAGCAAGCGGTGCTGAGCGATGAGGAGGTCGGGCGGATCGCCGAACTGGGGATTCAGATCGAGGCTCACTACAAATCCCCACAGGACACCGAGTGGGCGATCGACGCCGCTGGCAAGGTCTGGATGCTGCAGTCGAGGCCCGTGACCAGCGCCGGGAACGAGGGCGAGGCGGGACCAGCAGTCGGCGCCGGCAAGGAGCTGGTCAGAGGGCTTGGCGCAGCCCCCGGGATGGCGAGCGGAACGGTGCGCGTGATCGGCTCGCGCCAGGACGCCGCGGAGCTGGTCGAAGGCGAGGTGCTCGTCACCCACATGACCGCGCCGGATTGGGTTCCGCTGATGCGAAAGGCAGCGGCGATCGTCACCGACTCCGGCGGCATGACCTGTCACGCGGCAATCGTCTCCCGCGAGCTGGGAATCCCCTGCGTGGTCGGCACCGTCAACGCCACCGCCTCGCTGCACGACGGCGACCTGGTGACCGTTGACGCGGGCAGCGGTGTGGTGACGGAGGGCGCGACCACGCCCGAGGCTGCGCCGATCGCCAAAGAACCACGTGAGCCGGCCCCACCTGCTCAGCCACTGCGAACGAAGCTCCTGGTCAACCTCTCCGAGCCCTCCCAGCTCGAGCGCGTGGCGAGCCTCGACGTCGACGGCGTCGGCTTGCTGCGCGCGGAGTTGATGGTCGTCGAGGCGCTCGATGGAGAGCACCCCCGAGCGCTTCTGGAGCGAGGAGAGGGCGAGAGCTTCACCCAGCGAATGGCCGACTCGCTTATGCGGTTCGCCGCCGCCTTTTCACCCCGCCCAATCACCTATCGGACGATTGACTTCCGCAGCAACGAGTTCCGTGGCCTCAAAGGCGGCGAGCGCTTCGAGCCGGAGGAGGCCAACCCGATGATCGGCTACCGCGGCGCCCTGCGCTACACCCGCGAGCCCGATCTGTTCGAGCTGGAGCTGAAAGCGGTTGACCGCGTCTGGGCCGCGGGCCACAGCAACATCCATCTGATGCTGCCGTTCGTGAGGACTCCGCGCGAAGTGGCTTTCTGCCGCGAACAGATCGAGCGCGTCGGCCTGCTCAGCAGACCCGGCTTCGAGCTGTGGCTGATGGCGGAGGTCCCTTCGGTCCTGTTTCACCTTCCGCGCTACGCGAAGCTCGGGATCGCCGGCATCTCAATCGGTTCCAACGACCTCACGCAGCTCGTCCTTGGCGCCGACCGGGACTCCGAGCTCGTAGCCGACGTATTCGACGAGCGCGACCCCGCCGTCACCGAATACGTCGAGCAGCTGCTCGGCAGGGCGCGTGAGTTCGGCCTGAAGACCTCGATCTGCGGACAGGCGCCATCGGTCCACCCCGAGTACGCGGAGCTGCTCGTCGGCTGTGGCATCGACGCGATCTCCGTGAACATCGACGCGGTCGAGCGGGCGCGGGGATTGATCGGCGCTGCCGAGGCGCGACTGACGCTCGAGCAAGGACAACCCGAAGGGAGTACGAGATGAAGGCCTACCAGCTGACCGCGTGGGAAACCCCGCCAGAGATGCGCGAGGTCTCCGTGCCCGAACCGGGGCCCGGAGAGGTACTGATCAAAGTGGGCGGGGCCGGGGCCTGCCATTCCGACCTGCACCTGATGGAGTGGCCGGAAGGGACGATGGACTTCGACCTCCCCTTCACGCTTGGCCACGAGAACGCCGGCTGGGTCGAGGCCCTCGGCGCCGGAGTCGAAGGCCTGCAGGAAGGCGAGGCGGTCGCCGTCTACGGTCCGTGGGGCTGCGGCCGCTGTCGCGCCTGCCGCCGCTCGGCCGAGAACTACTGCGAGCGCCAGGCCGAGATCGGCGCTTTCGGCGGTGGCCTCGGGCTCAACGGCGGCATGGCCGAGTACATGCTCGTGCCTCACTCCCGACTGCTGCTGCCGCTCGGCGACCTCGACCCGCGCGACGCCGCGCCGCTCTCCGACGCGGCGTTGACCCCCTACCACGCGATCAAGCGCTCGCTGCACCTCCTGACGCCCGGATCGACCGCCGTCGTGATCGGCGTCGGCGGCCTCGGGCACATGGCGGTGCAGATCCTCCGTGCCCTCAGCCCAGCCCAGGTGATCGCTGTCGACACGTCGGCCGAGAAGCTCGCCCTGGCCCGCGAGGTCGGCGCCGACGAGACGGTCGAGCCGGGTGAAGGCGCAGCAGAGCGTATCCGTGAGCTGACCGGCGGACGTGGCGCCGAGCTGGTCCTCGACAACGTCGGCGCCGACGAGACCATCGCCCTTGCCGCGGCAATCTCTCGCTTCGAGAGCCACATCACCGTGGTCGGTCTCGCCGGGGGCAAATTCGACTTCGCCTTCGGCGCCCTGCCGTTCGAGGCGCAGCTCACTATTCCCTACTGGGGAACCGCGATAGAGCTGATCGAGGTGCTCGACCTGGCCCGCAGCGGCAAGATCCAGGCGCACGTCGAGCGCTTCGAGCTCGACCGTGTCGAGGACGCCTACAAGCGAATGCGGGAGGGAACCCTCGACGGCCGGGCGGTGATCTGCCCGCACGGGTGATCGCGAGCCGGTGAGGGCGCATGGCGCGACCGAAGTTCGTCCAGATCCCGCCTCACCGGCTCGACCGGTTCAAGCCCTTGCTCGGCGAGGGCTACGGACGCGTCGAGGCTGCCGCCGCGCATGCCCGGGACCTCTTCAAGGGACGAGCTATCTGGCACGTCAGCTCAACCCTACGGGGAGGAGGAGTGGCCGAGATGCTGCGCTCGATGCTGCCCTACGCGCGCGGGGCGGGGATCGACACCCGCTGGGTAGTTCTACGAGAGCGAGCCGAGTTCTTCGAGCTGACCAAGCGCCTCCACAACAACCTGCACGGCAACCCCGGCGACGGCGGCCCGCTTGGCGCAGAGGAGCGCCACCTCTACGAGGAGACGCTTACGACGAGCGCACGGCACCTCTCCCCGCTGCTGCAGGCAGGAGACATCGTCTTCCTTCACGACCCCCAGACGGCGGGCCTAGCTGCCGCCGCGAAGGCGGCCAGAGCGAGCGTGGTCTGGCGCTGCCATATCGGAGCCGACCGTCCCGATGTGATCGCACGGCGCGCGTGGGACTTCCTCGCCCCCTACGTCCGCGTGGCAGATGCTTACGTGTTCTCCCGCCGTGAGTACGTCTGGGAGGTACTCGATCGCGATAGAGCCTGGACGATGGCGCCTTCGATCGATCCTTTCTCGCCGAAGAACCAGGAGCTGGATTCGGCGACCGTCGAGGAGATTGTCGGCGTGATCGGCCTCGGTCCGAAACTGCCGAAGATCGTCCCAACCTTCACCCGCGCCGACGGGACGCCCGGGCGAGTCGAGCGCCGCGCCGAGATCATCCAGGAGGCGCGACTTCCCGAGGGAGCGGTGGTCGTAGCGCAGATCTCCCGCTGGGATCGGCTCAAGGATCACCGCGGGCTCCTCGACTGCTTCCAATGTCATCTGGGCAGAGAGGATCTTCACCTCGTCCTCGCCGGGCCTGCGACGGCGGCCGTCGCCGACGACCCGGAAGGCGCATCGGTCTGGCGCGAGGTCGGGGCGGCCTGGCGCGAGCTTCCCCTCGAGATTCGGGGGCGGGTTCACTTGGTCAGCCTGCCGATGGCCGACCTAGATGAGAACGGCGCGATGGTCAACGCCCTGCAGCGCCGCGCCGACGTCGTCGTGCAGAAGAGCCTCGCCGAGGGCTTCGGCCTGACGGTCGCCGAGGCGATGTGGAAGCGAAGGCCCGTCATCGGCACTCGGGTCGGTGGGATTCAGGATCAGATCGTCGATCGCGTCAGCGGAATCCTGGTCGACGACCCCAATGACCTCGCCGCGATCGCAAGGGCAATCCTCAGCTTGACGGGCGAGCGGCGGAGTGCCACCGAGATGGGCGAGGCGGCTCATCGCCGGGTCTTCGACCGCTTCTTGGTCGCGAATCGACTGGCCGAGTACGCAGAGCTGCTCGCCGGACTAGATCCCCAGGGTGACTCGTGAGCGTTGCCTGAGCTCTTCAAGGCTCGGTGGAACCCCACCCCCGCTTGTGGCGTACCCCCGATGGTGGATCGGCTGGCCGGTGGTGGGATGGAGTCACGACCCGCGACCCAGGAGCCAGACCGACAGGAGACAAGGAATGACCACGATCGAGAAGAGCGATACGACGATCCCGGAGCCAGGCCAGCCAGAGAGCCCGGTTGCGCTGAGGGAGCGCTACGACAACTTCATCGGCGGCACCTGGACGCCGCCTAGCCGCTGCCTCCTACAGGGAGAACCTGACCCCTGTCACCGGGGAGCCCTTCAGCTCGGTCGCCGACTCGACTCCGGAGGACATCGAGCTCGCCCTCGACGCGGCGCACGCTGCCAAGGACGAGTGGGGAGCGGTGTCGCCCGCCGAACGTGCCGCGGTGCTGAACGCGATGGCCGACGCGGTCGAAGAGAACCTGCAGATGCTCGCGGTCGCCGAGAGCTGGGACAACGGTAAGCCGGTGCGCGAGACCCTCGCCGCCGATATCCCGCTGGTGATCGACCACCTGCGCTACTTCGCCGGGGCAGTGCGCTCCGAGGAGGGACGGATCTCCGAGATCGACAAGGACACCTACGCCTACCACTTCCACGAGCCGCTCGGCGTGGTCGGCCAGATCATCCCCTTCAACTTCCCGCTGCTGATGGCAGCCTGGAAGATCGCCCCGGCGCTCGCGGCTGGCAACTGCACGGTCCTCAAGCCGGCCAGCCCGACGCCGTGGTCGATCCTCAAGCTGATGGAGGTGCTCGCCGACGTCGTGCCGCCGGGCGTGATCAACGTCGTCAACGGCCCCGGTGCGGAGATCGGCCGGGCGCTGGCCTCGAACAAGCGGATCGCGAAGATCGCCTTCACCGGCGAGACGGTGACCGGGCGGCTGATCATGCAATACGCAGCGCAGAACATCATCCCCTCGACCACCGAGCTGGGCGGCAAGTCGCCCAACCTCTTCTTCGCCGACGTGATGGCCCACGACGACGAGTTCCTCGACAAGGCGATCGAGGGCTTCGTCCTCTACGCCTTCAACAAGGGCGAGGTCTGCACCTGTCCCTCGCGAGCCCTGATCGAGGAGTCGATCTATGAGGAGTTCATGGAGCGCGTGCTGGAGCGAGTCGCGGCGATCCGCCAGGGACACCCGCTCGACCCGGCCACGATGATGGGGCCGCAGGTCTCGGCCGCCCAGCTCGACAAGGTCGAGGGCTACGTGCAGATCGGCCTCGACGAGGGCGCCGAGCTGCTCGCGGGCGGCCACCGCCCCGATCTGCCCGCCGATCTCGCCGGCGGCTATTACTTCGAGCCGACCGTGCTCAAAGGGACCAACGACATGAGGGTCTTCCAGGAGGAGATCTTCGGGCCGGTGGTCTCGGTGACGACCTTCAAGGACGAGGGCGAGGCCCTGGCGATCGCCAACGACACCCTCTACGGCCTCGGCGCCGGAGTCTGGACCCGCGACGGCTCGCGCGCCTTCCGCATGGGCCGCGGCATCGAGGCCGGGCGGGTGTGGACCAACTGCTACCACCAGTACCCCGCCCACGCTGCCTTCGGCGGCTACAAGATCTCCGGCGTCGGCCGCGAGAACCACCGGATGATGCTCGACCACTACTCCCAGACCAAGTGCCTCCTGGTCAGCTATGACCGCAAAGCGATGGGCTTCTTCTAGATGCCCGCGGTACGCGGGACCTCGGCGGCGGTGGAGATGATCGACCGGCTACGCGACAAGCACGGCCCGATCGTCTTCCACCAATCGGGTGGATGCTGCGAAGGCAGCTGCGCGATGTGCCTGACCGAGTCCGAGCTGCCACCGGGACCAAACGACATCGAGCTCGGGAAGATCGCTGGTGCCCCCTTCCTGATCGACGGCGAGCAGCATGAGCGCTGGGGGCGTCCCAACTTCGTCATCGACGTTGCCCCGGGCGCATCCGACAGCTTCTCGCTTGAGGGGTCAGAGGGCGTCCACTTCGTCACTCGATCAAACCATTCTTGAGCGCATAGCGGGTCAGCTCCGGCCGGCTGTCGAGACCGAGCTTCTGCTGCACATGGGAGCGATGGGTCTCGACAGTTCGGACGCTGAGCGAGAGCTGCTCTGCGATTTCGGGATTGGTGTGACCGAGGGCCATCAGCCGCAGAACCTCGGTCTCGCGTGGCGAGAGAGGCAGACGCTCGCCCCTGCCTTTGTCGTTCTTGAGGCCGGCGGCCACCGCCGCTGGCAGGTACTCACGGCCCTTGGCGGCGTGCCGCACGGCTTCGATCAGCTCCAGGTGCGCCGCGTCCTTGAACAGGTAGCCGCGAGCCCCGGCGTCGATCGCCCGGCGGGCGAGCGTGAGGTCTCGCTCCATCGTCAAAAGGACGATCTCGGTCCAGGGAGCATCCTGCCGCAACCCGTCCACAGCGTCGACGGCGAGCCCATCGGGCATGTTGACGTCGAGGATCAAGACACCCGGTCTCTCGGCAAAGACTGCGCTCCTCGCAGACTCGATGTCCCCTGCCTCGCCCACCACCTCGAAGTCCGGCTGCCCTTCCAGCAGCGCCTTCAGGGCGCCACGGACAACTGCGTGATCGTCGGCGAGAACGATCGTGATCGCCGCATCGCCATCCAGTCTGGAAGCAGTCATCTCGAGCCAGCGTAACGCGGGTGAACAGCGCGACAAGTGTGGTTATGCCCGGATGCCGTGAACCACAGCCACGCCTAGCTTGATGGCATGGCATCTGCGAGAGCAACCGCTCCAACCTCGATCCCGCTCGCCGAGGAGGCGGGTCGTGTTGCCCAGGAACCAAGCGCCGCAAACCCGCTGCGAGTGGTCGTCGGCTTCGACGGCAGGCCGGGCTCGCGCGATGCGCTCGCCTTCGCCAAGGCACTTTGCGAGACGACGAGCGCGGAGCTGATCGTGGCTTCGGTGCGCCCGTACTGGCCGGATCTGCTCGGGCCGGACAACTTCGATCTGGCGATCAAAGAGGACGAGCGCTGGATCAGACGCGGCGCCACCGAGATCCTCGACGCCTTGCCCTTCTCCCCCCGCGTCCTCGCCGGTGGCCACGAAACCGGTGGCCTGAAGGAACTCGCAGCTGCTGAGCAAGCTGACCTGCTCGTCGTCGGTTCCTCACATCGCGGCCAGGTCGGTCGCGTCCTTCCCGGCAGCGTCGGCGAGCGGGTTCTCAGCGACGCGCCCTGCGCCGTGGCCGTTGCCCCGCACGGGCTCGCCGATCGTCAGCTCCGCTTCGGCACGATCGCGGTGGGCTATGACGGAAGCAGGGAGTCAGGCACTGCTCTCAGCACCGCGATCAAGCTGGCAGAGCGCACCGGTGCATCGCTGCAGATTCTCGGCGTCGTCGACATGGACGTCATCCTCGGCTTTGAGGACCCGACGCCAGACCGACTCGAGGAGGCGCGCATCAGGCGTCACCTCGACCGCGCCCTCAAGAGCATCCCGAGGAGCATCACGGCCGATGCTCGCCTGCTGCACGGAGCGCCGGGTCACGCGATCCTCGAAGCGGCGGCCGACGCCGATCTGCTGGTGATCGGCTCTCGCGGCCACTACGGAGTGGCGCGGCGGCTGCTGCTCGGCAGCGTCGCGGCGCGAGTGATGCGCAGCGCTCCCTGCCCCACCTTGGTCACGCCCGCAGTGTAGGCGCCGTGAGCGATGGCGGAAAGGCCATCGACCCGAGCGAGCGGATCGACCTCCTCGCTCGCGACCTGCGGACCTCGCTGAACGGCCTCTCTGCACGGGAGGCCGACCGCCGGCTTTTGCGGCACGGTCCCAATCGGCTGGAGCGACGTAAGCAACGGGGGTGGCCGCGGGAGCTGGTGCGCCAGTTCACCCACCCGCTGGCGCTGCTGCTCTGGGGAGCTGCGGCACTGGCCGCGATTGCCGGGATCACGCCGGTTGCCGTCGCGGTGGTCGTCGTCATCGTGCTCAACGCCGGTTTCGCATTCGCCCAGGAGATGCAGGCCGAGCGCGCAGTCGAGGCGCTGCAGAGCTACCTGCCCCACCAGGCCAAGGTTCTTCGCGACGGCGAGGCCACGCAGATCGACGCGGCGCTGCTCGTCCCCGGCGACCTGCTCCTTATCGAGGAGGGAGACGGGATCTCAGCCGATGCCCACATCGTCGAGGGGGCGATCGAGGTCGACCTCTCGACCTTGACCGGCGAGTCGGTTCCCCTCTCACGTTCCGCCGACGCCGGCGGCCCCCACGCTCCGCTCCTGCAAGCACGAGAGCTCGTCTTCAGCGGAACGAACTGCACGGGCGGCGAGGCGCGGGCGCTGGCCTTTGCAACCGGGATGGCGACCGAGCTTGGCCGGATCGCCGCCCTTTCGCAGCGGGTCGAGAAGGAGGAGAGCCCGCTGGAAGGGCAGGTCAGGCGGGTCGCCTGGCTGATAGCCGCGATCGCCGTCGCGATGGGGCTTGCCTTTATGCCACTGGCCACCCTCGTCGCCGGGCTTTCCGTGTCGGATTCGATCGTCTTCGCGATCGGCCTGATCGTCGGCAACGTGCCGGAGGGGCTGCTGCCGGTGATCACCCTTGCCCTCGCGGTGGGCGTCAGGGGTTTGGTGCGGCGAGGTGCTGTGGTCAAGCGGCTCAGCGCTGTCGAGACCCTGGGTTCGACCGATGTCATCTGCACCGACAAGACCGGCACCCTGACCGAGAACCGGATGCGCGTGACGCGGATCTGGGTCGCGGGAGAGGAGGTCGACCTCGAGCGGGGGGTCCCGCCCACCCACGCCTCTTCCTCGCTGCTGGAGCTCGCGACGGCGATGGCCGCCTGTAATAACGCCCGTGTCGATGAGGCGGGTGAGGCGGTCGGCGACCCCACCGAGGCGGCGATGCTCGCGACCGCTCGTTCGCTCGGCGTTGACGAGCACGCACAACCGCGCCGCCTTGCCCAGTTCCACTTCGATCCGGTGCTGAAGCGGATGGCAACTGTCGACGCCGAATGCGGTCGGCTCTGGGTCAACGCGAAGGGAGCGCCGGAGGCAATCGTCGGCATCTGCACCCACGCCGCCGTATCAGCCGGAACGGTACCCCTGGACGCCGAGCGGTTGGCCGAAGTCGATGCCGCCGTCGGGGCCTACGCCGATGCGGGATTGCGCGTGCTGGCGGTCGCCAAGCGCTCGACCGAAACGACTCCCTCGACACGCGAGGAAGCAGAGCGAGGTCTGACCCTGCTGGGGCTCGTGGCGATGATCGACCCTCCGCGCCCCGAGGTCACCGAGGCCGTGGCACGCTGCCACGAGGCGGGGATCCGGATCATCGTCATCACCGGAGACCATCCCCGCACCGCTGTTGCGGTTGCCCGGCGGATCGGCATCGCCCGCGGTGCTCCACGGGCGATCACCGAGGTGGAGCTCGAGGCGATGAGCGATGCCGAACTCGACGCCGTGCTCCGGGAGGGAACCGAGCTGATCTTCGCCCGCAGCACCCCGGAGGCCAAGCTGCGCATCGCCGATGCGCTGCGAGCCGAGCAGCACGTCGTCGCGATGACCGGCGACGGAGTCAACGACGCCCCGGCGCTGCGAAGCGCTGACATCGGCGTCGCGATGGGCCGCTCCGGGACCGACGTCGCCCGCGAGGCCTCGACGATGGTCCTCACCGACGACAACTTCGCAACGATCGTCGCCGCGGTGGCGGCCGGCCGGCGGATCTACGACAACATCCGCAAGTTCATCTTCTACATCTTCGCCCACGCCACGCCCGAGGTGACGCCCTTCGTCGTCTTCGCGCTCGGCGGCGGCGCCATCCCGCTGCCGCTGACCGTGATGCAGCTGCTCGCGATCGACGTCGGCACCGAGACGCTGCCCGCGCTGGCCCTCGGACAGGAGGCGGCCGAGCCGGGCATCATGCAACGCCGTCCGCGCCGCCGCTCGGAGAGCATCATCACGCGATCGATGCTGGTCCGTGCCTGGCTCTTCCTCGGGGTGATCGCCGCAGCCCTCTCGATGGCAGCCTTCTTCTACGTGCTCCTGCGCTCCGGCTGGAGCCCGGGTGATCCCACCGGGGAGGGCACTGCACTCCACCACGGCTACCAGCAGGCGACCGCGATGACCTTCCTCAGCATGGTCGCCTGCCAGGTCGGCACCGCTTTCGCGGCGCGGACCGAGCGCGCCTCGCTGCGCTCGATCGGCGTCTTCAGCAATCCTCTGCTGCTCTGGGGAATCGCCTCCGAGCTGGCACTGGCGGCAATGCTGATCTACGTCCCCGTCTTCCAGGGTCTGTTCGGAACCGCCGCGTTGCCGCTGAAGGATCTGGTGCTCGTCGCACCGTTCCCCTTCATCGTCTGGGGGGCGGACGAGCTGCGGCGATGGAGGGTCAGGCGTGGCGAGGTGCGATCTGAGTCCCAGCCGCACCGCGGACTATCTGCACAGCGTCCGTGACCGCACCGATCGCCGCGCGGCGCTCCGTCGCCTCGACGAAGCGGCATGCCGCTTCCACCTTTGGCCCGATCGAGCCGGGCGCAAACTCGTGCTCGCGAAGTTCCGCGGGCGAGGCACTGCCCAAGGCGCTCTCATAGTCGCGGCCCCAGCCAAGATGAACTGCATAGACGTCGGTCAGCAACAGGAACAGATCGACGTCGAGCCGACGGGCCAACAGGGCCGCCGTGAGATCCCTGTCGACCACGGCCTCGACTCCACGCATCGTGCCGTCTCGGTCGACGACGATCGGGAACCCTCCCCCGCCAGCACAGATCACCAGGGCGCCTGCATCTATCAAGGTGCGGACGCTTCGCAGCTCGGCAATCGCAGTGGGATCCGGCGATGGCACCCCGGATGGGGCGACGAAGGCCGGGTCGCCCGCGCTGACCACCACCTGCGCGAGGACGGTGACCACATCCCTGTCGGGAAGCGCATTTCGCAGCGCCAGCTCGAGTATGTAGCGGACTGCTCCCTCACTGTCGTGAGTGATCACGACCTCGTGTTCGGCGGCGATCGTGGCCAGTGCTTGCGCGGCATCCTCGACGTTGCCCTGGCCACCGTTTTCAGCCGCTTCTCCTCGTCGAAGAAGGGCCTTGCCGCCCAAGGCAATCAGTACTCGCATCTCCAACAGGTTCCCGAATCCCGCCCCTGCCTCCATCGGGCCAAAGCCACACTCTGGCGTGCGGAATCGCACTGGGTGCGTGCGTGGGAGACTGGACCCAGAGGCACAGATACGGTGGACGAAGAGCAGCAGATAAGCGTTGTCCTCGCCGACGATCACAACGTGATCCGTGTTGGCCTGCGGAGCATGCTCGAAGGGGAGTCAGACCTACGCGTGATCGGCGAGGCCGCCGATGCGCCCTCGGCCGCGAAGCTCGCCACGGACCGCCGCCCCGACGTGCTCGTTCTCGACCTTCAGATGCCGGGGGCCGACCCCGCGCACGACATCGAGAGCCTGCGCGAGAGCGCGCCCGGTACCGCAATCGTCGTGCTGACGATGCAGAGCGATCCTCGCAAGGCTCGCGATCTGCTCCGCGCCGGCGCCGCGGGTTACGTCCTCAAGCAGGCCGCCGAGCGCAAGCTGACGGAGGCGATCAGGATCGCCGCCGGGGGCGGCTCATACATAGACCCAGAGCTGGGTGGGGCACTGGCAAAACTAGAGGCTGATCCGCTGGAGGATCTAAGCGAGCGCGAGCGCGAGCTGCTGCGATTGCTGGCGCTCGGTCACACCAATCGCGAGATCGGCGAACGCCTTTTCCTCAGCGTGCGGGCGATCGAGGTCAACCGCGCAAAGCTTCTGGAGAAGCTCGGAATCGAGTCACGCCCGGATCTCGTCCGCTTTGCGATCACCCACGGCGTGATCGAGACCGGCGGCAACGCCGATCCGGTCTCCTAGCCGAGCTGCACCGGCAACTGGGCGGCGATCTGCGTACCGCTCTCGGGCTCTGATCGCACCTCGATCTTCCCCCCGAGCAATTCGATTCGCTCGCGCATCCCGACCAGACCGCGGCCGGCAGCGATAGAGCCCGGATCGAATCCACAGCCGTCGTCGCGCACGACGATCTGCACCTGATGGTCAGTCAGGTGGGCAGAGACATTTGCCCTGCCCGCCGAAGCGTGCTTGAGCACATTGTTGAGCGCCTCCTGCACAAAGCGGTAGACCACCCGCTCCTCCTCGCCGTTCAACTTCTCGCCGATCTCGATCTCGGTCTCAACGTCGAAGTCGCCGCGAGCCGAGGTCTCCTCAGCCAAAGCCTCCAGCGCGCCGACCAAGCCGAGACGCTCCAAGGAGGCTGGGCGCAGATCGTTGATCAGGCGGCTCAGCTTGTTGATCTGCTCCTCAAGGCGCTCGACCGTCTCTTCCGCCGCATTTTCGATCCGCTCCGCTCGACCACCCCCCTCGCCCTGGAGCGCGGTCGCAAGAGAAATGCGGATTGCGGCCAGGCCCTGTAGAGCGTCGTCGTGCAGCTCCTGGGCCCAGCGCTGGCGCTCGCGCTCGCCGATCTCGACCTGCTGCTGCAAGCGCTCGGACTCGACGCTCTGTGCGGTTGCGACCGCCGTCGCAGCGCTACTTGCAAACGCCTGCAGGAGACGTACGTCCTCCTCGTCGAATTCTGTGCCCCCCGCTTCGCGGTCGAATGCCACCAGCGTCCCCACCGCGTAACCGCGGAAGAGCAGCGGGACCACCAGGGCCGCCTCAGCGCCGAGCCGCTCCCGCAAGCGCGCCTCCGAAGGCGGGGAGCCGCGCTCAAGGTGCTGTGCGACCCGCTCCTGCATCGCAGCCTGAAAGACGGCGTCATCGGTCGGGATGGTGAGGTGGCCCACCTCCTCGCCGATCTCACCCGCTTGGGCGACAACGACGAGGCGCCCGCCGCGGCGCAGCAAGACGAGCAGCGTCCTGGCCTCGACCAGGGCGCGGGCGCGCTTGACGATCAGGTCCAATACGCGGTCCACGTCCGTCTCGCCGCCGACGGCGCGGGCGATGTCAACCGAGGTCTCAGCCCGCCGCAGCGCCTGCTCGACCTCGGCCTCGCGCTCGCTCAGGGCGGTGTAGAGGCGCGCGTTCTCGATCGCGATCCCGGCCCAGATCGCAAGCGTCTTCGCCGCCGCCTCGTCGTCCTCATCGAACTCCACGCCGCCCCGCTTCTCGGTCATGTAGAGGTTGCCGTAGGTCTCGCCGCGAACCGTGATCGGCACGCCGAGGAAGGTGTGCATCGGCGGGTGTCCTGGTGGGAATCCGTAAGCGTGTGGATGCTCGTTGACATCGCGCAACCGCAACGGGAGCGGCTCGCGGATCAGCTCCCCAAGGACGCCGCGACCGCGCGGAAGATTGCCGATCGTCCGCTTGGTCTCATCGTCGATCCCGAGGTAGATGAAGCGCTCCAACTCGGTGCGATCACGGTCGAGCACCCCCAACGCCGCATACTCGGCCGAGGTGAGCTCTCGTGCGGCCTCGACCACTGAGCGCAGCACAGACTCAAGGTCCAGCTCTGACAAAAGAGCGGCGCCTACATCAATCAGCCGCCTGAAACGCTCCTCCTGGGTCTGGCTCTGCGACTGGTCAGACAAATCCATCTTTCAGATCATGCACCTATTCGGCCGGCAAATCCAGATGTTGCTCTTATGCAGCCCAAGATCGCGTGGGCAGCCGAACAGCCGCGATCAAATTAGGCGGCGAGGTCGCGACGATCGAAGAGCCAGGCGCCGAGCGCCGCGAGGACGATTGCTGCAGCGGTAACGCCACAGAATGCGAGCGGTTCGATCCCGTCTTCGATCGCATTGCCGTAGTACTTGAAGACGGAGATGTAGCGGACGCCGGAGAGGTCGGGATCGAGGCGGCCAATCAAATCGATCACGTACATCGTCACCAGCACTCCCGCCACCGAGCCGGTGACGACGCTCGTGCGCAACGAGAAGCCGGTGGCGATCACGCTGAGACCGGCGAAGACGAGCGCCAGGGGCCAGACGTTGGCGTAGCCCGCGACCGCCGCGCCGAAAGAGAGATCAGCGCCGGAGACGAGGCTGCCGAGGCCGGTGAGAGCGACGGTGAGGACCAAGACAACCGCCAGCTCGACCGCGGTCGCAACGAAGCTCGCCGCGGCGAGGCGAGGCCGCGAGACGGGTGCCGAGAGCAAGACGTCGAGACGGCCGCTTTCGGCGGCGCCGGAGAGCCCGCTGGCGACGGCACGGACGGCAAGGTAGCCGAGGGCGAGCGGCACGATCAGGCTCAGCATCTCGGCGTGCAGGTACTGCTCGACGTTAGTCAGCGAGCCGATCCCGAACGCTTCCTTCAAGGCCGAGGGGTAGTTCTCGACCGCCTTGGAGAGAGCGCCTTCGACCGAGGGGAAGATCAAGACGATGAAGGCTGACCACAGGCCGAGAGGCACGCCCCAGGCGAGCAGCGAGCGGCGCCGGTCAGAGAGGTGGGCAGCAACGAGCGCCCCCAGTTGCGCGCTCACCCCTCCCCCTCGCTGTAGTAGGTAAGGAATACCTCCTCGAGCGTCGGGTGAGTCAACTCCATGTCGAGTACCCGTCGCTGAGCGATCGCTTTGATCACCGGGTTGAGGTCGCCCGCGACCTTGAAGGTGACCTTGCCGTCTGAGGCCTGCAGGTCGCTGACGCCGGGCAGCGCCCGCAAGTCGGTGAGGTCACCGGGATCGGTCAGCTCGAGGGTGACGGTTCGCCGCGCCTTGCCCAGCAGCTCGTGGATCCGCTCGACCGCGATCAGCTTCCCCTCGCGGACGATGCCGACCCGGTCGCAGACTCGCTCGACCTCGTCGAGCTCATGGGAGGAGATCAAGACCGTGCAACCGCGCTCTCGCTCCTCGGCGACCAATGCCAGGAACTCCTCCTGCATCAGCGGATCGAGCCCACTGGTCGGCTCGTCGAAGATCAGCAGCTCGGGCGAGTGAAAACAGGCGAGGATCAAGCCGACCTTCTGCCGGTTGCCGCGCGAGAGCTGGCCGAGCGGGCGATCGAGGTCGGCGCGGAAGCGCTCGGCCAGAGCCTCGGCGCGGCCGGGGCCCTCGATTCCCCGCACGCGAGCCAAGAGGCGGAGTGCCTCGCGGCCCGTCGCCTGCTTTCCGTAGCCGAAGTCGCCGGGGAGATTCCCCAGCCGAGCGCGAATCGCGACGCTGTCGCGGTGGCTGTCGAGGCCGAAGATGCGGGCGCTGCCGCCGCTCGGATGCAGCAGGTCGAGCAGGGTCCGGATCATCGTCGTCTTGCCGGCCCCGTTGGGGCCGAGGACACCGAAGACCTCAGCGGGCTCGACTGAGATCGTTACGTCCTCGATGCCCCGCGCGTTGCCGTAGAGCTTGCTCAGCCCCTCGGTCTCGATTACCGCCATCTCCCCCATGCTCTCAGCCGCGAGCAAGCAAGCAGCTCGTCATGGCAGGTCGACCCGCGAGACTAGGCACCCGTGCCCGACCGCCGCGCCCACCGAATCCCGGGCCGCCACACGCAATGGCGCCTTGCAAGGCGCCGTCACCTTCTGCTCGCCGGCGGAACGGCCGCCACCCTGCTCGCCGTTGTCGGGCCCGGACTCCTCGCCGGGCTCTCCGATGACGACCCTGCCGGGATCGCCACCTACTCGATCCTCGGCGCCAAGTACGGCTATGAGCTGCTCTGGGTCCTCACCCTCTCCACCGCAGCGCTGATCGTCTTCCACGAGCTGGGCGTACGGCTGGGGATCGTCACCGGCAAGGGCCTGCTGACGCTGGTGCGTGAGCACTACGGCCAGCGCGCGGCCGGGGTGGTCGTGGCGGCGCTGGTGATTGCCAACACGGGCACGCTCTGCGCCGAGTTCGCCGGGGTGGCGGCGGGGATGCAGCTGCTCGGCGGCATGAGCCGCTACCTGAGCGTGCCCCTGGCCGCGATCGGGGTCTCCGCTCTCGTCCTGCGCGAGAACTTCCGCCACGTCGAGCACTTCCTGCTGGCGCTCAGCTCGGTCTTCATCGCCTACGTCGTGGCCGGATTCCTCGCCCACCCCGACTGGGGGGCTACCGCCGAGGGGCTGGTGGTGCCCAGCATGCCGCTCACACGCGACGCGGTGCTGGTCGCCGTGGCGACCGTCGGCACCACGCTCGCGCCCTGGGGCCTTGCCTTCATCCAGTCCTACGCGGTCGACAAGCGGCTACGAGTCAAGGATCTGCGCTTCGAGCGGATCGACGTGATCGTCGGTGCCGTGCTCACCGGCGTGATCGGGTTGTTCGTGGTCGTCGCCTGCGCCGCAACCCTGCACCCGGCCGGGATCGAGGTAAACGACGCCAGGGACGCTGCCAAGGCGCTCGAGCCGCTGGCCGGCAATCTCGCCGCGACCCTCTTCGGCCTCGGCTTTCTCGGCGCCGCCCTTCTGGCGGCAGCAATCGTCCCGCTCTCCACCGCCTACTCGATCTCCGAGGCGCTGGGCCGGCGCGCCGACCTCGACGACAGCTTCGCCGAGGCGCGCGCCTTTTACCTCAGCTTCGGCGCGGTCGTACTCGTCGCCACGACCATCGTCCTCATCCCCGGCGCCCCGCTGATCCAGCTCCTCTTCCTGACGCAGGCACTCAACGCGGTGCTCCTGCTGGTCATCCTGCCCTTCATCCGCTCGTTGGCCAAGGACACGGAGCTGATGGGCGATCACGCCTTGGGACGAGGCGGCCGCTGGGTCACCGCCATCACCTTCGCCCTGATCGCGGCGTCGGTGCTGGCGCTCGCAGTCCTCGCGGTCGCTTGAGTGGCGGCCACTTGTCATGCGGGATCTACCACCCCAAATCGGTCGGCAGATTGCGGATGCCGCCTCCCGATTTCACTGTTTGACTGCTCCCGTGCCATCTCTCGTCGATGGCAGCCCGTAAACGGGCAAATCAAAATCAGGAGGTTCTGATGGAGAGCCATTTGGGCACCTCAGCCCCGCCGAGCGAGGGGCGGCACGACCACTACGCCGATGACTCCGAGAAGGTCGCCGGCTGGCTTCTGTTCGCCGGCACGATGGTGATGATCGCCGGAGTCCTCAACCTGATCTACGGGATATCCGGGATCGGCAACGCCAACTGGCTCGAAGCCAATACCGACTACGTGTTCAGCAGCATGAAGACGTGGGGCTGGATCGTGCTGATCGTTGGCCTTCTGCAGTTGACCGCCGCATTCTCAATCTGGGCCGGCAACGAATACGGGCGCTGGATCGGAATTGGCTCAGCCGGGCTCAACAGCATCGTGATGTTGATGTTCATCCCCGCCTATCCATTTGGTGCTCTGGCGGTCTTCGCGATCGACGTCCTCGTCATCTATGGCCTGGCCGCATACGGCGGCCGCATGGCTATGCGTTAGGCCCCAAAGCGCGCCTGAACACCGCCGGGCCGCGAGCAACAGCGGCCCGGGTCCCCCGGGATCAGCCTCAAACGCCGAGCGCGAAGCTCAAGCCCAGCATCACGGCAGCGCCGATAGCGATGCCGACGCTCGGCCCCAGGGGCCTTGGGCCGGCATAGGCCTTGGGAAGCATCTCGACGACGATCAGCGCCAGCATCGCTCCTGCCGCGAAGGCAAACGAGAAAGGCAGCAAGCCGCTTACCTCTTCCACCGCCAGGAAGGCGATCAGAGCGCCGACCGGCTGTGGAGCGCTGGTCGCCACCGCAGCCCAAAACTGACGGGTGCGGCTGAAGCCAGCCTCCTGCATCGGGATCGCGACACTGGTCCCCTCCGGCACGTTCTGGATCCCGATCGCGAGGATCACGAACAGGCTTAGTCCGGCCCGATCCGAGGCAAAGGCGGTGCCGACCGCAAATCCCTCCGGCAGGCTGTGGACGAAGAGGACGAGGAAGACAAGGGCCGACGTTCGCGTTCCGGGGCCAGTGCGACCCATGAAACCGTGGTCGGGTTTGAAGCGCCGGCTGACCACGGCGAGGAAGACGATGCCAACCGCGAGTCCCGCAATCACCGCGGCGGCCGAGCCTTCTTCCGATGCCGGGATGAGCAGTCCTGCGACAGCGGCAACACCCATCACCCCTGCGGCGAACCCGAGCAAGAGGGGCGTCAGCCGCTCGGTGCGCTTACCGAAGAGAAAGACCGGGATCGCGCCGATCCCGGTTGCAAGTGCAGTGGCTGATGCAGCCAGCAGAAGGACGATGACGTCTGGCATTCAAAGGGCACTTACGTAGTGGTCGAAGACCGCCATCGCGCCGCGAATCATCTCAACTCCCACGGTGCCGGTATCAGGGTCTCGCCCTCAAATCGATGCGGGGTTCTCCGGATGGCCGACGCAGAGTCCTCTCTTAGATTCGACGCAGAGCTACTGCCCGGCGACGCCCGGCAAACAAGGAGAAGGAGCATGTATCGCAGGATCCTCGTGGGCTACAAGGACACCGAGCAGGGGCTCGATGCGCTTGAGCTCGGTCGAATCCTCGCGCAGGCGACCCGCGCCGAGATGTTCATCGCCACGGCTCCCACCGGCAAGACCGGCGGCCTAGCCCAGCTGGCCCGCTCCGAGGGCGCAGACCTCATCGTTCTCGGCTCCACGCATCGCGGCTCAATCGGCCGGGTCATGCCCGGTGCGACGGTCGAGCGACTACTCGGTGAAGCGCCCTGTGCAGTGGCGGTTGCCCCGGTGGGTTTCGGCCGTCCTGCCGATGGCAGCCTTGGCTGGCGACCACTCAGCGGCGATGTTGAGGACGTGGGAATGCGCGTGATCGGCGTCGGCTTCGACGGCTCCAGGGCCGCACGCGAGGCTCTCGACATCGCGGCCGAGCTGGCGCTCCACAATGGCGCCGCCCTGCGCGTCTATGCCATCGCTCCCCGAATGTCCACCCACCCCGGCGCCCTGGAGAGCCAGCAGCCAGGCACGCCATCGAGGGCCGAGACACTGCGTGAGCAGTTGCACGATGCGGTCGCAGAGCTCCCTGCTGAGGCGAGAGCCCTTCCCATCTTCCTCTGGGGAGCGCCCTCGGTCGAGCTGCTCGCCGCCGCCGAGAACGACGTGGACATGATGATCCTCGGCTCCCGCGGCGGCGGGCCGATGCGGCGTGCCCTATATGGAAGCGTCTCCGGCACCGTTATTCAGGATGCGCACTGTCCCGTGCTGATCTCCCCGGCCGGCGTAAAGGCGCCCATCGAGGCCCTTGTCTAGCCCCGATCGTGCAACAAGCACCCAAAGGGTGGGTCGATCTGGGCGCGAGCGAGGTGTGATCGGTTTCGTATTCGTAAAGGTGAGCTGTGGACGGCGCTCGCCACCGGCGCCGAGCTGC
>Ga0164299_10000016_pt1 | contig 74361 bp, 63 predicted proteins | sample Whisoiple_221_MG_FD_109712 | JGI IMG/M metagenome (GOLD analysis project Ga0164299, IMG submission 109712) | Unamended control soil microbial communities from upstate New York, USA - Whitman soil sample_221_MG | ecosystem: Environmental > Terrestrial > Soil > Agricultural land ...
AGTTGGACGGCTTCACGCCGGAACTCCGGCGGGTATGGCGGCTTGGTGGGTGGCATCGACTCCTCCTTGCCTGAGTCTTTCGACCCAAGCGGTCAGGTGTCGTCGAAACCGGGGGCAGTCCAGAGAGCCTTCTCCTTTGGATCGTCCGCCATTGACGAAGCCTATTTGCCCCATCGTCCGCCTCGCGTGTGAGGCTGCCTCGTCGTGCCCTACGAGCGGACAATAGATATCGAGATTGTCGAGGGGGTTCTCATCCGATTCAGCCAGTCGGGGAGGCCGATCGAGCGCTACTCGGTCGTTCTGCTTCTTTTCGAGGATGGCGACTGGCAAACCGTCCGCGTCTACGACAACCATCTGGGCACCCACCACATGCACCGCTACACTCGGAAAGCCGGAAAGCAGCCTGAGTCGGCGTTCCACGAGGGTTCGACGGCAGAGGCCATTCCGGCAGCAATCAACCACCTGAAGACGCACTGGGAAGCGATAATCGCCTCATGGAGAAGCTAGCTCGCAGCAAGAACACCCCGGCCACCGACGCCGCCTTCGACCTTCTGAGCGAAATCGCTGTCGATCCGAGCAGCGATGAGCGCTATCCAGACGGGACCGTGTTGATCCCCGCTGATTCGCCCGACGCTTCGGTGTCGATGTCTCGGGCCATCAAGATGCGGAGGCCGATTGCCATCGTCTTTCCGGACGGCTCGGATGTCGTCGCTCGGCCCCCCACTTCATCCGGGGCGGCCCTAATGGTCGTCACCAGCCTCCTCTGGCTGGCTGAGCACATCCGGCGCAGACGGGATCGGCCGAGCTTCGTGCCTCGTGAGTGGGTGACCGAGTTTCACGCCGCGAGTAACCCCAAGCTCGCTGCATAGAGCCGCCCATCTCCCCACCCGACCTACCCGCAGAACCAGCACCGCTCGGGCGAATGTCAAGGGCGCGGAGCGCCCGACCCCCGAAGGGGGTTGACCTTCGCCCGAGCGGTGCTTCAATTGCCGGTAGGTCGGGTGGGAGTCACCGACCGATACTCAATCCCCTGCCGAGCTGGCGCGCTCGCGCCGCGTGCTGGCCAAGACCGAGGGCTCGCTGTGCCTCTCGGATTCGCCGCCACGTCGCCTCCTGCCGCGCTCGCTCGACGCCTCGTTTCGCCTCCTGCCCAAGTGCTCTGTTCGGGTCCGTGACGCTGCGCTCTTGGCGGTAGCGCTCGATCTGCGAGACGCCGCGGTCCCATGCCTTGCGCTTCGCCGGATCGCGCGGCCTCTCCCCCAGCTCGGCCTTGATGTAGGCGGGCGGGGAGATCCGCGCGGCGATGATCGCCAGCTCCCGCCGCCGGGCGAGACCCTGATCGGCGACGGCCAGCTCGCGGCGGGCCGCATCCCCGGTGATAGGCATGTCCGCCAGCTCGGCTTCAAGGCGCGCAGTCTCTCGGCGTGACCTCGCCTCCCAGGAGTCGATGCGGGCCAGCTCGTCGCGGCGCTCCCGGCGCAGCACGGCTTGCGCTGCCTCCCCCTCGGCCTCGAAGCCCTCGATGTGCTCGCGGGCTCGCTCGATCCGCTTCTGCAAACTGCTCCGCCGTTCTGCCAGGACGGTCTCCCGGTCTGCGGCAGCCCACAGCTCGGCGCGTCGGGCGACAAGCTCCTCGGTCGGCAGGCCGGAGAACTGCGAGCGCAACACCTCGTCGTGGGCGGCGAGTTGGGCGCGGTCGCGCTCGGCGGCTTCCGAGATGTGCGAAATGCCCTCTCGCAAGTGGGGCGAGCCCGGCGCGATCTCTTCGCGGTGGGTCTGAATCTCCGGCGTGGCGTAGATGAAGGTCTCCTCGCGGCTGCGCGAGGCGGCGACGTATAGCTCCTGCTTGTCCATCGAGGGGTCGGCAGCAACAAACGCCCGGTCAACGGTCGTGCCCTGCGCCGAGTAGGTCGTCACCGCATAGGCGTGTTCAAGCGCCGGGGCCTCTGAGTGCGGATTGGTCCGCGCGAGGTAATCGGCCCCCACCTCGACCGCCTTGGCTTGGTCGATGCCTTCGAGGGTCATGCGCCGCTCGGCGGCGTCGACCTCGGCGATGCGCCAGCGCTCGCGGTTGAAGATTTCTGCCGGCCGGTCGTTGACGCGAGTGATTACGAGATCGCCGGCGGCGAAGTGGGCCTCGCCAACCTCGATTTCCTGCGCTCCGAGCTGCCCGGCCTGGCCGCGGACCTCACGCGCGATCTCGTTCAGCCGCCTGACCTCAGCGTTCTGCTTGGCGACCATCACGGCGTCCTCGCCGCGCTCGAATGCCTCGTGCCAGTCGCGCACCATCGCCGCGCGGCGCTCCTCGGCGTTGGGGGTGACCGTGACCCTCTCTGAGGACTGGTAGAGGCTCAGCGCCTCGCGGCCCTCCCCCTCCCTGATCTGCTTCGCGGCTTCGCGGTCGAGCTCGTGACGGTGGCGGATTACCTCGTCAAGATGGATCGGGTCGGCGCGCTCGGCAAGCGCCCGGAACAGGCCGCCCGCCTCGATCTCGCCAAGCTGCTCGGGGTCGCCGACGAGGACGAGCTTCGCCTGTGCCCGCTCGGCATGGGAGACGAGCCGCGCCAGAGTGGCCGAGTCCACCATCCCGGCCTCATCGATCAGCAGGACCGATTCGCGCGGCAAGCCTTCGTCGCCGTCGTGCTCGGCTCGGTCGAGCTGCAGGAGGAGGCTTGCGATGCTCGAAGCTGGCAAGCCCTCGGCCCGCATCACGTTCGCCGCCCGCCAGGTCGGCGCTGCGGCGCGTAGCTCGACCCCGGCTTGCGCCCAACCCTCAGCCGCGGCGACGATGGCGAAGGTCTTGCCGCTGCCCGCCTCGCCGATCACCACGCCGATTCCCTCGGGGCTCGCCAGGAGGCGGCGGATCATCTCGCGCTGGTCGTCCTTCAGGGTCGGGCGAGCGTGAATGACGCGGGCCGCGATCAGCTCGCCTGCCGGGTCCGGCCCCTGCGTCCGCATTCGCTCAGCGGCAGCTAGCGCTTCGCGCTCAAGCTCCCAGATGCGCCGGGTCGTGTAGCGGGGGCCTTTCGCGCCGTCCCCGATCTGGATCACCGAATCGGACGCGAGGAAGGCATCGGCCAAGCGCTCGACCTCGGCTCCCAGCGCACCCTCGGGCAGCGAGTCGGCGACGGCCTGGATCGCCTCGCGGCGGTCGAAGTGGGACGCGGCCGCCGTGACGGCGCGGCCAAGCTGCACCTCCGCGACGGTCGGTAGCTCGCCGGTGCTGACCCTCATCGCCGCCTCGGCGTCGAAGGTGTGCGCGATCGTCTCGTGGTCTAAGCCGATCTCCTGTGCCCTCGATCGCCACCATGCCAACAGCTCGCCGTGGCCGACGTCGCGCTCCTTCGGCTTGCGGGTGGCGAGTGCTGCGACCTGCATCGAGCGCGCCGATGCGTCGCTGCCCGCCGCCTCGAGTATTTCTGCGCGGCGGGTGGAGAACGCCCGTAGGTGCTCGTCGGCGAAGCCGGAGACCTCGGCGATACCGTTGCGGACCTGCTGCCACTCGACCCCGAGGCGGTGGGTCAGCTCGTAGCGAAGGTGGGCCTCGTGGATGTATCCGGCAGCCTTGGCGTGGTCGTAGATCGCCGGGTGGTAGAGGCGGGTCCAGCGACCGTCCGGTCCCTTGGTCGCGTTGGCGATCAGGACGTGGGTGTGGAGCTGAGGATCGCCGTTCCGCGAAGAGCGATGGACGTAGCCCGCCGCCAGATAGCCGCTGCCCTGGACGAACTCCGAGCCGCCCGCCCCGCGCCGAGTCCAGCACGCCTCGCGCTGCATGTAGTCAAGGGCGGCGGCTACCGCTTCGCGGTGGGCGACTTTGACCTCGACGGCGGCGACGGGCCCGCCGAGGCCCCAGAGCAAGGAGACCGACTTGGGAGCCGAGAAGGTGAGATCGAAGCCGGGGACCGAGCCATTGGCGGGGACGCCGCGCATCCCGACCAGCGGCTCCCCGTCAACCGGGTTGCGGCCGGCCAGCATCGCTTCGAGCTGGACCGCCTCGATCTCGCCTGAGAGGCCCAGGTCCTCGGCGGCGTCGCCGAGCCATTCCCCGGCGACCTCGCCCTCGTCGGAGTAGTAGTCCTCAGCGCCTTCGGCGACTTTGTCGAGGTAGTAGCGCTCTTGGCCTTTGCCGAGCTTGCCTATGGACAGCATCACCCCCTCTGTCAGATTTCAGCGGCGTTTGCATCGATCTCTTAACAAAGTGATAGTCCGTGAGGGGGTTGCTGTTGGCTGTTAGAGCTTCGGCCTAGGTGGCTTCTCATTGCTGAGTCGCAGCCATGAATGCCTGGCTTCTCGCTGTCGCTTCTTGCCTTGTGGTTGTCGTTTGCTGACTGATTGATCTTGGGCTTGGGATTTGACTGGCTGTGGGTTTCGTGGCTGTCCTCGCCATCGAGACCAGCACGAATTCCCGGGGGCGTTCGCGGAAGTTTTCGGACGCACCCGATGCAAACAGCCGATGCAAACGACTCTCTTGGTGGACAACAGGAACAGAGATGCCAAACCGCCCATCACCCCCTCGCCTCGGCCTAACGGTCGAGGAGGCCGCTGCAGCGGTCGGCATGAGCGAGTCGTCGTTCAAGCGTCACGTCCAGCCCGAGCTGCGCATCGTCCGGCGGGGAAGCCTGCGGATCATCCCCGTGCCCGAGATCGAAAGGTGGCTGGAAGGGAGCGCGACGGCCGGTGCCACCAATCAAAGGTCTAAGATGCCTCAGACAATAAAGCGCCCCCGCGCCGTTCGAGCGGCCGGGGGCATGGCCCATAGAGAGGAAGCTCCATGAGCAGCAAGAAGCGTAGTCCGGCCGTTCAAGGGATCGAAGTCCGAACGGACGCGAAGGGTCAAAAGCGATACCGGGGGACGGTCAGCGACAAGATCGCGGGCAGGCACCTGCGGGGACCGTGGACCGGATCGTTGGCTGAGGCGCGGTCCTGGCGGGTGGATTCCCAGGCCCGTCTGCAGGCTGGCACCCTCTCGGCCGCAGCCGGGCCGACCGTCGCCGAGGCAGCAGAGCAATTCATCGCGGACATGAAGTCGGACACGTTCCGGCAGAGAGGCGGACACGTCTACAAGCCGAGCACCATCGGTGGATACGAGCGCGATCTGACCAACTACGCCGTGCCGGAGCTGGGATCGAAGCGGATCAGTCGTCTACAGCGCCCCGAGCTTCAACGCTGGATCGATGGATTGACGACGCCGGAGAGATCGCCGTCCACGATCAGGAACATCGTCGCGGCGGTGCGGGCCTTGATCGGCTTCGCGGAACTGCGCGGGTGGGTCCATGTGAATCCCTGCAACGGACTTCGACTTCCGGCAGGACAGAAGGCGCGGGACCGAATCGCCTCCCCCGCCGAAGCGGAGGAACTGATCGCCGCTATGCGTCCCAAGGACCGGGCCACGCTTGGGCTCGCCGTCTACGCCGGTCTGCGACTCGGCGAGCTGCTTGCGCTCGACGTTGCCGCCGTCGACCTCGATAGCGGCTGGATTCACGTTCACCGGAGCTGGGACCGCGGGACCAAGCAGTTCATCCCCACGAAGTCCCGAAAGCCTCGCAGCGTGCCGATCATCGACAAGCTCGCCGCCCTTCTGGCCAACCATTTCGTCCTGTTCGACCACCCGAGCGATGGCCTCCTCTTCCCCAGTTCCAACAACCCCGAGTGGCCGACCGACCCCGGCATCCTTCGCCGCCGCATCCGCGCGCGCTGGAAGAAGGCGAGCCTCAAACCGCTCGGCTTTCACGAGGGTCGCCATACGTACGCCAGCATCGGCATCGCTGCCGGGCTGAATCCCAAGACCCTGAGCACCTACCTCGGCCACTCGACGATCACGATCACGCTCGACCGCTACGGCCATCTGATGCCGGGCAGCGAGGTCGAAGCACGGGCGATGCTGGACGCTTACCTGGGCGGGCCCGAGAGCTGATCGGCCGTGCCAACTGTGAGGCTCTCGAGCGCCTCCATCAACCTCACTGCATAGAGGTCAGCTGCTGATCTGACCCAAGGGGGTCTGACGACGGTCAGCACGCCCAGCAAGGCGACACAAGAAACGACTGCGGGCACGATGAAGAGACCGGAAGCTGAGACCGCAAAGATCAGGGTCGTGCTGATGAGGAAAGTGAAGATCGCAATCCCGATCGAGAACGGACGCAGACCAAGGCAATTGCGGCGGAATCCATACTCGGCGTTCTCTGTCGCGACCAAAGGAAACTTCTCCGGGCTGCGGGTCCGCTCTCGCAGCGCGGTTGTTGCCATCATGTAGCGCTCGTCTGCGCCGTCGGGGTCTCCCTTCTCCTCCTCGGCGGTAGGCAGGGGTTCACCGATCAGCTCAGCGAGAAGGGCGTGGCGGCGGGCGAGGGTCGTGCGGTCGCTCCGCCCTCTCCAGCGGAGCAATTGTGTGGTGGGGGCGCCTCCCCAGCTTTCCCAGAGTGCGGGCTCAAGTCGGCGTCCGAGGCCTCGGACGAGCCCGCAAAGGACGATAGCCAACGCGGCAAGGACGAAGGCAATGGCCGAGCCCTGGTCTTCGATTGCCGTGAGGGCACCGCCTGCGAGAACGAGCGGCGGTGCTGCGGCTAGGGCCGCTGGGGCAAGGCGGGCGCGGCGGGCATAGACGTCAAGCACGGAGCTCAGTCGCGATCGTCGATCGACTCGTCACGCGGAGGGACAATGGGGAGCGGAGACCAGCCACGGTCGGGGGCATCGGAGCTGGGACAGCAGATCGAATTGCCCGCCGTTTCGCCAACCTTAAATCCTCGCCGGCCATAGGCGTTGGTTATACGCGGCGAGGGGTAGCGGGGATCTTCGCTGGCCGCCTTACTGATGCTGACGAAAGCGGAGCCCCGTTCCTCCTCGGTCGGCGTTCCGAGCATCCTCTCGATCTGCGCCCGGCTGCCGTTGTGGCGAGAGCCGTGGTGAGGAACCTGCGCGAACTTCAGGGGGGTCTCGGTTCTTCCCTGGCCCTCGAGGTAATCGAGCGCCGCTTCAAGTGCCGGCACCCCGGCGTCGCCGGTGAAGAGGAATCGCCCTTCCTCCAGTTTGATGTCGACGATCGCGGACGAGTTGTTTCGCGGGTTTGTGCCACCGGAATCGTCGAAATCCGTCTCGACGGGGAACACCGACAACACCCGGGCCGAGAGGCGCTCAAGCGCCTCTCGGAGAACTCTTTTCGGCGCCGCTGCCCGAGTGCCAGCCTTTTCCCGAGCCACCTCTTCGGCGACCCTCTGCTCGAAGAAGGGCTGGCTGGGACCGGCGATGACGAGTGCTCCACTGAACGCGTTGAGGCCCTCGAATGGCTCATAGACTGCGGTGCCTTCGCTTTTTGCGAGCTCGATCAGTTCGGTCGTAGCCTTCGCGGCCGCCAGCTCGGCTCCCCCGTGCGCGGCGAGGTCGTGGGCGGCGAGGGCATTGACGTTCAGCTCTTTGATGACGGAGCCAAGACCGCCAATGTGATCTCCGTCTGGGTGAGTCAAAACGACAAGGTCGATGTCTTCGACCTTGTAATAGCGCTTGACGTGCGCGACCAAGGCGTCACCGTCGTCTTCAAAGCCACCGTCGATGATGACGTGGGCGAGTTGGCCGTTGTCGGGGCGCGTGAAGCGGACGGCGATCGCGTCGCCGCTGCGAGCGCCGTTGCCAACCGGAAGGAAATCGATCTCGTACATCTGCGTCAACTCAGCCCTTCGAGCGGCGCGGGTCCCGTCGGGGCGGGTAAGGCCCGTTGCGCTCGCCAATCCTGCCGTCGCGGTTGTGGATCTGGTGCTCGACGCCGCGCTGCTGCGCCATGTCACGGCCACGCCGCTCGGCCTCGGCCTTGGTCGGCGCCGTGTTGGAGACGCGCTCGCCGCCCTCGACGCGGTTGGCCCAACCGCCATCGTGCGGAACCGTGTGGATGTCACCCTTTGCCATTTCTTCCTCGCCTTCCTGATATCCCTTGCTTGGATTAAAGTGGAACCATGTTGTTCCCGATAGAGAACGGCAAAAAGCTATCAGATTTTCTACGTCTTGAGGGAACGACTACGATCTAATTAGAGAACATGGCCGACCACAAGCAACTCTCTCTGCTGGGCATCGAGCGTCTCGAGCAGCCCCGCAAGAGCGACGCGGAGCGAGTTGCCGACATCGCAGCCCGCCTGCTCGATGAGCTGGAAGCCGAGCCGCCGGTCGACCTCGAGCTCGTCGCCTCCTACCGGGATATCGCGACGATCAAGGTGGTGCCGATGGTGCACGCAGGCTCGCTCTCCCCTGGTGAGCGGGGGCTGGTCATGCACCTGCGCGCCGAGGACTCAATACCCCGGCGCCGCTTCACCGGCTTTCACGAGGTCGGCCACACCTTTCAGCCCGGCTACCGCGAGAAGACCCAGTTGCGTTGCGCGACGCGCTCGCCGCTGCCGCGGACCGCAGCCGACCCCGAGGCGCTGGCCGACATCGCGGCGGCAGAGCTGCTCTTGCCGCGCCGCCACTTTCAGCCGCTGGTGCTCGCTTCGGACTTCTCAATCGAGTCGGTGACGGAGCTGGCTGAGGAATTCATGGCCGGCGTGCAGGCAACCGCCTACCGCTACTCGGCGTTCTGGCCCGAGCCGACGCTGATCATGGTTCTCGCGCCGGGCTTTCGCAAGGAGGAGAGAGACGACCCGGAAGCGGAGCCTAAGTTGCGAGTAGTTTCGGCTTGGCCACAACCGGGGGGCATATGGCCGTACATCCCCAAGAACAAGTCTGCCGATCCTGACGGGGCGCTGGTTCGCGCCCTCAGCGGAGAGGTAATCAGGGAGAAAACGGGACTGGAGGAGCTGGGAATGCCGACGACAGGAAACGAAGAGTTGGCAGCGCGGCGCTTTGATTATCACGATGGAGAGCAGATGCGGACGCGGGTGATCGCCTTGTTCAGAAAGGTGAGTGGGTGCGATGGCTGAGGCGGCGAAGGTCGGCCAGACGATCAAACGCCTGCGCAAGGAGAGTGGGATGTCGCTAAGCGAGCTCGCCGCCCGCTCAGGGGTGAGCAAGGGCTACTTGTGGAAGCTGGAGCGCGGCGAGGCCGAGGTGCGGCCCTCAGCCAAAACTCTCTACAAAATCGCCCGCGCGCTGGGCACCTCGATGTCAGCGCTGATGGGCAAAGCGGTTCTAGTCGAGGAGCCCGTGAAAATTCCTACCAGCCTGCGCAAGTTCGCCAAAGAAGCGCGTTTGGGAGAGCGCGACGAAGCGATGTTGGCTCAAGTCAACTTCCGCGGCAAGCAGCCGGAGCGCCCGGAAGATTGGGCGTTGATCTGGCACGCGATCCGGCGCTCGGTGCCAGAGGGATCGAGGAGGGATAAGAGGTAGCTATGGGCCTCGATTATCTGGGAGAACTAGATGGCGCCGAGGGGGTCGCCGAGCGCAAGGGCAGAAGCGTCGCTCAAATTGAGCTGCGGGACGCTCGCGTGCGAGAGTTCATCGAAGTTCCGATAGTCGGCGGGCAGGTCGGCAAAAAGCCGGGGCGAGTGACGGGCTACGTGGCGATTCGCTTCTCGCTCGTTGATGACGCTGAGCTGGCGAAGCACTTGCGAGAGGTGGTTGAGCGGAAGCGAGGCGATGATCTCGAGTTCGATGTGGCACTCGACGATGGCAAGCGCCTCGGCCCCTGCACCATCGGCGGCCCCCAAGGAAGCAGCTCAATTGACCCCGCCTCCTTCTGGTTCACGCTCGAATTTTGACCTTAGTTGCGTCGCGGCGCCGCTCGATCACCAGGAGCCTCGCTGAAGACCTTGGGGTCTGCACTCCTCTTCAGGATCTCAGTAAGCGGGTGCACCCGGTCCGTGGGGACAGCCGTGGGGACGGGATGGGGACAGAACTGACCCCTTATGACCCCCTATGACCCCGCAATCCCTGCCTAGAAGCCCAATGCGAACTTGGCGTCCTCGGTCATCATCTCTGGACTCCACGGGGGGTCGAAGACCATCTTCGGGTGGACGGCATTGACGCCGGGGAGGTCGCCGACGAACTCCTTCATCTGCTCGGAGACCTGGGGGCCGATCGGGCAGGCCGGGGTGGTCAGAGTGAAGGTCACGTAGACGTCCTCCTTCTCGATCTCGACGCCGTAGACGAGGCCGAGCGAGACGAAGTCGAGCCCCAGCTCCGGATCGATCACCTCCTCGAGCGCCTCCAGCACGTCATCTTCACTCAGCACATCGGTCTGGTTCTCAGGCATCGGACAATGGTAGCCGGGACTACGGCTTGGGCTGCCGCCCCTGCCTCTCGATCTCGGCCAGCACGGCGATGTCGTCCAGATCGCCGGGGCGCTCGGCTGCGCGCTTCATCCGGATCAGATCGTCGAGCGCGGCGCCGAGGCGCCGCAAGTTGTCCGGACTGGGATCCGGAGTCACGTCGAGGTCCATGGTCGTACGCCGGTGGCCGTGAACCTGGGTGGCCACGCCTCCAATCACGAGATAATCGACGCCGTGACGAGCCAGGGCGGCGATCAGCTCACCCAGATCCAGCGGACGATCGGCCTCCCGGCTGGATTCGCTCATTGCCCGCCCGAACGGGTGGCTGGATGGCCTTCACGTCGCGCCCGTTCACCGGCTGCCGCCAGTCGTGAGGCGACGAAGTTCCAGCTCGCTGCCTCGCGTAGTCGCTCACCTGCCGACAACCGTCCGCCAAGAGCCAGCTCTGAGCGAGCTACTGAGCCCTGCAGAGGCTCGATATCGAGAATCGGCCGTCGGCCCATCACCAGCAGTGGTTCGGGGGCAACGGCTCGGGAGGCTTCCCTTCGCCAGCCGGCTGCAGCTCCAACTGCCACCAGCCGACATCGCGCCAGGAGCCGTCCTTCCAGCCGATCCGGCGGTAGATGCCGACCGGGAGAAAGCCGACGCTCTCGTGGAGGGCGACGCTGACGGGGTTGGGAAGGGTGATGCCGGCGCAGGCGACCTGAAAGCGCTGCGCCCGAAGCCGCTCGGTCAGCTCGGCGTAAAGAGCCGTGCCGTGGCCCTGACGTCGTGCGTCCGCCGCCACGTAGACCGATACCTCGACGGCCCAGCGGTAGGCGGGTCGCTCCCGGTGGGGGCAGGCATATGCGTAGCCGACGACCCTCCCCTCGCACTCGGCGACCAGCCAGGGATAGGCTGCCAAGGTCTGCCTGATCCGCTCGGCGAACCCGGCGGGATCCGGCGTCTCTTCCTCAAAGGACGTCGCGCCAGCCTCGACATACGGTGCGTAGATCCCAACGCAGGCGGCGGCGTCGCGGTCGGGGTCGGCGGTGCGGATCCTCGCTGGCTTCAACTCTCGGCAAGACAATAGGCTGCCCGGACGATGAGCAAGGACCCCGGCCAGGTGCAGCGGCGCTCGATTGGGATCGTCTTCTCCGACGGCGGGCTGCTGGCGCTGAGCGCAGTGCGGCCAGCGGAGGCGAGCGGGCACGGGGGTGAGCAGGTGACGGCGGTGTTGTGCGATCCCGACGGGGCGCCGGTCGAGGTCTCCGAGACGCTGCTCTCGACCGAGTACGGGCCCGATGGGGTACAGAGGCGGGCGACGCTGGAGCTGTGGGTCGATGGCGAAGAGGGGCAGCCGCTGCGAGGCGCTGGGACGCTGATCAGCTCCGCCCGGGTGAGCGGGCCGGGGCTGGTCTCCGAGATCGCCTTCTTTCGCTGGGCGCTGGAGGGGCGCGAGGGCCTCGGCCACTACGAGCTGATTCGCGGCGATGGCTGAGCGAAGCGGCAGGATCGAGGCCGTGATCTCCGACTTCGGCGGGGTGCTGACGACTCCCCTGATCCAGTCGTTCATGGCCTTCCAAGACAGGACCGGGATCACGACCGAGGTCCTGGGCAAGGGAATGCAGGCGGCCACGGAGGCAAACGGCGACAACCCGCTGTTCGAAATGGAGCGAGGCGAAATCACCGAGGTCGCCTTCCTCGAGAAGCTCACCGACAGCCTCGAGCCGCTGCTCGGCCACCGGCCGGAGATGCATCGCTTCAGAGAGATCTACTTCGAGGCGCTCGAGGCGAACCCGCCGATGATCGAGCTGATGCGGGAGCTGAAGGCGGCCGGCTTCCGAATGGCGATGCTGACCAACAACGTGCAGGAGTGGGAGCCGCTGTGGCGCCCGATGCTGCCGGTCGACGAGATCTTCGAGACCGTCGTCGACTCGGGCTTCGTCGGCTGCCGCAAGCCCGAATCGAGGATCTACGAGATCACCCTGGACCGCATCTCCCTCCCCGCCGAGCGCTGCCTCTTCGTCGACGACGTCCTGGTCAACTGCGAAGGCGCCGAAAAGGCCGGCATGACCGCCGTCCACTTCCAGGACAACGAGCAGGCGATCGCCGAGATCCAGAAAACGCTAGGACCCGAAAACCAAGCAGGTCGGGGGACGCAGGGAGCGAGGTGAGGGGAGCGCACTGTTAGTGCGTGACCCGATCCGAGCGACTGAGGACCCCGAGATGCGCCGGTTTGCAGGGTCCTGTCCTAGTTGTCCGAGCCGGCGCGGTCCCAGACGTAGAGATCGACAGCCTCGTGGGCCAGCTCCATCAGGCGGGGCTGCGAGAGGAGGCCGAGGACGAGCTCCAGGGCATCGTCTTCGGTGACGCCGGCGTCGACTGCCTCCTCGCCGCGGAAGCCTGCGGCCAGCTTCAGCGCCTCGCGGCGGTTCTCGCCGAGCGAGCCGAAGGCGCCCATGAGGAAGTCGCGGTTGGGGACCGGCTGGCCGAGCTCCAGCGAGCCGTGCCAGGCGGCGAGCATCGAGAGGTCGTGCTCGTCGAGCTCGGAGAGCGCTTTCGCGTAATGGACCTCGAGCTCGTCGTCGGGGATCTCGTCGACCCAGGAGCGGACCGCCTCGCCGAGGAGCTGGCGACGCGCCTCGCGGCCGATCGAGTCGGCGATTGCGCGGATCGCGTCGGCTGGGTCTACGAAGCAGAGAGCCATTTGCTGTGCCCAATCTAGAGAGGGCGGAAGACGGCAAAGCGGAGGCGGAATTGCGCCATTTGCGACTTCCCGTCGCGGCTTGCCGGCACGTCGGCGCACGCCGGAGCCCGACCTATGCTGGTTCGTTCCGCCGATGCCGCTGAAACTGATCCACGGACCCCCCAACTCCGGGCGCGCCGACCGAATCGAAGCCCTCTTCCGCGAGGCGCTCGACCGCAACCCGGTGCTGGTGCTGCCCACCCTGGACGACGTCTTCCGCTTCGAGCGCAGCCTCTGCCACGCCGGCGCCGCCCTCGGCGGCGCGGCGATGACCTTCGGCGAGCTCTTCCGCGAGGTCGCCAGGTGCACCGGTGCGGCCACTCAAGCAGAGATGACCCCGGCCCAGCGGCTCGCTGCGGTCGCAACGGGAATCGCGCAGCGCGACGCGCTCGGGCCCCTGCGGCGCTCCGCCGCCCGTCCGGGCTTCGCGATTCCCTTTGAGCGCCTGCTCGCCGAGCTGCAGAGCGCCGGTCTCGATCCAGCCTCGCTGGGCTTCGGAGCGCAAACTCTCGAGTCCTCCGCCTACCTCAGCGATCTGGCCACGCTGTTCGCCGGCTACGCCGACGTGCGGGGCCGGATCGGCCTGCTCGACGAGCACGGCGTCGCGCGCAGCGCGATCGAGTCGCTGCGCGCGACGCCCGGCGCGTGGAAGGGCAGGCCCGTCTTCCTCTACGAGCCCGGGGACCTCACCGCCAACCAGCGCCGGCTGCTCGAGGCGCTCGCTGCGAGTGCCGAGGTCACGGTCGCGCTTCCCCACCAGGAGGACAACGCCGCGCTTGCCGCGCGCACCCCCCTCCTCGCCCGCTTGCGCGAGATCGCCGCCGAGACCGAGGTGCTCGACGAGCCCGCCGAGCTCGAACCCTTCGGCATCGATCCGCTGCTGGTCCACCTGCAGCGCGAGTTCGGCCGCTCCGAGCCGGCACGTCGGCCGGTCGGAGGAGGTGCGCTCGTGCTGCTGCGCTCCGGCGGGGAGCGCAGCGAGGCGGAGGCGATCGCCACCGAGGTGGCGAAGCTGATCGCTGGCGGCGTCGACCCCGCGGCAATCGCGATCGCCGTGCGCGATCCCGCCCGACGCGGCCCACTGCTCGCCTCGGTGCTCGAGTCCGCGGGCATCGCCGCAGCGCTGGAGGCCGAGGTGCCGGTTGGCGGGACCGAAGTCGGTGGGGCGCTGATCGGGCTGCTCGAGGCTGAGTACGGCGCTGGCCGCGCCGCCGATCTGCTGCGCTTCCTGCGCGGCCCGTCGGGCCTCCGCCGGGCCCAGGTCGATTGGTTCGAGCGCGCTGTGCGGCGGCGGCGAGTGCAGAGCGCGGCGGCCGCGCTGGAGCTCTGGAGGGAGCGCCAGGAGCGCCTGCCGGGCGACCTGGAGAAACTGCGGCAAGCGGCGGACGTGGGACCCGTCGACCTGGCCCAGGCCATCGCCCGGCTGGCGGCGACGATGGCCTCGCGCCCGCTGCGGACTGGCGAAGACGGGCCCCGGCTCGAGCAGGGCGACGGCCTGGAGCTGCGCGCCGCGGCCGAGATATCGACGACGCTCGGCGACCTCGTCGAGCTGCCTGAGCTGCTGCCGACGCCGCCGGGTCTGATCGCCACCCTGCGCGAGCTGCGCTTCCGCGCCTGGAGCGGTCCGATCGAAGGGCGGGTGCGGATCGCCAGCCCATATCGCCTGCGCGCCGCGCGCTTCGAGCACGCCTTCGTCGCTTCACTCCAGGATGGCGAGTTCCCGCGGCGCGACCGCAGCGAGGACCCCTTCCTCTCGGAGGCGCAGCGCCTCGTGCTCGGGCTCGAGCCACGCCGCGATCCTGAGGCCGAGGAGCGCTACCTCTTCCACGCCTGCCTGGCGCTGCCAAGCCGGCGCCTTCACCTCTCCTACCGCGACAGCGACGAAAACGGCGTCGCCGAACCGCGCTCGCCCTTCCTCGACGATGTCCGCCGCCTGCTCGCGCCGGCACCCGGCGACGGGGAGACGGATCCGGTCGAGGCGGAGCTGACGGTCGCGCGCGACCTGGCGCAGGTGGGGCTTCCGCCGGGAAGAGTGCCCTCGCAGGAGGAGCTGGAGAGGGCACGCGCAGCCGTGGCGGCCAGCCGCGCGCCCGGTCCCCTCTCCAACCCCGCGGTGCTTGACACCCTCGCCGCCGTTCCCGCCTACGGCGGCACCACCCTGGAGGGCTTCGACCTCTGCTCCTATCGCTGGTTCGTCTCGCACGAGCTCGACCCCCAGCCGCTGGACCCCGCTCCCGATCCGCTCGTCCAGGGCGGCCTGATGCACGCCGTCCTCGAGCGCCTCTACCGCGAGCGGCCCGGCGGCGGCACCCTCCCCCACCCCAGCTCGCTCCCCGCCTGGATTCGACGGGCCGACGAGCTGGTCGCCGAGACCGCGGCCGAGCGCAACCTGGGCGCGCACCCGGCCGAGCGGGCGATCGTCCGGCGGGTGGGGGGTCTCCTGGCCCGCTTCCTCGCTGAGGAGGTTGGGCGGCAGGCGGATGGCTTTGAGCCGTGGCTGCTGGAGGCGACCTTCGGCGAGGACGAGGAGGCTGAGCGCCCGGTGCTCGAGATCGACGGCTGGGCCCTGCACGGCGCGATCGACCGAGTCGATCGTGACCCCGGCGGACGGGCGCTCGTCCTCGACTACAAGCTTGCCCGCGCGGTGACGCCACGCGAGAAGCTCGAGGAGCAGGCGAAGCTGCAACTGCAGCTCTACCTGATCGCCGTTGCCGAGCACTGGGGCGCCGATGCGGCGGGGGGCCTGTATCACCCTCTGCGGGGGACCTCCGCCCGGCGGCCGCGCGGCGTGGTCCGCAACGATCTTGCATCGAACCTCACCTCCTACGGTCTCTACGAGAAGGACGTGGTCGACCGCGAGTGCTTCGACGAGCTGCTCGCCGCGGCCCGCAGCCGCGCCGGTGAGATCGTCGCCCGCATGCGGCGCGGCGACATCCGCCGCGACCCCGGACCGCGTCACGGGCTGCGCGGCCACAACATCTGCCCGAGCTTCTGCGACTTCGCCCCGATCTGCCGCCGCGACCGCGCTCCTGCCGATGCCGAGAACGGCGAGTGGGAGGAGTCGTGAGCGCGCGCAAGTCGACCCCCGAGCAGTCGCGGGCTGTCGAGGCCGCTGGGCATGATGTCCTGGTCGAGGCCGGAGCCGGGACCGGCAAGACCGGCGTCATGGTCGACCGCTACTGCCGCCTCGTCTGCGACCTGGAGGTCTCGCCGGACGCGGTGCTCGCCTTCACCTTCACCGACAAGGCTGCAACCGAGCTGCGGCAGCGCATCCGTGCCGCGCTGGAGCTGCGCGCGGCGGCCGGCTCGGAGCGAGCTCGTGGGCTTCTGGCGAGCATCGGCGGCGCCTGGGTGACGACGATCCACGGCTTCTGCAGCCGCCTTCTCGCCGGTCACCCGGTGGCCGCGGGAATCGATCCTCGCTTCCGCGTCCTCGACGGTGCCGAGGCCGAGCGCGCCGCACAGGAGGCGTTCGACGACGCGCTCGCCGAGTTCCTCGACGATGATGAGGAGGCGCGTGAGCAGACGGTCGCCGCCTTCGAGATCGGCGGCCTGCGACGGATCGTCAGCGGTGTCCACGCCGAGCTGCGCAGCCGCGGGGTTGAGGCACCGCAGCTGCCCGAGCCGCCACTGCCGGACCCCGAGGCCGCTGTGCGTCATGCCGCCGTCGTCGCCGCGACCACGCTCGAGGAGCTGAAGCCGAACAGCTCCAGCCGCAACCTGGTCGAGCGCGCGCTGGACACCCTCGAAGGCTCCCCCGCCCCGGACCTGGATGAGCTGGCTGCGCTGCGCAGCGACAGCAGGGCAAAGGCGATGAGGGCCTACTGTGAGGCGATCGACGCGGCCGTCGCCCGCACCGCCGAGGCGGGCGAGGGCGGGGAGGCCTACCGCCACATCGCCGAGCTGCTGGCGCTCTTCTCACAGCGCTTCACGGCGGTCAAGGAACGCCGTGAAGGGCTTGACTTCGAGGACCTGCAGCTGCGCGCCGTACGCCTGCTCGAACGCGAGGAGATCGGCAATGCCTACCGGGCACGCTTCAGCCACCTGCTCGTCGACGAGTTCCAGGACACCAACCGGCTCCAGCTGCGGCTGATCGAGGCGCTGCGCGGACCGCGCACCGAGCTGATGGTCGTCGGCGATGAGCTGCAATCGATCTACGGCTTCCGCCACGCGGACCTCGACGTCTTCCGCGAGCAGCGCCGCGCGATCGAAAACAGCGCCGACGCGGTGGCGATGGAGCTGAGCGGCAACTTCCGCTCGCGCCCGGAGGTGATCGGCGCGGTCAACGCGATCGGCGAGAAGCTGCTCGGCGACGCCTACCACCCACTCCGGGTCGGCGCCCCGCCGCGCTCACCCGAGCCGACCGGAGGGGGCGCGCCGGTCGAGCTGCTGCTCACCGCCCGCGACGGCTGGGAGGACGACGGGATCGACCTGGCGCCAGCCACCGACGCCGACACGCCAGCCAACCACCTGGCCGAGGCGCGCTTCGTCGCCGAGCGGCTGCGTGAGCTGGCCGAGGGCGGTGTCGCCCGCGGCGAGATGGTCGTCCTGCTGCGCGCCTTCACCCACCTCGATGCCTACGAGGACTCGCTCGAGCGGGCCGGCCTGCGCCCCTACACGATCGGCGGGCGCGGCTACTGGTCCCAGCAGCAGGTGGCGGACGTCTGCGCCCTGCTGGCGACGATCGCCAACCCGCTCGACGATCAGGCGCTGTTCGGCGCCCTCGCCTCTCCAGCCGGCGCCCTCGCCCCCGACACGCTCTGGCTGCTGCGCGCCGCCGCCGGCCGGCGGCGCCATGTCTGGCCGGCCGTCGCCCAGGCAGCGGGACTGGACGAAGCCGAGCTGGACGCACCGGAGCGACTGACGGACATTCCCGCGGCCGAGCTGGCCCTGCTGCGCAGCTTCGCCCGCACGATCGAGGGGCTTCGCGCTCGTGCCGGCCGCCAACCGCTGGCCAGCCTGATCGATAGCGCGGTTGCCGAGACCGGCTACGACCTGGCGGTCCTGATGCGACCCTCAGGCGAGGCGCGCTACGCCAACGTGCGCAAGCTGATGCGCCTGGCAGGCGAGTTCGAGGCGCGCGAGGGCCGCGATCTGCGCGGCCTGCTCGACTTCCTCTACGCCCGCGCCGAGGCCGATGCCGATGCGGAAGCGGCAAGTGCGATCGAGGGCCACGACGGGGTTCGGATCATGACCGTGCACAGCGCCAAGGGCCTCGAGTTCGACGTCGTCGCCGTGCCCAATCTCTCGCGGCGCCTGCTGGCCGGAACCCGGCTGCCGCTGCTGACGCTCGGCCACGAGCCCGAGGAGCCGCGGGTCGGTCTGCAGCTGCGCCGCCTCGGCGCCGCCTCGATCAACCTCTACGCGCACGAGGAGCTCTGCGCTGAGACGCAGCAGCGCGAAGCCGCCGAGGAGCTGCGCCTCTTCCACGTCGCCGCCACGCGGGCGCGCGAGCGACTGATCCTCAGCGGCGTGGCGATGCCGAAGCCGGGACGGAACGCGCAGCCTGGGACAGCCGTGATCGAGCGCATCCTCGAGAGCTTCGGGGTCGAACGCGAGCGCGACTCGGCGATCGCGTTCGCCGTGCCGCAGGCGCGTGAGGGTCTCGACGCGAGCTTCGCCGCCTCGGCGATCGCGGTGCGAGTCAATCGTCCCTCGCACGAACGGGCCGCCGAGCTGACCGCAACGCGACGCGAGCCAAAACCGCCGGCTCTGCCCGAAGGCGGATCGGCCCCGCCGGTCGAGCGCCACCCGCCAGCCGTCCCCAACCGCCCCCTCTCCTACACCGCGCTCGCCGCCTACGAGGAATGCGCCTACCGCTTCCAGATGGAGCGCGTCCTCGACCTCGGCGAGCGCGGTCGCTCTTTGTCGCCCATAGCCCGACAAGAAGCGAACGCACGCGACGAAGGTGGGCTTGGAGCCCGGAGCGATGCCGCGGCCCGGGGCGCTGCCGTGCACTCGCTGCTCGAGTGGAGCCAGGCGAACGAGTGGCGCGAGCCTCCCGCCGAGCTGGTCGCCCGACACGCGACCGCGGCCGGACTCGATCCCGCGGAGGGCCTCGGCGACGAGCTGCTGGCTCCGGTCCGGGCTTGGCTCGCCTCCGGCCTGCTGCGCGAGCGTGTCATGGCGCCCGGCGCAAGCACCCGCGCCGAGGTTCCGCTGCTGCTTGGCGTCTCGGGGACGACGCTGCGCGGCTCGATCGATCTCCTGGTCGAGCGCGACGGCGAGCCGCCGCTGGTGGTCGACTACAAGACCGATCGGCTCAATGGCGCGACGCCCGCCGAGCGGGCGACGAAGTACGCGGCGCAGCGTGCGATCTATGCCTTGGCCGCCGCTGAGGCGCGCGGTGCGAGGGAGGTCGAGGTGGCCTACCTCTTCCTCGAGCAGCCAGACGAACCGGCCCTCGAGCTGCTCGACTCGGCGGCGATGGAGCGCGGCCGCGAAAGCCTCGTCGCCGCCATCGCCAGAATCGCGGCTGGAGATTTCCCGGTGGCACCCACGAAGCGCCGCAGCTGGGAGCTCTGCGGCGAGTGCCCAGCGCTGGGGCGCCTCTGCTCGGGCCCCGTCAGACCGAGTCAGGTCTCGACGAAGACTCCAGGCGTGCCGCCAACTCGTCCAACTTGAGCTCTTCCAGACCCTCGCTGACCGCGTCGAGCTCGGCCGAGCAGTAGGTGACGAGCTCGCGGCCCTCGCGGCAGAGATCGAGCGTTTCGCGCAGGCCGGCCTGACCCGAGTCGAGCCGGTCGATGATCTGCTCCAGCCGCTCGACGGCTGCCTCGTAGGAATCTGGCGTCTCGCTCATCCCTCTCCGTCCTGATCGACCTCGGCGCCGACGCGGCCGTCGGCGAAGCGCAGTCTGACGCGCCCGGCGGCGATCGCCGCGGCGGCGCTGGTCACCGGCTCGCCACCGACGTCCTCGGTGAGCGCGTAGCCGCGCTCCAGCGTGCGCTCCGGCTCGTGCGCACGGAACGCCACGGCGGCACGGCGCAGCCCCTCGCGACGCTGCTTTGCCTCCGGTCCAGCGGCGCGACGAGCGGCGCGGGAGAGGACGACGAGCGCGATGCGCCGCTGGAAGGCGCGCCGTTCGGCTACGCCGCGCTCAGAAGCGGCACGGATCTCTCGCGTCTTCTGGTTCAGACCGATTCGCTCGCGCCGCAACGCCCGGGCGGGGCCGCGGGCCAGCGCCGCCAGGTGGCGGGTGCGGCTGCCGACCGCCCCCTCGCCCGCCCGCCGCAGGGCGGCGGCGCTGCGCTCGAGGGCGGCGCGAGCCGCGAGGCAGTCCAGTGGCACAGCCGCCTCCGCCGCGTGGGTCGGGGTCGAGCAGGCAACGGCCGCGACGTCGTCGATCAAGGTGGAATCGCGCTCGTGGCCGACCGCGCTGACCACCGGCACGCGCAGCATCGCCACCGTGCGGCAGAGCGTCTCGTCGCAGAACGCCCAGAGGTCGGCGAGGCTGCCGCCACCGCGAGTGACGACGATCGCCTCGACGGCGGGGGTGGCTGCCAGCTCCTGGATCGCGGCGCCGATCGCCGGCGCCGCGCGACGGTCCTGCACTGGGGCGAAGGCCCAGATCACGGTTCCCGCCCAGCCGCGGCGCTTCAGACCGGCAAGCAGGTCGCGTCTGGCGGCGCCGCTCTCCGCGGTCACCACGCCGATCGTCTTCGGCAGACGTGGCCGCGCCAGCTGCTTCTGCAGCTCGAAAAGCCCCTCGGCGCGCAGCTGCTTGCGCAGCGCCCCGAGCCGCGCAAGCAGATCGCCCTCGCCGGCAAGACGCATGTGGGTCGCGCGGAAGGCAAAGCTCGGCGAAGCCTGGCCGCCACCCGGGTAGTAGTCGGGCCCGCCGCCGATCACGACTTCGGCCCCATCGCGCAGGCCTCCCGCGGGCAGGCCGGCCTTCTCCAAGTCGTCCAGCCAGATCGCGCAGGGAACAGCGCCCTCCGCGTCGCGTAGCTCGAAGTACGCCTGGACCTTGCTGCGGGAGACGCCCGTCACCTCGCCGACGAGCCGCACCCGCGCGCGCCGGCGCAGCTCCTCCTGCAGCTTGCGGGCATAGCGCCCGACGGGAAACGGCCCGGGTAGCTCTTCCACGCGGCTGAGGCTATCCGGCGCGCCAGCGCTTGGCCCACAGCTTGAGCTCGGCGATTGCCGGTCGCAGCTCGGCCCCCACCTCGGTCAGCGAGTAGGTGACGCGGACGGGAGAACCAGCTTCGACCTGACGCTCGACAATGCCCTCGCGCTCGAGCTCGCGGAGCCGGCTCGAGAGCAGACGATCGGAGAGTCCGGGCACGGCCTTGCCCAACTCGCCGAAGCGCAGCGGACCCTCGGTGAGAGCGAAGACGATCGCCCCGGTCCAACGTTTGCCGATCAGCTCGATCGCATCGTGGAAGTGAGGGCAGACGCTGGCGGCCTGCTCTTGAGCGTATATAGCCTCCACCTCGCCCCAGCTTACTGAACGTAAGTGATGGGCCAGCGCAGTCGGCCTGCTTGTATTTGCCCGTGACCGTTCTCGACTGGGCGATCATCGCCTTCACCATCGCCTTTGCCATGTGGGGCTACCGCCAGGGCCTGATCGTCGGCGTGCTCACCCTGATCGGCTTCGCTGCGGGCGCCCTTGCCGGCAGCAGGGTCGCACCGCTGCTGCTGAGCGAAGGCTCGCGCTCCGCCTACGCGCCGCTCTTCGCCGCGATCGGCGCGCTGCTGGTCGGGGCGCTGGTTGCGGTGACGCTGGAGAGCCTTGCCCTCGGCCTGCGTGAGCGCCTGGTCCGCGGGCGCACCCTGCGCCTCGCCGACGGCGCCGGCGGCGCAGCGCTGATCGCCGCCGTCGCCCTCGGGTTGACCTGGGTCTTCGGCGCGGTGGCGCTGCACGCGCCGGGCACCGCCCAGCTGCGTGGCGACGTGCAGCGCTCGCTGATCCTGCGCAGGCTGAACGACCTCCTGCCCCCCTCCGGCCCGGTTCTCAACGCGCTCAACCGGGTCGACCCAGCCCCTTCCATCAGCGGCCAGACGACGCCGGTGGCGCCGCCCGACCGGGCGATTGCCTCCGACCCCGACGTACGCCGCGCGAGCCGCTCGGTTGTGCGTGTGCTTGGCACCGCCTGTGGACTCGGCGTCGAGGGTTCCGGCTGGGTGGCAGCGCCGGGCCTGGTCGTGACCAACGCGCACGTGGTTGCCGGCGAGGACGACACCAGCGTGACCACGGTCGACGGCGCCTCGCTGGAAGCGACGCCGGTTCGCTATGACCCCGGCAACGATCTCGCCCTGCTGAGCATCGACGCCTCGATTCCATCGCTGGAAATCGCCCCCGACCCACAGGCGGGGACCGCGGGCGCCGTCCTCGGCTATCCCGAGAACGGGCCCTACGCCGTCACGGCGGCACGCATGGGCGAAACCAGCACCGTGATCAGCGAGGACGCCTATGGCGATGGGCCGATCCATCGCTCGATTGCCTTCCTCCGCGGCAGCGTTCACAGCGGCAATTCCGGCGGCCCTCTCGTTGACAGCCGCGGCCGGGCGATGGCCACGGTCTTCGCCGCCACCACCTCCGGCCCTCCGGGCGGTTTCGCCGTCCCGAACGAGATAGTTCGGCAGGCGTTGTCGGAACCGACGGCGCCGGTCGACACCGGCGCCTGCACCGGGTAGTGGTAACCGACCCCTCCCCCGACTAAATTTCCGCACAGTGAACACCCTCCCACCCGAGGTGCAGCGGCGCCGTCGACTCGCAACCCGCGCCCTGCCCCTCATCATCATCGCCATCGTCGCCTTCGTCATAGGCGCGGCGAGCGGCGCCCCGGGATCGCCGGAAAAGGAAGCCGCCGAACGGTTCAGCGAAGCCTGGGTGCACAAGGACTTCGCCGCCATGTACCGGGAGCTGAACGACAGCTCGCGCCGCGCGGTCGACGCGGACGAATTCGCCGAGGCCTACCGCGAAGCCGCGGAGGTCGCGACCCTGCGCACGCTCGACGTCGGCTCCCCGGGAGAGCCGAAAGACGAAGACGGGAACACGGTTGTGCCTGTACCGGTCGAGGCCGGCACTGTCGCCTTCGGCAGGGTGGACGCCGACCTCGAGGTTCCCTATGCCGAAGGCGGGGTCGCCTGGGACCCCAGCCTGGTCTTTCCCGGCCTCCACCACGGTGAACACCTGGAAAACCGCATCGATCTTTCCCCGCGGGCGCCGATCCTCGCCCGGGATGGAACGCCGCTCGCCGAAGGCCCAGCCGAGGAACGCGAACATCCCCTCGGCAGCGCCGCGATCGACGTCACCGGCGAAATCGGCGAAGCCGCAGAAGAAGACCTCGCGGCACTCGCCCGTCAAGGCTTCCCCGCCGGCACCCCGGTCGGGGTCAGCGGACTCGAGCAGGCTTTCAACCGCCGCCTCGCCGGCAAGCCCGGCGGCTCGCTTCTTGCAGTCGATGGCGAAAGCGGCTCGGCGCGAATCCTCGCTCAAGCCGAAGCCCAACCGGGAGCGCCGGTGAAGACGACGATCGACCCGGATCTTCAGGAAGCCGCAGTCGCCGGGCTCGCCGGGCGGGCCGGCGGCGTCGCGGTGCTCGATGCCGACAGCGGCGACGTCCGCGCCCTCGCCGGACAGGCGTTCTCGGCACCGCAGCCACCCGGATCGACCTTCAAGATGGTCACCACCACGGCGGCCCTGCAGAAGGGTGTCGTCTCACTCGACGACGAATTCGAAATCACCGACGGCGCCAACGTCGGTGGCCGCTTCATCAGCAACGCCAACGGTGAGCTCTGCGGCGGCACCTTCCGCGAAGCGTTCGCCGAGTCGTGCAATGCCGACTTCGCCCCGCTGGGGCCGAAGATCGGCAACGACGACTTCGTCACGACCGCCGAACGCTTCGGCTTCAACTCCCCCCTGACCCTCTACGCAGCGAGGATCGTCGCCGAAGTCGATCCTCCCGAATCGACGATCCCGACCGAGATCGGCGAAGAAGTAGACCTCGGCGTGACGGCAATCGGCCAGGGCGAAGTCCTCGCGACCCCACTGGAGATGGCTAGCGTCGCGCAGACGATCGGCAACGGCGGCGTGCGCGAGCCGACTTCTGTCGTCGCCAACCGCAAGCTGCGGCCGAACGCCAAGCCGGTGCGGGTGATGTCGAAGCAGACCGCCGACGATCTGACCGAACTGATGATCGGCGTGGTCACCCGCGGTACCGGTTACGCCGCCGCGATCCCCGAGGCCCAGGTGGCAGGCAAGACCGGCACGGCCGAGCTCGGCCCCAAGCCCGGCACCGAAGGCGAAGAAGAACCAGAGCAGATCAAGGACGCCTGGTTCGCCGCCTTCGCCCCCGCCGAAAAGGCCAAGCTGGCGGTCGGCGTGCTGCTGATCGAAGCCGAAGCCGCCGGCGGCGAAGTCGCCGCGCCAGTGGCAGGCTCGGTGCTCTCGACCGGGCTTTAGTCCTGCTTGGTCCGCAGAAGGCGAAGCAGCGCGGCGGCGATTGCCGCCCAGGCGCTGGCGCCCAAAAGCGAGAGTCTGAGCGCGCTCGGGTTCCCCAGGGCGCCGATGATCAGGCTGGTCCCGATCCCAACCGTGAGCACCAGCAGCACGATCCGGGTGACCAGCTCCAGATTCAGCTGACGGACGCGAGCCTCGGCGCTACGACGCTCGGCACGGATCTGGCGAGCGTTCTCACGCTCGATGAAAAGGCTGATCTCCCTGCGGGTGCGCAGCCCATCGAGCTCGTCACGTCCCCCGGAAAACCCTAAGAACCGCAATTTCGTCTCCCCGCGCACCCGATCTCTCCCCCGCCGGATCGATCGAGATGCGTCTTGAGACGAAACCCATCCTGGTCACAAACTCCTACGTGGCACGTCCGGGGACAGGCCGGACCGTGTGCCCGCGCGCCGCGGGGAACCTCACCGTCAGCGCGCTATGTCTTGGACTGGAACGCGTCCGCAGACGCAACAGCTCCCATAAACATAGTAGTTTCCGTACGAAAGTCGCACGGTTGCTCTCTGGGAACTCTAACCGAAGAGAACAGGGCAGGCAACCGACAGCCCTGGAACCCCCCACAGGCAGCGAGCCTGCGAAGCCCCAACCGGGCTAGAGATCGAGGGTGACCGCGGCCGGGCCTTCGGGGCCCGGGATGGAAAGGGTCAGCGGGCGGTTCTCCGAGGCCGAGGCGGGCAGCTCGAAGAGGACCAGCGAGCCCTCGATCGGTCCCTGCTGCGGGGTCGAGTCGAGGATCGGGGTCTGTTCCTGCGATTCGACCTCGCCGCCGAAGGGCAGCGCGTAGAGGCTTTTGCTGGGAATCGCTTCGAAGGTCTGGTGGCCGGCGTCGGTGATCGTGAAAGAGCTGGCCAGCGTCTGCGCTTCTTCGCTCTCGTTCTGGACTTCGATGAAGACGCCGAAGTAGCTGTGCCCGGGCGGCACTTCGGGCTGACCGACGAGATAGGCCGAGTCCTCGTTGTCCTTCGGGTTGAGGAAACGGGAGAAGACGACGTTGTACTGCAGCTCTCCCAGCTTCACCGGCTCACCCTCGACGACGTCCTTGGAGTCGCTCGAGTAGCCGCAGGCCGAGAGCGCGAGCGTCGTCGCCGCGAGCAGCAGCGCGGCGAGCAGCGACAGGGCGATTCTGCGGTGGCGGACCATCGGCGGCGGGGAGTCTATAAACCCGTCCTATGGGATGCCGGTCGCGTCGGGATTGCCACCGGCCACCGCGATCGGAGAGGGTGCAGGCTGATCGCTCTCGACCTGGTCACGCAGCCGCCGCAGCGCCTCGCGCCAGCCGCGCTGGGCCGAGGTCGAGTTGCCAGCAAGCACCTCCAGAGCCCGATCGAGCGGGTTCGAAGGCTCGCTCCAAAACGAGACGCGCACCGTCGTCAACGAGCCGGCGCCCTCGGTCAACTCCCAGGCGGTGGTCACGGGAATGCGATTGCCGCGACCGCCACGGCCACGCTCGAGGAGCATGTGCGGCTCCTCGACCTCGACGATCACGGTGTCCATCCACACCGACCGCAAGGACGAGGAGAGGCGGAACCGCGCCCCAGCACCCACTCCGCTGGACTCGATCCGCGTCAGGTGGAAGTCGCTGAGGAAGTGGTCGGTGAAGGACGGGCGGCGGGCAAGGTCGGCGATCGCCGCGAAGACCTGCTCGCGGGGAGCATCGACCTCGATCTCTGTGCTGACCGGCCCCATGCGAGGGCGCGATTCTATTCGCATCATCGCCGAGAAGCTCGAGATGGCCACGGGTTTGAAAACACCCGGAATTGGGTAATCGCTGCGGCAAAACCCCGATGTACCAATCTACGCGGCGCGTTAGCCTCACAAGCAAACTCACCGGGAAGGAGCCATCATCTCCGCCAGCCTAACCCCCACCCCTGCATCCGAGCGCTATTCCAGCGGAACGTTCCCCGGACCAGGTACCTACTTCTGCATCGAGTGCGGCTCCCAACTTGCCCTGCACGAGGACGACGAACTTCCCGCCTGCCCGCGCTGCGGGGCCTCCAGCTTCCAGCTCGACTCGATCTTCGAGTCGATGCAGGAGCACGGCGAGACCACAGCGGAGTTCGAGGCGCCAACCCGAACCCCGTCGACGAGCTGGCTGGACGAGCGGCGGGCAGATCTAGCAGCGGGGACTCGCCATCTGGTCTGCCGCGAAGCGGACGGCGAGGTGCTCGATTTCGAGATTGGCGAGGGTTGGACCCGGATCGGCCGCAGCATCACCGCCGATCTCCGCCTCGACGACCCCAGCGTCTCCCGCCGCCACGCGCTGATCGTCTCCGAACCGCGTGAGGCAATTCGCGTGCTCGACGACCGCAGCCTCAACGGAGTCTTCGTCAACGGCGATCTGATCGAGTGGGGCAAGCTCGCCGACGGCGACGAGCTGGCGATAGGCAGCTTTCGCCTCTTCGTCCTCGAAGGCTGAGAGCTTTCAGCGCAAATTCCGGCCTACGGCGCCCGTAGAGTTGGCGCCATGGACCAGCAGGATCCCTCGGTAGCGGCAGAGCAGGCGCGCCAACGTCTGCACGAAGAGATAGAGCGCGTCCGCACCGGAGTGGAGGAGATGCTCGCCGAGCAGGACGGCGACGACGCCAATCTCCGCCGCGAGCTGGACGCGATCCGCGACGAGATCCATAGGGAGACGCGCAGCTACGTCAAGAAGCGCATCGGCAAGGTGGAAAAGCGTATGGACAAGCGCGTGGGCAAGCTGGAACGCCGCATCGACCAGGTAGAGGCCGATCGCCAGCACGCCGAGTGGCGCATCCACACCAACACCGAGGCCATGCTCGACGGCCTCCTGCGCGAGGTAAGAGCCATCGCGGACCTGCTGACCAGAACCCGGTAGCGCCTACTCGGTGGAGATCGACGGGTCAGCCTGGACCCTGTGCGGCACGACCATCAGGAAGCTCTCCTCGGCGTTCGCCGCGAGGGACTTCATCCGCTTGGCCTCTTCATCCTGCCCGGTGGCCCGCAGCTCCTCGGCGTAGTGCCCAAGCAGATCTTCGATGTCGAGGTGACCCTCGGAGTCGACCTCCTTCAGCTCGACTTTGGCGCCCTCGCCCAAGCGAGCTTCGATCGCCTCGCGGTCGATACCGAAGGCGTTGTGGCGGACGTAGACGCGGCCGCCGGTCATCCCGGCGCAGGCCCAGGGGCCGAGGTCGCCGAGCACGACCGCCCGGCCCGAGGTCATGTACTCGAAGGCAAAGCCCTTGGCGTTGGCGCGGTCGACGATGCAGCCGCGGCTGTCGTCGATCTCCCCCTCGGGCTCGCCGGCGAGCACCACGTCGGCGCCGGAGAGGCGGATGCAGAAGCGCGAATCGGCTGAGCCCTGGACGAAGAGGTGGCCGCGCTGGGCGCCGTAGGCGAACGACTTGCCGACCGAGCCGTTGAGCCGCTGGCCCTTGGCCCCCTTGCCCTTCAGCACCGCCACGGTGCCGCCCAGCATCCCCTTGCCGACACCGTCCTGGGCGCCGCCCTCGACCCGGATCGAGACGCCGTAGGAGTTGAAGGCGCCGAGGCCCTGGCCGGCGACCGAGCCGCCGTTGAACTCGAGGCTGGCGAGCACGTCCTCGTTCGACTCCGGCCCGCCGTCGAAGATGCGGGAGCGGGCGATCGCCCCGGAGAGCTCGGTGCCGAGCACGCGGTCGTTGGCGTCGGTGGCGCGCGGGAAGCGGCTGCTGACCGTGTGGCCCGAGCAGACTTCGCCGGCAAGCGCGCCGATCTGCGCTGAGGCCTGCTTGGCCTCCATGCGGATCGGCCGGGCGACGACGAGGCCGGCTTCAGCGCGGGTCTCGGCGATCTCCTCCGCCACCGGCAGGTCGATCGGCTCGAGGTCGAGGAACTCCTCCAGAGGCGTGATCAGCGGCGCCAGGTCGATCTGTTCGTGATGGGAGACCTGCTCGAGCAGATCGTAGCGGCCGACCAGATCCTGGGCGCGGTCGTAGCCGAGCGAGGCGACGAGCGCCTTGACCTCCTCACCCATCGCGCCGAAGAAGCGGGCGCAGCTCTCGGCGGCGACGTCGATCTCCTGCGGCGTGAACTTCTTCAGGCCGTGGTCCTGGGCCTGCTCGACCGTCTCGATCTGGGTGGCGATGCCGACGTGGCAGGTGTCGAGCTGGCAGCCGCGGCAGATCGTGCAGCCGAGGCTGACCATCGCCAGCGTGCCGAAGCCGACCCGGTTGGCGCCGAGGCAGTGCAGCTTGACGATGTCGTGGCCGGTGCGGTAGCCGCCGTCGGCCCAGATCTCGACCCGGTTGCGCAGGCCGGCCTCCATCAGCGCCCGGTGCACGGCGCGGGTGCCGATATCCGAGGGCAGGCCGACGTGGCGCAGCGCGTGCTGGCGGGCGGCGCCGGTGCCGCCCTCGAAGCCCGAGAGGGTGATGATGTCGGCGCCCGCCTTGGCGATGCCGAGGCCGATCGTGCCGATGTTCGGCACCACCGGCACCTTGACCGAGACGCGCACGTCGGGGTTGACCGTCTTCAGCTCGTCGATCAGCTCGGCCAGATCCTCGATCGAGTAGAGGTCGTGGTTGTTGGAGGGCGAGATCAGATCGGTGCCGGGCGCCGCGTTACGCGCGGCAGCGACCTTCTCGGAGACCTTCTTGCCGGGCAGGTGACCGCCCTCGCCGGGCTTGGCGCCCTGGCCGATCTTGATCTCGGCGACGTAGGAGGAATTGATCATCTCCGCCGAGACGCCGAAGCGGCCGGAGGCAACCTGCTGGCCGCGCCACTTGCGGTACCTGCCGTACATGTCGCGGATCTCGCCGCCCTCGCCGTTGACGCAGAGGACGTTGATCGTCTTTGCCGCCTCGGCGTAGGCGCGGAAGGCAGGCTCGGACTGCGAGCCGAAGCTCATCGAGGAGATCACCACCGGGTAGTCGTGATGGCCGACGCCGGCGTCGACCGTCGCCGGGTCGAGTGGCTCGCGGTCTCCCCTCAGCCCCATGATGTGGCGCATCGAGATCGGGCTCTGCGTCTCCAGGTCACGCACCTTCTCGCTGTATTCGGCGTAATCGCCGGAGCCGTTGGCGGTGGCGATCGCCGCCTTGTAGACCTTGGGGTAGAAGCGGAAGGTCTTGGCCGGTTTGGCATTCTCGTCGCTGCAGAGGATCCGCGCCCGTTCGTTGCTGCTCTCGTCGAGGCCGGCGAAGCCGACGCCGCCCGACTCCGAGGCGGCAAAGGCCTCGGTCTGGAAGATCTCGGCCAGCTCGGGCCGCACGCCGATCGATGAGAACTGGCGTGCGTAGCCACGCACCTCGTGGATGCCGATCGTCGAGATGACTTTCTCGATCCCCTTCTCCAGCGCCGCGCAGAGGTTGCCGATGTCCGTGCGGTAGTCCTCGACGCAGATCACCTCGACCATCGTGTAGGGGCAGACGCCGTTGGCGCCGAGACCGAGGGCGAGCATCACGTCGTGGACGTTGCGGATCGCGGCCGAACGCAGGACGATGCCGCAGCGCCGCCGCAGGTTCCCCTCGCCCGGCTCGACCCGGAACTGCTTCAGCGCCTGGTCGACCGCCGAGGTGGCAAGGTGGGGATCGAGGTAGCGTCGCTCGGCGTCGTAGACCGTGCGGTCGGTCAGCACCAGGAGCTCGGCGCCGTCGCGGACCTTCTTCACCGCCTCCTGCTTGATCCGCTCGATCGCGCCCTGGGTCGTCTCCGACTCCAGCAGCGAGATGTCAACCGCGCCGGCGCGACCGCGGAACTCCTCCCAGAGGTCCTCGAGCAAGTAGGTGTGGCGCTCGCGGGCGATCTGGCGGTAGGTCTTGTCGGAGAGCGGGGCGAGCCCATGATGGCCGCCGAGAATCACCGGGAAGGAGGTCTCGATCGTGCCCGTGTCGACGCCGGCCGCGTCGATCGAAGGACGGCGGCCGAAAACCGAGCGAGTCGAGAAGTGCTCCATCTCCCGCTCGCGGTCGATCGCCGGGTTGGTGACGACGGCGACCGTCTCCTTGAAGTAATCGGCCAGGTTCTGGCGCTCCGGCGAGAGCGCCGCCAGCGGGCCGTCGTAGCCGAGCGAGCCGACCGGCTCCGCCCCGTTGGAGGCCATCTGCTGGACCAGTTTGACGTCGTCGCGCTGCCAGCCGAAGCCGGCGAGAATGCGGTCCTCGACCTTGACCGGCTCTTCCGGGCCGGCGTCGGAGTAGCCGGGCACGTCGCCGCCCTCGAGCGGGCCACCGGTCTCCAGGGCGCGGTCGTAGGGGGCCGCCCCCGTGGCGCCATTGCGGACCAGCCAGCGGTCGCGCACGATGCGCAGCATCTCGTCGTGGGAATGCAGGGTCGAGCGGCGGGCATCGCGGTCGATCGCGACCATCGCCTTCTCACCGGGGGCCAGCGGCTTCGGCTCGGAGACCATCTCGCCAACGGCGACGACGCCTGGCTCGGAGCTGAAGACGAAGTCCTCGCCGGTCTCGACCTGCCAGAGCGGCCGCAGCCCGAGCGCGTCGGCGGAGAAGACGCACTCGTCGCTGTGGCGTGCGATCAGCGCCACCGGCCCCTGCGCGAACGGCCCCATCGCCTGGCGCAGGTACATGTAGAAGGGATGCAGGTCGTCGGGCAGCGAGCGGATCTCGTTGACGATCGGCGGCACGATCATCTCCATCGCCTCGGCGAGGCTGAGGCCGTCGCGGTTGACGAGGGTGGCGATCGTCTGGTTGAGGTCCTGCGAGTCCGAGGAGCCGGGCTGGATCGGCACGCCGAGCATGCGCGCCTCCTGGCGCAGCTGTTCGATCGTGTTGATCTCGCCGTTGTGGCCCAGCACCGAGAACGGCTGCACGCGCTTGAACGAGGGCCAGGTGTTGGTCGAGTAGCGGTTGTGGCCGAAGCATCCGATCGTCTCGAAGCGCTCGTCGCGCAGGTCCGGGTAGTACTCGCCGAGGATGTTCGGCGCACCCATCACCTTGTAGACGCAGATCGTCGCCGAGAACGAGGGGATATGGACGCCGAGCCGCTGCTCCAGGTCGATCAGCAGGTCGAAGAGGACGCGGTCGCGGCGCGAGGCGTCGGCGACGAGACCAGCGACCTGCCAGAAGTGCGGCTCCTCCTCGCGCGCGGTCGGGCCAAGGGCAGGCGAATCGACCGCACCGATGCGCTCGGCGAGGATGCGAAACCCCCCCTGGCCGAGCAGCTCGCGGGCATCGTGCTGGACTCGCTCGAGGTCGTGGGGGCGCTCGATGAAGACATGGGCGACGGCGAAGGCGTCGTCGAGGGTCAGCGAGGGGTCGTGGCCGCCGGAGCGCACCTCCTCGGCCCAGATCTTGCGCGGGATATCGACCAGCAGGCCGCAGCCGTCCCCCTCGCCGTCGACGTTGCCGGCGCGGTGGAGCATCTTCTGCAGCGCCGGGATCGCCCGCTGCACCGGTTCGTGGCTCGGCGTCGCGTCCTTGCGCACCGAGGCATAGATCGCGCAGGCGTCCTTGTCCTCAACGCTGGGGGGCGAGACGAGCGGCCGGTAGGCACGCTCTGGCGAGTAGCGGACGACGCCGTTCTCACCGTGAAGCTCACGGGACTGGTTATCGGACAAGTTGACCTCCCGGTTTCCGCGCCTTCTCCGAGCGGGCGCGCGACGGGTTGACGAGTTGTCGAATTATAGGACCGACAGGGCGGCAGATACAACGAAGTCCATGTTTTGCCCCATATGCGGGCCAAACATAGACCTCGCTTCAGGCCCAGCCCATCGGCTCGTAGCCGCCGCCGGGCTGGACGCCGATCAGGAGGGCGGTGACGGGCGCGTCGGAGCGGTTGAGGATCGTGCGGCTGGCCGGCGGCTCGATCGAGGCGAAGGTACCGGCCGGCGCCGAATGCTCCTCCCCCTCGATCCTCAGCACCGCGTCACCTTCGAGGATCGCGTAGAGCTCGACCTGGCCGCTCTGGGCCTCGTCGTGCTCGGGGATCTGCCCACCGGGGCCGATCTCAACCAGGTTGAGGCCAAAGGTCGAGGTGCCGAGCGCCTTGCGCGCCAGCCTCCAGGTCGACTCCCCCGACCCCTCCATCGTCTCGAACTCGTCGCGGTGCTTGATCGTGTAATTGCCGGCCATCGAACAAAGATAGCTACAGCTCGGGAACGTCGGCGCCCTGGTTGGTGAACGGAATGCGGCTTATTTCCGCCCACTTGCTGTAGCAGCGTTCGAGTTCCTTGGTCACCTTGCCGGCGTCCTCCCAGGTGGTCCAGACGAGGACGGTCGGGCCGGCGCCGGAGATCGTCGCGCCGAGGGCGCCGAGCTCGCGCACGCCTTCGATCAGCTCCATCGAGCGTGGATAGAGCGACCGGCGGCGGCCCTGGTGGATGTTGTCGCGCAGGCTGGCGGCGATCAGGCCGAGGTCGCCTCGATAGAGGCCGAGGATCAGCCGGGAAGCGAGGAAGATGTTCTTGAGTGCATGGCCAAGCGGAATCTCTTCTGGGATCGCCTCCCGTGCCTCCTCGGTCGGAACTTCCTCCCCGGTCGGCATGACCAGAATCCCCTCGAGCCCGTCCGGCGGCGGAAACCGCGAGCAGTCGGGTTTGCCTCCCTCGGGGATCGGGTCGCAGATGACGAAGCCGCCGAAGATCGCCGCGGCCACGTTGTCCGGATGGCCCTCGATCTCGGTCGCCTTGGCGAAGATCTCATCCTGCGTCAGAGCCAGCTCGTAGAGGTGGTCGGCCGCGACCAGGCCGGCGACGATCGCCGCCGCGCTGGAACCGAGCCCCCGTCCGAGAGGGATCGACTGCTTGAGACGGAAGGCAATTCCGTCGGCGGAGTGCAGGCTCTCGAAGGCGCGCACGATCAGGTTGTCGCGCCCGGTCGACACGTCGAGCCCGGCCGGATCGAAGGAGAACTCGCCGGTCTCCTCGACTTCCAGCTCGAGGAAGATGTCGAGCGCAGCCGCCATCACGTCATAGCCCGGACCGAGGTTGGCCGAGGAGGCGGGCACGCGGACGACTCGGCGACGGGCGGTCAGAACGACCCCCACCCACGGGTGACCGGGCGCTCGAGCTTGGCAATCCACTCCGCAAGCAAGGGATCGACAAGCTGCCACGCACCGTCGAGCGTCTGTATGTGCCCCACATGCGCGAGTTTGTCACGGGCATGTTGGGCGCCGCCTTTCGAAAGGCCGAAACGGGTCAGCGTGTGCTTGTTGAACAGGGACTCGGTGCTGAGCGCGAGCGCGGCGAGGACGGCCTGTTCTCTGCTGCCCAAGGCGTCCCAGGTGGCCTGCAACGCTTCGCCGTGCTCGGAGAACACCGCCTGCAGAGCACTTTGCCAGCGCTCGGGCGTCGCCTTCTCGCCCTGCGGGGTGTGCTCCCAGAGGTGATGAGCGAGCAGCATCGCTCGCTGGGGATGCCCCCGCGCCAGTCTCAGCAGGGCCTCTAGGGAAGGGGCCGCATCACGGTCGCCTTCTTCGAATCGCGCCCCGATGTAGTCGGCGAGGTCCCCATCCGGAAGAGGATCCAGCCGCAGGGTTCGTGCCTGGCCGAAAAAGGGGCGCTCCCGCTCGCCGAAAAGCTGCTCCATCAGCCCCGGATGCGAGCCCGCGAATACGTAGCCGGCAGCATCGCCATGGCGCTGGATGCGACTGCGAAACAGCCCATCGACGCCGCGGCCCACAGCGAGCAACGCCTGGAACTCATCGAAGGCGACCAGCGTACGGGTCCCGTCGCGCTCGAACAGCGCCAGCGGGAGATCGAGTAGCCCGGCGAAGACCCTGCTCACCTGCTCAGAATGCGCCGGCCGCGCCTCGATCTTGAGCGGCCCGCCGCCTGCGGTGAGCCGTGGCCGAAGGGTGGCCATCGCCGCAATCGCGATGCGCCTCAAGGGGGTTCGCAGCTGCCCGTATGCCTCTTCCATCCTGACGATCACGTCGTCCACCGAGAGGGCGCCATAGAAGTCGACCTCGACGTAGTTCATGCCGATCAGGTCGGCGTCGTGCCCGAGCCGACGCAGAAGACTGGTCTTTCCGTATCGCCGCGGAGCCGAGAGGCGGACCACATGTCCCCCCTCAGCGAGATCGAGCAGCTGCCGACTCTCCTCCTCACGATCGACCAGTTGATCGGGGTCGATGGGCCTGGTAAAGACGAACGGATTGAGCATCAGTATGAATTACAATACCAAAGAGAACTGATTTACATACTGCCGAGAACCGCAGCTCAGGACCAAATCTCACTCGAACACTGCCCGCTCGACCGCGCTGAGATCGTTTTCACAGTTGATCACAGCGGGGGCTTTGGAGAGGGCGGTATCGGGGTCCTTGAGTCCGTGCCCGGTGAGCACGCAGACGACCGACTCGGGTGGCTCCGCGCCGTCGAGGACCGGCAGGCCGTGAGCCAGCAGGCCGGCGACCGAGGCCGCCGAGGCGGGCTCGCAGAAGACGCCCTCGCTTGCCGCCAGCCAGCGGTAGGCGTCGAGGATCTGCTCGTCGGAGACCGCGGCAACGCGGCCACGCGAGGCGGTGAAGGCGGCCATCGCCTCCTCCCAGCGGGCGGGGTTGCCAATCCGGATGGCCGAGGCGACGGTCTCGGGGTCGGCGACCGGCGAGCCATCGACAAGCGGTGCTGCGCCCTCGGCCTGGAAGCCGTAGACGATCGGGGCGACGCCGAGCTCCTCGAAGCCGCGCCAGTAGGCCGTCACGTTGCCGGCGTTACCGACCGGGATCGCCAGCGCTCCCGGTGCCTCGCCGAGATCCTCCACCACCTCGAACGCTGCCGTCTTCTGTCCCTCGATCCGGAACGGGTTGACCGAGTTGACCAGCTCGATCGGGTGGCGCTGCGCCAGCTCGCGCACGATCTGCAGCGCCTCGTCGAAGTTCCCCTGCAGGGCAATGACCCGCGCGCCGTGCATCAGCGCCTGCGCCAACTTGCCGATCGCGATTTTCCCCTCGGGCACGATCACCGCCCCGCGCAGCCCGGCGCGCGCGGCGTAGGCGGCAGCGCTCGCGGCCGTATTGCCGGTCGAGGCGCAGATCACCGCCTCCGCTCCCCGTCCCTTGGCCCGCGACACGGCCACCGTCATCCCGCGGTCCTTGAACGATCCGGTCGGGTTGGCCCCCTCGAACTTCAGATAGGCCCGAACCCCAAGCCGCTCCGAGAGCCGTTCAGCCTCTATCAGCGGGGTCGACCCCTCGTTCAAGCTGACCACCGGATCGTCGGGCTCCAGCGGCAGGCGATCCCGGTACCGCTCGATCAGCGGCCTCAAACGAACTCCTCCTCGATCACGCGGATGAACCGCGGCTGCGAGCGCAACTCCGGGAGTGCCCCGATCTCCTCGACCGCAGCCGTAAAGCGCGACTCGAGGCACTCATGGACCACCATAACCAGCCGAGCGTCGTCGCCGATGCCGCGCTGGACGACGCTCTTGACCGAGATCTCGTTCTCACCCAGCACCTGAGCGATATGAGCCAGCACGCCGGGTTCGTCGGCCACCTCGAGGTGCAGATAGAAGGACGAGGTGACGTCGCTGACCAGCGGCAGATCCTCGCGCGCCTCGTTCACCGGTGCGTCACCGGAGAGGATCGAGACGACGTCTCCGAGCACCGCCGAGGCGGTCTCGACGCCGCCGGCGCCCGGTCCGGACATCGTCACCTCGGTGATCGCCGGCGCCTCGACCATCACCGCGTTGAACGGCCCGCTGACCGGCGCCAGCGGGTGGCCCCCGTAGAGGAAACAGGGGAAGACGCGAACGCTGATCCCGCCGTCGCGGCGCTCGGCGACGCCGAGCAGCTTCAGCGATAGGTCGAGCTCCTTGGCGTAGGCGAGGTCGTCGGGCTGGATCGCCTCGATTCCCTCGTAGGCGACCTGGTCGAGGGTGACCGGCGCGTGGAAGGCGAGGCGAGCCAGGATCGCCATCTTCGCCGCCGCGTCGGCGCCGTTGACATCGTCCGTCGGGTCGGCCTCGGCATAGCCGAGCTCCTGCGCCTGCGCCAACACGCGCTCGTAGGCGGCGCCGCTGGCGGCCATCTCGCTGAGAATGAAGTTGGTCGTGCCGTTGACGATGCCGAAGACCTTGTCGATCTCGGTGACGCCGAAGCTCTCCTGGATCGTGCGCACGATCGGGATCACCCCGGCCACCGCTGCCTCGAAGCGCAGCTGCACGCCAGCCTCACGGGCGACGGCGAAGAGCTCCTCGCCGTGCTGAGCGAGCAGCTGCTTGTTGGCGGTGACGACCGGCCGCCCGGCGCGCAGCGCGTCAAGGACGTAGGTCCGCGCCGGATCGGTGCCGCCGATCAGCTCGACGATCAGCTCGGAGCGCTCGAGGATCTCGCCGAAGTCGCCCTCGCCGCGGGTCAGCGTCCCCACCAGCTCCGGTCGCCGTCCGGTCGCCGCCTCGACCGCCTCGGCGCGCTCGGCCAGCAGCCCGGCGAAGGCGCCGCCGACCGTGCCGCGCCCCAGCAGCCCGATGCGGACCGGCTCAGCCATCGACATCGCGAGCGGTCAGATCCTCATAGGACTCGCGCCGCACGACGACACGCGCATCGCCGTCGCGGCAGAAGATCACCGGCGGCCGGGTGACGCCGTTGTAATTGCTCGCCATCGCGTGGCCATAGGCCCCGGTCGCCGGCGTGACCAGGACATCGCCGACCGCGGGCGCGGCGAGCACCGCGTCGCGCACGATCACGTCTCCAGACTCGCAGTGCATGCCGGCGATCGTCGCCGTGGCGTCCGGCGCGACGCCGGCACGGTCGGCGATCAGCGCCTCGTAGCGAGAGCCGTAGAGCATCGGCCGCATGTTGTCCGACATGCCGCCGTCGACGGCGACGTAGGTGCGCACGCCGGGGATCTCCTTGACGGTGCCGACCCGGTAGGCGGTCAGGCCGGCGTTGCCGACCAGCGAGCGCCCCGGCTCGACCAGGATCCGCACCCCCTCGCCGAAGACCTCGGCGACCCCGCGCACCTTGACCTCGACGTACGAGTCGATCGAGGGTGGCTCGTCCTCGGCCGTGTATGCGATCCCAAGGCCGCCACCGACGTTGACCAAGCGGCACCACTCGCCTGCCAGCTCGCCGATCGCCCGGATCGCCAGCGTGTAGGGCTCGAGCTCGAATATCTGCGAGCCGATGTGCGCGTGCAGCCCAACCAGATTTAGCCTGTCGGAGGCGAGCACCCGCTCGATCGCCCGCGCCGCCAGGCCGTCCTCGAGGCCGAAGCCGAACTTCGAGTCGAGCTGGCCCGTGGTGATGTAGTCGTGAGTGGAGGGCTTGATCCCCGGCGTAACCCGGATCAGCACGTCCTGAGCGCGGTCGAGCAGGCGCTCGCAGCGCTCGATCTCGTCGAAGGAGTCGAGGATCAGGTGACCGACGCCTGCCCGCGCCGCCAGCAGGATCTCCTCGTCGCTCTTGTTGTTGCCGTGCATGTGGATGCCGGCTGGGTCGAAGCCGGCGTGCAGCGCCATGTGCAGCTCGCCGCCCGAGGCGACGTCAACCGAGAGGCCCTCCTCGGCGAAGAGCCGGTATGCGGCGGTGCAGGGGAATGCCTTGCTGGCGAAGAGGACCTCGAACTCGACGCCGCGCCGCTCGAACGCCTCGCGATAGGTCCGTGCCCGCGCCCGCATCTCGTCCTCGGCGTAGATGTAGGCGGGAGTGCCGTGCTCGGCAGCAAGCTCGACAACGTCACAGCCGGCGATCTCCAGATGGCCGCGCTCGTTCACGCGGCTGCCCGCCGGATAGACCAGCGAACCCGCGATTGGGTCGGCGACCGCACCTACCTGTCCGCGCTCGGGCATGGGACGGCATTGTGACGGGAAAGACGGGTAACCCGATCAGTGACCCGTGTTGAGCAAGCCGCCGACCGTTTCGTTGACTTTTTCAACGGTCTTGTCGACGGCTTCGCCAACCGGCGATTCGGGGCCGGCAACCCCGTTGACGACTTCTTCGGTGACATGGGTGACGCCGCTGCCGCCGAGCGTTCCGCCGGTGACGTTGTCAACGCCGGAGACGGTGCTGTTGACCGTGCCGGTCACCGTTTCGGAGACCGAGGAGGAGCCACCGCCTTGGCCACCGCCGCCCGAGTCAGCTGGACTCGTCGGCTTGCTCGAGCCGCCGCCAGAGCCATTACCCGAGCCGCCGGAGGCGCTGCTCTCTGAGGACCCGGATGGCGCGGGGCCATTGCCTTGCTGCGGCGAGGTCGGCGCCGGGCCGGGCGCGGTTGCGGTCGGATTGCCCGCGAGCGGCGAGTCGGTGTCCGGTCCCGTCCCCGCGCCGCCGCGTCCGCCGCGAGCGCCGTTTCCATTCGAGCCATCGTGACGGGCCGTCGAGGTGGGGGCGCCCTTGGCGCTCGTGCTGGCGGCGCCAGCGCCAGCGGGGGCCAGCGCCGCGCCGTCGCTGGAGTCGCCACCGCCACCGAGAGCCGCCAACGGCCAATCCCGCAGCGTCTGCAGCGAGACGAGCATGATGAACGCGACGATGGCTACTCCGATCAGCGCCGTGCCGGAAACCGCTCCTGCCAGGTAGTTATGGGCTTGGCGGACCATCTCGCCTCCGTTCGCTTGCTACCCAAGGGTCGCATGTGGCGAACCGCCCTCACATACCAACTAATTGAATTTTTGAGCGATTTTCGGTAGTGGTGTGCCTGAACCCGGCTACAGATAGCCCATCGGATCCGTCGGCGCGCCGTTGATTCGAACCTCGAAATGGACGTGCGGGCCGAAGCAGTGGCCGGTGCAGTCGCTGTAGCCGATGACCTGGCCCTGGGAGACCTGCTGACCGGCGGACACCGCGAAGGACTCCTGATGCGCGTAGCAGGTGGAGAGCCCGCCGCCGTGATCGATGCAGGTGAAGTTGCCGTAGCCGCCGCTGCTCGCCTCGGGCTCGGTGAAGATCACCGTTCCCGCTGCCGCCGCACGAATCGGAGTGCCGCTGGGCACGGCGATATCGATTCCCTCGTGGAACTCGGCGCCGCCGAAGCGCGAGCCGAAGCCGGAGACGACCGGACCGTCGACCGGCCAGATCAGCCCGCTGCCGTTGCCGCCACGGATCGGGCCGGCCGGCAACGGCGCCGAGCCGGTGCCCGCCAGCGTGGCGGCGAGTTCGGCCTGGATCGAGGCGACGTCGCCATCGAGCTCCTGCTCGGCTTCGGTGATCTTCTCCAGCGCCGCCTCGCGCTCTCTGCGCGCCGCGACCAGGGTCGACTGGCGCCGCTGCACGGCAGAGCGGGCATCGGCGAGCGCCTGCTCTTCGGCGGCGATCGCGTCGCGGGCGGCTTCGATCCGGTCCTTGGCGGAGCGCAGACGGGTGACGGTGCGCTTCACCTGATTCCGTAGGTCGCGCACGCGGTAGACGACGGCTTCGTCGAGTCCGTGGATGCGGTTCAGGTACTCGGTGCGGTTGACGAGCTCGTCGTAGCCACCCGCTTCGACCAGCACGCTGAGGATGTCGGGCGTGCCGGTCTCATAGATCGCGACAAGGCGCTCCCGCAAAGCGACCAGCGCCCGTTTCAGGTGAGCGCGGACAACCGCCAAGTGCTTCTTCGCCACGTCCAGTTCGCCCACGGCGCCATTCAGCTCGGCCTGCTTGGCATCGAGCCGCGCCCGCACCTTCGCCTCTTCCGCCCGCAGCACCGCAACCTCATCCGTAAGCCGTTCGATCTTCGACTTGTAATGCGAGATCGTCGAAGTGAGAACACCCTTGCGTTCGCGAACCTTGGAAAGCTTCGCTTCCTTGGAGTTGAGCTCCGATTCAAGATCCTTAGCCGGCGCCGCAGCGCTGCCAAGCAGCACAACAAGCGCCGCCGCAGCAGCCACAAGAGCCACCAGGGCAAGACGAGTCTTCAGCATCGCGAGGAGGCTAGCGGGACCAGCTAGCCATCACGCGGGGCCGCTCTGCCCATGCAACCGCGCTTGCGAGCCTACGCCGCGACAGGCTCCTTCTTCTCGGCGGCCTTCTCGGCCTCGGCGACCACTTCGGCGGCATAGCCGAGACGCTCGCCGTATTCGCGGGCCTGCATGCGCGAGATGACCATCCGCTGAATCTCCGCCGTGCCCTCGAACAGCTGGTAGATCTTGGCATCGCGGAAGAACTTCTCCAGCGGGTACTCGGTGCTCCAGGCATCGGGGCCGACCAGATCCATCAGCGTCGTCGTCGCCCACATCGTCACGTCGCCCGCCTTGAGCTTCGACATCGAGCCCTGGCCGCCGCGCATCGGAATGCCGTTACGGCCCATCCAGGCAGCTCGCTGGACGAGCAGGCGCGCCGCCTCGATCTCGGTCGCGACGTCGGCCAGCGTCTGCTGGACGCGCTGAGTCTGCAGCAGCGGCGTACCGCCTTCGGATTGGCCGTCGAGATACTCGAGCGTCCACTCATAGGCGGCCTGGGCGATCCCCAGGGCCGAAGCGCCGACCAGCGGGCGGGTGATCTCGAAGGTGGCCAGCGCATCGGCGCCGCGCGATTTCTTCCCTTCGCGGCCCCGCTGCAGCTTCTTCTCCAGCTTCTCCTCGCCGCCGAGCAGGTTCTCGACTGGGATGCGGCAGTCCTCGAGCACGATCTCGGCGGTATGCGAGGCTCGGATGCCGAGCTTCGACTCCTTTTTTCCCTGGCTGAGGCCGGGGGTGTCCTTGCCGATCACGAAGGAGGCCTGGCCGCGGGTACCGAGGCTGGGGTCGACGGTGGCGACGACGACGTGGACGTCGGCGATGCCGCCGTTGGTGATGAAGACCTTGGTGCCGTTGAGGACCCACTCGTCGCCGTCGCGCTTGGCGGTCGTCTTCAGGCTCTTGACATCGGAGCCGGCCTGCGGCTCGGTGACGGCGTAGGCGCCGAGCTTGACCTCGTCGCCGGCGCCGAAGCACTCCGGGACCCACTGCACGATCTGCTCGGGGGTGCCGGAGGAGGCGATGCCGGCCGCGGCGAGGCCGGAGCCGGAGATCGCCAGGGCGATGCCGGCGCAGCCCCAGTGGAACTCCTCAGCCGAGATCACCTGCATCTGGCCGTCGGCATCGGAGGCGGAGCGCTGGATCGCCTCGAGGCCCTGAAAGCCTTGTCTGCGCGCCTCCTTGATCACCTCCCACGGGGTGCTCTCCTCTTCGTCGTGCTTGCGCGCGGCGGGACGGATCACGTCGCGGGCAAAAGCCCGGGCACGATCTTTGAACTCCTGCTGCTCCTCGTTCAGTGCGAAATCCATCCGTCCCCCTCGTCGACGTGCTCTCGTTTCAAGTCGTTGATTGACTGGTCAGTCAATACCCCAAAGAGTTTAGCTGACTGACCAGCCAACTCCCAGAACGAGGGGATCCGCTGCGTCGCAATCGAAGCCGCGTACGCCGGGCGGAGCGAACGAGGCGCCCGGAGGCGTGCACAGGCGCCGCCGAATTCGCTTGGGTTCGACGGTCTCACCTTCCGAGGTCCTCCCGGGTCTGAGAACAGGACTTCAGCAGTCCGCATCCTCGAGGCCCAGGAGGACATTCCGGATAGTCTTTTCAGGCGCTTATCGGTGAATCAGGACCAACGGAGACCATATGGGTAAGGGCTATTCCCACCAGACGTCGATCTCATTTCCGTCTGTGCTTGTACCTTGGACCAAGAGGTTGCCAGCCAGGGTGCCATCGTTACCAACACTCGATCCGCAGGCGCCTTTCTCTGTGTATTCGATACCGGATATTGTCGCTTCGACTGTGACTGTTCTTGGATTAGTGCCAATGTTGTGGTAGACGACGCCACCGCCTGTCGGTGTCTGCGACGGGATTGTCATGCAAAGGATTTCCGAGCCAAGGAATGTGGCGGCGACATGGACGTGATCGCCCGGGGTCGTGCACTGGATGTGCACCGGCGCGTGGGTGCCCGATCTTTCAGATGTGATCAGGGTGTCGCAGCTTGTAAATTTAAGGTGCAGCGTTAGACCCTCTTTTCCACTTTCGATTTTGTTGCATTTTGTGATGCTTGGCACGGCTGTGATTTCCCTGCCTGTTTTTTCGGTCAGTGTCACGCTCGCTTCCACGCCTGTGCAGGTGAACTGACCAGCTGTAGTGCTGAAAGTCTGCACTCCTGTCGCACTTCCCTCCGTGCCGTCCTGCGTGATGTCCAGGGTCGTGTGTTCCTGTGAGGAGTGAAATAGTTCCCCTGCGGCCGATGCGCCAGACGCCGTCATCGCGCTGAGCGCAAGCGCGGCAAACAGGGCAAGGCCAAGGGCCTTCACCTTGTTACTCATTGCTTGTCCCTTTCTCTATGAGGTTGCGGGGGCGCCCGAGAAACTCTGGCCCGGGCGCCCACCCCGCCTGTGCGGGATGGGGCGAGTCATAGCTCAGCGTCAGCACATAGACAAATTAAGCTGAGTAAATATTCGAGCTGGGAGCCCGCGACCTGAAAGATCCCTGCAAGGAGCGTCTGGTCGTTCCGCGTGCGTGCCGATCCGGCTACCGCGCCCCGCCGAGCTCGATGGCGCTGCTCCTTTCAATGTGAGGTTGCGAGCGCGCCTGAGGAAGCCTCCGTCCTGCGCGCCCATCCCGCCTCTACGGATGGAACCAAGCGACAGGCGGAGAAGATGGAGCCGGGATCGCTCCCGGCTCCATCCAGTTGGTCTGGCTCAGAGTCAAGCGTCGATTCCTAGCGGGCTATTCCCACCAGGTGTCTACCGCATTGCCACTTGTGTCTGTGCCCTGGACCAGGAAGTCGCCGTTGTAGGTGCCGTCGTTGGCGACGCTCGACCCGCAGGCGCTTTTCTCTGTGTATTCGATGCCGATCCATGCCACGTGCACTCTGATCTTTCTCGTTGGAAAAGAACCGATGATAGTGAAAGTGAAACCGCCGCCTGTCGGTGTCTGCGGCGGGATTGTCATGCAGAGGATTTCCGAGCCGAGGAATGTGGCGTTGATGTGGATGTGATCGCCCGGGGTCGTGCACTTGATATGCGCCGGTGCGTTGGTGCCTGATCTTGCGGATGTGGAGAGGAAGTCGCAGCTTGTCATTTTGACATGCGTGGTCAGACCCTCTTTTCCGCTTTCGATTTTGTTGCATTTTGTGTAGGTCGGCACAGCTGTGATTTCACTGACTGTTTGTGCGGTCAGTGTCGCAGTGGCTTCCACACCTGTGCAGCTGAGTTCCCCCGCTGTGGTGCTGAATATTTGCTGACCTTCAACGCTGCCCTCCGTGCCGGCCTGCGTGACGTCGAGGATCGTGTGCGCCGTCGCGGAGTGGAACAGTTCTCCCGCTGCCGAAGCGCCGGACGCCGTCATCGCGCTAAACGCCAAAGCGGCGAAGAGGAGGAGGCCGAGGGCCTTCGATTTGCGATTCATCGTTGCTCCCTTCCGAGGATTGCTTGATGGCAAATGCCTAGGGGGCGCTGGGCAGTCCGTCAAGCAGAGGACCGCGGCGTAGCCCGACGATCGCTCACCCCCACGCGTTTTGCCTGCAAAGCCTCGTCAGAGCGCTTTGCGCGCGTGCCGATCCGGCCACCGCGCCGGTCGGTGTTCAGTGACGCTTGGAGGCCTTGGCGCAGCCGCTCGCCTGCAGGACCGGGGAGAAGCTGCGCTGCTTGTCGTTGTGGGCGACGAAGTCGGCCTTGGCGCGCGAGACGTGGGCGCAGAGGTTTCGGCTGTTGACGATCAGGCCCTTTTTGCCGCCCTGCATCTGGAGCACAAAGCGGCTGATCGGAGCATCGGGGATATCCTCGAAGGTGGTGCGGATGCCGCCCTGCTTTGAGTCGATGCGGCCGACCGCTTCGATGTCGACGAGGCCGTGCAGGGCGAAGACCAGGTCGGGCAGGTTGTGGTTTGAGGAGCGCAGGTAGACGGGCCCGGTGAGCGGTTCGTCCAGCAGCGGGGTGAAGGCCTTGACGTGGCCGTAAACCGAGCCCTCAGGGCAGCTGTCGGCGCGGTACTGCACCCGGGTGCAGACGGTGCGGATATGGGCCTGCTCGAGGAAGGCGGAGCGCGGCAGGCGCACGACCGCGCGGTCAAGGTTGGAGTCTCCAGCCCCGGGGCGCAGGACGGCGCGCAGGGCCGGGTGGGCGCCGCGGGCGGTACCGCCGCGCAGGCGCAGGGCGAGGCGCGGCTCAAAGCCAAGCTCGGCGCAGCTTGCCGCCTGGAAGCGGTCGGTCCTCAGCACCGCGATGTCGTCGAGGGGGCTGAAGACGTCGGCGTTGGAGCCCATCAGGGTGGCCCTGGTCTCGGCGGGCTTACAGCCGGTCGGGTTGAGGGTGAAGTCGGGGCGGTCGACGAAGACCTCCACTTCGCGCAGCTCGAGCTCGATCCCGGCGAGGATGTGGGGGATCGGATCGGAGGCGGCGCCGTCGACTTCCACTTCGGCGCTGCGGGGGTTGAGGGTCAGTGCCTGGCGCACGACCACGGTGCCGACGTCGAAGGGGCCGGCCACGGCGGGCACGATCGCCACCACACTGAGGGGATCGCCGTGGTAGGGCCCGGCGAGGTAGAGGCTGCCGGGCACGAAGGTGAGCTGGGAGCCGACGCCTGCGCCGGCGACGGTGCGGCCGATCTTGGAATTGGACGGGCAGCTGGGGCTGGCCAGCTCGGCGACCCCGCTCTTTGCCTTGGCGATCGCGATCTGGGCCTCGGGGCACCTGTCGACGCCTGCCAGCTTGCCGGCCAGCCCGGGGGGGAGGGTCGTCGAGAAGCGGGTCAGGTCCTGGTCGCCGTCGCGGCGGGTGAGGCGCATGTAGAAGGGGGAGAAGCGCCCGGCGGCGTTGTTGAGGGTGCCGGCGGCAAAGCCCGGCTCGAAGGGGGGCGGGCCGGCGGGCGGGCAGGGGCCGCCGCCGACGCCGCTGGTGACCTGGAAGGCAGAGCTCGTCGAGAAGCTCGAGGCGGGGTCGGCCCAGGGGGTGAAGGTCGCCTCGGTGGTGTAGGTGCCGCAACCGGGCGGGGTGATCAGCGGGCTGCGGGCGCCCTCGCGGAAATGGAAGCGGAAGTGGGAGAAGGGCAGTTGGGGGAGCTCGTGGCCCGGTTCGCCGAAGGTGGCGACGATCTGCCCCGTGAGCGGGTCCGGTGCGACCTTGCCGGCGAGCCCTACGCCGATGCCGAGCGCTGGGTCCTTGATCGTCATGTAGAGGGCGATCAGCGAGCCGAAGGGGTTCTTGCGGGGCGTGGCGACGAAGACGGTGCCCTTGAAGATCTCGCCTTCCAGTAGCGGCGATTCGACTTCCACCGTGCCGACCTTCGAGGAGCCCGGGCAGCCGGCGCCGAAGGACGAGGTGGCGGTCTCCCGGGCGAAGTCCGCTTCAGAGCAGGCACCGAGGCCTTCTGCCTGGGAGGGGTTGATCGTCATCCCCTTGGGCAGGCGCACCACGGCCTTCTTGATCGCCGAGTCGGCGAGCCCTTCGGGGCTGATCAGGCCTTCGTCTTCGATGTCGACCTTGACATCCAGACCGCTGGCCGAGGAGGCAGAGTGGGTGGTTGGCTGAGCGGAGAGCTTCGGGCCGAAGGCGAGGCGCTCGCAGCCGCTGATGCCCAGCGGATTGCCGAATTCGTCGTGGCTGAAGACGCTTTGGCCGAAGCGATCTCCCAGCCAGGAGAGCGCCTCGAAGTGGGTCTCGAGCGGTTCTCCGCAGGCGGTCGGCAGGGTGAGGAAGGGCACGTTGGGGTTGGAGGTCGGGCATTCCCCGCCCAGCTGGCCGATCACGAAGCCTTCCTTGAAGAAGGCGCCGCACTTGCCCCGCTGTTTTGCGTGCTCTTCGCTCGACGGGTTGCCCCAGATCACCGTTTTGGAGCTGAAGAAGCGCACCATCTGCGGGATGTTGGGCACCGTGACGAAGGCGTTGTATGGGGGGGATTCGCGCAGGCCCGCGGTGAAGGTCACCGGTGCCGCGCCGAAGACGACGAAGCCGAACTTCGCCACCTCCCCCGGCGGCGGGACCAGGTTGTATACGGGGGCGCGGACTTCGGCTGGCTGGCCGCTCGGCACCGCCCCCTTCACCGTCGCCAGCCCCACCACCGAGCTGTCTGAGCAGTTGGGCAGTTTCAGCGCGGAGGCGACTTCGATCAGCGTGGCGAAGTCCACGGCGGCGCAGCGCGGCGTCGCCGTCGGCGCCGCCACCAGCCCGGGCGGCAGCTCGATCTGCAGTTCTTTGGCCTGGCCGGCGGGGATTTGGCCAAGCCCGAGCGCTTCTTCGGTCTTCACCGCCAGGTCGGTGGTGAAGGCGAAGGGGTGCGAGCCGGCCTGCATCGCGGTGGTGCCCCCGGCGTCGGTGAAGGTTACGTCCACCCCGCAGAGGCCGAATTCGGGCGGGTTGGGTTCGCATTCGCCTGGTTCTGCCGCCGCCGCGGGGGAGGCGCTTACCAGCGCCAGGGCTGCGATCAGCGCCACGAGCACTGCGATCATGCTTGCCTGCTTCCTCATCGCTGCGCCCCCCCTTCGTTGCGGGCTCTCGCCCGGCAGCGCTTGGCCGCATGGTTGCTGCGCTTTGCCTGCGTGGCGAGGCTGTCTGCTTTCTTGCCCAGGAGCTGGGCCCTGTGGGCGTTACCCGCGTGCTTTGCGGCGCCCTTCAGCTGCTTTGCCCGCCGCGCCAGGCGCTTTGCCTTGCCCGCCGGGCCCGCGCAGGATGGGGCGCCGCCTGCATCGTGGAAGGCCGAGCTCGCCGGGGTGGGGTGGCTGCGCGCACTCGAGGAACCTTGGCAAGCGTCGCCTTCACAGGGCGGCTGCGGCTCGGGCTGGGGGAAGCCGCCTCCGACCCTGGCGTCATACATGTCGTATTGGCCGGGGTCAAGCGGGGTTATGAGGCTCGACGCGGTCCTGAAGAAGACGTCGCCGCCCGAGGGGCTGGCGTCGGCGAATTCGGAGTCGAGCGGGCTCTTGCCCGAGGAGATCAGGCTGACGCAGCCGCCTGCGCTTTCGCTGAAGGCGGCGCTTGCTTCCGTGCAGCTGCCTTTTCCAACCGCCTCCCATTGGTAGACGTCGCGCTTGCCGTTGGTGTCGGCGAGGACCAGCGGCTCGAAGCTTTCGAAGAAGAGGCGCTTGCCGTCATCGGAGAGGGCGCGCGAGAAGTAGAGCTGGTGCTCGCCGGGCAGGAGCTGGGCCGCGGCCCAATAGTTCTTTGCGTTTTCGGTCACGTGGCGTCCCACCGGCCGCCCCCCGCTCGGGTTGCAGGAGACGCACTCCAGATCCTTCGAGGAGGCCTCATAGCGGTAGACCTCGTTGTCGGCTTCACCGCTCTCGGCGTCGGTGTTGTCATAGCCAGTCAGGTTGCCGCTTGAGACGAAGGCCGCGGTTTCGCCGTCGGGGCTGACCCGCGCCATGTGCCCCACCGGGATCAGTCCGACCGGCGAGGGATCGTGGACCCCCGCGTTGACGCGGGCGTCCGTTGCGGTCAGCGTCGCGATGAACTCGAGGCTCCCCCCGGCCCTCGCGTCATAGAGGTAGAGGTTCGGCTTGCCCGGCGCTTCCCCCGGCGCTTCGGTCGAGACCAGGTAGACCCGCATCGCGTCTTCGCTCATCCCCAGCAGGCCTGAGACGCCGTCGGCGATTTCACTCGATTCGCCCGTCACCGCGTCGAATTCGAACAGCTTGCCAATGGCGCTGGCGCTCGGCGCCTCGAGGTAAATCGCACGGCTTCCGTCAAGGCTGGCTCCGAGGAACCTCGCCTTGCCTTCGCTCACCGCGATCGTGCAGGCCTTGCTCGCTTCCGTGCAGTTGCCCCCGCCGTCGAGCGCGCTCTGCGGCTGCTCGGCGTTCTCGCGCAGGTAGAGTTCGCTCGCTCCTATGAAGCCGCCGGTGTTGCCCCAGTAGACGCGCGAGCCATCGCCTGAGAGGGCACCGAGCACGCTGCCGTCATAGCCACCCGTAGCCACCAGCGTCCCCGCCGAGCACCCTTTCGCCGCCGTCCCGTCGGGCAGCACGCAGACCGTCCGCGGCGCTCCTTCCCCGTCTGCCAGGTAGTCCATCGGGCCCTGGTCGACAAAGGGCCCCGACGTTCGCGCATCTACCCGCGGCGCCGCCGGTTCGCTCGGCGCCGGGCCGGTGGTCAGGTTCTCGCTCGTCTTCGCCACCGTGGCGCCGGCGTTGGCGGCGATCGCCTCGCACTGGAAGGCCGCGGGGCTCGCCACATCAGCTGGGGTGAGGATGTAGGTGGGGGCAGTGGCGGCCGCGATCTCGGCGCCGTTTCGATACCAGCGGAAGGCGAAGCTCGGCGAGCCAGACCATGCGGCTGCGTTTGGATCGCAGCTGAGCGTCTGCCCGCCCGCCCCGCCGACGGTGAGCGGTTCGTTGGTGGTGGGAGCGGGGATGCTCTGTGGCGCTTCGGGCGGAACGGTCGCCGGATAGGGGGCGACGATCCAGGCCGGGTTGGCCACCTGGGTGGCGCCGCCGCTTGGGTTGGTCGCGGTGACGCGGCACTGGATCGCCTTGCCCGCGTCGGCGGCTTCGGTGGTGTAGGTGGCAGCGGTTTTGCCGGCGATCGGCGCGCCGTCTCGCAGCCACTGGTAGGCGATCGTCGTCGCTGCCGTCGGCGTTTCGCACTTGAGCTGCATCCCCACCGGCGTGCCCACATCCTGGGCCAGGTGGCCTTCGGTTCGCACCAGCGTCACTGAGCCGTCGGCTGAGGCCCCCTGCACTTCCATCGGCGTGATCGTCGATCCCAGGATCCCCCAGCCGAGCGCCCGATAGCCCTCCGCGCCGCAGTTGGTGCGCCGGTAGGCGTTTTGGATCCCTTCCTCGGCTCCCGGCGCCAGCCCCGGCGCCGTGGTGTTGTCTCTCACCAGCCAGGCTTGGCAGAGGTCGGCCGAGAAGAGTTTGTATTCGCTGTCTTTCCCCGCCAGCGCCCCGCCCAGCAAGAGCCCCCGCGGCGGTGAGATCGCGTGCGTCGTCCAGCCTTCCCCGCCGCGGCTGGTGATGTATTGGGAGGTGTATGGTTGGGAGACCGCGTCGCCGAAGGGCTGTTCGGCGGTGTATGCGAGCGCTTCGCCCGAGACGGCGCTCTGGTTGCGCGCGGTCGGATCGAAGAGCGAGGTCACGTTGGACTCGATCTCCGCCCCGTCTTTGTCCACCGGGCTGACCATCTCGTAGGCGCGGCAGTCGGGCAGGGCGGCCCCGGCGCCGCTGCGGAAGAGGTCGTTGGGGCAGGCTTCGGTGATCGGCGAGGGTTCGGCGAAGGTACGAAAGGAGCGTTCTTCGCCGATCGTCGGCCCGCCGCCGCCGCTTTGGGCGACGAAGCGGAAGAGGTATTCGGTGTTGGGCGAGAGGCCCGATAGCAGGACCCCCGCGGTGTTGGTGGGGTCATCGCCCGAGGCCGCCAGAATGGCGCCGGGCGCTTCCGACTGTTCTTCGGTGCATTCGACCCCAAAGCTTTCTGGTTCTTCTCCTTCTTCTTCCTCAATTTCTTCTTCTTCTTCAAAGCATTCCGTCGCGCCGTACTGAACGTAGTAGGTGGTGTCGGCGTAGAAGTGGGGGTTGATCGAGGCTCGCACGATCGCCGTGGTGGCGCTGACCGAGAGCGCGTACTCGGCGAGGATGTCGGGCGCCTTCAGCGGCTTGGGGCAAAGTTCGAGTTTGCTCGGCGGCGGGCCGTAGGCGCGGGCGAAGTTGGGGCTGATGTTGGTCAGGTAGATGTCGACGGCGCTGCCGCTGAAGCACGCCGTTCCGACGGCGATCCCGGTCGAGTCGGTGATTTCGCCGTTGCCGAAGGGTTCAGCGGTTTCCGCGCAGGTGGAGGCCAGGAACTGACGCACCTGCAGCGATCCGCCGAGGCCGTCGACCACGTAGGCGAAGCCCGTCCGTGCGGCGACCGCAGTCGGTTTGGCGACTTTAATCGTGCACTGGACTTTGCCGGCCATGTCCAGCTTGATCACGTCGGCTTTGCCGCTGAGCGAGAAGAAGATGCTGCTCCCAACGATGGCCAGGCCGCTGACCGTTCCTTTGGCGATCGCCGCGTCGGGGTCGGGCTGAATTTCGCGGAAGCTGCCGTCGGGGTTGAAGATCTGGATCCGTTTTTCATCGCCGATGTAGGGGCGGTCGGAGGGACCGATCGCGACGAAGCTGTCGATCGCGCCCCATTTGAATTCGCCTTCGCCGGTCCCCCCAACCCCCGCCTGGCAGACATCGCTCGAGGCGGCGGTGCAGAGGTTCTGCTGTGCCGGGGGCGCTGCTTCGTCGACCTTGGTCTTGTTGACCTTGCCGCCGAACATCAAGACGAAGTGGCCTTCGGGGTTGAATTTCTGCACCCGCCGGTTGATGACGTCGGCGACGTAGACGTTGCCGGCCGAGTCGACCGCGATGCCGCCCACTCCTTTTTCGAACTGACCTGAGCCAGCACCCGGTATGCCGGCCCCACAGCTCGCCACTTCGGTGCAGATCTGGAATTCTGCGCCGCCGTCCTCGACCCCCCAGCCCCACTCTCTGACGAACTTGCCCCAGGGGCTGTATTGAATGACTCGGGTGTTGGCCTGATCGGCGACGTAGACCGCGCCGGGTTCGGGTGCGCTCGCCGGTGCCGTGGCGATGCCGCGGGTGACTTTGCAGGCGACGTCTTCGGGGCCGCCGTCGCAACGCGTCCATAGCGGCGAGGGGGTGGCCGCAGAGGCACCGCTCGCGATCAGCGCGAATAGCGCTGCGACTGCCAACAGCGCGGCCACGCAGACCTTGTATTGACCTATGCCGTCCCGGCTGTATCGACCTATGCCGTCCCGGCTGTATCGACCTATGCCGTCCCGGCTGTATCGACCTATGCCGTCCCGGCGCTTCGCTCTCATCCTCTTCCTCTCCCTGCAAGTTCTCACGGGTTCCCTATCGCCCCCGCTTCGCGGCCGGTCCCATCCAATCGCGGAGTTGCACTATATAGGTCTCATTAATGCCTTGTCAAGGAACGAAGATGGTTCGCGCACCGCTACCCACAGGAGGTAGATGGAGCCGGGATCGCTCCCGGCTCCATCTATCGGGTCTGGCTCAACGCCAGGCGCCGAGTCCCAGCGGACTATTTCCACCAGATGTCTGTCTCTTCTTTGTTTGTGTTTGTGCCTTCGATCAGGACGTTGCCTGTGTATTCGCCGTCGTTGGCGACTTTCGATCCGCAAGAACCTGTCTCTGTGTATTCGATGCCTTTCACTGTCGCTTCGATTGTGAGTGTTCTAATTTTGGCACCGACTACGTGTTCGTGATAAACGACACCGCCGCCTGTCGGTGTCTGCGCCGGAACGTCCACGCAGTTCACTTCCGAGCCGAGGAATGTGGCCTTGATTTCAATCTCATCGCCTAGTTTTTCACATTTGATATGCACCGGTGCGTCACTGTCTACCTTTTCGGATGTGAAGAGGAAATCACACGTGTTCATGTGAACGTGGGTGGTGAGACCCAGACCTTGACAATTTGTGTAGGTCGGCTTGGCTGTGATTTGGCTAGGTGTTGTTTCAGTGATTGTTACTTCGGCGTGAACGCCTTTACAGGTCAATTTACCTACTGTCGTGTGAAACGTCTGTAGTCCTGTTTCACTCCCTTCCGCTCCGTCCTGTGTGGCGTCCAGGATCGTGTGGTCTCCATCGGAGTGGAACAGTTCCCCGGCGGCCGACGCGCTAGACGCCGTCATGGCGCTGAGCGCAAACACGGCAAACAGGGCGAGGCCGAGGGCCTTCGATTTGCGATTCATCTTGCTTGCTTCCCTTCTGTATGAGGTTGCGAGCGCGCCTGAGGAAGCCTCCATCCCGCGCGCCCATCCCGCCTCTGCGGGACGGGCGATTCATAGCCGGTGCCCTGGTGACGATCAAGTTATCTTGAGCAACTTTGGAAATTGCCCGGGCCAGTGGTGAAATGCCCTGCAAATATTGCTGTCGCATTTCGCACGCGCACCAAGCGACAGGCTCTGAGAAGGTGGAGCCGAGATCGCTCCCGGCTCCACCGTTGCGTCTGGCTCGACGCCAAGCGCCGAGTCCTGGCGGGTTATCCCCACCAGGTGTCTACCTCTTCATTTGCTGAGTTTGTGCCCTGAACTACGACGTTGCCGATGAAAGTGCCGTTGTTGGCAACGCTCGATCCGCAGACGCTTTTCTCTGTTTATTCGATACCCGATATTGTCGCTTCGATTGTGACTGTCCTGGGTGATTCACCGACGTTGTAGTAGACCACACCTCCGCCTGTCGGTGTTTGCGCCGGCACTGTCACGCAGTGGATTGGGACGCCAAGGAATGTCGTATTGATATCGATGTGATGCCCGGTTTTTCGCACGTAATGTGCACCCGTACATGGTTGCCTACCTTTTCGGATGTGAAGAGGTAATCGCAGCTTGTCATGTCGATGTGTAGCAGGAGTCCCTCATGTGTATCTTCGCCTTCGAGTCTATTGCATTTTGTATATTTGGGCTTGGCTGTGATTTCACTAAGTGTTTTGGGGGTCAGTGTCAATGGCGGGCTAATTTCCACACCTGTGCAGCTGATTCTACCCCCCGCCGTATTGAGGATCTGCTGACCTGTAATACCCCCTCCGCACCATCCTGAGTGATGTCGAGGATCGTGTGGTCCGCCGCTGAGTGGAACCTTTCCCCGGCTGCCGACGCGCCGGACGCCGTCATCGCGCTGAGCGCAAAGGCGGCGAAGAGGACGAGGCCGAGGGCCTTTGGTTTGCGATGCATCTTTGCTCCCTTCTGAGGATTGCCGAATGGCAATGCCTAGGGTGGACAGACTCCAAGATGTGCCGACACCTCAGGCTCATCTGACCTCCATCTTGCGGGCACCGTAGACGATGTCCGCCGGTATCTGGCCGCCGGTGAGGCGACCGTGGTGGACACGGTCGAAGTTGTAGAAGCGCAGGTAGGTGTCGAGCTCGCGCTTGAGGCCGCTCAGGCGAGGCTGCATGTAGCGGGCGAAGGCCGGTCGCCAGCACTCGTCAAGGATCGTCTTGTGCAGCGCCTCGACGTTGCCGTTGGTCTGCGGGGCGTCCGGCATGGATGCGGGTGTGGCGGGCGCCCAGGTCTTTCACTGTCTTGGTGAACTCGCCCTTGAACTCGTTGCCATTGTCGGAGAGAAAGCGCTCCAGGCGCCAGCCTGCAGTCTCGAGATGAGCGGCGACCCGCCGCGCGAGCTTCGATGTCTGTTTCGAGGTCGGGTTGCCCTGCTTTGCGACCACCAGCTCCGCCCATCCGAACGAGGAGGCGACGTCGATCGCGGTGAGCTGCCAGACCTTGCCCTCGGTGCCCCGCAATCGGCCGACGTAGAAGCAGTCGATCCCGACCAACTCCCCGGGCCAGGAGACGTCGATATGGCGCTCTGGAGCAGGATCGCGAGGAGGCTCATAGGGAGCGGCGTAGCCTGCTACCAGCCCCAGTCGTTTGGCCCTTGTGTTGAGACCGTGGCGGCAGAGCACCTTCCAGACCCCGTTGGGCGAGACGACGATGGCGCCCCATTTGTGGCGCCGAAGCTCTCCCGCGATGCGCTTGGGCCCGAGCCCCGGATGGGCAATCGAGAAGCTGAGGATCCGCTCCTCGACCATCTTCGGCAGTTGATTGGGCATCTTGGGGCGCCGGCGCTCCCTGGGGCGCAGCACCTCGAGGCCGTGGCGGTCGACCGCCCGCTTCCACGCGTAGTAGGTGGACCGGTGCACCCCGAAGCGCCGGCAGGCCTCCGCAATGCTTGTCTTGGCGGCCTCCGCGAATAGAGCTTGGCGGTAGCCGAACAGCACGTCATCCTTGGTCATGCGACTCCCTTTCTGAACTTCATTGGCGTGAAGCTGTCGCATAAACCCCACTGATTCGAGCCGACGACGACGCAATCCGACATCTGCGGAAAACGGCAGGCGCCCGAAGGCCCCGATCAGGCTGTTGCGGCCGCCAGGGAGTGCCGGTAGAGCTTCAGGAGGTTGTGAGTGGCGGCAACCAGGCGCCACTCCGAGCTTGCGGCTGCCCGGCCTCTTCGTTTGAAGCGCTCAATCCTCCGGTTCGCCTTGATCTGGGCGAAGACCGGCTCGACCATCCACTGTCTTTGTGAGTAGAGAGCGCCACCGGACTCGGTGGCGGGATGATCTGGTCTTCGGTGGTGACGGCCTGGGCGTTGTAGGCGGGGATGAAGTTGCGGCCGAACTTCATTCGCCTTGCGTCGGGGTCGGTGGTGTTGCCCTTGCCCTCGGGCTCGGCCGGCGGCTCGTAGGGCTTCGGTGGGGCGCCGAAGGAGCGGCCGTCCTTCATCACTCCGCGGGCGCGGTAAGCCTCGTAGTCGCGGTTTGCCCGGTGCTCGGTCTGCCAGTCCTCGACCAACCGCCGACGGCAGAGGTCGAGCCGCTCCTCGCGTGCCCTTGGGACCGGATCTTCCCGCTCGGCCCGCTCTGCGTCGAGGCGCTTCTTCGCCTCTCGCAGCCAGGCCCGGCGGCCCTCACCGCGGGCCAGGTGCTGGGGGAGCTCGTCGCCGCGAGCATCGCCGTGGATCTCGTCCTCGGCGGCGTCGATGTGTCCTGCTTCTTCGACGATCTGGGCTGGATCTGCTCGTAGGTGCGGATGGCGCTGTCGCTCGCCGCCGCGGCGAACTTCGAGCCATCGACGGCGATCACGCCGACTTCGACCAGTCCGGCCTCGGCGCAGAGGGTGAGGACCTGGCCGAAGAGGTCCCCGAGGGCAACCTGGTGGCGGACCCGGAAGCGGGCGACCGTGGCGTGATCGGGAACCTGGTTCGCACAGATCACCCGGAAGGCGACGTCCTCGCGACAGCGGCGCTCGATCCCTCGCGAGGAACGCTCGCCGACCGCGTAGGCGTAGGTGAGCAGGGTCACCATCATCTTCGGGTCATGCGCGGCGCGGCCGTGGCCGTCGGCGCGGTAGGAGGCGTAGAAGGGCTCGAGGTCGAGCTCCTCGATCGCTTCGATCACGAACCAGGCGAGGTGGTCTTCGTCGAGCCACTCGCGCAGGTCCGGCGGCAGCAGCATTGGCTGGTCACGATCACAGCTGAGGAAGTTCTGAGGCATGGCCCATTTTCTCGGCGTGAACGGACCGAAAAGCAGGGGGTTTATGCGACAGCCTCGCGTGAAGCCAGGAGCCTGAGTCGCAGCGCGGACAGCCCCCGACCCAACTGGGTCGGGGGCTGTCTCGCTTCGAAGGGCTATCGATCCCCCGAAAGTGTCGGGGGAACTTGGAGTCAGTTCAACTTAGGGCGCGCGGGGCGGTCAGTCAAGCAGAGGACCGCAGCGGGGCCAGACGATCGCTCACCGTCGCGCGTTTTGGCTGCAAAGTCCGTCAGAGCGCCTTGCGCGCGTGCCGATTCGGCTACCGCGCCGGTCGGTGCCTCAGTGGTGCTTACCGACTGGGGCGAGTGCAGTGGCTATGGCGACGCCACGGTAGAGAGGGTCTGCAGCCACGCCAACGCCACGACGAGCCGAACCGTCTAGCCTGCCGCCGTGGCAAACAAGGAGCGGCCGATCAATGCGGACCTGCCACCCGCGCGGGCAGGCGATACGTCAGCCGCGCGGGCGGAGAAGCCCGCCCCGGCCAAGCCTCCCACGCCTGCGAAGAAGTCCGTGCCGGCAAAGCGGCGGCGCAAACCGGTTCCGGCGGCGCTGAAGGCGATCTTCGGCCTGTTCGTTCTCGCTGCCGTCTTCATCGTCGCGGCGATCGTCGGCGGGGGCGGCGGCGAGCAGACCTCGGAAAGCCCGGCGCCGGTGAGCGAAGCGCCCAGCACCCCTGCCGGAGCGCCCGCCACCCAAACGCCGGAAGACCTCGGCTATCCGCTCTTCGCCACGGCAAACACGACCCGCGTCGGCGGCAGCGATCCGGCCTCGAACGCGGCGGCGGTGGCGGTGGCCGCCTATCCGTCGACCCAGCCCTCGCAGCAGCCCCCAGCGGTCACGGTGGTCGACGGGGACGACTGGCGCACCGCGATCGCTGCCTCGGTGCTGATGGCGCCACCGGTCAAGGCGCCCCTGCTCATCTCTGCAGCGGACGGGATGCCGGACGCGAGCTCAGAAGCCATTTCCGCGCTCGACCCGCAGGGGTCGCGCGCCACCGGCGGGACCCAGGTCTTCGCGCTCGGCGCCGCCGCAACGCCAGGCGACCTCGAGACGAAGCGGGTGTCGGCCGGCGGGGTCGCCGGGGCGGCGGCGCTCGCCGCGCTGCGCCAAAAGCTCAGCGGCTCGCCACCGCAGCACATCGTCATCGCCTCCACCGCGGATCCCGCCTTCGCCATGCCGGCGGCGGCCTGGGCCGCCCGCTCGGGCGATCCGGTTCTGTTCACCGGCCCCGACCAGCTCGCCAGGCCGACCGCCTCGGTGCTCGAGGCCCATCCCCACACGCCCGTCTACGTGCTCGGGCCATCCTCGGCCGTCTCCTCCGACGTGGTCCGTGAAATCGGCAAGCTCGCCAGCCCGGTGCGCCGCGTCTCCGGCGAGGACCCGGTCGCAAATGCGATCGAGTTCGCCCGCTTTTTCGACGGCAGCTTCGGCTGGAACGTCAACGACCCGGGGCACGGCTTCGTCGTCGCCCGCTCCGAGGATCCACTGGACGCAGCCGCGGCGGCGGCGCTCTCGGCCTCGGGCGCCTGGGGGCCGCTGCTGCTCACCGACAGCGGCGATACCCTTCCTGCTGCGCTGCGCGGCTACCTGCTCGACGTCAAGCCGGGCTACACGACCGACCCGACGCGCGCCTTCTACAACCACGTGTGGGTGATCGGAGACCAGGAAGCAATCGACGTGAACGAGCAGGCCGAAATCGACGAGCTGGCGGCGCTGGTCAAGATCGGCGGCGAAGAATGAGCGAGGCCGAGAACCCCCAGCTATTGGGCGGGTCGCACGAGATAACCGCCGAGGACATCCGTGCCCTCGCCGGCGCCTCGACGCCGCATTTCGCCCTCCAGGTTCGCAACCGCATCCGCCGCCTGATCGAACCGCTGCCGGCCGGCCACGCGGCCCGCCTCGAAGGCGAACGCAAGATCGCCGCCCTGGAGGACCTCGCCGAGCACAGCGGCGATCCCCGCGGCACGATGGGAATCGGCCAGCGATGAAGCAGCTCGCACCGGGGGTCTGGCGGCTGAAGGAGCTGCCGCTGCCGGTGATCAACATCTACCTGGTCGGGGATGTGCTGATCGACGCCGGCCGTACCTGGGACCGCCGTCGCGTCTTCGCCGAGATCGAGGGACGCGAGCTCTCGATGCTGGCGCTGACCCACGCCCATCCCGACCATCAGGGGGTCGTCAAGGACGTCTGCGAAGCGCGCGGCATCCCGCTCGCCTGCCATGCCGAGGACGTCGAGGCGATGGAGGGACGCCGTCCCCTGCAGGAGGCCCACCGCGGCCACCCGGTCAATCGCGTCATCAGGACCATCTGGGAAGGACCCCCCTACGAGGTCGAGCGGGCGCTGAACGAGGGCGAGGAGATCGCCGGCTTCCGCGTCGTCCACGCACCCGGCCATGCCCGCGGCGAGGTGGTCTTCTTCCGCGAGTCCGACCGGGTGGCGCTCTGCGGCGACGTGATCCGCAACCTGAGCTACGCGACCTACCGGCCGATGCTCGCCGAGCCACCCGAGATCTTCACCTACGACCCAGCCGAGAACCGCCGCTCGATCCGCAAGCTGGCCGACCTCAACCCATCGCTGATCCTCCCCGGCCACGGCCCCGCCGTGACCGACATCGCCGCCTTCGAGCGCTTCGTCGCCGCCCTGCCGAGCTGAGCCCGGCGGGGCGCGCTTGCCTCTATTCCACCGGTTCTCCCGGGCGCGGTTCTTTGACCAGCACGATGCCCATCGCCAGCAGCCAGACGATGAAGAGCAGGAAGGTAATCAACCCAAGCACTCCATCGGACGGCGAGAAGGCGCCGGTCTCGCTGAACGAGCCGACCAGGCCAACCACGAACGTATACACCGCGGCGAACACGCTGTAGAAGCAGAGCCAGTTGGGCAACGCCTGGGCGCGTATCGCCAGGGCTCCGGACGCCGCTGCAATGAGGGCGAAGCCGACGGTGAAGAAGAGGAAGCCGAAAACGCTCAGATCCCAGAGCGCCCGCACCGTATTTGGGTCGAGCGAATCCGCGTGGTAGATCGCCGCCGCCTCGCCGGCGGTGCCGACGATCGCCCCAATCCCAAGGACAATGCCCCCGGCCAGCGCCACAACCGAGAGACGCGCAGCCGGCTCAGCCGCCCGCAGCCGGTAGAAGACGCTTCCCAGGAACCAGGTGAAGGCGAAGATGGTCGCGAAGCCCAGGGCGATCTGCGCCTGCAGCTTGCCGTGATTGTCGAGGATGAATTCCTGGACTTCGCGAGCGCTGTCGCTGAAGCCCGGTGGAGCGTCGCTGGGTCCGAAGACGAACCCGAGAATCAACAGAACAGCAGCAGCGATCCCCATCGATGCACCAAGCTTGGGCCAGGAATCTTCAGACATGCGAAACCTCCTCTGCAGGACGAAACCGGATAGCCGATCCTATTGCGTAACGATCAACACATGCAACCCGTCCCACCTCGGACGTGCCGGTGCTGAGAGGTCCACATGGGCACCGCAGCACCGGCACGTCTATGCTGGCGGCGATGAACGAGGTGGAGCGCGGGTTCAAGGAGGGGGACAAGGTCTGGGTCGAGGATGGCGACGGCAAGCATCACCCCGGGATCTTCGTCGGCAACAATGAAGCCTCCGGCTGGTTCGGCGGCGGCCCGAGCGCCTACGTCGTCCACCCCGAGGCCCACCAGGCCGAGGTCGTCTCGGTCTTCCGCATCACCCCGCGCGACGAGTAGGTCCGCCCTCGGACATCCGCTTTGTAGAGTCGGGCGATGCTCGCCTACGTCTTCTGGCACCGCCCCAGGGCGGACGCCGATGTAACCGCTCCCTCCCGCATAAGAGCGTCTGGCGCCGCCAGCTGGTCCTCGGCCCGGCGCCTGAGTTCTGCTGCAGCACGACGAAATTGAGCTCCCGCAGCCGCATCTGAACGCCGCCTGGCGACTTTCCCCGTGCATACCACCGGAAAGTCGCCAAGCTTCACCGGAGAGGCCTACCCGGGCAAGCGTGCGGCCCTCATCTCGACCCGCTCGCCGCGGACCGGCACGCCCTCGGCGATCAGATGTCGTTTCTGGCGGGCGCCCTTGGCGAGCGAGCCGTCGGCGCGGACCACGCGCCACCAGGGCAGATCGGGATCGTCGCACTCGAACAGCACGGCCCCGGCAAAGCGAGGTGCGCCGGGCGAGACGTCGCCGTAGGTCCGCACGAATCCCGCTGGGATCTCGCGCACCCGGGCGAGGACTTCGAGCTCGCGCGCCTCGGCCTCGCCGCCGTCGGTCAAGCGCCGGGGCCGAAGGCGTCTATCAGGCGGTTCTGGTACTCCCCCAGCTCCTCGGGTGAGATGAAGTAGGTGGGCGGCGTGAGGAAAAGGCCATCGGCTCGTTCGGCGGTCGCCTCCACGCGGGCACGGACCTTGTCGAGGGGGCCGGCGGCGCAGTAGGTGTCGACCATCTCGTCGCTGATCGCGGCGGGGACGGCGGGAAGGTCGCCGCGCCGGAACGCCTCACCGGCGGCAACGGCGTTGTCGGCGAAGCCGTGCAATTCCCAGAGCGGCATGTAGGTCTTGACCGTGGCGTAGAAGGAGATCGTGCGGCGGGCCATCTCAATCGCCCGGGCCTCGTCGTCGTCGATCGCGCAGCAGACGGTCGGCAGGTAGTCGAAGCTCGCCCGCTCGCGGCCGGAGCGTTGCAGCCCCTCCTCGAAGGAGGAGACGACGACCTCGTCGATCCAGCGCAGGCTCTGGATCGGGTGGCCGATCAGCCCGTCGGCGACGTCGCCCGCCATGCGGCACATCCCCCCCTGCACGCCGGCGGTGTAGATCGGCACCGACTCGCGCGGTGCCGGGTGTGGCCGGATCCAGCCCTTGATGTCGATGTCGTAGTAGGCGCCCTCGAAGCGGATCGGCTCGCCCTTGCCGGCCTGCTGCATGATCAGCCGCGTCGCCTCGATCGCCTCGCGCAGGTGCGGCGCCGGTTTGCCGTACTCGGCGTTGTGCCAGGTTTCGTTCAGCCGTTTGACGCCGGAGCCGAGACCGAGGCGGAAGCGGCCAGCCGACATCTCGTCGACGTCGAGGGCCGAGACGGCGAGGATGAAGGGGCTGCGGGTGAAGGCCCAGGCGATCCCGGTGGCGAGGCCAATCTTCTCGGTGCGCCCGGCCAGGTAGGCGGCCTGGGTGACCGAGGAGCGGAACAGCTCCGGCGCCCAGACACATTCCACACCGGCCGCCTCGGCCCGCTTCGCTTCCGCCTCGAGGTCGGCGACGGTAACGCCGATCGCGGCAACCGAGATGCGGTCGAGCGCGGCCAAGCTCAGGCCGGAGTCGGCGCGGCCGCCTCGGCGAGGACCAGGTCGGCGACCCGCTCGCGGTGCCAGCCGGCATTGCCGAAGGTCGCCGCATTCGCCTTGCCGCGCTTGAGGAAGAAGTGGAGGTCGTGCTCCCAGGTGAAGCCGATCCCGCCGTGAACCTGGATCGAGGCGTCGGGGACCCGCCAGCCGGCGTCGGAGGCGTAGGCCTTGGCCATCGAGGCGGCCAGCGGCAGCGACTCCGGCTCGGCGTCGGCGGCCCAGGCGGCGCCGTAGACGGCGGAGCGCGAGTTCTCGGTCTCGAGCAGCATCTGGGCGCAACGGTGCGAGACCGCCTGGTAGGCGCCGATCGGCCGTCCGAACTGCTGGCGGTCCTTGGCGTAGGAGACCGCCATCTCCATCGCCCGCTGGGCGATCCCGGTCGACTCGGCGGCGATCGCGACGCAGGCGCGGAGGAAGACCGGGTGGTAGTCGGACTCATCGGCCGGCAGCGTGTCCGCCGCCGGCACCTCGACCCCGTCGAGGCGAACCGAGTAGAGGCGGCGGGTGAGATCGATCGACGGTTCGGCCGTGACCGTGACCCCGGCTGCATCACGCTCGACCAGGTGCCGCTTGCCGTCAGCGGTGGCGACGAGGAAGAAATCGGCGCCGGCAGCGTCCATCACCAACACCTTCTCGCCGTCGAGGACGATGCCGTCGCCATCCGGCTTCGCCTCCATCGTGAATTCGCCGGGCTTCGCGGCGGAGCCGGCGTCCCAGAGGGCCGGCGCACCGCGTTTCTCTCCTGCGGCCAGTGGCCTCAGAAAGCGGTCGCGCTGATCGTCGGAGCCGCAGAAGGCGAGCGCCAGGCCGGCGACCGTGGTCGAGAGCAGCGGCGAGGGCGCCAGCGCGTAGCCCATCTCCTCGAAGAGCACCGCGAGGTCGACGATGCCGAGGCCCTGGCCCCCCCACTCCTCCGGCAACGCCAGGCCGGGCCAGCCGAGCTCGGCCATCTCCTCCCAGTCGGACTGCTCGAAGCCGTGCTCGCTCTGCGCCAGCTCGCGGATCCGCTCGGACTTGTAGCGGGCGGCGAGGAAGTCGCGCGCCGTCGACTTGATCGCCTGCTGCTCATCGGTGAGGTCGAAGTACATAGATGACAGCCCCTGATGCCTCTAGCGCAGCCTCGGCAGGCCGAGCACCCGCTCGGCGATGATGTTCTTGAGGATGTCGGTGGTGCCGCCCTCGATCGAGTTGGCGCGCGAGCGCAGGAAGCCGTACTGCCAAGCGCCGTTGGCGACGGCGTGCTCGGCGCCGCGGTCGAGCGGCGCGTAGGCGCCCTCGATGTCGAGGGCCAGCTCCGTGATCGCCTGGTTGAGGTCGGCCCACTGCCACTTGCCGAGCGAGCCCTCGGGACCTGGTATCCCCGACTGCATCGTCTTGGTCAGGCCACGGTAGGCGTTGAGGCGCATCGTCTCGGCCTCGATATTGAGCTGGGCGAGCCGCTGGCGCAAGACCGGATCGTCGGCGGCGGTGCCGCCGTTGACGCGGGTCTCGGCGGCCAGCTGGCCGAGCCGCTTGAGGCTGTTGGCGATCTGGGCGATCGCGCCGAAGGCGAGCCCGGCGCGCTCGTTCATCAGGGTCGTGATCGCCACCGCCCAGCCGTTGCCCACACCGCCGACGACGTTGGCGTCGGGGATCCGCGCTTCCTCGATGAAGACCTCGTTGAACTCGCCCTCGCCGGTGATCTGGACCAGCGGTTTGGCCTCCACCCCCGGCTGGTCCATGTCCATCAGGAAGTAGGTGAGCCCCTTGTGCTTGGGAGCGTCTGGGTCGGTGCGGGCGACGAGCATGCACCACTTGGCGTACTGGGCGAAGGTCGTCCAGACCTTCTGCCCGGTGACCACCCATTCGTCGCCGTCCTTGACCGCCTTCGTCTTCAGCGAGGCGAGGTCGGAGCCCGACTCAGGCTCGGAGAAGCCCTGGCACCAGATCTCCTCGGCGGTGAGGATCGGCTCCAGATAGCGCTGCTTCTGCTCGTCGGTGCCGTGGGCGATCACGACCGGGCCGCCCATCGCCAGGCCGAGCACGTTTGCGGGGCTGGGAGCTTCCTGGCGCGCCGCCTCGCCGACGAAGATCGCCTGCTCGATCAGGGTCGCGCCGCGGCCGCCGTACTCCTTCGGCCAGGAGATCCCGGCCCACCCCGCCTCGTGCAGCTTGCCCTGCCACTCGCGGCGGAAGGCCATCACCTCCTCGAGGCCGGACTCGGGCTCTGGCCCCGGATGGTTCTCCTCCAGCCAGGTCCGGACCTCGTCACGGAACTCCGTCTCGGAGGGTGAGAGGCTCAGGTCCATCAGCCGTGGAGCCTACCTGGCCGGAAGGGCCTCAGCGCACCGGACAGCGCAGGAGGCCGTATCGCGCTGCGATGTTTTCAGCCCTCGCGTAAGGCGACAAGCCATCCAGGAACTCCTTCGGATCCGCCTTGGCTTCGTCGAGGACCTGCCTGATCGCATCGAGAACCACCTCGACGGGAATCCCGCCGCCCTTGGGTTCGCCAAGGGCTTCGAGTTCTTCGAGCTCGGCTTCGAGATTGGGGACGAGGAACACGGTGACCCGCCTGACTTCGGAGGTGTTGATATTCGCGTTCGGGTGTGCGGTGGCTTCCTGGAACTGACGTTCGGATTCGACGGCCATCCTGTGTTCGTGTCCCGCGCAGATCGCGTTCGCCCGCCGGACGAACTCCCCGCTGTCAAGTTCCACCGCCCCTGCGGAGGCCCCATCGTCACCACCGCAACCCTGCGCAAAAAGCCCGCAGAGGATCACGCCAACCACCAACGCCACCGCTGATCTACGCACGAAAGTTTCCCCTTAGTCAAATAATCCAAAGAGGAAACTAGCGAATCGGGTCGGAGGGCGCTGGCTACAGGCGCTCTAGCAGCGTTCCCGTGCCGAGGCCACCGCCGCAGCACATCGTCACCAGGCCCATCTCCTTGTCGGAGCGCTCCATCTCGTGCAGCAGGGTGGTGATCAGGCGGGCGCCGCTCGAGCCGAGCGGGTGGCCGAGGGCGATCGCGCCGCCGTTGACGTTGACCCGGTCCATGTCGGGTTCGAGCTCACGGCGCCAGGCGGCGACGACCGAGGCGAAGGCCTCGTTGACCTCGACCAGGTCGATGTCGTCCATCGCCATTCCGTTGCGCTCGAGCAGCTTGCGGGTGGCCGGGATCGGGCCGGTGAGCATGATCACCGGGTCGACGCCGACCGTCGTCTGATCGTAGATCCGGGCCCGCGCCTTCAGCCCCAGCGCATCGGCCTTCTCGCGGGTCATCAGCAGCACCGCTGCGGCGCCGTCGGAGACCTGCGAGGAGTTGCCGGCGGTGATCTTGCCGTCCTCCTTGAAGGCCGGCTTCAATTCAGCCAGCTTCTGCAGCGAGGTGTCCGGGCGGATGCCCTGATCGGTGGCGTAGGTGTCGCCGTTGACGGCGAAGGGGACGATCTCGCGCTCGAAGCGTCCCTCCTCGGTCGCCTTGGCGGCGAGCTGGTGCGAACGCAGGCCGATCTCGTCGAGCTCGGAACGGGGAATCTCCCACTGGTCGGCGATCATCTCGGCCGAGATCCCCTGCGGCACGAGGTTGTAGCGCTCCATCAGCTGGGGCGAGAAGGCGAAGCCGTGCTCCTGCATCACCGCGGCGCTGTCGGCGAAGGAGATGTGGCCCATGTGCTCGACCCCGCCGCCGATCATCACGTCGTGGACGCCGGAGGCGACCATCGCCGCGGCGAAATTGACCGCCTGCTGACCGGAGCCGCACTGGCGGTCGACCGTCGTCGCCGGAGTCTCGATCGGCAGGCCGGCCTCGAGCCAGGCGTTGCGGGCGATGTTGATCCCCTGCTCGCCGAACTGCTGCACGCAGCCGGCGACCACGTCCTCGACCTCGGCCGGATCGATCCCGGCCCGCTCGATCACCTCGGCGTATGCCTTGGCGAGGAGGTTCGATGCGTGGACGTCCTTGTAGTAGCCCTTCTCCTCGTGGCCGCGGCCGATCGGCGTGCGGACCGCCTCGACGATGACGACCTCGCGGCCGCCGAACCTGCCGTTTCCGTTGCCTGACATCGGTGCCTCCGTTCGATGATTGACCGGTCAATCAATGGTAGCTGGCACGCGGGTGCGAGGGAACTCGTGATAGGAACCCGTCTTCAATGAGCGGGGGAACTGGATACGAAGCGCCCGGGATCGCCGGCAGCGGGGCGATCGCTACGGGCTTAGCTGCTGTTGCCACGACGACCGCTGACGTGATCCTGCTGGCTCGCAGCGAGGCTTCTGCCTGGCGGGCGGAGGAGAAAGTGGTCGCCGCCTGCGCCAAGATCGAGGGCGCCGAGGCCTCGCGGCTGCGGGTGACGACGGACCCGAAGGATCTCGCCGAGTGCGACATCGTCGTCGAGGCGGTCATCGAGGAGGTCGAGCCTAAGGGCGAGGTGCTGAGCGCCGTCGCCGAAGCTTGTCCCGACGCCGACCTCGCCACCACCACCTCGTCGCTGAGCATCGCCGAGATCGCCACGGCGGCCAACATCGCCGGCCGCCTCTTCGGCCTGCACGTCTTCAACCCGGTGCCGCGAATGAAGCTGGTCGAGGTCTGCTTCCCCGACACCCCCGAGGAGACCCGCGAGAAGGCCCTCGCCTGGTGCGCGGCGCTCGGCAAGACCGCGGTCGAGGTCCCCGACCAGGCCGGCTTCGTCGTCAACCGCCTGCTCTTCCCCTACCTCTTCGACGCGGTGCGGATGGTCGAGCGCACCGGCATGGAGGCGGGCGAGGTCGACTCCTGCATGAAGCTCGGCGCCGGCCACCCGATGGGCCCGCTTGCCCTGCTCGACTTCGTCGGGCTCGACGTCGCGGAGGCGATCGGCGATGCCCTCTTCGCCGACTCCTCAGACCCCGCCCACAAGCCTCCCGGGCTGATGGTCGAGATGGCCGGCGAGGGGAAACTGGGGCGAAAGTCAGGCGCGGGCTTCTACTCCTACGACTAACGCCGGCCGGCTCTGTCCCAAATCACGTCTGCCGGAGAACAGCCTTGTCGACGGGCCGTCGCCTCGATCTCCTCCCAGGGGAGCTCGGCTTCGGGCAGATCGTCCCAGCGGGCCAGATCGAGTGCCTCGACCGCTCCTTTGAGCGCCGGGCCAAGATGCTCCTCTGAGCGCAGCAGCGCTCGCAAGACCTCAAGCTGCTTATCGCTCAAGCGCACAACCCACATGCGATACCTCCAGGGTTAGGCGTAACGCGGGTTGCTCAGGAAACCTAGGCTGCGGACCGGACGGAATCGCCGCCACCGTCGCCACGGCTGCTGATCCGCACCGCCTCGACCCGGTTCTCGCGCACCGACTCGACCCGGATCGTGTAGCCGTTGGCGGTGATCGTGTCGCCGCGCTTGGGCAGCCGGCCGAGCTCGCCGAAGACGTAGCCGCCGATCGAGTTGTAGGCGTCGCTGTCCACAGGCAGCTCGATGCCCCGGTCTGCAAGGTCGCCGAGCGAGACATGGCCGCGGACGAACCACTCCCCACCCGCCAGCTGGCGCAATGCCGCGGCACGCGGGTCGGTCTCGTCCTCGATCTCCCCCACCACCTCCTCGAGGATGTCCTCGACGGTGACGATCCCGACCGTGCGGCCGTACTCGTCGACCACCACGGAGAGCGAGGTGCGCTGCACCTGGAGGTCGTGCAGCAGGTCGTCGAGCGGGCGGGTCTCGGGCACGATCACCGCCTCGCGCACGACCGGCTCGATCTGCGCCTCGGGCCCGTCGCTCATGTAGAGGCGGGCGAGGCTGTTGTTGTGGACGATGCCCTTGACCCGATCTGGATTGTCTTCCTCGATCACCACGAGGCGCGTGTGGCCGGAGGTGACGCAGCGCCGCAGCGCCGTCTCGACCGTCTCCGAGGCGTCGACCGTGACCACAGCCGGGATCGGCGTCATCACCTCGCGCGCCTGCTGCTCGTGCAGATGGAAGACGCCGCCGAGCATGCCGGCCTCGCCGGGGTCGAGGGTCCCCCCCATGCGCGAGCTGTCGATGATCTGCTTCAGATCCTCCGCGGTGTGCTTCTCGTCGATGTTCGTCGGGTCGACGCCGAAGAGGCGGACGATCGCGTTTGAGATCGCGCTCAGCGCCATCGTCACCGGCGCCGTGGCGACGCGGAACCAGTTGAGCGGCCGGGAGACGCGGCGCGCGGTGCGCTCCGCCTGGTTGATCGCCAGCATCTTCGGCACCTGCTCGCCGATGCTGATGTGAATCGCAGTGACGAGGGCAAAGGCAATACCGACCGAGAGGGCGACCGCAGCGCCGTGGGAGAGACCGCCGAAGACCGGTTCGAGCAGCTTGGCCAGCGAGGGCTCGCCGAGGAAGCCGATCCCGATCGAGGCCATCGTGATGCCGATCTGACAGGCGGAAAGCGATTCGTCGATCTCGTCGAGCTGGCGGACCACGGTCTCGGCGCCGCTCTCGCCTTCCTCGGCGAGCTGTTCGATCTTGCCTCGCCTGGTCCGCACCAGGGCGAACTCGGCCGCGACGAAGAAGCCGTTGACGGCCACCAGCAGGAGCAGGAGGACGAGCAGGAGGACGCTCATCCGCCCGAGACTGCCATATTGAGCCCCGCATGCGCATCGCCAGCCTCGTTCCATCCGCAACGGAGATGCTGTTCGCCCTCGGTCTGGGCGAGAGCGTGGTGGCGGTCACCCACGAGTGCGACTTCCCGCCGCAGGCTCGCTCGCTGCCGCACCTGACCCGGACCGTGCTGCCCGAGGGCCTCGGTGCTCGGGAAATCGACACCGCGGTCAAGGAGACCGTCGGCGAAGGTCGGGCGCTGTACGAGCTGGACGAGGAGCGGCTCGCCGAGCTCGCACCCGACCTGATCGTCACCCAGGCGATCTGCGACGTCTGCGCGGTCTCCTACGAGGACGTGGTCGATGTGGCGGCGCGGCTGCCGAGCCGGCCCAAGGTCCTGCAGCAGGACCCGAGCACCCTGAGCGAGATGCTCGAGGACGTGATCCGCCTCGGCGAAGCCACCGGCCTGGCGGCAGAGGCCCACGATATACGCGGTGAGCTGGAGGGCAGGCTCGCCACCGTACGCGCCGCCGTCTCGGGCGCCAGCCAGCCACGGGTGATAGCGCTGGAGTGGCTCGACCCGCCCTACGTCGGCGGCCACTGGATCCCGGAGATGATCTCGATCGCCGGCGGCGAGGACGTCGCCGGCCCTCCGGGTCTGAAGTCGCCCGAAGTCCAGTGGGGAGCACTCTCCGGACTCAACCCCGACGTCGTGATCGCGATGCCCTGCGGTTGGTACGTCAGCGAATCCCACACCCAGGCAGTCGAGCACTGGGGCCGGATCGCGAGGCTCGGCGCCGGGCGCGTCTACGCGGTCGATGCCGCTTCCACCTTCTCCCGCCCGGGCCCGCGTCTAGTCGACGGCGTCGAGCTGCTCGGCCACGTCCTCCACCCGGACCTCGTAGACGCCCCGGGCAACATCGGCTTCGCCGAGGTGCGGGCGCCGGCGCCTGGTCTGAAGGAGGGCTTTTAGCTGCGAGTCCTTCGTCTAAAAGTCGTCGCGGGCACGGCCCCCGCCTTCTCGAAACCGGTGCCCATCGTTAAGGCTCCCTTTTATTGAGACCCGGAGCGCCATTAGCCGGACCACTAGTATCTACCCCTACCACAGTACTCTTGTGAAGTCATCTCTACTGTGCCACTGCCGGGTTCGAAGGGAACTCCCGCTGGCCCTGGAATTGCTCCTCCTACACTTGCCCAGCTTACGGATACCCTGATTATGAATTCGTACTCAGCGTTCAGCTTGCAGTTGAATTTGATAGGCGGCAGGAAGTTGGGCCAGTTTCCCCATCTCGCATAGTTGACCTGACCCGAATTGCCTGGCGTATATTCCCCATGTGCAACCGTATTTCCGGTGAACCTCTTCTTCAACACGAAATGCACCTTGTGTGCAGTGAAGGAATACCCGGCCGCGGCGCACCTTATCCGGAACCTCGAGTAGAACCTGCCCTTCCCCCAACCGGGATGTTCGCCTTGCCGACGTCTGAACGAACTCGGCGTTGGTGAGTATGAATGGAGATTACCGCTGCAGAATCCGGCGCTACTGGAGTCGTAAGGCTTGTTTCCATCGAGGTCGAACTGATTGACAGGATCCGCGTTTCCATAGTCATAGGCGCTGGCCGATCCGCCAAGAACCGGGTCTACTGAGAGGAACCGCCCCATTCCCGGCACGTAGCTCCGCACTCCCATCTGGACCACACCCGACGGAAGCTCGGTGCGGCGCTGGCTTCCCCCCAGCCAGCCGTACTTAGGCGGGTTGGCTTGTTTCGGGTTGCCGAACTCGTCGAACTCGAAGGTCGAGAGCAGTTTCGTTTCTTCCGGGTTGGTGCTTGCGTAGGCGACGATGTCTCCGTGCAGGTTCACGAGCAGAAGGGTCGTACCCCCGGAGCTGTCCTGGATCGCCCCCAGCCCGCCGATGCCGGTGATGCTTCGCGACCATCCGGTTCCGCGATCGATCCAGGCTGGGGAATCCGATCGGTTGACGTAGTGGTAGATCTCCGTGCCGCTCGAGGAGCCCGTTCGCGTGCGCTGGCGCTGGCGCAGCTGAGCGTCGAGTTCGTAGGTGTTCGTGAGGCCATCCTGCGTCTGACTGCGAACCAGGTCGTTGACGTAGTAGCTGGTGGCCAAGGTCCCGCCACCGGAGTCGACGCTGGGCAGGCTGGTGATCCGGCCGTAGTTGTCGTAGATGATGCCGGTGTCGGTAAGGCGATCGGCCGCATCGTAGCTGTATTCCTTAGGAGTTCCGGTCGAAGTCGTATCGCAAGCACCACCGATGCCGGGTGCGCGCGTCACGCGTTTGGTCCGGCTGGAGTCGGCATCGAAGCTGTAGGAGCGGGTGGTGCAGCCGCCCCCCTGCGGGGTGTCCTTGACCAGGGTCAAGCGCCCGGCTTTGTCGTAGGTGTACTGCTGGCTGGAGAGATTGCTCGTCTGCGCCAGCCACTGGCCGTGGATCGACTCTTCGGCGTCGAAGTCGAGCCAGGTGCATTCGACAGCGCAACCCGTGGTCTTCTCATAGCTCAGGTGGACCGGGGTGCCGGTCTCGTCATAGGTCGTCTCCGCCACCAACCCGTTGGGCAACCCCTGTTCGATCAGGTTGCCGTCAGCGTCATAGCTCGCAGTGAAGGTGCCCGCGCCGGAGTCTTCGAGCCGGGTCAACAGGCCCGTGGTGGGATCGTAGGTCCGCGTCTGAATGCCTTTGCCGTCGCTCGTCGTCACCGGCCGGCCGAGAAGGTCATAGGTCGTGCTGGACGTGTTCCCGTCTGCGTCTTTGAATTCGGCGCCTCGGCCCAATTTGTCATAGACCGTCGTCAGCGTCTGTTCGTCGCCGCCCGTGCAACCACCACCGGCGCAGTTGAATTTCTGCACCGTCGGCAGCCCGGTGGTGGTGCTGTAGGTGGTTTCGGTTTTCGGCAGCACCGTGCCGTCGCCTTCGTATTTCAAACCCGTCTGGCGCCCAGCGGTGTCGTAGGTGATCACGGTTTTACGCGTGTTCGTGCCACTCCCGCCCGGGCTTTCGAGGATTTCCGTCGGTTGGCCGAGGGAGTTGTAGGAGACGATGTTCTGAACAAGTATCTGAGGCTGACCGGGCGTTTCCGGTTGTTTCGCCGGCAGGATCTTGCACGGAAGGCCGGCCCAACCTTGCTTTTTCTCACAGCTTTTATCGTCTTGGTTGGCATTGGCCGTGTAATAGATGGTCTTCCTGGTGTGCGCGTCGCCACCGTTCGGGTTTGCCGGCAGGCGCCGTTCGATCGGAAACCCGCCGTCGGATGGGCTGTTGTACTGGGTGTGCGTGCGGAGATTGAGACCCTGCGGATCGACAATCGTGTCGGTCAGCTTGCGCAGGGACCAGTCGTATTTCATTTCCGTCACCCGCTGATCGACGTCGGCTTCCTGGCTTGGAAGATCAGCACCGACCGTTTCTTTCGTCGGCAGGTGCGGTTTCGTCACCCCACCGGGACAGCAGCCTTCATCGTATTTCACACTCCTGTGCATCCGCGCCTGCACTTCGGAGCCGGATTCGAGCCGCACCTGGTGCAGCGGGCCCCATTCCTGTTCCATCTCGGTCCCGTCGGCGGAGAAGACGCGTTTGACCTCGAGCTCGTGTGAGCGTTCAGCTGGGTTTTCCGCTGCCAGAGCGCGCAGCCGGTTCTGCGCGCTGAGCTCGCGAACGATGTTGCCGCGTTCGTCGGATTCCGCGGTGCTGATCGACGGCGCGGACGTGCCGGTCCCCGCCGCAGTGGCCGTGTTGACCATCTGGCCTTCAGCGTCCATGTAGTTGATCGTCGCCTTCGAATAGCTCGTCGGCGGATCGGATGGTATGTAGCCGGGCGGGAAGATCGCCGTCGCGTCGGTGGGTATGTCCTGCTGTCCCCACTGCGCCACGGCGCTGCCGCCCATGCTGTATGGGGCGCCTTTGCCGCTGATCGGCACGCCGTAGGCTATCGTCGTCTGCGCCACCGACGGGCCTTCGCTGAGGAGGCTCGGTCGCTTTACACGCACCAATCGCCCGGCTTCCGCCGGCTCACCCGCGAGCGCGCCGTATTCGAGCGTCGTTGGTTCCAGGCCAGGTGGGGTGATCGTTTTGAGCCGAACTTTCGCCCCGACATAGGAGTAGGACTCTTTCAGGGCCGGGCTGATGCGTGGATCCCACTCACTGACCAATATGCCCTGCGCATTGTATTCGTATTTTGCCACTTCCCACGATGAATTGGACGTACCGCTCGACGGTCCGTAATAGGTGATGCCCGCGAGGCGGTCACCATATCCTCCGGGAGCGCCCCAGGTCGACGCCGGCAGGTAGGAGAAGCTGAGGGCACGACATCCTGCGGTCGTTTTCGCGTTCCCTTCGGTGCAGGTCACGTTTCGGGCGGACGGAGCAACGACCATGTTCAGTCGTCGTTTGCCCCCGACCAAGGTATAGAACAATTGCGTTTTGTCTTCGCTGGTCTGCGAGGTGGAGATCGGTAGATAATCGTAGTCATAGGAGTTTTTTTCGAAGACGGTGCGATTTGCGCTGGAGTCGGTAAGGGTGAATTTGTTTTCTGACTTGGTCAGGGTGAAGTCCAATGCCTCAGGAGGGGTGATGTAGGAACCGCCGCTCTTTTCGAACGCGTATTCGTAGCCTTCGATGTCGGTGACCAGGGCGTAGTCTTCGAGTCCTTCTTCTTTTTCTTCGGCGGTTGCCAGGACCTCGGTGATCTTCTGCCATTCCGAACCGGCGGCTTCGACCGGCGCGCTCGGCACCCAGCCCAACCCCATGACCGAGGTGTTGGTGGTTTGACCACTTCGGGAGTTGAACGTCCGCGAGAATTCGAGTGAAGAAACGACAGCCGAGATCGAGACGTCGGTGCGGGTGACGGTCAGGTTGCCGGTCAACAGATTCAATTGCCCCGGCCCGACCGACACGGTCGCGTCCTTGGTCCCGCCGACGTTGGGGTCGATGGTCACTTTGACGGGCGCGCTGTAGCCAGCAGCCGCGGCGGGCCCGGCGAAGAGCGCCCTGATCTCGAGTTCGCCGCCTTTTTCCTTCAGCAGAGCCGAGGCGGCGGTGGCGTCGAAGTAGATCGGCGTGCTGGGGCTGCTCGTCACGGGCATCGGCCAGGAGACCGGGTAGCCGTCGCCGTCTCTCACCGTCGTGGAGGGCATCGTCTTGAAGGCCCCGCTTGCCCCCAGCCTGTACTGGAAGGTCACACCGGTGGGCGGCGGGGAGACGGTCCAGCTCGCTTTCAGCTTGAAGCGGCGCGCGCTCCGCATCCCTTCGCTGGGGGTGACGACCGTGCTCGTGGAGGGAGCAGGCACAGGCGGTTCGGTGATCGCCGTGCTCTTGTCTTCTTCGATATCGCCCTGGCCGAGCGCTTCATCGTAGAGACGGACCTCGTCGATCCGGCCTTTGAAGTAGTCGCTGAATTTGTTGCCGCCGATCTTCAGGGCGCCGGTGCCCACTTTGGCGTTGGGGGCGGCCTCGGTGTCGACGAGTTCGGCGTTGACGTAGAGGCGCAGGTCTTCGCCGTCGTAGGTGAGCGCCAGGTGGCTCCAGGTGTTCGTCGCTAGCGCTTTGGCGGCGATGACTTCTTCCCAGGACCAGTCCGCGTCGGAGATGAAGCCTTCCGGAACTCCGGCCGTGTTGCCGCCGGCGTCGAGCAGGTAGCTGTAGAAGTTGGTCGTCTCCTTGGTTATCACCGACGCGTCGGTTTTGGAGGTGGTGGGTCGCACCCAGCTCTCCAGGGTGAAGCCGTCGGTGAAATCGAGCTCGTCGTCGTCGGGGACTTCCAGGTAGTCGTCGACCCCGTCGAGTTCAGCCGAGCCACCGTATTTTCCTTCTTCCTTGGTGATTTTGGCGCCATTGATAGCCGTGGCATCGTGGTTATGGGCCGAGTCGAACCGCTTCTCGTTGAATGCGTATGCGGCCTCAGCCACTGGTGCTGGCGCGAGGCCGATCGGCAGGTTTCGGTCTTCCTCGATTTCGTCCTGACTCAGTGCCCCGTCATAGAGGCGCACCTCATCGATGCGACCGTCGAAGAAGTCTTCGAATTTGTTGCCGCCGATCTTCAGCGCGCCACTGCCAACCTGGGCGTTGGGGGCGGAATTGATGTCGACAAGGGCCCCGTCGACGTAGAAGCGAATGTCTTCGCCGTCATAGGTCATGGCCAGGTGGCTCCAGGCGCTGGTCGGCAGCGCTTCTGTGGCAGCGACTTCTTCCCAGGACCAGTCCGCGTCGGAGACGAAGCCTTCCGGCGTACCCGCGGTTTCGCCGCCAGCGTCGAGCAGGTAGCTGTAGAAGTTGGTGGTCTCCTTGGTGATCACCGGCGCGAGGGTTTTGGAGACGTCGGGCCGCACCCAGGCCTCGAGGCTGAAGCGATCGCTGAAGTCGAGGGCATCGCTGTCGGGGATGCTCAGGTAGTCATTGGTCCCGTCGAGTTCGATCGCGCCCCCGTACTTGCCCGAGGTGCTCCATTTGGCGCCGTTGAAGAGGGTGGCGTCATGGCTGTGGACGGAGTCCCGGGCGGCCTTGCCTTTGCCCTCGTTGAAGGAGAGGGCGGTGACCAGCTTGGGCGCTGAGGGTGGGGGCGGACCGATCGCGGTGCTCATATCTTCTTCAAGCCCGGCGACGTCGCGCGGCTGATTGTAGATGCGGACCTCGTCGATCTTGCCGTCAAAGGCCCCATAGAGCGAGCTGCCACCGCCGATCACCAGGTCGCCTTCGCCCTCCTCGAGACCGGAGGCCGCTTCTGTGTCGACAAGCGCTCCGTTGACGTAGAGGCGCAGGTCTTCGCCGTCGTAGGTGAGCGCGAGGTGGCTCCAGGTGCCGGTCGACAGCGCTTTGGTGGCGTTGACGCCTTTCCAGGTCCAGCCCGAGTCGTAAACGATGCCCATCGGAACGCCAGGGGTTTCGCTGCCGGCGCCGAGCTGGTAGTTGTAGTTCCACCCGTTGATCGCCCACTTGGTGACCACCGGCTCCCATTTCAGCGAGACGTCGGGCTGCACCCAGGTCTCCACGGTGAAGCCGTCGGCGAGATCGAGCTCGTCGTCGTCGAGAACGACCACGCTGTCGTATTCGCCGTCGAATTCGAGAGCCTTGCCGTATTTGCCTTCGGTGGTCCATTTGGCGCCCGTGATGGTTCCGTCGTGGCCGTGGGCGGAGTCCTTGGCGAGTTGGCCTTCGCCTTCGTTGAAGCCGAAAGCGGCGACAGGCACGGGGTCCACCGCTGATCCGGGAACCTGCCACTTCTGCACCCGATCGTTGGCCGAGTCGGTGACCCAGATGCCACCTTTGGAGTCGGTGACGATCCCCAGCGGATCGCTGAGTTCGAACTGGGCCACGCCGGTGCCTTCGGTGCCGAACTGGGCAAGGTATTTG
>Ga0164299_10000017_pt1 | contig 66592 bp, 67 predicted proteins | sample Whisoiple_221_MG_FD_109712 | JGI IMG/M metagenome (GOLD analysis project Ga0164299, IMG submission 109712) | Unamended control soil microbial communities from upstate New York, USA - Whitman soil sample_221_MG | ecosystem: Environmental > Terrestrial > Soil > Agricultural land ...
CAAAACCCGATCTGCCCCGAGAAGTAACCGTGGGGGGGTTCAGCCGAACCACCCCACGGTCTCCTACATGCTCAAGCTGGCGAACTACACCCGCTGAGGTTAAAACGCCGAATTCGGGCTAGGCCGCGCAGGGCCTCGATCTCAGTGATGAAACGCTTGTAGGGCTCACGATCAACCTTGCTGGTATTGAGCTCCTTCAGCGCAGCAAAAGCGCCGGTCTCGACGTTCTCGACCTTCCAGACCTTCCCATTGCCACCCCTGCCGAGTTCCTCGCCAAGTCGCCACGATCCGAGCTGTCTCTCTGGTGTGGTCAATCTGCGCTGGCGGCAAGACCACAGATCAGACAGTGCACCGGTCGGGTCCAATCCTCAAGAACCTTGACGGGCTCGTCCGGGTGACAACGGAAGTCAACCCTATGCATGTCGTCTTGCTCGTCAAGCGCCGGGGGCTGATCTGGTTCAGGCACCGACACCTCGATATCAAGGAAGCCCGAACTTCCAACCGAGCCAGCGAATTTGTCGAGCTCGGGCTTCAAAACCTTCTCAAATGCCTGTGCCTTGGCCGCCTCGATCTGTGCTCCCGTCCACCAAGAATCCGGCGGGGCCTGCACAGCGCAATAGGGACAAAAGTAGCCGCCCTCGGGAGCAGGCGTCGCCTCCTCGTCCTCACTGGCAGGTCTCCACTTGAGCTCCCGCTCGCAAGTTGGGCACTCGCGCCGAAGAAATCCCTCCGAATCCAAAGGCACGCTCATAGAAAGTTCGATGTCGCTCATCAGCTAGCGAAATCGGACGCTATAGGTGTAACCGCAGCCGCAGTCGCAGCGGATATTGACCGTTCCGCGACCGGTAACGATGCGCCTGTTACGACGACCACGGGGACAAACGAAAACGACCTCCTGCTTCGCCATGCTTCACCTCCTGCCAGGGTTGCTTTTGGGGCCTAGGAACTCTTGCATCTCATTCGGATACCAAGAGATACTCGGCCGCATCTTCCGCCAATTTCATTGCCTCTTATCGCTCCGCTTCGCACGAATAAACGCAATCCCCACGCATCCCCGGCAATCCGGCTCGCTTTGTCGGCGAAGCGGAGCTATCGTCGCCGCGCCAATTGAATAAGCGCCCCGGCGGCGGTGGAACGCCCCGGGGCATGGCACCGAAGATTCAGCCTTCGATGCAAGCGAAAAGCTACTCGCCGTAGTTCTCTGGCGAGAACTGCATCCCCGGCGGCTCTTCGGTGTCCTACCGAAAGGAGGGCACCATGCCCCACCCCACTTTGAAAATTGTCGCCAGCCAGCGCGACGCGCTCTACGAGCAGGTGCGCAACCACCTGGCGGGTTTGGGCGATGTCGTCGTTGCGCTGGAGTGCCAGAAGGACTATCCCACCGCCGAGCGGTTGGCGATCGAGTTCGGCGAAGACTTCCGGCTGATGGCGGACCTGGGCTGGCAGCCCCAGGACGGCCGGGACACGGTTGAGCTCACGATGCCGCCGCATGACCTGATGGAAGTCGCCAAGCGCCTGCGCGATGAAGCGCACGGCGGCCTTGCTGACGTGGAAGAGGACCGCGAATCGGTCGCGCCGCTGCCCGTAATCAAAGGCTATGAAGACGCGCGGGATACCTGCGACACGATCCTCGCGGCGCTGGCCGAGGCCGAAGGAGGCGATATCCGTGTCCGCTGCGCATAGGAAGCGCCTTCGTCCCGGCGAGCTTGACGGCCTTGTTCTTTCCTACCTCTGCCAGCACAAGCAGGACGGGTCGCTGACCGCCACCGCCGTCGCCAAAGGTCTCGGCGGGCGGTCTGCCGGTGCCGTTTCCAACTGCCTCGCCCGCCTGGAGAAAGCCAAGAAGGTCCGGCTGGCGAAAAAGGCTCCTCGCGCCTACGTCGCCAAGACGGCAAGGGCGCGTTGAGGATGGGTCGACCGGGGAGGGTTTAGGCCACCTTTGGCCCTTCCCTGGATCGACCCGCTGAGCACGACTTCTCGGGGGCCGGGGCGCAGGCCACAGGGAAACTGCGGAATGGACCGGTGGGTTCGCCGCAGCTTGTCTCGGTCCCCGAGAAGTCGCGCAGGCTGACCCTGGCACTCCGCATTTGCGCAAACGCGGAGTTGTGGACCGAGCGAGTCCACCGCGCTATGCCAGGGCCATGAATTCTTGCCTCATTGCTTCATTCAGCAGCCGCGCGGCAGGTCGTCTGTACGGACGGGTGTGCGGTCGCCCCTGCGGACGGGTGTGCGGTCGGGTGGGAAGCTCGCGGAATTGCCGCCCTCGCCGATGCCACCGCCGTTTGCCGGTTCGGCGATCTGCCGACATCTCTACTGGCGTCAAAGGGGATGCAGGTTCGATGCTCGATGTGGCCGCTGGCTCGCACTCGCCGCGAACCGCGATCCCCTCGGCGCTGGGGAGGCAACGGCTCCTTGGGACGGCAGGCCGGTGACTGAATCCCGCCTGCTCACCGAGCCATTGCTAGACGCCGGCGAGGCGGCTCGACTGCTCCGGGTGCCGCGTAGCACGCTGTACGAACTGGTCCGAGTGCGAGGGTTGCCGCACGTTCGGATCGGAGATCGGGCGCTGCGGTTCACCCGTCGCGACCTGGAGACCTGGGTGGCGGAGAACACCTACGGCACCCGGAGCGGTCGGTGATGCAGCCAGGCTCAGCCAGCCGTGGTCGGGACCGGCTGCGGCTTCTCGAGGCTGAACGCCTCGGAGACCCGCTTGGCAGCATCCTCGCGGTCCACGAAGGCGAGGTAGCGGCGCGTCGTCGTCAGGTCCGCATGGCCCATCCACTCCATCACCTCGCGGGAATCGGCGTGGCGGATCACGGTGCTGCCGAAGGTATGGCGCAGATTGTGGAAGCGGAAGTCCTCGCGCAGGTCTGCCGCCCGGAGCGCGGCGCGATAGCGCTCCTTCAAGGACTTGTAGCCGACGTGCTGACCGCGCGCCGTGCAGAAGACGAGATCGTCGTCCGCCGTAAAGTGTTCGCGCTGTCCGAGGCGGGCGAGCCGTTGCGCCACCTCCTCGGCCATTGGAACGGCTCGCTCGGTGCCGCTCTTCGGGGTCGTCGTCTCGCCCTGAGTCCAGTTTTCGCGGACGTGGATCGTGCGGCGGATGAAGTCGACGTCGCGCCAGCGCAGCGCGAGCAGCTCCCCCATTCGCAGTCCGGCGAACGCCGCCGTGTGGAAGATCGCGGCGTCCTGCTCGGATTGCGCCACCCTGACCAGGGCCAAGACCTCCTCGGGGCGCAGCACGTCGATCTTCGCGGCGCGGCGCACCCGCGGGCGCTCGACCACATCGGCCGGGTTGCGGGGCAGACCGTGAACCTTCATCGCTCGCTTGAAGATCGAGCCGAGGCAGACGAGGTACTTCTGACGGGTCCGGTTCGAGCCGCTGTAGCCACCGATCCACAGCTCGATCTCTTCCGGCGTGATCGTCTCGATCTTCCGGTTCCCGAACTCACGGTCGAGGACGCGGACCATGTTGCGATAGTCGCGCAGCGTCGACGCCTTGCAGTCGCGGACCTTCTCGCAGTAGTCCAGCCACTCCTCAGCGGCATCGCGGAAAGTTCGCCCCGTCCGCACCATGCCGGGCAGCGTTCCCTGCCGCGCTTGCGCCAGCAGCTCGTCCAGATGCGCCTTCGCGGACGCTTTCGTGAAGTAGCCCTCGGGCGGCGCGGTCTTCTTGGTCCAGGCTCGTCCGATACGTTTCTGCACTTGCCGTCCGTCCGGCAGGCGGTATTTCGCGTACCAGACACCGCCGCGCTTTCCCTTGCGCCGGGAGACGTGTCCGGAGATCGGTTGTGGCCGTGGTTGACGCATCGCCCCGACGATTCTAGCTCGTTTTCGGGACAAATTTCGGGACAAAGTTTCGATTCGTCCCAGATCGTCAACTCAAAATATGGCTATTTGAAGCGGTTTTCTTATGGGGCGGGAAGGACTCGAACCTTCGACCGACGGATTATGAGTCCGCTGCTCTAACCAACTGAGCTACCGCCCCGGGAGGGCGAGGGTAGCGTGCGGGGGGTTGGTTCGGCGTCGTTCTTCAGGCGCTGAAGAGCTGGGCGAGGGAGCGGCCTACGTCTGGTGGCTCCTCTTCGCTCTCGGCGGCGGCTTTGGCGCCTTCGGAGAGGGCTTTGGCGGCATCCGCTATCTGGTGGGAGCGGCCGCCGCGCAGCTCGCCCGACTTCTTTGCTTCGGCGAGGTCGGATTCCATCAAGCCGGCCAGCTCGGCCAGGCGCCGCAGACCAACGGCGCCCGCGGTCCCCTTCAACGCGTGGGCTTCAGCCCGCAGGGTCTCGAAGTCTTCGGTCTCGGTCGCCAGGCCGGCAGCGATCACGTCGCAGCGCCGCCGCGCCTCTTCGGCGAATGACTTGAGCAGCTCCGGATCCGGAGCGGTTTTCTCGCTCATTCTCCCGTCACCTCTTCCACGACCTTGGTCAGGCGATCGACGCCGAAGGCGCCCTCGATCTCCGCCTCGATGATGCCCTGACGGTTGATTGCAAAGAGCCACGGCTCGCTCGGCAGGTGGAACGTCCGAACCTGGGAGCGAACACCCTTGCTCGGATCGTTGTCCTTGTAGATCTCCATATGGATGAACGCAGCCTTGTCGCCGTACTGCTGTTTGACCTGCTCGGCCACGTCAACGACGGGGCCGCATACCCGACTCTGGCAGAACTGGGGGGTGGCAAACAAGAGGAGGATCGGTTCCCTGCCCAGAGCTTCGGCGTAATCGACGCGGTTCTGGGTGTCGGGCGGCACGCGCGTGGTGACCTTCGAGAGGTCGCCGCCGACGTCTGCTGCGGTCGGCGTGTGGATCTTTGGCGCCTTCTGACCAACTCTCGGCACCCCCTTGAATTCGCCGACGGTCGCGCTGGGGAGCAGCGTCGCGGCGATCTCGTCCCCCTGCTTGACCAACGCCGCGATCCGCCACTCGCCGTCGCTGGCAAAGTCGATATTCGTGGTGTAGACGATCGTCGCGGCGTCGGGATCGCTGGTCGTGGTCTGGGCGCGATATGCCGGCTTGGTCGAGAGGCTTTCGATCGCCGCCGGGTAGGGCCCGACAGCCGGCTGTTCCAGCGCTTCGGTGCGCGCTCGCGCCAGCGCGCCCTTTCTCTGCTTGCCGTTCTTGGCGGTTTCGCCGCCGCCGGGCTCCGCTTGCGGAACCTTGGCGACGTAAAGGGCCACCTCGGCGTCGCCGACCTGGCTGCGATCCGGATGGAAAACGCCAAACGGATAGCGGTTCTCACCCTTGTAGAAGGTCAGGGCCGCCGGCGAGACGACGAGTTCGGCGTGTGTATCCGCCTCTTTGACGATTTCGCCCAAGGTCTTGCCTTCGGTCTTGGGGAAGTCGCTCTTCGGCGGCGCTGGCCTGTTCCCCGCCGCTTCGCCACTGGCGGTCGACGAGTTGGAGCCCCCACCACAACCGGCCGCTAGAAAAGCAGCGGCAAGCAGGCAGGCGAATGCATTTGTGGCACGGCGACGGGACATGCGGATCGGTCATGTTATTCGGCTGTGCGGGCCAAGCGACCTATAGGGTGCGTGCTGGCGAACGACGAGTGTTAGGAGAGAGACTTTGGCGGATCGAGCGGCATTGATCACTGGGGCCTCGAGCGGGATCGGGCTGGCGATCGCCCGCACGCTCGGCGAAGAGGGCTATGCGCTGACCATCTCGGCACGGCGAGCGGAGAAGCTGGAGGCGGCGGCCGCGGACCTGCGCGATGCCGGGCTCGAGGTGCAGAGCGTGCCGGCCAACATGACCGAGGAGGATGACGTGGTCGGCGTCTTCGCCAAGCACCGGGAGACCTACGGCCGACTCGACGCGCTCGTCAACAACGCCGGCGTGGGGATCGGCGCGGCGATGGAGGAGATCGAGACCAAATATCTCGACATGCAGCTGGCGGTCAACCTGCGGGCGCTGATCATCGGCACCCGCGAGGGCCTGCCGATGCTGCGCGAGGCCGGCGGCGAGCACGGCAAGGCGCTGATCGTCAACACCGCCTCGATCGCCGGCAAGGGCGGACAGGCCTGGCTTTCCGTCTACGCCGCAACCAAGGGTGCCGTGATCAACTTCACCCAGTCGACGCACCGCGAAGTCGGCAGCGCCGGCATCCAGTGCACGGCATTGGCCCCAGGCTTCGTCGACACCCCGATGACCGAGTTCGCCAAGGGGCAGGTCCCCGGCGAGGAGATGATCCGGCCGGAGGACATCGGCGAGGCAGTGCGTTTCCTGCTGCACACGTCGCCCAACTGCCACGTGCCGGAGATCGTCTTCACCCGACCCGGCGAGGGCTTGGACACGCCGTAGAGACGACATGCGGTTCCTGGTCGCAGCCTTCGGTGACCCTGGGCACGTCTTCCCCGCCATAGCCCTGGGCCGAGCACTGTCCGGACGCGGACACGAGGTGACGATCGAGACCTGGGAGGAGCGGCGCGCCGCCGTCGAGGGTGCCGGATTGGGGTTCGCCGCGGCGGAGGAATATCGGATGTTCCCGCCGCCGGATCCGGATTCGCCGGAGGGGGGCCATGCGGCGGAGGCCGCCCGGGCGCTGCTGCCGCTGTTGGGCGAGATGCGCCCGCATGTCGTGGTGAGCGACATCCTCACGCTGGCGCCCGCACTTGCCGCGGAGGTGGCAGGTGTGCCGCGGGCGACGCTGATCCCGCACATCTACCCGGTGGTGGAGCCGGGGCTGCCCTTCTTCGCCGTCGGCCTGCAACCGCCGCGCACCCCCGTCGGACGCAGGATTTGGCGCGCGGGCCAGCGCGCTCTCAACGTCGGGTTGGAGCAGGGACGCAGCGACCTCAACCGGCAACGGGCACGACTGGACCTGCCCCCCACCGAGCGCTTCCACGGCGGCATCAGTCCAGACCTGGCGCTGGTCGGCACCTTCCCGCAGCTCGAGTATCCGCGGCGCTGGCCGGCGGGGGTCGAGGTCACCGGACCGATGAGCTTCGAGGTCCCCCACCCGGAGATAGAGCTGCCGCCCGGCGAGGAGCCGCTCGTCCTCGTCGCGCCGAGCACCGCGCACGACTCGCGTAATCACCTCGTGCGCACCGCGCTGGCGGCGTTTGCCGACGAGCCGGTACGCGTCGTGGCGACGACCAACTGCGTGGTCCCACAGCGTCCGATCGACGTGCCGGCCAACGCGACGCTCGTCGACTGGCTCAGCTACAGCCAGCTGATGCCGGCCGCCTCGCTGGTGATCTCGCACGGCGGCCACGGCACCGTCGCCCGCGCCCTCGCCGCCGGCACGCCGCTGCTGATCAGCCCCTTCATCGGCGACATGAGCGAGACCGCGATGCGGGTGAGCTGGGCCAACGCCGGCCTCTCGCTGCCCTGGCGCCTCTGCCGCCCCACTGCCCTGCGCTGGGCCGCCCGTCGCATCCTCGCCGATCCCTCGTTCACCGCCCGCGCCGCAGAACTCGCCGCCTGGACGCAGGAAAACGACGGAGCGGAGCGCGGTGCAGGTCTCGTCGAGCAGCTGGCACGCACTCGCTCATACGTCTGAAAGCTCCGGGGGTGGGACTCGAACCCACAACCTCTCGGTTAACAGCCGAGCGCTGCTACCAGTTGAGCTACCCCGGATCGTGGTAATCCAGATTGCTACACCGGATCGACCTCTGGCTGGAAATCTACCGGTAGCTCGGCCGAACCTGCCTCCACCTCCGCGTGGCAGTTGCCGCAAAGGAGCACGCACTTCCTTGCCTCCTCGCGAGAACGCGCAAGCGCGCGACATTGACCCCGGTGACCGAGATGGAATTTCTTGGTCGCGGGATCGAGGTGATGGAAGTGAAGCGCCTGCTGGCAGCGGTCGTAGCCGCAAAGCGATGCAGAATTGGCCTGCCCAAGAACTAACCCCCGACACGCTCCGTCCGAGCTATACGCTCGACAAGCGCCGCGCGTTCGCGGCTCAGGGCGGCGCGGCGCTCGTAGTCGTCGGCTTCGCCGGCGGCGGCTATCTCGGACTCGAGGCGCCGCTGCTCCAGGAGGAGGTAGTTGAGCTCCATCGCCTCTGCCGAGGCGGGCTCGTCGTGGGCGAGGATCACGAGCTCGGCGATCAGACTGGCCAGCTGCTCATCGTCGTGCGGCAGATTCGAGGCCGGATCCTCGGGGTGCTCGCGCAGCCAGGCGGCGGCGCGGGCACCGCTCGGTGAGAGGTGCTCGTCGGTGAGCCGCGCCAGGTACCCCTTCCCCTCCCCCGGCAGGGCGATGCACATCGCCAGCAGCGCACGCTCGCGCCGCTCACGTGAGGTCAGCTCTCCGCCGCTGCGGACCGGCGCCTGCGCCGCCCCGGGCCCGGGCCCGGGCCGCCGTTGCGGCTCCGCGGAACCGCCGCTTGCCGGCCGTGCCGCGGTCACCCGCCCCATCACCAAAGCCGGCTCCAGGTCGAGTCTTCCCGCCACCCGCCGCACCAGGTCGTCGCGGCTCGCCGTCTCCCCCATTCCAGCCAGGATCGGCGCGACCTCGCCCAGCGCCCGGTCGCGCTCGGCCGGCGAGGACACGTCGGTTCCGTCCAGTACGAGACCGACCTGGAAGGCAGGCAGATCCACCGCCCCCTCGAGCAGCGCGCGGAAGCGCTCGGCCCCGCCCTCGGTCGCCATCATCTCGGCCGGGTCCTCTCCGGCCGGCATCGCCGCAACCTGCAGTCGCACTTTTCGCCCCGCTGCGACCCGTTGGGCGCGCAGCATCGCCTCCTGGCCAGCCGAGTCGGCGTCGAGGGCCAACACCACCTCGTCGACCATGCCCGAGAGCGCCGCGACCTGCTCCTCGGTGATCGCCGTGCCCATCACCCCGACCGCCTCGCCGATCCCCGCCTGATGCAGTGCCAGCACGTCGGTATAGCCCTCGACGACGACGACCCGTCCGCTCTTAGCGATCGCCTCCTTGGCGAGGTCGATCCCGTAGAGCGTATGGCTCTTGTGGAAGAAGTCGGTCTCGGCGGTGTTGACGTACTTCGCCCCCTGGTCGGAGCGCATCGCCCGCCCGCCGAAGCCCAGCGTGCGCCCGCGCCGATCGCGGATCGGGAACATGATCCGCTCGCGGAAGCGATCGTACTCACCGCCGCTGCGACCCCGTTGCGCCAACCCGACCGCGCGCAGCTCCTCGACCTTGAACCCCGCCCGCTGCCCACGCAGCAGCACCGTGTCCCAGGCACTGGGCGCATAGCCGACAGCGAAGGCGCGCAGCGTCTCCTCTCCCAGCCCCCGCTCGGCGAGGTAGGCGCGCGCCTTGCCCGCCTCCTCGGAGTCCCAGAGGTAGTGGGTATAGAAGCCGGCCGTGCGGTCGAGCAGCTCGCCCAGACGGCGCCGCTGCTGCCGCCTGGCCTCCGCCCTCGGGTCCTCCTTCTCACGCTGCAGCTCAACCCCGTAGCGCTCGGCGAGCAGCTCGACAGCCTCGGCGAAGCCAAGCCCCTCCTTCTCCTCGACGAACTTGATCGTGTCGCCGCCCACGCCGCAGCCGAAGCAGTGGTAGAGCTTCTCCTGCGCGTCGACCGAGAAGGACGGCGTGCGCTCCTCGTGGAAGGGGCAGAGCCCGACCCAGCGGGCGCCCTGGCGGCGCAGGTCGGTGTGGGCGGAGACGACCTCGACGATGTCCACCGCCTGCTTGACCCGCTCCAGGCTCTCCTCCGAGATCAGCGCCATCAGAAACGCGCCGCCTCGGGAATCGTCAGCTCGGAGAAACGGGCGATGCAGAAGCGGTCGGTCATTCCGGCCAGGTAGTCGGCAACCCGTTGGCAGTCGCTCGCCCCCGGCTCACCCCGCGGCACCTCATCGGGATGCTCCAGGTAGTGCTCGAAGAGGCCCCGGATGGCGCGCTGCGCCCGTTCGTGCTCGCCGCGCGCCGCCTCCCCCAGGTAGACGCGATCGAACATGAACTTGCGCAGGCGCAGCATCGCCCCCCCCACCTCCTCGCTCTGCTCGATGTCGCCGGCCGCGGCGGAGCGCTCGACGATGTCGCGCACCAGGGTGTCGATGCGGGCCGAGCCGGTCGGCCCGAGCAGCCCGATCTCGGCCGCGGGCAGATCGTCTGGCTGCAGGATCCCCGCCCGCAGCGCGTCATCGATGTCGTGGTTGATGTAGGCGACACGATCGACCAACTTGACGATCCGGCCCTCGAGCGTCGCGGGGCGGTCCGAGCCGGTGTGATTGAGGATGCCGTCGCGAACCTGCTCGGTCAGGTTCAACCCCATACCGTCGCGCTCCAGCTCGTCGACCACCCGCAGCGAGTGCTCGTTGTGCTTGAAGCCATGTCCGCAGCGCTCACGCAGCGCGGCGTCGAGCGCATCCTCGCCGGTGTGTCCGAAGGGCGGGTGGCCAAGGTCGTGGCCGAGACCGATCGCCTCGGTCAGGTCCTCGTTGAGGCCGAGCGCACGAGCGACGGTGCGAGCGATCCCGCAAGCCTCCAGGGTGTGGGTGAGGCGGGTGCGGTAATGGTCGCCTTCGGGCGCGATGAATACCTGCGTCTTGTGCTTGAGGCGGCGAAAAGCCTTGGAGTGGACGATCCGGTCACGGTCGCGCTGGAACGGCGTGCGGAGTGGGCTGTTGGGCTCTTCGACCCGGCGCCGGGCGGGGTAAGACGGGGTCGCCAGATCGGAGAGGAACTCGGCCTCCCAGGCTCGTACACGGTTCTCGAAGCTGGCGGTGGGCTGCACCGCCCGATCCTACGCCGGGCGCTCAAGCGGCGGCGCGAAGCTGCACATGCGCGTGGTGCTCCAAGGTCTCGCCGATCGCCCGCTCGACCTGGCGCAGCTCGCGCTCGCCGGCATCGGGCGCCTCCGCCAGCGGCCTGGCGATCGATTCGACCATGAAGCGGTGCGCCTCCTCGGAGAGGGGAAAGGCACCCGCTTCGCAGCCGGCGCAGACGACACCGCCAGCGGCGCCGGAGAAGCCGACGAGGTGCTCGGCCTCACCGCAGCGGGCGCAGGAGGCGAGCTCGGGCGAGAAGCCGGCGACGAGGGCAAGCTTGAGGCGGAAGGAGAGCGCGGTCTGCAGCGAGGCGGCAACGGGGGCCGCCGGGTCGTCGAGCAGCGAGAGGTAGCGGCAGAGCAGGTTGTAGGCGGGCGGGTTGGGCTCGGCCGAGTCGAGCAGGCGCAGCACCGCGTCGCAGGCGCGGGCGCCGGCGGAGAGCGCCGCGCCGGAGGCGCGCAGGTGGGGATATCCGGCGACCGTTGCAGCCTGGGTCACCGTCATCAGATCCCCCCTGCCTTCGTGCAGCAGCAGGTCGAGCCGGAAGAAGGGCTCGAGGCGGCCGCCGAAGCGCGATTTCGGCCGCCGTGCGCCCTTGGCGATCGCCCCCACCCTCCCCCGTTGCGCCGTATAGAGGTGGAGGATGCGGTCGGCCTCGCCGTAGCGGATGCTGCGCAGGACGATCGCCTCCGTCTTCAGGGTCTTGCCGGCCATGACCTCTACGTTGAACGGGGAGCCGGACGGCGACGCCGTCGCGGTCTGCGCCGCAGCCGCACCTGGCAGCTCGGGCAGAAGTAGGTCGAGCGGCCGGAGACGACGATCCGCTCGATCGTCCCCGCACAGCGCGGACAGGGCTTGCCCTCGCGCGTGTGGACGAGGAACTCGTCCTGCATGCGACCCTTCTCTCCACGCCCGTCGCGGTAGTCATCGATCGACGCGCCGCCGCCGTCGATCCCCGCTTCGAGCGCGGTGATGACGGCGTCACGCAGCGCCTCGATGTGCTCGGGCTTCATCGAGCCGGCGGGCGAGAGCGGGTGCAGCCGCGCCCGGAAGAGCGCCTCGTCGGCGTAGATGTTGCCAACCCCGGCAATGCCTTTCTGATCGAGCAAGAAGGACTTGAGCCGCGCCGTGCGGCCGGCGGCGATCTCGCCCAGCAGCTCCGGGGTGAACTCGGCGGAGAGCGGCTCGACCCCGAGGCGCTCGAAACGCGCCTCGAGCGCCGAGTCGTCGATCAGGAAGGCCTCACCGAAGCGACGCGGGTCGGTGAACCAGACCTCGCGGCCGTCGTCGAGGACGAAGCGGGCGCGCAGGTGCCGCTCGGAGGTCGAGCGCTCACCCTCATACAGCCGCATCCCCTCGGAGGGATCGAGCTTGTCCTCACCCGCGACCAGGACGAGGTTGCCCGTCATCCGCAGGTGCATGACCAGGGTCTGCTCGTCGTCGAGGCCGAGCAGCAGGTACTTGCCGCGGCGCCCCAGCCGCTCGATCGTCCGTCCCGACACCGCTGCCTCCAGCTCAGCCGGCGGCGTCGGTCGACACCAGCGCGGGTCGAGCACCTCGAGCGACTCGATCCGCCGCCCTTCCAGCTCGGGCTCCAGCTGGCGACAGACGGTCTCGACCTCGGGCAGCTCGGGCATCGTGCCCGGTTCTATCACCGCATCCGACTTTCGCCCACCCAGAGTGGGGTCAAAGTCGGATGCGCGACGTCAGCCCTCGGTCGCCCTTGGATGCGCCTCGAAGTAGACCTCCTTGAGGCGCTCGCCGGAGAGGTGCGTGTACATCTGCGTGGTGGCGATGTCGGCGTGGCCGAGCATCTCCTGCACGGCGCGCAGGTCGCAGCCACCCGCCAGCAGGTGGGTGGCGAAGCTGTGGCGCAGCGTGTGCGGGCTCATCTGCCCGGCCAGGCCGGCCTCGCGGGCGTGGCGCTGGACGATCTTGTAGAGACCCTGACGGCTGAGCGGGCCGCCGCGGAAGTTGACGAACAGCCGCGCCTCGTGGCGCTCGCCGACGAGCTTCGGCCGACCGCCGCGCAGGTAGGCGGAGATCGCCGCGATCGCCTTGCGACCGAGCGGCACGATCCGCTCCTTTGACCCCTTGCCGCGGGCGCGCAGCAGGCCCTCTCGCAGGTCGAGGTCGGTCATCTCCAAACCGATCGTCTCCGAGGCGCGCAGCCCGCAGGCATACATGACCTCCAACAGCGCCCGGTCGCGCAGCGTCGTCGGCTCGCTCCCCCGTGGCGCAGCGAGCAGTCGCTGCACCTCGGCGTAGTTGAGCACCTGCGGCAGCTTCTTTGCCCGCCGTGGCGCGCTCAGCGCCGCGGTTGGGTCATCGCCGATCAGCTCGTCGCGGCGCAGGTGCTTGTAGAAGGAGCGCAGGCAGGCGGTCTTGCGGTGCACGGTCGCCGCCGAGCAGGCCGGGCGGCCGTTGCCGGTGGCCAGATCGGCGAGGAAGTCGCCGATGTCGGCTGGCCGCGCCGCGAGCGGGTCGAGCTCGTGCTTGGTGAGGAAGTCGCCGTACTGGAGCAGGTCGGTGCGGTAGGCGTTGAGGGTGTTGCGCGAGAGGCCGCGCTCCAACTCCAGGTAGGAGAGGAAGTCGAGGACCAGACCCTCGAAGCGGGCGCTGACCTCGGGCGGGGACGCGACGGCTACTGCCATGACGGGTGGTTCTCGCTGAGTCGAGGTAACCCTTGAACCGCAAGGGACTATGCGCGGTCAGCCCGCGGGTCCTGTCGCGGCGGCCTCCCCCATGTGCTCGGACGCCGCTTCGCGGCGCCCTCCGCTATGGGGGACCCCCGCCGCCGCGCCACCCGCGGGAGAACGCTCTATGTCCGCGAGCTTCCCAGGTAGGTCCCGGCCACGAGAGCGGCTGCGAAGAAGAGCTGGTCATCCGCGATGCCCCTTCCCATGGTGTGGGTGGAGAGACCCGAGGCTTCATAGCCCGCCAGGTCGGGCTTGGCCTCGTGGAGCTCGTGGCGGTCGCCCGCTGCGTCGGCCAGCTGTGCGGCCACATCAGAGCTCCCTTCTGGAACAGGCACCCCCACCCCGCCCAGCAGCAGCTCCAGCACGGTGAGCGTGTGGTGGCTTACACCTCGGTGGCGCGCCCTCGGGTCGGCTTCTGAGAGGCGGGGCGATAGAAGCGTTGGCAGGCCGAGGGCAAGGGCGGCGTGGGCGTTGTCGAGGGCGACCATGCCGCCGTGGCCCAGGCGGGTGTCGGAGCCGATGATGCCTGGGCCGGGGCCGACCAGGGCGACATCCCAGCCGAGGCTGTCGGCAGCGGCGTCCAGGGCGCCGGCGACGCTCAGCGCCTCGTGCTCACCACCGTAGGCGGGCGCCGCGGTGATGTGGCCGCAGAGCAGGCCCCTCTCGCGCAGCTGCGCAACATCGCGGCTCAAAGAGCCAGGCAGGGCACCGCCTGCCGTTTGGACGTAGCCGACCTTCAGCTCCGGCGACGCTTGGGTTGCCGCCCAGGCGGCGGGTGCAAGGTGCCCGTGCAGGGGCAGGACCAGGACCGAGATCGAGCTCTTTCGCTCTTCCTTCGGAAGCTCTACCGGGGCAACGGGGTGCTGGAGCGAGGTGTAGTTGAGCTTCATCACGTGCTCAGCGCCGGCGGGGTCGGCCTCGAGACCGCGGGTGAGGTTGACGTGGATAACGTCGAAGCCGCCCGAGCCGAGGCCCAAATCCTTTGCCGCCACATTGATGATCACCTCGTCGCCCTCGCGCATCTCGCCGAGCAGCGCTTCGTCCGCCCAGGCGAGACGACGCTCGCCGTCCACCTCGACCGTCAGCGGATCCTCGTCGACGACGACGCCGCGACGCAGCTTCAGCCGGCCGCTCACCCGCCGGACGACTCGGCGCCGACCTCGGCGACGATGCCCTCGCAGACCGCCAGCATCGCGTCGAGGTTGCGGGCGGAGACGCTCTCGTCCGGCGTGTGGTTGGCCTCGGTGCCGTTGGCGAGCAGGATGCAGTCGAAGCCATTGACGATCAGCGCGTTGGCGTCGCTGCCGCCCCCGGTCGGGGTGCGCCGCGGCTCGAAACCAGCTCGCCGCAGCCCTGCCTCGGCGAGCGCAAGCGCGCGCGAATCGGTCGGAATCCGGTAGCCGCGGAAGAGCTCCTCGACCCTCACGTCAACATCGCAACCGTGCTCGCTGGCGCCCCAGGCGCAGGCCTCCGTCAACTCGCCCGCGACGGCCGCGGCGCGGTCTGCGCCAAGGCTGCGCGCCTCGGCGACGATCCCGCAGTGCCCGGGCACGACGTTGCCCGAGGTGCCACCGGAGATCGTGCCGACGTTGGCCGTCGTCTCCTCGTCGAGCCGGCCCAATTCCATCCGCGCGATCGCCGCCGCAGCGGCGGCGATCGCGTTGCTGCCATCCTCGGGCCGGATGCCGGCGTGCGCCTCGACCCCGGTGAAGTCGGCGCGAATCTGCTGCTGGGTGGGCGAAGTGACGATCACCTCGCCGACCGCGCTGGCGTGGTCGAGGACGAAGCCGCACTCGGCGCGCAGCTCGCTCGGGTCGAAGGCCTTGGCCCCCCGCAGCCCCTGCTCCTCGGCGACCGTCAGCAGCAGCTCGATCCCGACCGGCGGCGGCTCCTCGGCGTGCCGCGCGACGAGCTCCATGAAGACCGCGACCGCAGCCTTGTTGTCGGCGCCGAGGATCGTCGCACCGCGACTGCGGAAGACGCCGCTGTCGTTCACGACCTCGATCTGGCCCGGGTGCGGGACGGTGTCGATGTGGGCGCAGAACATCGCCCAGCGGTCGCTGCGGCCGGGCAGCCGGGCAAGGATGTTCCCGGCCCCGGCTTCAGCCGGCCCGGCGGCATCGTCCTCGCTCACCTCCAGCCCCAGCGCCCGCAGCTCGGCGAGGATCGTGTCGGCGACCTCGCGCTCCTCCCCAGTCGGACTGCGGATCTCGCATAGTCGTACAAACGTCTCGTGCAGCCTGTCCATGACGGGTCGAGACATCGCTATGCGGCGTCCTCGGTCGCTTGCGAGCAGAGCACGCAGCGCTCCCTGCGTCCTTGCCTAGCGCTGTCTCGACCGCGCCATCTCTGACACAGCGGCATCACTCGACTCTATCTCGCCGCCTTCGGCCGGGCGCTCGCCGGCGTGGCGGGCGGCGGCGCCGACGAACTCGCGGAAAAGCGGCTCCGGCCGGTTTGGGCGCGAGTTGAACTCCGGGTGGAACTGGGAGGCGACGAAGAACGGGTGGTCGGGCAGCTCGATCATCTCGACCAGGCGCTCGTCGGGCGAGGTGCCGCCACAGACCAGGCCCTCGTCTTCGAGTCGGCGGCGCAGCTGGATGTTGACCTCGTAGCGATGGCGGTGGCGCTTGTAGATGACAGCCTCGTCGAAGATCTCGCGCGCCCGCGTGCCCTCGTGCAATTTCACCGGGTCGGCGCCGAGCCGCATCGTCCCCCCCATCTCCGAGACTTCCTTCTGCTCAGGCAGCAGGTCGACGACCGGGAACGGCGTCTCGGGATCGAACTCGGCCGAGTTGGCGCCCTCCATCCCAGCCACCGTGCGGGCGAACTCGACCACCGCGATCTGCATCCCCAGGCAGATGCCGAGGTAGGGAATCGAGCGTTCGCGGGCGATCCTCGCGGCTGTCACCTTGCCCTCGATGCCGCGCTCGCCAAAGCCGCCCGGGATCAGCACCCCGTCGGCGTTCTCGAGCTTCTCCGGCTCGAAGTTCTCCGAGTCGACCAGTTCGACCTCGACCTCGACCCCGTGGTGGAAGCCGCCGTGCTCGAGCGCCTCGATCACCGACTTGTAGGCATCGGCCAGCTGCACGTACTTGCCGACCAGGGCGATCCGTACCTTGCCCGTGGCGGCGTCGGCGCGGCGCACCATCGCCTCCCATTCGCTCAAATCCGAGGCGGGTGCCTCCATGCCGAAGTGGTCGAGCACCAGGTCGTCGACGCCTTCGGCGCGGAAGACCAGCGGCACCTTGTAGATGTTGTCGACATCGTGGGCCGAGATCACGGCGTCTACCGGGAGGCTGGCGAAGAGGGCGATCTTGCTGCGGATCTCGCGGTCGAGACGACTCTCGGAGCGGCAGACCAGCGCGTGCGGCTGGACCCCGATCCGGCGCAGCTCGTTGACCGAGTGCTGGGTCGGCTTCGTCTTCAGTTCCCCGGCATGGCCGACATAGGGCACCAGGGTCAGGTGCACGAACATGGCGCGCTTCGGGCCGAGGTCGGTGTAGAGCTGGCGGATCGACTCGAGGAAGGGCAGCGACTCGATGTCGCCGACGGTTCCGCCGATCTCGGTGAGGACGAAGTCGACCGACTGCGACTCGGCGACGATCAGGATCCGGTTCTTGATCTCGTCGGTGATGTGCGGGATCACCTGCACCGTGGCGCCGAGGTAGTCGCCGCGCCGCTCGCGGTTGATCACCGTGTTGTAGACGGAGCCGGCGGTGACGTTGGAGGCGCGCGAGGTGTTCTCGTCGGTGAAGCGCTCGTAGTGGCCGAGGTCGAGATCGGTCTCCGCCCCGTCCTCGGTGACGAAGACCTCGCCGTGCTGGAAGGGGCTCATCGTCCCCGGGTCGACATTGATGTAGGGGTCGAACTTCTGCAACTGCACGCGGTAGCCGCGAGAGACGAGGAGGCGGCCGATCGAGGCGGCTGCGATCCCCTTGCCGAGAGCCGAGACGACGCCGCCGGTGACGAAGATGAAGCGCGTGTCTCCTGGTTTGGCGGGGCTCATTCTCTGCCGAGCGAGTCTAGCCAGCGCAAGGGCGGAACCGCTGCGATCGCCTGAGAAATAGATCGCAACTCGCCGAAAACGGTCAGCGCGGCGACTGCCGCGAGGGCGATCAGCCGTCCCGTCCCGCCCAAGCTCGTCAGCAGCCAGACGCCGCCGATCGCCCCGACCAGGTTGGACCCCGTGTCGCCGAGCATCGCCCGCTCGCGCAGAGTGAAGGCGGCGCCGACCAGGACCGGCCCGGCGAAGATCCCCAGCAGGTCGAGGGGGGCGAGGGTCCAGGCGCCGAGGCAGAGCCCGGCACCGAGCAGCGCCAGCCCCTTCTCCGCCCGGCCGGGCCGCAGGTCGAGCAGGTTGAAGGCATTGGTGGCGAGGATCAAGAGCGCCACGTCGGCGAGGTAGCGCCACGATTCGAGCCCGCGGCCGGAGACGACGTAGGCGGCGAGGGCGAGGGCTCCGATCGCCTTGATCGCCCCGGTCGAGAGCCGCCCCTGCCGCAGTGCCGTGGCGTGGCCACGCCAGCCGCGCGGCGTCCCGGCTGCCTCCCCCCGCCCGAGCGAGTCGTCGAGGAAGCCGAGGAAGGCGACGCCGATCACGTAGGGCAGCCAGCGGCGCAGCTCGGGATCGAGCAGTTCGAGGCTGCCGCGATCGTCGAGAAAGGCGAGCGGCGCCAGCGCGACCAATCCGGCCGTGGCCAGGATCGCGCCAAGCGGGAAGGCGAGCTGGGCGCCGCGGAAGTTCTCCCGCACAAGGCCGGCGTCGAGCAGCCCCCGCACCCCTGCCGGGACGACCAGCAGCGCGACGGCGATCCCCACAGGGAAGCCGATCCAGGTCATTCGTGCGGAGTGAGCAGGTCGGGCAGCAGGCGGTCGGCGCTGCCCTTGATGCCGAAGCTGCCCTCGGCACCGAGCAGGGCGAAGACGGTCGCCAGCCGTCCGGCCACGAGGTCGATGTCGTCGACGCTGGACAGGTCGTTGCTGGCGAAGAAGGAGACCGACGACGGTTCGGCGTCGCTGCCCTCCACGCCAACCGCCGGGGTGTGCGTGCCGGTGATGCCCTGCGCCAAGCCCGACTCGAGCCGCCCGACAACGGCGCGCTGGTTCGGCCCCATGTCCTGCGGCTGGTCGCGGACGACGATCATCGCGTCGAGCGCGCCGAAGTTGCCGCTGGCGCGCGAGAAGAGGTGACCGCGAACCGGCTCCAGCAACGTCCCGCCCCGCACGAGCTGCCGCCCCAGGCCGACGCCGAGCGCAGTCTGCGTGTCGGGGTCGCGAGCGAACCTGGCGAAGCGCGTCTTGACGAGGTCACCGGCCAGACCGTTGGTGTCGATCGGCTCGCGCACGACGCCGACCCCGACCAGGTGCCCACCCGCCGGCGCCAGCGCCGCCTCAATCGCCCCGTATACATCGCCGGGAAGGTCGCCGAAGGCGATCAGGCCGATGCGGCGGCCGCGCAGCCGATCGCGCACCAGGGCCGGGTAGACGCGGCTGGAGAACTCGTTGGCCCGCCCGAGTTCGCCACTCAGCTCGTCCGCCCGTTCGCGCGCGTCCTGGAGGTTGCCGGTGAGGCTGTGCTCGAGGTCCTTGCGCGTGTTGGTGAGCGTATCGCCGCCGAACTCGGCGCCGATCAGGATGCCGATCGCCAGGGCGAGGAAGACGGCGATCAGCGACGTGGCGTGGTAGCGGGCGCTGTAACCCATCGGCGGGGGAAGGCTAGACGGTCGCCGCGTCGCGCACTACGATCCGAGCCAGATCCTGACCTTCAGCCAGAGCAGTTCGAAGAGGTCGTTGAGCGCCGGCGAGGTGATCACGACGATCGTCAGCAGGATCGCGAAGGCGACGAAGAAGAGGGCCGCTGGGGCAAAGGTCGACGGTGGGTTGTAGAGGCGGCTCACCCCCTTGGCATCGACCAGCCTCTCGCCGATCCGCAGGCGGGTGAGGAAGGTGGACGACATGCCGGCGCGGTTGCGATCGAGGAACTCGATCAGGTTGAAGTGGGCGCCGACGCTGACGATCAGGTCGGCTCCCTTCTCATAGGCCATCAGCATCGCCACGTCCTCGCTGGTGCCGGCGGCGGGGACGATCATGTGCTCCAGTCCCAGCCCCAGCAGCCGCTCGCGGCCCGGCGCGCGGCCGTCGGGATAGGCGTGGACTATCAGCTCGGCGCCGCAGCGCAGTGCTGCGTCCGCAGCCGAGTCCATGTCACCGAGGATGACGTCGGGTCGCAGGCCGGCTTCGAGGCAGCCGTCGGCGCCGCCGTCGACGGCGACGACGAGCGGGCGCACGTCGCGGATGTAGGCACGCAGGGCTTTCAGGTCGCTGCGGTGGCCCTCGCCGCGAACGACGATCAGCACGTGGCGGTCGCGAAAGACGGTTCTGGTCGGCGGCAGCTCGATCGCGCCGGTCAGCAGGTCGGTCTCCTGGCGGACGTGGGCGACAGTGTTTTCGGCGAACTCGGCGAGCGCCCTGTCGACCCGCTCACGCTGCTCGGCGAGACGGCCTTCGAGCAGCTCGACGCTGAGCACTTCGCCACGCAGGATCTCCTCCCCGCGACGGCTGAGGACACCGGCGGCGAGAGTCACCTGGTCGCCCTCGTCGAGCAGCTCGAAGGGATCGGCGGCGGCGTCGATCAGCGTCACTCCCGAGCGGACCAGGAGCAGCGGCCCCGCGTTGGGGTAACGGCCGTCGCTTGACTGCGAGGCGTTGACCACCGCCAGCACGCCGCTGGCGATCAGCTCCTCGGCGGCGATCCGATCGATGTTGACGTGGTCGACAACCGCGACGTCGCCGGGACGCAGCCGCTTGACCAGGTCCTTGGTGCGACGGCCAAGCCGGGCGGTCCCCTGAATCGCCTCCTCGCCGGACGCCCCGTTGCGACGCGAGAGCAGCGTAGGAAAGCGACGGCGACTGGCGGTAGCCACGGTGTGAGGTTAGCCGCTCCCCGGTGACGTCAGGCTGCGGCGAGGAGCTCGCGTGCGTGGCGGTCGGCTGCGGCGTCGGAGCTCTCGCCGCCCAGCATGCGGCGGATCTCCTCGACCACCTGCTCGCCGTCGAGGCGCTGCACCCTTGCGGCAGCGCGCTCGCCGCTCAGGTCCTTCTCGAGGCGGAAGTGGGTCGGGGCGAGCGAGGCGACCTGCGGCAGGTGGGTGATGCAGAGGACCTGACGCTCCTCGCCGAGCGCTCGCAGGCGCTCGCCGACGACGCGGGCGGTCTTGCCGCCCACCCCGGCGTCGATCTCATCGAAGACCAGCGTGCCGGCACCGGCTCCCTCGCCGAGACCGCTCAGCGCCAGCATCACCCGCGAGAGCTCGCCGCCGGAGGCGGCATCGCGCAGCGGCGCCGGCGCCATACCGGGGTTGGGAGCGACGCGCAGCTCGACCGTCTCACATCCGTTCGGGCCGAAGCCGTCGGGGTGCGGCTCGAGCTCGACCTCGAGGCTGGCGCCGGGCATCGCCAAACCATCCAGCTCGGCAGCGACCCGTTCCCGCAGCGGTCCGCTTGCGACAGCGCGACCCTTGCTCAGCTGCTTGCCAAGCTTCTCGCGACGCGCTTCGGCCTCGACAAGCGCGTTCTCTGCCTCGGCGCCACGCGTCTCCGCCCCCTCCAGGCGTTCGATCTCCGTCCGGCAGCGCTCGGCGTGGGCGAGCACCGACTCGACGCTGCCGCCGTGCTTGCGCTGCAGGCGGTCGATCGCTTCGAGGCGCTCTTCGATCGCCGCCAGCCGCTCTGGGTCGGCCTCGACTCGGTCGAGGTAGGTGCGCAGGCCGCCCGCGACATCGCCCAGCTCAACGACCAGAGCAGCCAGGCGCTCACCGAGCTCGTCGAGCTCAGCGTCGACGCCGCCGGTGCCCTGCAGCAGCGATTCGGCAGCCGCCAGCGCAGCCGCCGCCCCGCCGCCGTCCTCGTCCATTCCGGTGATCCCCGACAGAGCGCCCCCCGCAGCTTCGCGCAACCCCTCGGCGTGGCGCAGGCGCTCGCGTTCGGCGGACAGCTCGGAATGCTCGCCTGGGTCCGGCGCCACCTCCTCGATCTCGGAGAGCTCGTAGCGATAGAGATCGAGGTCGCGCTCGCGCGAGCCGTCTCGCTCACGCAGCTCGGCCAGCTCGGCTTCGAGTCGCCGACACTCGCGATGGGTGTCGTGGTAGCGCGCGCGCAGCGCCAGGTGGTCGGCGCCGGCAAAACCGTCCAGAACGTCCATCTGCGCCGATGAGATCGTCAGCTTGCGGTGCTCGTGTTGACCGTAGAAGGCCAGCAGCCGGCCGCCGAGCAACTTCAGATCGGCAGCTGAAGCGGCGCGGCCGGCGAGGAAAGCGGCGGTGCGTCCCGAGGTGGAGACACGCCGACCCAGCACGATCTCCTCCGCCCCCTCGGGTAGGCGCTCGGCGATCTCCTCCATCCCGGGCTCCCCCAACAGCCCCTCCGGCAGGTCGAAGACCCCCTCGACCCAGGCCTCCTCGGAGCCGGGGCGCACGATCTGCGCTCGCGCCTTGCCACCCATCAGCAGGTCGAGCGAGTGGGCCAAGACAGTCTTGCCGGCACCGGTCTCGCCGGTGATCGCGTTGAGTCCCTCCCCCAGTCGCAGCTCGGCCCGCTCGATCAGCAGCAGGTTCTCGATCCGAAGCTCGCGCAGCACGCACTTCTTCTAGCACCTGGCGCGGCGGGTCCTGCCACCGATTTGGCACCACCACCCGCCGCAAGGAGCGCCTAAGAGCCTGTCTCAACCCGCGTGGGCGGCTGGCGAGTGTCGGGACCCAGCGAGCAAAGACGCAGGGAGGCCGAATAGCAGCGCTCTTGGCCGACCGAGGACGCCGCACCGCGCACTGTGTCCGGTGCCGCCAGACGTGCGCGGGGGTTTTGAGACAGGTTCTAAGCGGGGGCGGGCTCCGTCGCTTCGGCCTCCGGTGAAGCTTGGATGAAGTCCGATGAGCGGACGAGGGCGAAGCCGAGGGCGGCGCCGAGGAAGGAGAGGATTGCGCCGATCAGGAGGATCTCGTTGAAGCCGCTGACGAAGGCGACCTTGGCGGCGTGCACGATTTCGGTTCGCTGGCCTGGGGGTGCGGCCGTTGCCGCTGCGCGCGAGCCGCCGGAGGAGACGGCTTCCGCAAGCCCAGGCGGCGCGTTCGGCAGCAGGCTGGAGAGCTTCGAGTCGACCTGCGATTGGAAAACGGCGCCGAGCGAGGCGACGCCGGTGGCGATGCCGACCTGGCGGAAGGTCGTGTTGATCCCCGAGCCCATCCCCGCCTTGGCGGCCGGCACGACGGCAATCGCGCCCTGGCCGATGCCGGGGTTGGTGATGCCGATGCCGATCCCGGCGACGAGGAAGCCGGGCAGCAGCGCCGAGATGTCGGAGTCGGCGTCGAGGCCGTGCATCAGCATCAGCCCCACTCCGACCAGGCCGAGACCGATGCCGACCAGGATGCGGATCGGGACCCGGTGGGAGAGGTTGCCGGAAATCGGCGAGGCGATGAAGGAGAGGACGGTCAGCGGCAGGAAGCGCAGGCCGGTCTCCAGCGGCGAGAAGCCGAGCACCCCCTGCATGTAGATGGTCAGGTAGAGGAACATCGCGAACATCCCCGCCGAAAGGCCGAAGGCGACCGCCGAGACGCCGTTGAAGGCCGGCTTGCGGAAGAGGGTGAGGTCGAGCATCGGGTGGCCGCTGCGCGCCTCAATCACAATGAAGGCGAGCAGCAGCGCCACCGAGCCGGCCAGCGAGGCGACGATCGTGGTGCTGCCCCAGCCCTCGGGGTTGCCGCGGATCAGGCTGAAGATCAGCAGGAAGAGACCGCCGGAAAAGCTGACCAGGCCGGGCAGGTCGATTCGCTGCGGGTCCTGAGCGGCGACGTTTGCGAGCCGCATCTCGGTCAGCGCGACCGCCACGACCCCGATCGGGATGTTGACGAAGAAGATCCATTCCCAGCCAAGGTGCTCGGTGATCATCCCGCCGACGAGGGGCCCGATCGCGACGGCGCCGCCGACGGTGGCACCCCAGACGCCGAATGCCATCGCCCGGTCGCGTCCGTGGAACTCCTGGCCGATCAGGGCCAGGGAGGTGGCGAACATCGCCGCGCCGCCGATCCCCTGCAGCCCGCGGGAGAGGTTGAGCAGGGTCGGGTCGCCGGAGATCCCGCAGAGAAAGGAGGCGAAGGTGAAGATGCCGAGGCCGAGCGAGAAGACGCGTCGGCGTCCGAGCCGATCGCCGAGCGACCCCGCCGTCAGCAGGAAGGCGGCGAGCATCAGCGAGTAGGCGTCGACCACCCACTGCAGGCTGGAGAGGCTGGCGCCGAGGTCGCGCTGGATGTCGGGCAGGGCGACGTTGACGACCGTGATGTCCAGCAACAGCATGAACGTCGCGATCGAGCTCAGGACGAGGGTCCACCATTTGCGCTCCATCGGTCAACACCCTAGATAACTGTCTGCCTCGGCTAAGGCCGTCTGACCAAGCAGATCAAGGACGCAGGGAGCGAAGCGTGCTCCGCACGTGAGCGACCGAGGACGCCGATATGCGCCGGTCAGGGGGCCTTAGACGGCTAGGTGGCCGAACTTCTCGCGTATGCGCTGATAGAAGCTCGTCCCGGGCAGCTGGGCGAGCCGGCCGACGCCATCGGCGAAGCTGACCTCCAGGGCCGCACCGGACTCCAGCGTGCCGGCGAGGGCGCCGTCGATCGCAACGTCAACCGGCTCGCGGCCGCCCGCGTTGCCGACGTGGAGGACGTCGCCTGGCGCGACGACGAGGGCGCGCGCGGTGAGCGAGTGCGGGGCGACGTAGGAGACGACGTAGCCCTTGACCCCCCAGGCGAGGATCGGCCCCTGGTTGGCGAGGTTGTAGCCGGTCGAGCCGACCGGGGTGGCGGCGACGAGCCCATCACAGCGGACGTGCCCGACCTCCTCGCCAGTGATCTTGTAGCTCAGCTCAGCCACCCGCTCGTGCGGGCGGCGGATGAAGCTGACGTCGTTGAGGGCGACCCTTGGCGCGCCATCGACCTCGATCTCGAGCCCAGGCAGGTCGATCGTCTCCGTCTCGCCGGCAAAGGCGCGACGCATCCCCTCCCCCGCCTCATCGCGCTCGACCGCAGCGAGGAAACCGACCGTGCCGAAGTTGACGCCGAAGACAGGCACGCCGCTGCGAGCGAAGTGGCGCAGCGCGTGGAGAATCGTGCCGTCGCCGCCGAGGACGAGGCAGAGGTCGGCCTGATGCGGCAGCTCCTCGACCGGCTCGACGGCCGCGGCGGCCTCACCGTGCTTGGCGATCTCCTCCGCCGTGGCCACCAGCCGCCAGCCGGCCTCACGGGCAGCAGCGACGGCAACCGCCACCGCCGGCTTTGCGGCGGGCGGGTGCGAGTGGGTGAGCAGTGCAGCGATGCGCTCGCTCATCGACGCCTCCGGGGCCCCTTTATGGCGCCTAGCGACAGAAAAGAGCCCTGCCTCACGGATCGACCGCCCCTATCGCCGTCTCGAGGTCCGCGACCGGCTCGCCGACCCCGCCGCACCAGACGAAGGTCTCCCGATTGCCCTTCGGTCCGGGCAGGTCGGATGAAGCGAAACCCCGCACGGGCAGGCCAGCCTCCGCCACGGCACGGGCCACGGTGAGGACCGCCTCACGGCGGTCGGCGGCGTCGCGGACGACGCCCTTGCGGACCCGCTCGCGGCCGAGCTCGAACTGGGGCTTGACCATCGCCAGCACCTCGCCGCCGGGGGCTAGGCAGGCGGCGACGGCCGGCAGGACCTTGGTCAGCGAGATGAAGGAGACGTCGATCGTGGCCAGGTCGGGGCGAAACGGCAGGTCCGCCGGCGAGAGGACGCGGGCATTCAGGCGCTCGACCACGGTCACGCGCGGATCCTCCCGCATGCGCAGGTCGAGCTGGCCGTAGGCGACGTCGAGGGCGATCACACGTGCGGCACCGCGCTGCAGCAGGCAATCGCTGAAGCCGCCGGTCGAGGCGCCCACATCGAGGCAATCGCGGCCGGCGACGTCGATGCCAAGGGCGGCGAGCGCGTTATCGAGCTTGATCCCCCCGCGCGAGACGAAGCGAGGACCCTGCTGGAGGCGAAAATCGGCCTCGGGATCGACGAGCTGGCTGGGACGAAGCGCTACGGGGCCGTCGGCGCCGACGCGGACCTCGCCCGCGCGCACGGCGCCGGCAGCCGCAGAACGCGAGGGAAAGAGGCCGCGCTCAGCCAAAACCGCATCTATCCGTGCTCTGGAGCCCGCCTTCGCCACGCACGAACGGTACAGCCGTCCATCCCACATTCATAAGTGCCCCTTGCCATATGTTTAGCGAGACCTTAGAATTGGGTAGGAGAATCGCTTCAGCGGGTGAGGAGTGGGCACGAAACAGTCTCTGTGACTCGCCTCACACACAAATCGCACGTATGTTCGTATCTTGATTCAAGGATTCACGAGAGAGGATCGATAAAGGGCTTAAGAAAACTTCCTGGTCGGGTCTGGCGCCGCTCATATGGCAGTTGACTCCCATCGACTCGCCCCGCGGCACATAAGGGCCCACCTACCTCCCACGGATCCACATATATAGAGATACATATCTCTCCTCCCTGTAGTAACCCCAGAAACGCCCCGCCTCCCCGGCGGGGCGTTTTCTGTTGGGGAGGGCTTGAGCAAGCCGGAACAGGCGGCACCGACCGGATAACGGAAGCGGGGGCTTCCCCAACTAGGAAGATCACCAGCCACTGGGAGCAATCGGCACGACGCCTGGAAGTCCCTACTCAGCGGGCCAGGACGCCTGCCGGGAGCAAGGACTCAAAGGTCTCATCGGTATCGAAGTAGCTGGAGTGGGTCCGCTTGACCGTCTCCAGAGAATCCGCGCCTACCAGGACGATGTCCAGATCATCGCGTCCCCGCATCTCTCCCTCGATCTCAGCGTACGCCGCCAGGGCAGCGTCGTAGTCGGTACCGAAGTCGCGCACCGAGGCCTTGGAGGTCGGAATGTCGTAGGCAATCAGAAAGTGGCGGATATCAGCGTCGGTCATCTCAGCGATCCCGTTTCAGCGGTGGGCGTTCAAGCGTGTCGGCCACCTTTGCGTAGTTCTCATTGATAGCAGCGATCAGATCCGGGCTCAAATCCTCGTCGCGATCGAGCGCGGCGAAAGCCTCCGAGACGATTCGGTAGTAATCGTGCACGTCCTCCTCGCCGCGGCCAAACTTGTAGCCGATAGTGCGCCGGCGGCTGTCTTCCTCAACTTGGTTCGCCCAGGCATCCTGCAAGACGGTCCGTAGTTGAACCTCTATCAGGCGGCCGTTTCGCCGGACGATGTGATGGACCGCGCGGTAACCGAGGAGCGAGGTTCCTTGATGTAGTCCTTCGTCCGCACGATCGTCCAGGTCTTCCGCAATCGCCGGCTGACCGCCTGAAGATGCCGCAGAGAAGGAAGGCGGGCGCGGACCCCGCCGATGTCCCACATCTGCGTCAGCTGCATGGTGGGCTCGCGCTCGAGCTTGTCGAAGACCGTTGGCCGTCGCTTGAGACGCTGCGTGACATCGATGCGAGCTGAAACCGCCGCGTCCTCAGCGGCAACGTGATAGCGCAGATTCGCGCCAACCCGCGACAGCGGTCGCGCGTGCAAGCTTCGCCACCACGTCACGGCAATCATTGCGTCCACCAGCTCTTCCACATCGAAGCCGGTGAAGGGATCCTCCCCCTCCTCCACCGGCGGTTGTGCGTAAAACCGCCGCAGGAGTTGCCCTGCGCGATTGACTTGGCCGTTCGTGTAAACGGCATCAACAGGAGGCTTGAAGGCGGACCATCGTGGATCATCGTATGGCTGCGCCTCTGACAGGGATCGCTTCGAGGTTGCGGCATCGCAGCTTCATGTCGCCCCATAGCCAGGCACGATTCAGCCCGGTAACAACCGAGCTCAGCCGGATCGAAGGTAGCTCTGCGAGCGGTTTTCCCGCTCTACCATGCGGCCGGTCGCAGTTCTCTCCTCCCTGTAGTAACCCCAGAAACGCCTCGCCTCCCCGGCGAGGCGTTTTCTGTTGGGGAGGGCTCTGGCTCGGATCGCTGCTTCGCCAGCGGGTTACAGATTTCGGACTCGACGACCGATCTCGTGATCCTGCGGATAGCCGGCGGACCCCCAGAACGCTCCAGCTACCTCGTCCTCGAAGGCAACCAGGGCAGTTATCCGACGGGCGCCGCATCCGCGCAGATACTCCTCGCCGGCCCGCGTCAGCGCGATCCCAATGCCCTCCCGCCGATGCCCTTCGCGAACGGCGAGCCGATACATGTTCCCTCGCCACCCATCCCAGCCGGCAATCAGAGCACCGACGATCTCACCCCCGCGCTCGGCGACCAGAAGGGCGGCCGGGGAGCTGGCGATCAGGCGCTCGACGTCATCCAGGCGATCCGCCGTACTTGCGTGCTCACTCCGCTCCTGAGCCCATAGCTCCAAGACCGCTCGTGCGTCCTGCCTCCGGCACCGCCGTACGCTGATTCCCTCGCCAATCAAGTCCCCAGTATGGCAATCACTACTCGGACGTCTCAGCGCTCGCCGAGCCCTCGAATAGCTGACCGGCGCGGATTCGCTTGGCCATCTCGGCGGATTCCTCGCGGTAGACCTCGCCGTCCTCGAGCTCGATCACGGGGTATCTGCGCTGGCCGGAGAGGCGATCGAGCTCGTCGCGCTTGCCCGCGCGCAGCGGGCCCTTGACGACCTCGTACTCGATTCCCTGCTCGTCGAGCGCCTTCTGAACGCGCCAGCACGGGTGGGCATCGATCTTGACCCACATCGTCGAGCAGCGGTGGAGCTTGACTGCCATCGGCGCCACCCTAGCCGCGCACGGTCGCCGAGACAACTTTCCGCCGGCTTGACAGGTGACTAATTAGTCACCTAATATCTCCCCATGGACGAGGTGTTCAAGGCGCTGGCGGATCCGTCGCGGCGGACTTTGCTCGATGCCCTCTTCGAGGAGGACGGGCAGACGCTGAGCGCTTTGGAGGCACGGCTGCCGATGACCCGCTTCGGCGCGATGAAGCACCTGAAGGTGCTCGAGGCGGCCAACCTGGTGGTCACCAAGCGCCGCGGTCGCGAGAAGCTCCACTTCCTCAACCCCGTCCCGATCCGGCTCGTCCACGACCGCTGGGTGAGCAAGTACGCCGAGCCCTGGGCCGCCGGCCTCAGTCAGCTCAAGCAAGACATCGAGACGAAGGAGAAAGCCATGGAGAAAGTGTTCGAGATCTACATCCGCACCACGCCGGAGCGCCTCTGGGAGGCGATCACCGACGGCACGGTGATGAAGGTCCTGGTCGGCCCGGACTTCGAGGGCGAGCCACCCAAGGGGAGCAACGAGAAACTCGAGGAGGACCCGCCGCGCCGCCTGGTCGAACGAATGGTCGCCGAATGGAGCGAGGAGGTAAAGCGCGAAGGTCCCTCCCGCATCACCTGGGAGATCGAGCCGGTCGGCACCTCCTGCCGCCTGCGGGTCACCCACGACGAGCTGCGCGAGGGCGCCAACGACGAGCTCTACGGCGGCTGGACGATGATCCTCTCCGGTCTCAAGAGCTTCCTGGAGACCGGCGAGTACATCGACACTCCGGCCTCGCTGCGGTTCGCCGCCATGTCAAGCGACCAGGCCGCCTGACGAGCTTGCCCCGCAACCGGCACCGCGGTGCCGGTTGCGGGCATAGGTCCGCCTGCCCAACGGACCCTGCATATCCAGAGATACGCGCCTCCTCTCCCTGTAGTAACCCCAGAAACGCCGCCGAAACCGGAACGAATCTGTTGACCACCTAGGAGGCCGCCGGGCAGGCTAACCGATTGAGCGCTTTGGTGCAAGCGGGGGTTGAAATTTCGTCAACGGCGAGAACCGGCCCTAGGAGAGCGCCGGCTCACCGGAGCGCAACGCGGTCAAAACCCGCTCGGCGACCGACTCGCCGGTCAGGCCGACCTCCTCGCGCAGCAATGCCGGCTTGCCGTGGGTGACGTAGCGATCGGGCAGGCCGACCCGCATCACCCGGGCGCGGTCCTCGGGACGGTCCGCGAAGGAGTCCTCCAGGTGCTCCAGAACCGCTGAGCCGAAGCCGCCCGGCAGCACGTTCTCCTCGATCGTCACCACCAGATCGTGGCCGAGCGCCAGCCGCTCGAGCAGCTCGGCGTCAAGCGGCTTGGCGAAGCGAGCATCGGCGACCGTCGGCCGCAGATCGTGGGCGGCGAGGACCTCGGCGGCCCGCTGCGCCACGGAGACGCCGTAGCCGAAGCCCAGCAGCGCCACGCGCTCGCCGTTCGCCAGCAGCTCGCCGCTGCCGATCGGGATCTCGATCGGCGCGGCCGGCAGCTCAACCCCCTCGGCGGCGCCACGCGGATAGCGCAGGGCCGCCGGGCCGTCGTAGCCGATCGCCGTGCGCAGCATGTGGACCAGCATCGCCTCGTCGCGCGGCGCCATCACGACGACGTTTGGCAGCGGGCGGAAATAGGAGACGTCGAAGGCGCCGTGGTGGGTCGGGCCGTCGTCGCCGACCAGCCCGGCGCGGTCCATGGCGAAGGTGACGTCGAGCTTCTGCAGGCAGACGTCGTGGATGATCTGGTCGTAGGCGCGCTGGAGGAAGGTCGAGTAGATCGCGCAGACCGGCTTCGCTCCTTGCAGCGCCAGGCCGGAGGCGAGCAGGACGGCGTTCTGCTCGGCGATGCCGACGTCGTAGTACTGCTCGGGGACCTCGTCGGCGAGCTTCTGCAGCCCGGTCCCCCCCGCCATCGCCGCGGTGATCCCGATCACGCGCTGGTCGCGCTCGGCCTCGGCGACGATCGCCTCGGCAAAGACCTGCGTGTACTGCGGCGGGGCCCCGGCCGCCGGTGGCTTCTCCAGGCGCTCCGGTGCGATCGCCTCGGGAGAGTCGGACTCCTTGACGGGAACCGGCTTCGCTGTGGGCTCGCCGTTGACGATCGAGTTGGGCTTCGCAGCGTGCCATTTCTCCATCCCCTCGAGGCCGCCCTCCTCGGCCGGAGCGAAGCCCTTGCCCTTGACGGTATGGACGTGGACGACGACCGGTCGCTCGGCGGCGAACGCCTCGCGCAGTGCGTCGCGCAGTGCGCGCACGTCGTGGCCATCGACCACCCCCATGTAGGCGAGGTCGAGCTCCTCGAAGAAGAGCCCCGGCGCCCAGTAGGCCTTGATCGCCGACTTGATCTCCGGTCCCAGCCGCTCGATCCGCCTGCCCAGTCCCAGCGGCAGCCTGGTCAGCTGGTGCTCGACCTCCTCGCGCGCGTGGTAGAGGCGCCGGTTGAGCCGCACCCGGTTGAAGTAGCGCGAGAGGGCGCCGACGTTGGGTGAGATCGACATGCCGTTGTCGTTGAGCACGATCACGATCGGCGTCTGCAGGCCGCCCGCAGCGTGCAGCGCCTCGTAAGCAACGCCGCCGGTCAGCGCGCCGTCGCCGATCACCGCCGCGACCCGGCCGTCCTCGCCGATCCCCTTGCGCATCGCCTCCTTCAGTCCGACGGCGTAGCCGATCGAGGTCGAGGCGTGGCCGGCGCCCATGATGTCGTGCTCGGACTCGAAGATCGAGCAGAAGGGCGCCAGGCCCTCGTACTGGCGAATCGTCGGCAGCGCCTGGCGGCGGCCGGTGAGGATCTTGTGCGGGTAAGCCTGGTGGCCGACGTCCCAGAGCACCTTGTCGCGCGGCGAGTCGAGCAGGCTGTGCAGCGCGACCGCCAGCTCGCAGGTACCGAGGTTGGCGCCGAAATGCCCGCCGATCTCACCGATCGTGTCGATGATGTAGGTGCGCATCTCCTGCGCCACCTGCTGCAGCTGCTCGTCGTCGAGCTCGTGCAGGTCGGCGGGGGAATCGATCCCCGCAAGAAGGCTCTGTCGCTTGTCGCTCATTCGTTTCGGGTGAAGATGTAGTCGGCGATCCCTTTCAAATCGGCCGTGTCGGCACCGGCCTCGGCCAGCGCCGCTGTCGCTTTCGCATGGGACTCGGCCGCCAGCTCGCGCGCCCGCTCGAGGCCGAAAAGGCTGACGTAGGTGAGTTTGCCATGTCGCTCATCGCTTCCACGAGGCTTGCCGAGCTGCTCGTCGCTTCCGGTCACGTCGAGGATGTCGTCGACGATCTGAAAGAGGACTCCGAGCTCGCTTGCGAACCGGCGATAGGGCATTGTCTCAGGTTCGGCAGCTCCCTCGAGGATCAATACGACGCCGACCCCCGCGGCGATCAGACGGCCGGTCTTGAGGCCGTGCAGCGCGCGCAGCGCCTCGGCATCGGCGGCCTTACCGACGACGTCCACGTACTGCCCACCGACCATGCCGTCCACCCCGGTCGCCGCCGCCAGCTCGGCCAGGGCGGCCAGCACCCGCGCCGGCTCACCCGGCTGCTCGCAGAAGAGCCGGATCGCCTCGGCGAAGAGCCCATCGCCGGCAAGGATCGCCACGTCCTCGCCGAACTTCACGTGCGAGGTGGGCAGGCCCCGACGCAGCTCGTCGTCATCCATCGCCGGCAGGTCGTCGTGGATCAGCGAGTAGGTGTGGATCAGCTCGAGCGCCGCCGCAACCCGCAGGTAGCGCTCGGGGTCGGCTCCCAGGGCTCGTGCGGTGGCCAGAGCGAGAACGGGGCGCACACGCTTGCCGCCGGCCAGGAGCGAGTAGCGCATCGCCTTCTCCAACCCCGCCGTGGCCGTTTGCTCGGAGAACCGCAGGCGCTCCAGCTCGGCGTCGACCAGCTCGCGCAGGTCCTCGGGGTAGCTGCTGCCCACTACGAGCCGTCCGCCTCGCGGATGCGGCGATTCGCCTCCTCGACCGCCTCGGTCGAGAGCTCGGCCGCCTCACGAGCCAGCTCGGCGGCGCGCTCGTCGCTTGCCTCGGAGCCCTCCAGCTCGGCGGCGATTGCCTGCAGGCGGGTGGAGATCTCGCGCAGCCGCGCTGTGTCGCTCACCGCACCACGCCTCCCTGGCGCTCGCGCAGGATCGCACCAAGGATGCCGTTGACGAAGCCCGGCGCATCGGCGCCGCAGTACTCCTTGGCGATCTCAACCGCCTCGTCGATCGCCACCTCGGCGGGAACGTCATCGCTGTGCTCGATCTCGTACAGCGCCACCCGCATCACGTTCAGCTCCAGCGGCGCGATCCGTTTCAGCTCCCAACCGCGCGCGTGGCGCGCGATGGTCGCGTCGAGTTCCTCGCGATGGGAGTCCACGGCCTCGGCCAGCTCGCGCGTGAACGGTCGCGCCTCCCCCAGCAGCTCGTCGAGCGGATGGCCCGTGACGTCGCGCTGGTAGCAGGCAAAGACCGCATCGCGGCGCTGGTCGGATCTGCGCATTGACCTATTCTCGCGCTTCGAGCGGCCGGCGAGGCGTCAAGCGCGCGAGATGTAATCGCCGGTCCGGGTGTCGACGCGAATGCTCTCGCCCTCGTCGATGAAGAGAGGGACCTGGACGACCACACCCGACTCCAGCGTCGCCGGCTTGCTGCCCCCACCCGAGGCGGTGTCGCCCTTGACCCCCGGATCGGTCTGCGTCACCTTCATCTCGATCGCGCTTGCAACCTGGACGTCGCTCGGCCGTTCGTCGATGAAGAGCACGTCGACCTCGTCGTTGGGCAGGACCCACTGCATTGCCTCGCCCACGATCTCACTCGGGATTTCGATCTGCTCGTAGTCATTGCTGTCCATGAAGACAGCCGCCTCGCCAGAGTCGTAGAGGTACTGCATCTTGCGCGACTCGGTGTGAACCGGCCTGAACTTCTCCCCGGCCCTGAAGGTCTTGTCCTGCACCGAGCCATCGTCGATCTTGCGCAGCTTCGTCCGCACGAAGGCGCCGCCCTTGCCGGGCTTGACGTGCTGGAACTCGATGATCTTGAAGACCGATCCATCGATTTCGATATGGCTGCCGTTCTTGAACTGGTTGGTCGAGATCACGGCGGCGAAGACTAGACAACCGCGAACAGACGCCACCTGTCGGGGGCGCCCTTGAGGGTGTGGGCGCCACGTTCGACGAAGTCGAGGCCGGAGCCGACGACGAGCTCGCGGACGGTGCTGGATACGAGCACCTCGTCGGGGTTGGCGAGGGCGCCGATGCGGGCGCCGATGTTGACCGCCATGCCGCCGACGTCGTCGCCGATCAATTCGATCTCGCCGGTGTGGATGCCGGCGCGGACCTCGAGGCCGATCTCGCGCACCGCCTCCTCGATCGCGGTGGCGCAGCGGATCGCCCGGGCGGGTCCGTCAAAGGTGGCAAGGAAGCCGTCGCCCATCGTCTTCACCTCGCGGCCGCGGTGGACGGCGAGCTGACGGCGCACGATCGCGTCGTGGCGCTCCAGCAGGTCGCGCCAGCGGCGGTCGCCGAGCCGCGCCGCGGCCTCGGTCGAGGCGACGATGTCGGTGAAGAGCACCGTTGCCAGCGCCCGCTCGGGCTCGTGAGCGCGGCGACTGCCGGTGAGGAACTCCTCCACCTCGTCGAGCAGCGCGTCCTGATCCTCGGTCCAGGCGAGATGGTCCGTGCCCGGCAATTCGACCAGGCGCGCTTCGGGAATCCTCTCGGCGAGGAAGCGGCCCTGCCGGGCTGAGACGATCCGATCGCCCTCGTGGTGAAGGACCAACGCCGGCACGTCGATGCTGGTCAGGATTCCGCGCACATCCATATCTCGGTAGAGGTCCATCAGAGCGATGGCGCCGGCAGGGCTGGTTCCCTGGCGCAGGAGGCGAGCCCACCAGCGCTCGGTCTCGGAATCGCCCAGCGCGCTTGGTGCCCAGTAACGCAGACCCACCGGCCCTCCCCACTCCCGCCGAATCATCTCACCCCAGCGATCGAGGGCGTCCTCGGGAATGCCCAGTGAGAAGTCGGCGGACGTGACCATGCGAGCGTAGGTGCCATAGAGGACAAGCGAAGAGACCCGCTCCGGGTAGGTCGCCGCGAAGAGCATCGACATCGGCCCGCCCTCGGAGATGCCGAAAACGGCCGGCCGCTTGCAGCCGGCCGTCTCGAGCACCACCTTCAGATCATCCATCGACTCCTCCAGCGTCGGCGGCGCAGCCGGTCGGTCGGAGAGACCCTGGCCGCGCTTGTCGAAGACGATCAGCCTGGCGAAGGAGGCGAGGCGGTTGAGAAATCGGGCCACCGTCGGGTTCTCCCAGAGCAGCTCGACATGGGAGACGAAGCCGGGTACGAAGACGAGGTCGAGCTCGCCTTCGCCGTGTACCTGGTAGGCGATGCTGACTCCATTCGAGTCGGCATAGCGAGTCGTGGCATCGACCTCCACGGTGACTCTCATGGTAGGCCCGCCTGCCCCACAGGCGCCAGTCTCTAACCTGTGCTGTGCCTGGGAGATGAAGAGAGCGCTGGGGACACTTGCCACGATCGCGCTCGTGACGCTTGCCGTCGCGCCGCTCGCCGATGGCGAAGAACAGACGCGCGAAAGCTACAAAGCACAGGTCGAGCCGATCTGTCAGGCGAACCGCAGCGCAAACGAACGGATCATGTCCGGTGCCAAGGAGCGGGTGAACAAGGGCAAGCTGAAGCCCGCTGGAAAGCAGTTCATTCGCGTCTCGGAATCGTTCGGCAGGTTGATCAAGCAGCTCAGGCCCATACCCGCGCCGGCGGCGGATGAACACCGGATCGGTCGCTGGTTCGAACTGATGAAGCTGCTTCGGTTGCGACTGCGCAGTGTCGGCAGGTACTTCATCGAGGGCGAGAGGATCAAAGGCACGCACGAGTCGATCCTGGCCGAACGCAGCGGCATCTCGGCCAACAACATCAGCATCGCCTTCCACTTCCATTACTGCCGCTTCGGCCGCTTCGACCGCAACGGCTGACGCTCACTCCTCCGATTCGGCGGCGGTGCTGGTGGTGAGGGTCGCGGCAGCTCCCCCTGAGAGCACGCGGCGGACCAAGCGGGGAGCGAGGATACGGGCAACCGCGGCAAGCGCGTAGGGGCGCGGCACGTAGCGCTCGGCCTTGCCCCGCAGGCCGCACTCGACGATCGCCTCGGCGACCTTCTCCGGCTTGGAGACGGTCCAGCGGGTCAGCGCCCGCTCGCGCAGCTCGGTCGCCGGAAATCCCTCGGTGGCGATGAAGCCGGGCAGCACCATGCCGACGTGAACGCCGTGGGCGCGCTCCTCGGAATAGAGCGAGTCGGTCCAGCCGATCAGGGCAAACTTGCTCGCCGAGTAAGAGCCGGTGCGGGCGCGGGCGACGCGACCGGCGGTGCTGGCGACGTTGACGATCGCGCTCGGCGCCGCAGCGCGCAGCAGCGGCAGCAGCGCCTCACTGAGGCGGACGACCGCGTCGAAGTTGAGCTCCATATGGCGGTGCACGTTCTCGTAGCCGCCGTCGGCAAAGGAGGAACGCCAGGAGGCGCCGGCGTTGTTGACCAGCAGAGTGAGGCGGCCGCCATGCTGCTCGGCGAGATGCGCGCGAACCCGCTCCGGCGCGTCGCCGTCGGTCAGGTCGACTGCGACCCAGGTCGCCCTGCAGGGCAGCGACTCGGCCAGCGTCTGCAGTCGCTCCTCACGGCGAGCGACCAGGATCAGCTCGGCGCCAGGCTCGCGCGCCAAGCGCTTTGCCGCAGCTTCGCCGATGCCGCTTGAAGCGCCGGTCACCAACGCCGTCATGGTTGCTTCGCTCACACTTGGAAAACTATTCGAATCGTCTGACGACGGACGTCTGTTCGAGTCGGCATACTGCGCTGCTTGCCGATTGCCGAGACCCCCGCACTGCTGGACAAACTGCTCCGCGTCGCCGCTCCTTCGGGTCATGAGGAACCCGCTGCTGCGATCTGGCGCGAGGAAGCATCCTTCGCCAGTCTCTCCACCGACGGGCTGGGCTCCTCGATCGCCCGGGTGGGCGAGAAGGCTCCACTTCTCGCCGTGGTCGGGCACATCGATGAGATCGGCCTCGTCGTCACCCACATCGATGAGAAGGGCTTCCTCTGGTTCGCCCCGATCGGCGGCTGGGACCCACAGGTCCTGGTCGGCCAGCGGGTCGCGGTCCGCGGTCGCGACGGGCTGGTGCCCGGCGTCGTCGGCCGCAAGCCGATTCACCTGCTCGACGGCGACCAGCGCAAGAAGATGGTCGAGCTCAAGGGCATGCACATCGACATCGGCGGCGCCGATAGCGACGAGGCGTCCGCCCTGGTCCGTATCGGCGACCCGGTCACGATCGCTGCCGAGCCGCAACGGCTCGCCGGCAACCGACTCGTCTCACGGGCGATGGACAACCGGCTCGGTGCCTACGTCACCCTGGAGGCCCTGCGCCGTTGCCACGAGCGCAACTCGCTCAGCGCCAGCTTCGCCGCAGTTGCAGCGGTGCAGGAGGAGATCGGCCTGTTCGGCGCCCGCACCTCAGCCTTCGAGGTGCGACCCGACCTCGCGGTCGTGGTCGACGTCACCCACGCCACCGATGCTCCCGGCATCGACGAGAAGGAGGAGGGCAGCCACCCGCTTGGCTCGGGGCCGGTGATCTTCCGCGGCTCGACCCTCTCCCCCAAGATCTCCGAGCTGCTGGTCGAGGCCGCCGAGGAGGAGGGAATCGACTACACGATTGGCGCCACCGGCCGCTCCTCCCATACCGACGCCGACGCGATCCAGATCTCCCGCTCCGGCGTTCCGACTGGACTTGTCTCGATCCCGCTTCGCTACATGCACTCACCGGTCGAGCTGGTCGATCTCGGCGACCTCGAGGCGAGCGTCGAGCTGCTCGCCGCCTTCGCTGCGCGGCTCCAGGCTGGACTCGACCTCAGCCGCTGAGTACTGGCGCCTCTTGACGCATAAGTCGCCAGGAGGAGTCAGTTGGCGCTGACCACGACGCGATCGCGGCCGCCGGCCTTGGCCGAGTAGAGCGCCGCGTCGGCAAAGCCGACCAGCTCGTCGGTGTCGAGCGGCCCCGACCCGGAGATGGCGACGCCGATGCTGATCGTCACCTGCATTCCGACGGGGCGGCGCTCACGCACCGCACACCGCAGACGCTCGGCGATTCCCACCGCATCGGCCTTGGTCGCTCCCGGCAGGACGACGAGGATCTCCTCTCCGCCGACCCGGTAGATCGAGTCGCCGGCACGCAGCGCGGCCCGCATCGTGTAGGCGACATCCTGCAGCACCGCGTCGCCTGCGGCGTGGCCGAGCCGGTCATTGACCCGCTTGAAATTGTCGAGATCGCAGAGTAGGAGGGCGTGCGAAAGCCCCTCCTCCTCATCACCGGAGGGCTGGCCGTCGAGTTCGCTCAGCCGCTGATCGAGCGCGCTGCGGTTGAAGAGCCCGGTGAGTGGGTCGAGAGTGGAGCGGCGGCGGTGGGCGCGATCGGACTCGACCAGGGCGCCGGAGAGAATCACCGTGCAGAGGACGAGGGCGACGGCCGCCATCACCTCCTGGCCATGCGCCGAGGCCGTGCTCGCATCCAGCCCGAAGGTCGAGAGGGCGAGCAGGGCGAGGATGTAGGCGGTTCCGAGCACGATGCCGCGCGGCTCGAAGCGGGCGCCCAGGGTCACCGCCGGCAGGGCGAACCACATCAGCGCCGGGCTTTCGGCGCCGCCGGTGATGACGACCGCATCGGCAAGCAGCAGCGGCAGGATCCCCCAGGCGGCGGCCACCCAGACCGCGGGACGGTCGCTGCTGCGCATGAAGCTGTCGGCGACGGCAAACCCCGCCAGGCCGACAGCGAGCGGCGCAATCCACCACCAGCCGAGCGCCGAGCTGAAGCCGGCGAGACTCACTGCGAGGATCGCGAAGCAGGCGAGGCGGTACGGGCGCAGCCTCAGCTCCATGTCGATCAGCCGCTCCCGCCGGGCCTCGTCGCGAACCGCGACAAGCGACTCCTTCGACGGGTTCGAGGAGGCTGAGTCGACGTCGAGTCGCGCCGGCAGGATCGTGCGTGCGCTCAATTTCACCAGGTGCGCATCGGCCTGGCACGGCGCTGACTTTAAGTTGCACCTACTCGACCAGCTGAATTTCTTTGGTCAAGGCACTGAGGTTGCGGTGACCGTCCTCGCCGACGACGACCAGGTCCTCGATCCGCACTCCCAGCTCACCGGGCAGGTAGATGCCGGGCTCGACCGTCACCACTTCGCTCGCCGCCAGCACGTCGTCGGAGCGGGGCGAGAGACGCGGCGCCTCGTGCACCTCCAGCCCGACCCCGTGGCCGAGGCCGTGGCCGAAGCGCTCGCCGAACCCGGCGGCGGCGATCGCCTCGCGGGCAACCCCGTCAAGCGCTTCGCCGTCGATTCCGGCGGCAACCGCATCGAGCGCCGCCGCCTGAGCGCCGCGGACGGTCTCGTAGACCTCACGGGCGCGCTCTCCTGGCTCGCCAACGGCAAGAGTTCGCGTGCCATCGGAGCAATAGCCGTCGAGCTTCGCCCCCATGTCGAAGACGACCAGCTCCCCCTTGCCGATCTTGCGCTCGCCCGGCTCGGCGTGCGGCAGCGCCCCGTTCGGCCCGGTGGCGACGATCGCCGGGAAGGAGGGGTCGCCCCCGAGCTCGCGGATTCGCGCCTCGGCGGCGCGGGAGACCTCGCGCTCGCTGCGACCGCCGAGGCCTCTTTCCAGGCTCCAGCGCCAGACCTCGTCGGCGAGCTCGGAGGCGGCGGCAATCGCAGCCAGCTCCTCCCCGTCCTTGACCCGGCGCAGCTTCTCGACTGCGCCGCCGGCCGCCACCGGCTCGACCCCGTCGGCGAGCTTGCCGCGCAGGCGCTCCAGCAGACGGACCGAGACGTGGTCGTCCTCGAAGCCGAAGCGGCCACTGAGATGGGAGGCGATGCCGCCCAGCCAGTCGTCGGCGACCGTGATCGTCTCCCAGCCCTCGACCTCGGCCGCAGCACGCTCGGTGTAGCGGAAGTCGGTGAGGAAGAGGCGGGTGTCGGAGCTGCAGACGCAGGCGCCGTTGGTACCGGTGAAGCCGGTCAGGTAGCGGACGTTGACCAGCTCGGTGACCAGGGTCAGGTCGAGCTCGCGCGCAGCCAGCGAAGCCGCGAGGCGGTCGCCGCGGCCCCTCATGCGCTGCCGGAGACGCCGAGGTGGCGGGCGAGCGTGGCGAGCGCGTCGCGGTAGCCGTCCGGTCCCTTGCCCGAGATCTTCTCCAGCACGAGACCGTCGAAGACAGACTCCCTGCGCCAGTCCTGACGTGACTCGACATCGGAGAGGTGGACCTCCACCGCCGGCAGGCGGGTCAGCTCGAGCGCGTCGGCGATCGCGCGGCTGTAATGGGTCCAGGCGCCGGCGTTGATCACGATCGAGTCGGCAAGCTCCGGCGCGCGGTGCAGGTATTCGGCGAACTCGCCCTCCGAGTTGGTCTGGAAGAAGATCGCTTCCAGGCCGAGCTCGCGCGCGGCGCTCTGGATCCTCATCTCCAGCTCGCTCAGCGAAAGTCCACCGTAGATCTCCGGGTCACGCCGCTCGAGCACGTCGAAGTTGACCCCGTGCAGGACCGCGACTCGGTTGTGGGACGAGGTCATTTCTCGTAGAGCTCCTCGACGGCGAGCCTGACCTTAGCCGGATCGACCGTCTGCCCCACCTGCGCCGCCCCCGGCTCGGCGAGGAGGACGAAACCGACGCCGGCCGCGGTGCGCTTCTTGTCGCGCTGGAGAGCGTCGAGGATCGCCTCGACCCCGGTGCCGGCGTCGAGCGCAACCGGCAGTCCGTGGGAGCGCAGCTGCTGCTCGACCTCTTCGCGCAGCTGCGGGGCCTCGGAGAGCCGCAGCGCCGCCAGCAGCCCCAACGCCACCGCCTCGCCGTGGCGGTAGCGCGAGTAGCCGCTCGCCGCCTCGATCGCGTGCCCGACAGTGTGGCCAAGGTTGAGCGTGTGCCGCAGCCCCCCGTCGCGCTCGTCGGCGGCGACCACCTCGCACTTGTAGCGGGCGCAGGCGAAGACGACGTCGTCGAGCTCTGCCGGATCGAGCGACTCGATCGTTCGCACGCGCTCCCACAGCGCTCCACCGGCGAGCAGACCGGTCTTCACCACCTCGACGAAGCCCGCTGCCAACTCCTCGGCCGGCAGGCTCGCCAGCGTCTCGGTGTCGGCGATCACCGCCGCCGGCAGGTGGTAGGCGCCGACGTAGTTCTTGCCCTCGGGCAGGTCGACCCCGGTCTTGCCGCCGTAGGCCGAGTCGACCTGGGCGACCAGGGTCGTCGGGACCTGGACGACCGGGACGCCGCGCTGGTAGGTGTGGGCGCAGAAGCCAGCCAGGTCGCCGACGACGCCGCCGCCGAGGGCCACCAGGTGGTCTTCGCGGGTCATTCCCGCTCGGGCAAGCTCGCGCAGGACGCGCTCCGCCTCGGTCATCGTCTTCGCCCCCTCGCCGGGCTCGACCTCCACCCGCGCCGCCAGCGGCCCGATCCGCCCGCCGTAGAGCTCGCAGACGACCCGGTCGCTGACGCAGAGCCGCCGGCCCTCCAGCGGCCACCAGTCGGCGCCGAGCAGGCCACGGCCGACGACGACCGGGTACTCGCCGGAGGCGCTTGCCGCCCACAGCATCTTCGTCCCGGCGGGCAGGTCGGCGAGAGCCCGCAGCGCTGGCAGCGCCCGATCCACCGCGTCGGGCTCGGACGGCATCACGACAACGTCGGCCAGCGATTCATACAGCGCCGCCCGCTCTTCCAGCAGGGCCTCGAAGCTCGCCCGGTCGCGGGCCAGGGGTCGTCCCGCCTCCTCGACCCGGCGCCAGGCCACCTCGGGGTCGACCTGCAGCCAGACGACCGTATGACGGGCAAGCGCTTCGCGCACCCTCGGCGAGAGCACGCTGCCGCCGCCGAGCGCGATCGCACCGCCGTCGGCCTTCTCCAGCAGCTCGGTCGCGAGCGCCTCCTCGTGGCGCCGGAACTCCTCCTCGCCGCGGGCGGCGAAGAACTCCTCGATCGTCATCTCCAGCTGTCGCTCGAGCAGCGCGTCGGTGTCGATCGCATCGACTCCGGCGTCGAGCGCCGCGGCGGCGGCGGTCGACTTGCCCGCCCCCATGAAGCCGATGAAGACGATCGCGGGCCGGCTCACGCGGTCACCCGCGAAAATCTATTCGGCGCTTGTACGCCTCCACCGCCGCCAGCACGTCATCGATGTGGTCGCCGCCGAACTTCTCGCGGTAGCAACGGGCGAGAGTGAGGCAGACCATCGCCTCGGCGACCACCGCGGCGGCCGGTACGACGGTCGAGTCGGTGCGCTCGCGCAGCGCCTGGGCGGGCTCCTTGGTCTCGGTGTCGACCGAGCGCAGCGGCTTGGTCAGGGTCGAGATCGGCTTGATCGCCGCCCGCACCGAGAGTGGCAGGCCGTTGGTCATGCCCCCCTCGAGACCGCCGGCGTGGTTGCTCTCGCGGTGGTAGCCGCGCTCGGGCGACCAGAAGATCTCGTCGTGGGCCTCCGAACCTGGCCGGCCGGCGACGTCCCAGGCCTCGCCGATCGCGACCCCCTTGCCCGACTGGATCGAGGCGACCGCCCCGGCGAGCTGGCCATCGAGCCGCTCTTCCCAGGAGATGTGCGAGCCGAGGCCGGGAACGAGGCCGAAGACGCGCACCTCGAAGCTGCCGCCGAGGCTCTCGTTTGCCTTGCGCAGGCGGTTGATCTCCGCGACCATCGCCGCGCTTGCCTCCGGGTCGAGGCAACGCACCGGGTCGTCATCGACAGCGGCGAAATCGGCCGGCGTCAGGTCGGATTGCTCGGGCGCCTTTACCGAGGCGATCTGGATGACATGACTGTGCACGCTCACCCCCAGCGCAGTGAGCAGTCCCCGGGCGAGCGATCCGGCGGCGACCCGGGCTGCGGTCTCGCGAGCGCTGGCCCGCTCGAGCACGTTGCGGATGTCCGCGTGGCCGTACTTCTGGGCGCCGACCAGATCGGCGTGGCCGGGACGCGGCAGGTGAACCTCTTCCGGCTCGAACCCCTCCACCGGCCAGGGGCTCATCCGCTCCTCCCAATTGGCGTAGTCGCGGTTGGCGACGAGGACGGCGATCGGGCTGCCCAGGGTTCGCCCGTGACGAACGCCGGAGCGGATCTCGACTGCATCGGTCTCGATCTTCATCCGCCCGCCGCGACCGTGGCCCAGCTGGCGCCGCGCCATGTCGCGGTCGAGCGCCTCCCACTCGAGCTCGAGGCCGGCAGGCATGCCCTCGACGATCGCGACCAGGCCAGGCCCGTGCGACTCCCCCGCGGTGGTGAATCTGAAGCGCGTGCTCACGTCCGCAAGGCTATAGGCGACGGCGCAGCCGAGTTTGACCACACCATGCTGTGGTCAATGCCGGATGCGTTCATTGGCGAGCCGCTTTGCGCATCGCGTCGAGCGGCGGCTTGCGCTCGGTCCAGATCGCCAGCGAGAGGGCACCCTGACAGACCAGGACCTCGATCCCGTCGACCGTCGCGGCGCCTTCGTCCTCTGCCGCCGCGAGCAGGCGGCTTGGCTGCTCGCCGTAGACGAGATCCACCACCGTCTGCCCGGCGCCAAACCCGCCGCGGTCGAGGGGCAGGTCGGCGAACGGATCCTCGCCTCCCATCCCAGCAGTGCTGGTGTTGACGATGAGCTCGTAGGAAGCCTGCTCCGGCGCTTCGGTAGTGACCCCGCCTAGCTCCTCGCAGAGGTGCTCCGCGCGCAGGGGGGTGCGGTTCCAGACATCCACCTCGGCGCCCTCGCGCAGCAGCGCCCAGACCGCGGCCCGGGCGGCGCCCCCCGCTCCCAGGATCAGAGCCCGCTTGCCGACAGGCGACCGAGGCAACGCGTCGAGCAGACCCTGCGCATCGGTGTTGTCGGCGCGGATCTCACCGGCATCGAAGCTGAGCGTGTTGGCAGCCCCGATCTCCCGCGCGGTCTCCGCCAGGGTGTCGGCCAGGGCCAGCGCAGCCCCCTTGTGCGGCACGGTGACGTTGGCGCCGACAAATCCTTCGCCCGCCAGCCCTCGCACCCGCGCCTCGAACTCGTCCGGCGCCAGGTCGATTGCCTCATAGCTCCACTTGCCGTCCAGGCCCAGCTCCACCAGCGCAGCGTTCTGCATCGCCGGCGAGCGCGAGTGGGCGACCGGGTGGCCGAGGACGGCGAGCCGTCTCATTCTTCGCAGGTATCCGGCGATTCGCCGCCGGCCGCTTCGCGCGCTTCGTTGTAGCGGGCGACGTCGGCTTCGAATTCCACCGCGGTTTCGGAGAAGGCGAGCTTGCCGCAGGTTCCCGGCTCGGTCACGTAGTAGAGATAGCCGACCCTGGCCGGGTGGGCGGCCGCTTCGATCGAGGCCAGGCCAGGGCTGTCGATCGGCCCGGGTGGCAGGCCGGCGTTGATCCGCGTGTTGTAGGGCGAGTCGACCGCCAGCTCGGATTCGGTCAGCGGCCGGTCGTAGTTGCCGGTGGCAAAGCGCACCGTGGCGTCGATACCCAGCGGGATCCCTTCGTGGAGGCGGTTGTAGATCACCGCGGCGACCAGCTTGCGCTGGCTTTCCACGCCGGCCTCGTCCTCGATCATCGAGGCGATCGTGACGACATCGCGCCTGGTCAGGTTCTTCGAGCGCGCGTAGCCCATCTCGACACCCTCGATGCGGCGTTCGAAGTCCTGCAGCTGCAGCTGGACCAAGTCGGTGACCGGCGCCCTCTTTTCCAGTTCGAAGGTATCCGGGAAGAGGAATCCCTCGTGGCCCTTGCTTGCTTTCAGGTAGCTGCCCCTGAGACCGGCTTCGCGGGCCAGTTGAGCGGTCTGCTCGCGGTTGTAGCCCTCGGGAATCGTCAGCGTGATCGTCTTCAGTTCGGGTGCCGGCGGCGGCGCCGGGTTGTGGAGGTGACGGTAGGCGAGCGCCGCGCCGGCCGCGGCGAGGATCAAAGCCACGGCCGCAGCGACGATCGCCACCCGCCGGCGCCGGCGCACGGCCCTTGCGTGGCGTGCTTCCCGCTCCTGCCGTCGCCGCTGTCGCTCCGCCCCCCCGGCCTCCTCGGCGAGCCAGTCTTCAGTCATCTTCCTCCGCGCCCTCGATCGCGGCTTGGCCGGCGAGATAGGCCTGCAGCAGGTGCGCAGCGGCAAGCGAGTCGGGTGGAGCGGCGGCGCCCTCGCGCTTGCTGGCTTCGGCCATCCGCGTCGTCAGCCGCTCGTCGTAGCTCTCGACCGGAACGTCGAGCAGAGCCTCGAGTTCGGCGCAGAAACTGCGCGTAAGCGCGGCCTGGGCGCCTTCCTCGCCGCTCAGGTGCAGCGGCAGGCCGACGACAACCCGCTCGACCTCGTGCTTTGCGACGAGCTCTGCCACCGAGCGCGCCTCGGGCGGTTCGATCACCGGCAGCGGCGTCGCCAGGGTGCCGCTGGGGTCGGAGATCGCACAGCCGATCCGCGCCGTGCCGTGGTCGAGGGCGAGCACGCGCACTATCTCGCCCCTGCTTCGATCGCCTGCCGCGCCGTCGCCAGCGCCTGCTCGAGCTTCGAAGCGTCCTTCCCCCCAGCCTGCGCCATATCGTCGCGCCCGCCGCCGCCCCCGCCGATCGCAGGTGCAGCCTCGCGGACGATGCTCGCCGCCGAGATTCCCCGCGAGACGGCCTCCTCGGAGAGAAGAACGACCAGGCCGACCTTCCCTCCATCCGCGCCCCCGAGGGCGATCGCCGAGGGTCCCGCGAGCGAGGACCGGACTCGGTTGGCGAGGTCGAGCAGCTGTTTCTGGTCCGCCAGCGCCACGTTGTCGACGACGACGGTTATCCCGCTCGCCTCCTCCGCATCGGCGGCCTCGGCAAGCAGGCGGCTCGCTTCCTCACGCAGCAGATCCCGCCTGGCCCGCGCGGCCCCCTCGCCGGCTTCGCGCAGACTGTGGGAAGCGCGCCGGGCGCCTGCGAGAGGGTCCTGGGGAGAGCCGAGCAGATGCCCGACCTCACGCAGCCGCTCCTCCCCGCGGCGGTACCAGTCGATCGCGGCCGGACCGCTCAGCGCCTCGATCCGCCGCACGTTGGCGGCGCTCGAGCCCTCCGAGACGAGCTTGAAGATGCCGACCTCGGCCGTATTGGCGACGTGGGTGCCACCGCAGAGCTCGCGCGATACGTCGTCGACCTCGACCACCCGCACCCACTCGCCGTATTTCTCCCCGAAGAGCGCCATCGCGCCGAGCTTTTCCGCCTCGGCCCGCTCCATCTCCAGCCAGCGCACCGGCCGGCTCGCCTTGATCCACTCGTTGACCCGGTCCTCGATCGCGGTCAGATCCTCGGCGGTGAGCGCCTGTCCGTGGGTGAAGTCGAAGCGCAGCTTGTCGGGCCGCACCGCCGAGCCCGCCTGGCGCAGATGGTCGCCGAGCCGCTCGCGCAGCGCCGCGTGCAGGAGATGGGTGGCGGTGTGGTTGCGCATCGTCGCGTGGCGAGTCTCGTGGTCGACGAGCGCTTCGACCGCGACCCCCGACACGACCGGGTCGCCGTCCGGCTCGACCTCCAGCGCCTGGTCGTCGCCGACCCGGTAGACGTCGACCACGCGAGCCTCGCCTCCGTCCCAGCGCAAGGTTCCCGAATCGGCAACCTGGCCGCCCCCCTCGGCGTAAAAAGGGCTCTCCTCGAGCTTGACCAGAGCCCGCCCGTTCTCGCTGGCGACCGCGGCAAGGCCCGTGGTCGCGCGCAGCGTCTCGTAGCCGACGAAGCGCGTCGGCGGCGCCTCGGCGGCGAAAGCGATCACCTTCTCATGGTGGTCCTCGGAGCCGTGCGCGGTCGCGGCGCCGATGCGGGCGCGCTGGCGCTGCTCCTCCATCAGCTCCTCGAAACCGCCGTCGTCGACCGAGAGGCCCTGCTCGGCGAGTAGCTCCTTGGTCAGGTCGTAGGGAAAGCCGTAGGTGTCGTGGAGCTTGAAGGCATCGGCGGCGTCGATCCAGGAGGTGCCGGCCTCCTGCGCCTCGACGACCAGCCGCTCGAGCAGCTCGCTGCCGCGCTCCAGGGTGCGGCCGAAGCTCTCCTCCTCGTCGCCGACCCAGCGTGCGATCGTCTCGCGCTCGGCCGCAAGCTCCGGGTAGGCGTCGGCCATGATCTCGATCGTGCGCTCGGCGAAGCGACCGAGCCAGGGAGCCTCGAGGCCCAGCGTGCGCCCCTGCTGGATCGCCCGCCGCATGATCCGCCGCAGGATGTAGCCGCGGTCTTCGTTGGAGGGGACGACGCCGTCGGCGATCAGGAAGGCGGCGCCGCGCGAGTGGTCGGCGACGATCCGCATCGCCCGCGTCACCGTGTCGCCCTCCCCATAGGAGCGTCCGGAGAGTTCCTCGGCCAGGTCGATCAGCGGCCGAATCAGGTCGGTCTCGAATACCGAGGGGACGTCTTGCAGGATCGCCGCCATGCGGTCGAGCCCCATACCGGTGTCGATGTTGCGCATCGGCAGCTCGCTGAGCGTGCCCTCCGGCGAGAGGTCGTAGGTCATGAAGACGTGGTTCCAGAACTCGAGGAAGCGGTCGGTGTCGTCGCCGGGCCGCTCGTCCGCCGAGCCAAGCTCCTCGCCGCGGTCGAGGTAGAGCTCCGAACAGGGGCCGCAGGGGCCGGCGGGACCCGCCTGCCAGAAGTTGTCCTCGCGACCGAGCGGGACGATCCGCTCTTCCGGCATGCCGACGCCGCGCCAGATCTCGATTGCCTCCTCGTCGGGGCCGAGCCCCAGCTCCTCGTCGCCGCCGAAGACCGTCGCCCAGATCCGCTCCGGGTCCATGCCGAAACCCTGCGTGACCAGCTCCCAGCCCCAGGGGATCGAATCCGCCTTGAAGTAGTCGCCGAAGCTCCAGTTGCCGAGCATCTCAAAGAAGGTGAGGTGGCGGGCGGTGTTGCCGACCTCCTCGATGTCGGTCGTGCGGAAGCACTTCTGCACGTCGGCGAGGCGCGGCGCCGGCGGCCGCTCGCGACCGAGGAAGTAGGGCTTGAAGGGCTGCATGCCGGCGGTCGTGAGCAGCACCGAGGGGTCGTGAACCGAGGGGACCAGCGAGGCCGAGGGCACGATCCGGTGCCCGCGCTCCGCGAAGAAGGAGAGGTAGGTGTCACGGATTTCCTCGGCTCTCATCGGCAACGAAGCCTAAGTGACCGGCGCTGACGTCCGGACCACCGCTCCGTTGAAGCGTTAGTGGGCCACAGCCTAATCTTCACTGCATGCCATCGGATGCCGACAGGGAGGCGGCATGAACCGCGAGCAACGGCTCGCCCAGCGTGCCGTGCAGGGCGACCGGCGCGCCTTCGCCGAGATCTACGACCGCTACCACCAGGATCTCTATCGCTTCTGCCTGACGATGGTCGGCAACCCACAGGATGCGCAGGATGCACTGCAGAACACGATGCTCAAGGTGCTGCGGGCGCTGCCCGGCGAGAAGCGGGAGATAAACCTCAAGCCGTGGCTCTACCGAATCGCCCGCAACGAGTCGGTCGAAGCTCTGCGCCGCCGCCACAACAGCGCCGAGCTGGCGCCGCAGCAGGCGAGCGAAGTCGAGGTCGCCGCGACAGCGGAGACCAGGGAGCGGCTGCGCATCCTGCTCGCCGACCTCGAGCAGCTGCCGGAGCGCCAGCGCGCCGCTCTCGTGATGCGCGAGCTCTGTGGCTTCGACTTCGCCCAGATCGGTGCGACGTTCGGCACGTCCCCTGCGGTCGCGCGGCAGACGCTTTACGAGGCGCGGCGCAGCCTGCGCCAGCTGGAAGAGGGGCGTGAGATGCGCTGTACCGAGGTGATGCGAGAGCTTTCCGACGCCGACGGCCGAGTGACGCGCCGGCGTCAGATCCGCGCCCATCTGGAGAGCTGCGCCGACTGCCGCGCATTCCGCGAGGAAATCGCCGGACGGCGCGAGAACCTCGCCGGGATCGCGCCACTGCCGGTGGCCACCTCCGCGGGGCTGCTGCAATCCGTGCTCGCTGTGAAGGCCGGTAGTGGCGGTGGCGCGACGGGGGCTGGCCTCGCTGGCCCACTCGGCGCGGGCGCCGGCAAAGTTGCCGCGACCTCGGCGATCGTCAAATCGGTCGCCACCGTTGTGGTGGTGGCAGCCGTGGGCGTGTCGGCGGCGGATAGAGGCAAGCTGATCGACCTGCCGCTTCACAGCGCCGGCGATGGCGCCGCGATGCAGGACGCGACGGGGACGCACAGCGCAGGGGGCGGAGCTGCGAACGCCAGTGCCGACACGCGCGGCCCCGGCGCCGGGCGGCGGGGCGATAGAGAAAAGAGCAACCCCAAGGCGAACACTGACGCTGGCCGCGAGGCCGGGCACGACCACCTCTCGTCCTCCGGCTCGCGCTCCGATAGCGGCCAGAGCCCGCCAGGGGGCGGCTATGGACGCTCGGCCTCAGAGCGAGACGGAAATCCCGAACAACTGCCAGCAGCCGCCGCCCACGGTCAGCAGACGGCCGCTTCCCACAAACCTCCTCACACCCCTGCTACCTCCGCGCCGGCAGCCGGTGGAGCCTCGCCGCCGCACAGGGGACACGCGCCGGCGAACCCCGGCCCCCCCGCCTCGACGCCGGGCTCGCCATCCGAGCCGGTCGCTCCGGCTCCCCCGCCACCCCCAGTCGAACACCCCAGCGGCGAAGGCGGGCCTCCGGCTCAAGCAGAAGACGCTCCGTCCAGCCCCGGCAAGTAAACGCAGACGATCACTCGTCCAGCTCTCCCTTGCTCCACCGCGGTACGAACTGACAGGCGCGCCCCGTTCCCGTTTAAGTTCCACGAGAGTTCGTGGGCAGCGGCCCAGCGGAACCGATATGTCGAAGGAGGCAGGATGAAGCTCCAGGTCAAGATCGCAGTTGCAGTCGGAGCCCTTGTGCTGAGCGTAAGCCCCGCCGCGCTCGCAATGGGCAAGCCCGAAGGGACCCCGTCCAACGGCCACAGCCACGCGCACAGCCATGAAGGGAGCAACGGACCGAACTACGCACCGAGCGAACCTACGCCGGGCCCAAGGGACGGCCTGCCCGCCAAGGCGAAGGCCTACGGCCGCTACTGCAAAGGCGAAAGCAAGAAGCACGTCAAGGGCGAGAAGGGCACCGCTTTCTCCCGCTGCGTGACCAACATGGCGCAGGCCGCGACCCACAGTGAAATGGCCCCCGGCAGAGTCTGCAAGGGCGAAAGCAAGGAACACGTCAAAGGTGAGAAGGGCACCGCGTTCTCTCGCTGCGTCAAAGATGTCGTCAAGCTTCGCCAACAGGAACGCAAGGAAGAAAAAGAAGCCTAGTGACCGGAGGCAATCGTGCCGTGCCCGACGATCGCCTCGCCGCAGAGCAGCACAGCCGCCTGCCCCGGCGAGGCGGCGTCGAAGGGCTCATCGAGCTCGACGTCGAGCTCTCGATGCATCCCGGTCGCAACCCCGGAAAGCGCAGCCGGTACCGGCGTGGCCCGGTAGCGCAGCCTGACCCCGTCGACCGTACTGCCGTCGCGGTGTAGGACCGCATCGCGGATCCGCACCCGGCTGGTCGCCAACTCCGCACGCGGACCGACCGTCACGGTGTTCGCGCCGGCGTCGGTGGCGAGGACGTAGAGCGGCTCAGGCGCCGAGACGCCGATGCCGCGGCGCTGGCCGACGGTGTAGTTGTGATGGCCCCGGTGGCGGCCGATCGACCGCCCCGCACTGTCCAGCACCGCGCCCTCGCGCTCGCCCAGCCCGGCGTGGCGGCGCAGGAAGCGCTCCTTGCCCTGGCCGGCGAGGAAGCAGAGGTCCTGGCTCTCGGGCTTCTTCGCCACGGTGAGACCGTGGCGGGCGGCGATCTCGCGCACCTCCGGCTTGTCCAGCTCGGTGAGCGGGAAACGCAGACGATCGAGCATCGCCGGCGGCAACGCCGCGAGCATGTAGCTCTGGTCCTTGTTGCGGTCGGCGGCAGCGGCGAGCAGGCGGCCGCTGCCGTCCTCGACGATGCGCGCGTAGTGGCCGGTGACCAACGAATTGGCAGCGAGGCGTTCGGCAAGGTCGACCATGGCGGCGATCCGCACCTCGCCGTTGCAGACGATGCACGGGTTCGGCGTCGCACCCGCACCGTAGCCATCGAGAAAAGCGCCGACGACGCGGCGGCGAAACTCCTCCTCGAGGTCGAGGGTGAGGTGCGGAATGCCGAGCGAGTGGGCGACGGCGCGGGCGCCGAGAACCGCCTCGGGCGAGCAGCACGCCTTGGCGCCATCGGTCTCGGGATCCGCCCAGAGCTTCAGCGTCACGCCGAGCACCTCCACCCCCCGCTCGCGTTCGAGCAGGGCGGCGACGGCGCTGTCGACGCCGCCCGACATGGCGACGAGAACACGCTCGCGGCCGCCGTCTGCACCCGCGCCCGGGGAGGGCGCAACACCTGCGGCCAGCCACTCGCTCGAGGCCGCGGCACCAGCAAGCGCCCGGTGCAACGCGTCGGCGGCGAGCTGAGCGGCGTGGCGCTTGGCCGGCGTCAGCCCGCCAATCGCCTCATCGACGTCGTCGGTCCCGATCCGCGCGGCATCGACCACGGACTCCCCGTCGACCATCTCGGCGACCGCTGCCGTGGCAGCCCGCGTCGCCCCACAGCCCTCTGCGTCGAAGCTCACCGATGCGATTCGTCCCTCCGCGAGCAAAAGAGAGAGCCGAGAGAGATCCCCGCATGCCGCACCCCCGGCCGCCCCCGTGAAAGCGTCATCGGGTGCCGGCCCAAGCCGCGCCTCGTCACGCAAATAGTGCTCGAAAAGCTCCCGGCTCATGGACAAAGGGTAGTCGCAACACGAGAGCTGCATTGCTCCGAATAGCGTGGCGAATCACGCAAAAGAGGCTCCAGTCCGCCGTTGCCGCCCCTGGCTTTGATCCCTTGAAGAAAAGGGTGGGCGCCTCCTCCGGATCCCACAGGACCAAGAGAGATCGGCCCCCGCGCCGTTTGTGTTGGGTCAAACGGTGGGACGGCTCTCGCACGGGCTCGAGCCTCGGCTCAACCGTAGCACCGTGAGCCATCGCGAGCGACCGGAAATCGGTCCACGCACGGCTCGACTCGTCGTCAGTCCATATTGGACAGCAGGAACTCGGCCTCGCTCCAGTCCTCGCCCCTGACCCGCAGGGCGATGTCGCCGCGGCCGAAGCGGTCAACAGGCCAGTCGGCGGTGAGGACCGCTTCGATCCCGACCTCCTCCAACGCCTGATGCCAAGCCCGCGCCGTGCGCACGTCGCCGAAGTCCCTGACGACCTCCCACGAGTCGAAGGCGGGATCGTCGACGTGGATCGGCGTCGCGCCGGGCCCGGGATGGCGGTAGCCAAGAGCTCGTTTGACCCTTTCGAAAAGGCTCATGCCGAGATCGTAGGACTTCAGTGGCCGGCGAGACCACGGCGATGCAGGGCGATTCCCAGCTCTTTCAGCTGCATCTCCCCGACCGGTGCCGGGGCCCCGGTCAACGCATCGGCGCCGGACGCGGTCTTGGGGAAGGCGATCACGTCGCGGATCGACTCGGCGCCGGCGAGGCGCTGCACGATCCGGTCGAGGCCGTAGGCGATGCCGCCGTGCGGTGGGGCGCCGTAGCGCAGTGCCTCGAGCAGGAAGCCGAAGCGGGCCTCGGCTTCCTTGGCATCGATGCCAAGGGCGGCGAATACCTTCTCCTGCAGATCGGCGCGGTGGATTCGGATCGAGCCGCCGCCCATCTCCTGGCCGTTCCAGACGAGGTCGTAGGCGAGCGCGCGCGCCTCTCCGGGGGCCTCCACGTCGAATTCTCCGGTGGGCGCGGTGAAGGGGTGGTGGAGCGGGTCCCAGCGCTCCCCAGCGGGATCCCACTCCAGCAGCGGCCAATCGACCACCCAGACCAGCCGGTGCACTCCCCCTGGGATCAGGTCGAAGCGCTCCGCCAGCTCGACCCGCAGCTGTCCCAAGACAGCATCCGCCACCCGGCGCTGGTCGGCAACCAGCAGAAGCAGGTCGCCCTCCTCGGCGCCGAGGCACCGGTTGAGCTCGCCCAGCTCACCCTCGGAGAGGAACTTGGCGGTCGGCGAGCGCCAGCCCTCGCCCTCGCGGAAGGCCCAGACCAGGCCCTTCGCCCCCAGCTCCTGGGCGCGGGAGATGAGGCCGTCGAGCTCGGAGCGCGGCAGCTCGCGCCGACCGGCATTTATCCCCCGCACCGCGCCCCCCGACTCGATCGCCCCGCGGAAGACCTTGAACTCGGTCTCGGTCAGCGCCTGCGAGAGATCGACCAGCTCCAGGCCGAAGCGCAGGTCGGGACGGTCGGTGCCGAAGCGGCTCATCGCCTCGTCGTAGGGCAGGCGCTCGATCGGCAGCTCGACCTTCGGCCCGCCGACCCGCTCGAAGACGTGCGCAAGCAACCGCTCATTGACCTCGAGCACGTCGTCGACGTCGACGAAGGACATCTCGATGTCGAGCTGGGTGAAGTCCGGCTGGCGATCGGCGCGCAGGTCCTCGTCGCGGAAGCAGCGGGCAACCTGGTAATAGCGCTCGAAGCCGGCGACCATCAGCAGCTGCTTGAACAGCTGCGGCGATTGCGGCAATGCGTAAAAGGACCCCTGCTGGAGCCGACTGGGGACGAGGAAGTCGCGGGCGCCCTCGGGGGTGGAGCGGGTCAGCACCGGCGTCTCGACGTCGAGGAAGCCCTCGGCGTCGAGGAACTCCCGCATCGCGGCGGTCACACGGTGGCGCAGGATCAACGCCTCGCGCATCGGCTCGCGGCGCAGGTCGAGGTAGCGGTGGCGCAGCCGCGCGTCCTCACCGACCTCGCCGGAGAAGCCCTCGACCTGAAAGGGAGGCGTCTCGGCGTCCGCCAGCAGCTCGGCGCCGCTCACGGCCAGCTCGAACTCGCCAGTGGACAGATCCGGGTTGACCGTCTCCTCCGAACGATGGAGGACCGTGCCCGCGGCACTGAGCACGTCCTCGGCGCGCAGCTTGTGAGCCAGCTGGAAGGCCTCGCCGGAGGAATCGGGGTGGAAGACGAGTTGAACGATCCCGGTGCGGTCGCGCAGGTCGACGAAGATCAGGCCACCGTGGTCGCGGCGGCGGTGGACCCAACCGGCGACGCGGATGACCGAGTCGACCCGGTCGCCGAGCACCTTTCCGCACCAGGTATCGCGGAACTCGTTGGCGCGCAGGACGGGAGCCTCGCTCACGAGCTCTCTCCGCCGATCGCCTCGATCAGCCCGGCCGGGTCGACCGCTCGCTGCTCGCCGCTCGCCATGTCGCGAAGCTGCGCGGAGCCATCGGCCTCGAGGATCAGGACACGGCGCGCGCCGATCCGGTCGGCGTGCTTGAGCTGGCCCTTCAACCCTCGGCCGGCGAGGTCTACCTCGGCCGTCAGGCCCGCGTGGCGAAGCTCGCTGACAAGCGCCAGAGCGCGGCGGCGCTGACCTGGATCGGCGACCGCGAGGAAGGCGTCGCGTCCCGCCGCCTCCTCGGTCTCGTCGAGGGCGAGCAGGATGCGCTCGATCCCGGCCGCCCAGCCGACCGCCGGCGTCGCCGGCCCGCCCAGCTGCTCGATCAAACCGTCGTAGCGGCCGCCGCCGCCGATCTCCGACTGGGCCCCGAGCTCGTCGCAGACGAAGGAGAAGATCGTCCGCGTGTAGTAGTCGAGGCCACGGACCAAGGTGGAGTCGATCTCGAAGGCGATCCCCGCGCCCTCCAGCAGGGCTCGCACCTCGGCGAAGTGCTCGGCATCCTCGCCCTCGAGGCGTTCGACGATCGTCGGGGCGCTCCTCATCACACCGCGCGTACCCTCATCGTCGGCGTCGAAGGCGCGCAGCGGGTTGATCTCGATCCGCTCACGCACGTCCCTGGAGAGATCGGCTTCGTGGGCACGCAGGTGCGCCTTCAGCTCCTCCAGGTAAGCGCTGCGCGCCGCGGGCGAGCCGAGACTGCCCAGCCGCAGCTCGACCCCGGGCACACCGAGCTCGGCCAGGAGGTCGGCGAGCAGCATGATCGCCTCCGCATCCGCCAGGGGCGAGTCAGTGCCGATCGCCTCGATCCCGAGCTGGTGAAACTGACGGTAGCGCCCGGCCTGGGGACGCTCGTGGCGAAAGAAGGGCCCGAAGTAGGAGAGCTTGACCGGCTGGGCCAGCTTGTGCATGCCGTGCTCGAGATAGGCGCGGCAGATCGGCGCCGTCCCCTCTGGCCGCAGCGTGATGCTGCGGCCGCCCTTGTCCTCGAAGGTGAACATCTCCTTGCGGACGATGTCGGTTGAGCGACCGACGCCGCGCTCGAACAGCTCGGTGTCCTCGAAGGCGGGAGTCGCGATCGGCTCGTAACCGGCGCGGGCGAAGATCGCCGCCGCGAGGGCCTCGATCCGTCCCCTCGCGCGGGCAGCGACCGGCAGGACGTCGAAGGTCCCGCGGGGTGCCTGGTACTTGCTCGCCATCGTCGCGCGACCTTATCGGCGCAGAGCGGAGCTCAGCGCGCCAGTTCGGCAAGAAAGGGGTTGCTCGCTCGCTCTGCGCCGAGTGTGGTGACCCCCATGTGGCCGGGATAGACACCGGTTTCGGGCGAGTGCGAATCGAGTAGCCCGCGGATCGAGCGCATCAGCGTCGGGCCGTCTCCGCCGGGCAGGTCGACCCGGCCGACGGAGCCTTTGAAGAGCACGTCGCCGGAGAACATCGCCTCCTCGCCGCGAACCGAGTAGGTGACGTGACCGGGACTGTGGCCGGGGGTGAAGATCACGTCGATCGTCATCCCCGCCAGCTCGAGCGTCTCACCACCCCTCAGCGCCTCATCGGCCTCATAGCTCTCATAGGGACCGATCCCCGGGATCGGTACGTAGGCCATGATGTCGGCGAGCAGCGGCCGCTCCACCTCGGGGCAATAGACCGGCGCACCGGTCACGGTCGCCACCGGCGCCACGGCGCCGATGTGGTCGAAGTGGCAGTGGGTGATCAGGATCGCGTCGATCTTGACTCCCATCGCCTCGACCGCGGCGAGGACTCGATCGGGCTCGTCACCTGGATCGACGATCAGACCCCGGCCGGAGCCCTCGCGGCGCAGCACGAAGCAGTTCTCCGCGACCGGCCCCACGGTGAGCATCTGGACGTCGAGGCTCATCCCTTCTCCCGGGCGCGGATCCGCTCCCGCTCGCGCCGTCGCCACAGCATCGAGTCGATGTAGTAGCCGGCCGGGATGTAGAAGATCAGCATGAAGGCGCCGAGGCCGAACGCCGCGCCGGGGGGACGTTTGAAGATCAGCATCAAGAGGGCGATGAAAATCACGGCTGCGACCACGCCACGGGTGATCGAGCTGCGCCAGGTCGGCGGTGCGTCCACTTTCGACTGGCTCTTGCGGCCCGCGCGGGCACGCGCTTTCGCCTCCTCCCGACTGCGGGGACGACTCGCGCGGCGGTTCGGATCGACCCGTCCTCCCTGCGTTCCCCGGTGCTTGCGGCGGCGCTTCTTCCTCGTCTGGGCCATCTCCTGGAATCTAGACGAAATGCAGTGCTGAGCCGCTCAGCAGAGGGCTGCCAGGCGCCGCTCGATCGTCTGCAGCTCCGGATCGAAGTCCCGGATCGGCACATCGTCGGGGTAGCCGGCAAGGGCGACGGCGGGAATCAGACCGACCAGCTCCGCTTCCACCGGCCGGGAGCCAAGCGGTGCGGCAAGCGCACGGACCCGCTCGACCACGCCGCCCAGGGACACGGCGCCGGGATCGTGGATATTGGTCGAGACCTGGACCCGGCCACTCGTCAGGGGCAGCCCGATCGCCCGCACGCCGGGCAAGCCACCGCCCGACTCCCGCAAACCGGCGGCGACGGCACGCGCCAGGTCGAGGTCGCCGCTGTCGAGCTCGACGTTGAAAGCCCCCAAGGGTGGACGCGCGGTCATCAGCGTCGCCCCGGCCCTGGCGTGTGGCAGCTCGGGGCCGCGGTCGGGGCGCAGCTCGCCTGCCTCCATCCGCAGCCAGAGCTCGGCCAGGCCACCGTTGCGAAAATAGGCCCGCTCGGCGTGGTCGGGTCCAGATGCCATCGCGCCATAGAAGAAGACGGGAACGCCGAGGCCGCCGATCTCGTCCGCCACCGCGAGTGCCGCCGAGCGCGCTCGATCGCGATCCCCAGCCTCGAGCCAGACGAGCGGACAGACGTCGAGCGCTCCGATCGCCGGATGCACACCCTCGTGCTCGCCCATCTCGATCGAGCCGATCGCCTCGGCGGCACCTCGCGCCAGCGCCGACGTCAGCGCCGCCGCATCGCCGGCAAGCGTGAACACAGTGCGGTTGTGGTCAGCGTCGCTGTGGCGATCGAGCAGCTGAACACCGCTCGAGAAGGCGCGCTCCAACGCCTCGATGCGTGCCGCGTTGCGGCCCTCGGAGACGTTGGGAACGGCGAGCAGCGGCCTCAGACGACCAGCTCTCCGGTTTGCACGATCGGGGAGCCGTCGATCTCCACCGTCGGGCGCAGCACCACGCAGTCGAGATGGACCGGGACCTGAACGGTGCCGCCGATTGCGGCTGATGCGCCGAACGCCACGTGAGCCGTGCCGAGGATCTTCTCGTCCTCGAGGATGTTTCCGGTCAGTGTGGCGCTTTCATTCGTGCCGATGCCGAGCTCGGCGACGTTGCTGCCGTCGGCGCCGTGTTCGGTGAGCAGCTCGAGCAACCGTGCTCCCTCGGCACCGCTCGCCCCAACCAGGTGCCCGCCGCGAACGGTGAGCTCAGCTGGCTCGGCGAGCCTGCCGATGCCGGCGATCGAGCCGTCGACGACCAGCGTCCCCTCGGCCGTTCCCTCGAGCGGCGCGATGAAAGCCTCGCCACACGGAATGTTGCCGAAGGCGCCGCGTTGATTGAGCGCGCCGGCGTCGACGATCGCGGTGCGGTCCTCCAGCCCCAGTCGCAGGTCGGAGCCGTGGGCGCAGGTGATCCGCGCCTCGGCGCCGGCCCCAAGTGCGCGGCCGACCGAGGCGCCGCGTTTGCGCAGCATCCTCAGGTCCGCCCCCATCACCCGGGCGAGCATCTCGCCGGTCACACCGGGCATCGAGGCGACCCGCACGCCGGCCTCGGTGGCCGCACGGCGCGCCTCGGTGTGGGAGATCGACTGGATCGTCGGCGCGATGACGATGTCGACCGCGAGCATCGCGGCGGCAACCGCATCCGGCGGCTCGGCGGCATGCGATTCGCGCTCCGAGATCACAGCAAGAGTCGCTTCACCACCCTCGCCCTGGGCATTGATCCGCAGCAGCGCCCCGAGCTCTTCGGTGATCGGATTGCAGATCACCAGGACCTCTTCGGAGGGGTTCAAATCCAGGCAATCCCGGATCAGCGTGCTGACTGCCCTATCCAGAGCGCTGCCCATCACGACAACAAGGCTATCCGCAGAGCCGGCGTGCGGCTCATTCCCCCACGACTCCCCGCTAGCATCCCCCTCCCGGCCGGAGTAGCTCAGCTGGTTAGAGCAGCGGAATCATAATCCGCGTGTCGGGGGTTCGAGTCCCTCCTCCGGCATCACATCGCAGTGCGGGAATCGGCGTTCTACCGGCCCTCCTTAGGGGCGAATGTGTCCCAAATATGTCCCGAACTTCCACGGGACAGGGACAGAGTGTCCAGCGATCACCAGGAGCCGTCCGGTCCACGTCCGATAGTCAACGCATGGTGCATTTCCCCACCCCCGTCGAGCGGCCCCGGGTCGTGATCGTCCAAGTCGTCGCAATCGGAGTGCTGATCCTGATCCTCGTGCTGGTCGTGATTGCCGGCGCCGAGCACCAGCCGCATATCGAGCTTGCCCCACCCCCGGTCTCTGTCGCGATGCCGCCGATGCCGATGGCGAGTGGCGCTGTCGCACCCGAAGACCCGAACTGGCGCCTGTGATCCTGGCGGTCGCCTTCCCGACCTGGCTACAGGTCGGCTCATCGGTAGCCGCCGCGGCCGCCGCTGTCGCCTCGTGGGTCGCCGTAGTACAGGCGCGGAAGATCGCCCAGGAGGCGAGGGAGGCCGAGGCCGAGGCGATGCTCCCATTGCTGCTCGTGTCGCTGAACTTCAACCTGTCGGGCGTCGGACAGCCGACGATGGGGGTCGCCCTCTACAACGCTGGCGGCAGTGTCGCTAAGAACGTCGCCGTCCTTCTGGTCGCCGAGGACGCCTACGCCCGGCAGATCGTCGGCTTCCTACGACCGGGCGAAACCGTCACGTTCGGGAGCGAACTGCCCGCCACCGATGCCGCGCGCGCCGTCGCCTATGCCCGGTCTCAGAATGGGCGCGATCTCGTCTGGGACCACGAAGGCGAGCGCCGCGAGCTAGAGCATCTGCCCTCCGGCTGGCCGGCGTGGGACGCCATCTTTAAGGTCTTCTACCCCGACGAAGACCTGAGCGGCCATCGTCCGACCAACCTGCTCCGGGGCGACGGCCGGCTCTACTGAACTGCGACTGAAATCCGTCAGCCCCGGCCGCGCCCAATGTCCTCTGTCCGGCGCGCACATGGAGTTACTCGCCTGCATAGTGTCGCCCGCGCCTTAACGGATGAGCTGCTTCAAAGCCAACTCCACCACCTCCGCTCGACTGCGACCGTGGTGATCGACGTTGATGAAGGGGACGCCGATGAACAACGACAGGGCCAGCAGGCAACGGGCCTCGACGTCGGCGTCGTCCTCGCAGAACGCTCGAAACAGGGCGCGCATGTAGTCCGTTCGCCTGTCGTCGACCTGCCGCAATCGCCTGGCGACAGCTTTGTCGTGCCGGGCCCAATTGCGGATCGCAAGCTCAACCTTGAACAGTTCGGCACCCGCGGCGGCGCCCATCGCAAAGAGCCGCCGCAGCCTTGATTTCGCGTCCCCTCCCTCGGCCTCGATCGCTTCGGCCACCTCGTCAACCATGGTCCGCTCCCATGCGTCGAGCATCTCCTCGAGCAACGCCTGGCGGTCATCGAAGTGCCAATAGAACCCACCCTTGCTGACGCCCAGCGCCCGCGCCAGTGGCTCGATTCGCACGGCGTCCGGCCCGCCACGACTAAGCGCGCGCAGGCCCTCCTCGATCCAGCTGCCGCGCGGCGTCCGTGTTTTCGTAGCCATCGACGATCAACCCTAGGAGACTCCCCGGGCATCAACCATACGCTACCGTATGGCGAGGCTGCGGATGCCGCTTCCACACGACACTCACCTCTCCAAGCCTTGGCGGATCCACGAGATCGTCCCCGACTTTCGCCTCGAGGACGTCTGGGCGCTGCCGACGCCGGGCCGGGGCGACGAGTTCCGGCTACTAGTCGAGGGACTTGCGGCGGCCGATCCGGCGGAAACCCCGTCCCGGGTGGCGCGGGCGCTGTGGTCGCTGCGATGGAAGCTCGGCGATCTGCTTCGCTTGGACGACCCGGGCTCCGGGCTCGGCTCGAGGGTGACGCCGCTGCCCGAGCGGCTGCCGGACGACCTGCGGGGCGCGCGCGGACCGGAGTTCGAGACGCTCCCGTTCACCTCGCTCTACTTGATCGAGGACGAGTTTGCCGCCGAGCTGGCAAACGGAACCATGCACGGCGTCATGCACCTCGGCTGGGTAGCTGACGGAGGTGGCGGCTACCGGGGCCAGATGGCGGTCTACGTCAAGCCGAACGGGCTCCTGGGCAACGCCTACATGGCCGCGATCAAGCCGTTCCGGTATCTGATCGTCTATCCGCAGATGTTCCGGGCCATAGAGCGGCGGTGGCACGAACGATGACGGGGGAAGCATGAATTGGCGCGAACGCACCCTGCTCGCGCTGACGATCGTCGGGTTCGTCGTACCCAACACGATGCTCGTGCTCTTTGCCGCGCGGCACGGCCTCACCCTCGATGGGTACTTTCGACCCTGGTTTGGGTCGTTGCCGGCAACCCAACTCGTCCTCGATCTGAGCATCGCCTTCGTCGCGTTCGCGCTCTGGGCGGCTTGGGACGGGCGACGTCTGCGGATGCGCTCGTGGTGGCTGCCGGCCCCAGCCTCGCTGTTGGTGGGGCTGTGCTTCGCGGTTCCGCTATTCCTGCTGCTGCGCGAGCGGGTCATCCAGCCCGAGGACGCCCGCGGTCGCGCGGGCGACTAGATCCTCGTCGTGCGGCGCACGGCCCGCAAGCGCGATGACAACCCCCTCCATCGCTCCGAGCCACGCGCTCGCAACGTCTATCGCAGGCGGCCCAGGTGGAATCGAACCCTCCTTCCGCCCGGCCTCGATCAGCCGCGCGCAGTACTTGAGCAAGGTCTTGACGTTCCCGTCGATCATGCGGCCGACCGGATCGTCCCGGCCGCTGAACTCGATTCGCAGCGTCATGATCGCGCGAGCGATGTCGCGCCGGCAGTAGACAGCGTGGGCGCGCGCAATCGCTAGCAAGCCCGTGGCCGCGTCGGGCTGGTCCTCGGCCAGCGCACCCACCTCCGGCCACCAGGTCTCGTCGACCCACTCCAGTACCGCGAGCGCCAGGTCTTCCTTGCCCTTGAACTGGTGATAGAGGGCGCCGCGCGTATAGCCGGCATCGCGCGCCACCTCCTCCAGCACGAGATTGGCGTAGCCGTGGCGGGACAGGCCCCGCGCGGCGGACTCGAGCAGAGCGCTCCGCGAGCGGGCGCTGCGCTCGGCCTGGGTTGAGCGAGGGCGCTTTGCTGCGGTCGGCGTCATAGGGCTCTTAACGAAAAACCTACATTCATGTATGTATGCTACTCGACAGGAAAAAGAGAAGTCCTAGCCATCGGGCAGGACCATGAGGAGAGAGGGAATAGACATGCGTGGAAACCATATCGGCGTGCGCAAAGGGCTGATTTCGGTGTTCGTTTTGGCCGGGGTGATGGCCCTGGGCGTTGCCGGGGTCGCGAGCGCGCTGAAGCTGACCACCACGACCGTGCGGGCGGGCGACCTGAGCGTCACCTTCGGCGGCGGGATCCACCAGCGGACCCTGCCGAAGCACAGGTTCGAAGCGTTCAAGCACACGATCTTCGGGACGATCAAGACCACCGACGGCACTCATCCCTCCGCATTCCGGGAACTGGTCCTCGACGTCGACAAGGACGTCAAGATCAACACCAAGGGCTTCCCGGTCTGCAGGGCCGGCCAGCTCGAGGCGCGGGACACCAAGGCGGCCAAGCGCGTGTGCGGCAAGACGATCATCGGCCAGGGCAGTGCGACCGCTGAGATCGCCTTCCCCGAACAGGCGCCGATCAAGGTCCTCAGCCCACTGCTCGTCTTCAATGGGGGCGAAAGAGGCGGCAAGGTCACTCTGCTGGTCCACACCTTCATTACTGTGCCGGCGCCGGCGGCAATCGTGACGACTGTGATGGTCCAGAGAAAGGGCACCGGCGTGCACGCGATCGCGAAGATCCCTGTGATCGCCGGTGGCAGCGGCTCGGCGGTCAGCTTCAAATTCACTCTCGGCAAGACCTACCGCTACAAGCACAGGCAGGTCGGCTACTTCGAGGCCAGGTGCCCGGACGGCGTCTTCAAGGTGCGCAGCAAAAAGGCGCTCTTCAGGAATGAAGTTGGGACCCCGGGGGTCGCTGCCCAGACCATTCTCAAGGGCGGCGTCGGTGTGCCCTGCATCGGGAAGGGCTAACGCAGCCAACGGCTTCGATGCCCGGCGCAACATGTCGGCATCGGAGAAAACCTCCGCCACCTGAATCCCAAGATGACGGCGGAGGAAGCCCGATCGAGGCGGCCCGGGATCTCTCTCCTTTTCTCGGGCCGCCTCGTGTTGTCGCGTTTACCGTGTTGCCGCCCTCAACGGAAGGGATGGACATCCGTAACAACCCCTGGGCAAACAGCCGCAAGGAAAACCGGCTCAAGCCGACTGGACGGTGCAGCCCGGCACGCGATCCGAGACAGCCGCGAACAGCCGCAAAAAGAGCGGCCGGATCATATCCGGGCGTCGGGGGTTCGAGTCCTTCCTCCGGCATGGCATGGCAGCAGAGCGGAATCGGCGCTCTGCAGGCCTTCCCTCAGGGCGAATGTGTCCCAGATGTCCCGAACTTCCAGGCACGACACCCGCCGGCCGAAGCTAGAGGGGGTCCATTCCTCAGGCCATTCGGTGCGCGCCCCGGTCCGCGGAATATGCTTTTCGGGAAGGCAATGGATTCCAGGGAACACGACCCAACAAATCCGCCGAACCGCAGAGTTGAGCGGGATCGTGAACTCCGCGAGGCGGGGAGCGCCGACGGGCACGCGACGAATGCCGAGGAGGTGACGATCGAAGACGAGGAGGCCTCCCTTGAGGCGCTGGAGCGCAAATACAGCGGCGACTCCGGAGACATCGGAGAAGACATCGACTCTGGGGCGGCGGAGATCAAAGTAACGGGCGATAAGGCCCGCGAGTGGGGAAAACGGGACGGGTCCAAGGCGGTTGAGCTTGCTAAGGACGAGGCGTCATCGGAGCTTGAAGGGATCGAGGTTGTCGGGCCGAGGTTCGCCCGCGCCCTTGGTGTTCCTCATCCCGACGAACCCGGCAGCCCGGCGCGCAGGTTGTGTTCGCAGTGGGACTACGTGACCCAGGGCATCAACTTCGCTCCAACCGATATCCCCCTCAACGGTCTCATCTCAAAGGAGGCCGGGTACTGCTACAGGGCGTCTGAGGGGCTGGCGGATATCTACTGGGACGCGCTGGAGCTCGAACTGCGCCGGTCGAATGTGCAGCTCCTGCCCACCTACTACGTCGAACCGTACGAGAACACCTACATCTACAGCCTCTACGTGGTCGACCTGGACCGGTTCCCCGTATGGAACGGCAAGAATATCGAGGGCATCAACGAAGAGGGAGGTTTTGTTATCGAGGAGACCTTCGTCCAAATGGCGTATATGGCCGAGAAGCCCGGGATCAAGGATCGCCTCGGGAGCGTCTTCCGTCGATCTCGTTGAAAGTCCAGCCTCAGGATGAGGACTCTTTCGAGAACTCAAAGGATTCGACAGAGACCAGCACCGCGACATCCAGCTCTTGGATGGCCTTCTCGACTGCTTCGCGGGCATCGTCTTCCGTGGTCGGCTTTCGCATAGATCGACCGCATATCGGCTTCCGGCAGCTTCCCCCCTTCGGACGGAACGACTCCTACGCCGTGACCGCCGAACAGGATCAACCCCGGAGCGGCGCTAATTGCGTGACCGAGCTCTTCATCGTGCGTTCGGACCACGATCCTGTAGTTGCAATCCGCAAGTTCCATGAGCGTTGAAAGCGTAGCGAGACCTCCCGCGGTTGACCAGCACCATCCAAGCGCGCTTCGATCGACGGTAGGTCGGGGCTCAGCGGAACAATCCCAATCCTCGCCCGAGGGAGCGGGTCTTCTCCCTGCGCTGGCGGAGACCGAGAGTCCGCTGGGTCTGTAGGAGTTGCTGCCGCGCGCGCTCCTGGCGGCTGCGCTCGGCAGCTTGCCCGGGATCCCGGCCGAAGGCCCTGTCGCGGTCTTTGATGCCGTGGCGCTGGCGGTAGGTCTCGATCTCCCCCACGCCGCGATCCCAGGCCCTGCGCTTGGTCGGCTCGGTGGGTCGCTGGCCCAGCTCGGCGGTGATGTAGGGGGGTGGGGAGATGCGGGCGGCGGTAATCGCCAGCTCGCGGCGCTCGGCGAGGACGCGATCGGCGACGGCAAGCTCTTGCCGCGAGGCTCTCGTGGGCACAGGCAGCTCGCGCAGACTGGCTTCAAGCTCGTCGAGCCCTTGCAGGGCGACGGCTTCACGGCGGTCGACCCGCGCCAGTTCGCTCTTGCGCAAGCGGCGCTTCGCCTCCTGCGCCCTCTCACGCTCGCGGTCGAAGCGCTCGACTCGGCGCTCGGCGACCTCGACCTGTCTGCGCAGGTATTGCAGATCGCGTTCTGCCTTCGCTTCGTGTCCGACGGCCACCCGCAGCTCATCGGTCCTGGCGACCAGCTCCTCGGTCGGCAGGCCGGAGAAGCGAGAGCGAAGCGTCGCGTCGTGCGCGGCGAGCTGGGAACGGTCGCGCTCGGCGGCTTCGGCGATGTGTGAGATCGCGCTGCGATCGTTGTCGGCAACCGGCGCGATCTCCTCGCGGTGGCTCTGGACCTCCGGCGTCACATAGAGGCGGGTCTCCCCGCGACTGCGTGAAGCGGCGACATACAGCTCCTGCTTGTCCATCGAGGGGTCAGCCATGACGAAGGCGCGGTCCACCGTCGATCCCTGCGCCGAGTAGGTCGTAACGGCGTAGGCGTGCTCCAGGGCGGGGGCCTCGGAGTGCGGGTTGGCGCGGGCCAGGTAATCGGCACCGAGCTCGACCCGCTTCGCCTGGTCGACCCCTTCGAGGGCGATCCGTCGCTGTTCGGCGTCGACCTCCCTCACTCGCCAGCGCTCGCGGTTGAAGACTTCGGCGCGCTGGTCGTTGACCCGCGTGATGACCTGATCGCCGGCGGCGAACCGTGCTTCGCCGACTTCGATCTCCTGCGCTCCGAGCTTCCCTTCCTGGCGGCGGGCCTCCCGCGCCATCGCGTTCAGCTTCGCCACCTCGGCGTTTCGCTTGGCGATCATCACCGCGTCCTCCTCGCGCTGGTAGGACTCGATCCAGTCGCGGACCATTGCCTTGCGGCGGGCCGCGGCGTCGGGGGCGACCGTGACCCGCTCCTCGGAGACGTAGAGGCCGAGCGCCTGCGCTCCTTCACCCTCGCGGATTAGCTTCGCCGCCTCGCGGTCTGCCTCGTGCTCGTGGCGGATCACCTCGTCGAGGCGGATCGGCTCGCTGCGGTCGGCAATCGCACGGAACAGACCGCCCGCCTCGATCTCGCCGAGCTGCTCGGGGTCGCCGAGGAGGACGAGCTTCGCCTCAGCCGCCTCGGCGTGGTGGACGAGCCGGGCCAAATTGGCGGAGTCCACCATCCCGGCCTCGTCGACCAGCAGGACCGAGCCCTGCGCCAATTCGCCGTGGCCTTCGTGCTCGGCGCGGTCAAGCTCGACGAGCAGGCTGGCGATCGAGGTCGCTGGCAGGCCCTCGTCGCGCAGGATGTTTGCCGCCCGCCAGGTCGGCGCGGCAGAACGCAGGTCGATCCCCGCCTGCGCCCAACCCTCCGCCGCGGCGACGATCGCATAGGTCTTGCCGGTCCCCGCCTCGCCGATCACGACGACGACGCCCTCGGGGTCGGTGAGCAGGCGGTTGACCATCTCGCGCTGCTCGGCCATCAGGGTCGGGCGGGCATGGATCACGCGCGCCGCGGCCAGCTCGCCGGCCGGCGTCGGCCTCTCCGCCAGCATCCGCTCGACCGCCGCCAGCGCCTCGCGCTCAAGCTCCCAGATATGGCGGGTGGTGTAGCGGGGTCCCTTGCGGCTCTCGCCGATCTGCATCACGTCCTCGGAGGCGAGAAAGGCGTCGGCCAGGCGCTCGACCTCGGCTCCCGGCGCTCCCTCGGGGAGCAGCCCCGCCACCGCTTGGATCGCGTCGCGGCGGTCGAAATGGGACGCAGCCGCCGAGACCGCACGGTCTACCTGCCAGGTAGAGACCGTGCGGGCCTCGGCGGCGCCGGGCTTGAAGCGGGCCTCGGGATCGAAGCTGCGCTCGATCTGCTCGCGCTCGAGCCCGATCTCCCTTGCCTTCTCGCGCCAGCGTTCGAGCAGCTCCCCGCGCGAGATGTCCTCCTTCGGCTTGCGGGTGGCGAGCGTCGCCACCTGAAGCGAACGGGCGGAGGCGTCCGGCCCGGCCGCCGCGAGGATCTCCGCGCGGCGGGTGGAGAACGCTCGCAGGTGCTCGTCAGCGAAGCCCGCGACCTCGGCGATGCCGTTGCGGACCTCTTGCCACTCGACGCCGAGGCGCTGGGAAAGCTCGTGGCGCAGGTGGGCCTCATAGATGTAGCCGGCAGTCTTCGCGTGCTCGTAGATCGCCGGGTGGTAGAGGCGGGTCCAGCGGCCGTCCGGCCCCTTGGTCGCGTTGGCGACGAGGACGTGGGTGTGCAGCTGCGGATCGCCGTTGCGCGAGGCGCGGTGGGCGTAAGCGGCGGCGAGGTAGCCGTTTCCCTTGACGAACTCCGATCCTCCGGCGCTGCGCCTCGTCCAGCAGGCCTGGCGCTGCATGTAGGTGAGGGCGGCGTCGACCGCTTCGCCGTGGGCGGCTGACGCCTCGTGGGCGGCTATGGGTCCGCCGATGCCCCACAGCAGGGAGACGGACTTCGGCGCCGAGAAGGTGAGGTCGAAGCCGGGGACCGATCCCTTGGCGGGGACGCCGCTTCGCCCCAACAGGGGCTCGCCGTCCACCGGGTTTTTGCCGGCGAGCATCGCCTTCAGCTGATCGGGGCCGACCTCGCCTTCTAGGCCCAGCTCCTCGGCGGCGTCGCCGATCCACTCCCCGGCAGCCTCACCCTCGCCGGAGTAGTAATCCTCGGCGCCTTCGGCGACCTTCTCCAGGTAGTAGTTCTCCTGGCCGATGCCGAGCTTCCGATCGCGAGCATGCACCCCGTATGTCCATCGTGGGGCGCGTTTGCATCGGCTCACCCGGCCGGGTGATAGGGGCATGAAACTGCTCCCGTGACCCCCGACCGGACCGTCCGCCCGCCGTCCTACGGTCGAGCGCATGTTCCGGGCCGGGGGCCATGTGGAAGAACGCAGGTTGGGCAGGCCGCACG
>Ga0164299_10000018_pt1 | contig 65237 bp, 57 predicted proteins | sample Whisoiple_221_MG_FD_109712 | JGI IMG/M metagenome (GOLD analysis project Ga0164299, IMG submission 109712) | Unamended control soil microbial communities from upstate New York, USA - Whitman soil sample_221_MG | ecosystem: Environmental > Terrestrial > Soil > Agricultural land ...
TCAAGGTGATCCTCCTGGTCGGTTTTTGCGAGCTTTGACACCCGCAGAATCCCGCTTCAGGCGGACGAAACCGCGCCCCGGAGAACCCGGGGCGCGGTTGCTTCATGCACGATCGGGGCTAGCGCTCCTAACCGGGGAGAGGGCATTTGTCCGGCTGGATTGGCGGCGTTGGGAGGACGCAAGCGGCTCGGTCTATCCTCACGACCGCGTGACGGGCAGCGGCAAACGGGTGACAAGCGCTGGTGCACGGGGCGAAGATGACGCCTTCGTCCTGTCGGTCGATGAGCAGCGCTACCCGCCTCGTCTGCGCAGCATTCAGTCGCCACCGCCGAGGCTCTTCGTGCGTGGATGCATACAGCTGCTCGCCGCGCCGCGGCTTCTCTCCGTCGTCGGCTCGCGGAGGGCGAGTGCTGCGGGCTTAGCTGCCGCCCGAGAGCTGAGCGCGCTTGTTGCTTCTACTGGCGTAGGGATCGTCAGCGGCCTCGCGGAAGGGATCGACACCGCTGCTCATGAGGCGGCTCTGTCCGTTGGCACCGAGACGATCGCCGTGCTAGGCAGTGGCCTCGACGAGATCTCGCCCCCGCGCAACCGGCCGCTCGCCGAGCAAATCGTCGTTGCTGGTGGGACATTGATTAGCGAGCAGACCCTGGGGGCGCCGGCGCTTCCGCGCCACCTCGTCGCTCGTAACCGGCTGGTCAGCGGCATTGCGGCAGCCGTTCTCATCATCGAGTGCGAGCCGGCGAGCGGGACGCTGCACACCGCGCGGTTCGCCGTTGAGCAAGGTCGCCCGATCTTCGTCCCGCCACCGGATCGGAGCGGCGAGATGGGGGAGGGGCTGCGCTTGCTGCGCGAGCGCTTTGGTGCCCGGAGCTTCGACGAGGGGTTGTTGACCGAGGCGTGTGCGGCGCCTATGTCGACCCGCGACTCGGCGTCCGGCCAACTTCGGCTCGAAGCCGAGTAGTCGGTCCGAGCACGCCAGACGCGGCATGGCGCGGACGAGTTTGCACTGGCCCTCTCGCGGCCGCCTGATCTGGCCGCACCGGTCCCAACGCGTTTCGGGCACTCGGCCCCACGAGTGCCCGAAACGGACCAAATCGGCGCATATCCCCGCGTATTCGGCCGGACCGCAGCTCCTGGTGCAGTCCACAATTCCCCTGCATCTAAGCCGATTTCAGCCGCCCTTCTAGAATTCAGCGGTGCGCCTTACAAGCAGGAGGTCACTGGTTCGAGCCCAGTACCGCCCATAGGTGGAAGCCGCTGCAAATCAGCCTCAGCCCGGTGTCGCAAATCATTATCGGCCCGAGGTGCGACCAGGGCGGTTGCGATCGTCGTCGGTAACCGCGCAAGCAGGCGTACCTCCGGGCAGCCGGTACCGGTTGTCCGCGACCAGTCGGTAGACCTTCGCCGCCATCCACGAGATCCCCGGCAGCAGGGCCATACGGCCGATGATCTTCCAGGGCCGCCCGGCGCTGTTCAGCACCCCGGCTATTGCCTCGTGTCCCGAGTGGACCGTGCCGTCGATCCGAACCCACTGCACGGCATCGGCCGCCTGCTCCTCGGTTATGCCCAGCTCAGCCAGATCGGTGAGCTGCCACGCGACGATCTCCGCATCCGGCCCGATCCTCTCCAGGACGCGCACACAACTCGTACAGAACGCGCAGTCCCCGTCATAGACGAGGACCGGACGATCTCGACGGCTTGCGGTCATTGTCCAGCTCTACGGCAAAGTCGGCAGCCTTGCGTAACGTCCATACGACATCGTATGGATCGAGGGACGACATGAGGCTTCCGAACGCAGCACACGAATCTCGCCCTTGGCGCATCCGCGAAATCGTGTCGGACTTCACTCTGGAGGATGTCTGGGCCCTTCCCGTGCACGGCGGCGCCGAGGACTTCCAAACGCTGCTCGAGCTGATGGCTGCCTCCGATCCGGCCAACGCGGGGTCCCTCCCGACTCGCGTCCTGTGGAATGTCCGCGATCGCCTCGGCAGCTGGTTTGGCCTCGGCAGGATTTCGGCCCCGATCGACAGCGGTTGGGGCGATGCTGCAGGCAGACTGCCGATTCCGGGTACGAACGAAACCTCGCTGACCGGTCGACTGCCAGACGATCTGCGCAACACGGCGGCGGATCTGGATTTCGGCTCCCTGCCTTTCGTGCCCCTCTATCGCACCGATGTGGAATTTGCCGCGGAGCTGTCGAACCAGACCGTGCACGGCGTGATGCACCTGGCTTGGGTCGATCGGGGCAGAGGCCGCTATCAAGGTCAGATGGCCGTCTACGTCAAGCCACGCGGTCCGTTCGGGAAGGGATACATGGCGCTGATCAAACCGTTCCGGTATTGGGTCGTTTACCCAGCGCTCATGCGACAGATCGAGAAAACCTGGAATGCACGCATCCCTCGGTAGCTCGCGGAGACCAGAGGAGCCGTCACCGGTTCGAGCCCGGTACCGCGCATAGCGTCAGGCCGGTCTCCCGCTCGGAGACCTCCCACAGTCGATCGATCGCCCGCTTCATCCCGAGTCGTCGCAGAACCGGCTTTCGCACCGGCGGGCCGTTGTTGACGAAGAGCGGGCCGTAGAACTGGCCGCCGCGCGCGTCGGGATCGGTCGCCGCGCGCAGCTGGGAGAGGGCACCGTCTGCAGCCGACATACCGGTCGAGCCGGCGAGCGTGTGGAAGAAGCGCTGCGAGAGGCCGCCGCCGGTCTCCTCGACGCTCACCGCCTGCAGCTCGGTGTTGGAGAGGCCGGGATGGGCGATCAGGCTTGCCGCCCTCGCGCCGGCGTCTTCGAGCACCTGCTGCAGTCCGAGGCCGAAGTGGAAGTTCGCCAGCTTCGCCTGGCCGTAGGCGCGCCACGGTCCGTAGCGCCCGTGCAGATGGGGGTTGTCGAGGCTGACCGCTCTGCCCATATGGTGGGCCGTGCTGGTCACGGTGACGATCCGCGCCGCATCGGCGCGCAGCAGGGCCGGCATCAACAGCGCCGTGAGGGCGAAGTGGCCGAGGTGGTCGACGCCGAACTGCATCTCGAACCCGTCGACGGTGCGGCGCTCCGGGATGCCCATCACGCCGGCGTTGTTGACGAGGATGTCGATCGCCTGATGGGCGGCGAGGATCTGCTCGGCGGCGGCACGCACCGACGCCAGTGAGCCGAGGTCGAGCTCGACGATCTCCAGTGCTGCGTCGGGCGTGCTGCGGCGGATGCTCGCCTCGGCGCCGACTGCCTTCTGCTGATTGCGCGCCGCCATCAGCACGGTCGCACCGGCGCCTGCCAGGGCGCGAGCCGTCTCCAGGCCCAAGCCCCCGTTGGCGCCGGTCACGACCGCCGTGCGGCCCTGCAGGTTCGGAATGTCCTCGGCGCCCCAGCTCACGGCTGCTTCATATTGACGGTAAGTTGCCGCTGTGGCTGACAGGGACCTCTCGGTTGTCGTTTTCGGCGCGTCCGGTGTTACCGGCCGCCGCGTGGCCGCGTATCTGGCCGAGCGGGCCGGTGAGCTGGGGGCGAGCTGGGCCGCCGCCGGGCGCGATCCGGCCAAGCTGGAGCGGGTGCTCGGCGAGATCGGCGTCGCCGCCCCTGTGACGATTGCCGCCGACGTCGCCGATCCCGCCTCGCTGGCGGCGATGGCTTCGCGCACCCGGGTCGTCCTCGATCTCGTCGGTCCCTACACGCTTTACGGCGAGCCGGTGATCGAGGCCTGCGTTGCCAACGGCGCTCACTATGTGGACCTGACCGGGGAGATTCCATTCGTGCGGCGGATCGTCGACGCGTTCGACCAGCGCGCGCGAGCAGCCGGGGTGAAGGTCGTCCAGATTTGCGGCTTCGAGGCGCTGCCGCCCGACCTTGCCGTTCTGCTCGCCGCCGAGACCGCGGCGGAGCGCTGGGGTGAAGGGCTTGCGGAGGCCGACCTCGACATCGCCACGCAGCAGCCGGCGGGGCGCCTCGGCCCCTCCGACCTGATCTCCGGCGGAACGTTGCAGAGCATGGCCGAGGCGGTGGGCGACGAGCGTGCGGACGAGGTCGCCGACCCAGCCGCGCTGATCGCCGACCCTGCGCTCGCCGCTGCCGTCCGGCAGCGCAGCCCGATCGTCCTCACCCCCCGCGTCAACGCGCGCGGCGACGCAATTGCGCCGATGACCCCCATTGCCTTCATCAACCCGGCGGTGATCCACCGCAGCGTGGAGCTGCTCGCGGCCGAGCGTGGCGATGCCGCCGAGCCGTTGCGCTACCGCGAGGGCATCGCGATCCCTGGCGGCTCGGCGAGCCTGCCGCTGCGCTATGCGGCGGCGGCCGCACTTGGGGCGACGCAGGCCGGCTTCCGCGCGCTGACCCGGGCGCGGCCTTCGGTCAGGGATCGCACGGCTGACATCCTGCGCAGGGTCCTCCCGTCTTCGGGCTTCGGCCCCTCGAGCCGCCTCGAGGAGTGGTCCTGGCACCTCACCGTCGATGCCCGCACCAGCGGCGGCCGATACGTTCGGGTCGACGTCGAGGCAGACGGGCATCCCGGCTACCTGACGACGGCCAGGCTCCTCGGCGAGGTCGGTCTGCTGCTCGCCGAGGACGGCGCCACGCCGGAGCGGGCAGGATGCCTGACGCCGGCAACCGCGCTCGGCACGGCGAGCCTCGATCGATTCGAGCGCGCCGGCGCCCGCTTCTCCGTCTCCTCCTGAGCACGCATCCGACTTTCACCCCACCCTGGTGTGGTCAAAGTCGGATGCGCTTACCGCTGGAGCCGCGAGCGCAGGCGCTGCCACAGCGACGGCGGACGTGGCTGCGTGCGCCGCCACTCCTCCTCGGTCGGCAGGCGCCCCGCCCTGCGCGCGGCGAGGACGCACTCGGTGTGAGCGTGGCGCCGTTGCGCGCTGTCGCCCTCCGGTGCGATCAGGAAGTGCTCGCTGAGCGCGGGCAGGTGGTTGCCGCAGAGCGGGCAGCGGTAGGTGGCCGGCTTGCGGTTCTGGGCAGGTCGCATCGCCCACCAGCGGACGCGCCGGTGCTCAGGGGTCAATATGGACACCTGAGCACCGGCACGTCAGGACGAGGCGCCGACGCGCAGCTGCGGGGTGACCGTGCCGCCGCGCCGGCGCTCGGCCTCGGTGACGACGTCGAAGAAGACGTCGTTGCGGCCACGGCGCATCCGATACGGGAAGACGCCGCGGCTGCGCCGGCTGGCGGCGGCGATCGCGCGGAAGCTCGACTCATGGGCGCGGCTCCAGCGGATGCCGAAGATCTCGCGCACGCGCGCTGGCAGCGTGCCCTTGATGATGTGGTTCTGAACCACGAGGTTGCCGCGCGCCGGTACGGGCACCGGTTGACGGAACGCCACCAGGGGCGCCATCTCGAGGCCGTGCTCGGTCGCCTGCAGGTCGGGCGCGGCGAGCTTGCCGTCGAACCAGGCCTTGAACTCGACGTGGCTCCCCGGCACCTCACCGCGCGGCAGGCCGAAGAGCTCGCCGAAGCGCACGTAGTCCTGCCAGAGCCGCTCGCGCTCCTCGGGGTCGAGCGGCCGCACCAGCGTCTCGTACATCTCCCGCCCGGAATCGGCGATCACGGCCAGCGTCCAAAGCATCAGCTCGGGGTCGAAGGCCGAGTAGGGGGTGCCGGCCGGGTGGGGGCCGGCCGCTTCGGGCAACTCGCCCTTGATCGTCTCGTGCAGGCGATGGACCCGGGCAAGCACCTCGTCGGCCTCCTTGCGGGTCCCCAGGAACACCGTCTCCTGCACCTTTGCCGTGCGGGCGAGCCGCTCGAAGGGCCGGTCGCCGGAGCGGGTCTCCAGCATCGTGCCGGTGTAGGTGAGCGGCTCCAGCGCCCCGATCAGGAGCGCCCGCTGACCGTAGAGCAGACCGACCGCGCGCTCGCCGTGGACCCGGCGCGCCATCGAGCGCCCGGCTGGGAAGTAGCTCTCCTCGGAGTTGGCCGCGCCCGCCACCAGGCGAGAATTCTACTCCGGCGTGGGCGGCTGCGAGGAGAGCGCGACCGCTGCCGAGGCGGAGCTCGGCAGGCCCTTCTCGCGCAGCTCGTGCGCGGCGAAGATCTCGTCGAGTTCCTCACGGGTAAGCGTCTCCCGCTCCAGCGCCGCAGTGGCGAGGTCGTCGAGGCATTCGCGGTTGTCCGCCAGCAGCGCCCGCGCCCGACGGTAGGCCTCACGCGCCAGGGTCATCGCGGCCACGTCGACGTCGCGGCGCGTGTGGTCGGAGAGCGCGTAGTCGCCGGTGGGCAGGGCGATCGGCGGCGCCCCGTCGGCGTCGAGTGCCACCCCCATGCCGAACTCGGCGACCATCTGGCGGCAGACCAGGTGCACCCGCGAGAGGTCGTCGACCGCTCCCGAATAGGAGGCCTGCATCACCTCCTCCTCAGCCGCGCGGCCGCCCAGCAGGGTGACCAGCTCGTCGAGCAGCTCCTCACGCGACTTCAGGTAGGTGTCCTCCTGCGGCGAGTGGCCGACGAAGCCAAGCGCCGGCCCGCGCGGCACGATGCTCAGGATCTCCGGCGGGTCGAGTCCCAGCAGCCGCCGGCAGAGCGCGTGACCGGCCTCGTGATAGGCGACGATCCGCCGCTCCTTCGGACTCAGCCGCCGCGCCTGCTGCGAGCCGACCGACTGGCGCAGCAGCGCCTCGTCGAGGTCCTCGCGGGCAATCGCCCTGCGCCCGGCGCGTCCGGCGATGATCGCGGCCTCGTTGAGCGCGTTGGCCAGCTGGGCGCCGGTCATCCCGGTCGTCTTGCGCGCCACGTCGGTCAGGTCGAGGTCGACGCCGAGCGGCTTGCCCTTGGCATGGGCGCGCAGGATCGCCTCGCGCCCGTCGCGGTCGGGCGGCGCGACCAGCACCTGGCGGTCGAAGCGGCCCGGCCGCAGCAGCGCCTTGTCGAGCTTGTCGACGTAATTGGAGGCGGCGATCACGATCACCGTCCCCGGGTCCTTCTCGAACCCGTCCAGCTCGACCAGCAGCTGGTTGAGTGCCTGCTCGCGCTCGCTCGAGCCGCCATCCCCACCGCCGCTGCGCGCCCCCCCGACCGCGTCCAGCTCGTCGATGAAGATGACGGCTCGGCCCGACTTTCGCGCCTCCTTGAACAGGCGCCGGATGCGGGCGGCTCCCCTCCCCACGAACATCTCGACGAAGCTCGAGCCCGAGGCCGAGAAGAAGTCGACGCCGGCCTGCGCGGCGACCGCCCGCGCCAGCATCGTCTTGCCGGTTCCCGGCGGGCCGAAGAGCAGCACGCCGCGCGGCGGCTGCGCGCCGAGTGCGGCGAAGCGATCGGGGTCGCGCAGCCACTCGGCGACGTCCATCAGCTCGTCCTTGGCCGCGTCGACACCCTGCACCTCCTCCCAGAGCACCGGCTCGGTCTTGCTCGCCTTCACCGTCTCCGGCTTGGTCGCCCCCAGCGTGCCGCGCAGCAGCGTGACGAAGACGATCAGCAGGCCGAACATGAAGATGACTCCGAAGACCGGGTACCACTCGAAGAAGAAGTTCTTCACGTCAGCCATGACCTGGAGTCTCAAGCCAAACGGCCAGCACTCCTATCGGACATAAGTCCGCATGCGAGTTTTGGCTTCAGAGCTCGCGTCGGCTGATGACGCCGCTCTGCAGGGCGCGCTCCGCCAGCGCGACCCGCTTGCGATTCTGCGGCAGGTCCTCGACTTCGAGCTTCTCGAACAGCGCCCGCATATGGGTCTTGACCGCGTCGACGCTGAGGTGCAGCTCGGCGGCGATCGCCTGGTTGGTGGCCGGGGTGGCGAAGGCGGATTGGTCCTTGAAGGGACGGCAGAGGGCGAGCAGGACGCGGCGCTGGGCGGGGGAGACGGTCGCCGCCGCCGGCACCTGGCTGGCAGCGACGGTCGCCTCCGGCGCGCCCTCGCTCGGGCGGCGGAAGAGCACCGTGGTCTGCCCGAAGCGCAGCGTGTCGCCGTCGCGCAGCCGCCGCCGCCCGTCGACCCGCCGCTCGCCGACGAAGGAGCCGTTGCGGGAGAGGCCGTCGTCGAGCAGGGTGCACTCGTCGCGCACGACCTCGATCTGCGCGTGCAGGGCGGAGACCTCCCCGTCCCAGTCGAGCCGCAGGTCGGCCGACTCGCCGCGTCCCACCCAGAGCGCCGAGGTCCCCGGTTCGACGACGACGATTCGCTGCTCCCCGCCCCCATCGCGGAAGACGAGGAAAGGCCGCCCTCCGCGTTCGGCCTCGATCTGTGCCTTCAGCTCCGGCGCGCTGGTCTGCGCCTTTTCCATGACCCCGATCCTAGAAGGGGCACGTCAGGGATGAGAGAGACCACCCCTTGGGGGTCTGGGAGCGGGGACGGATTCGGGCGAAGCTGGTCCCAGTCCAGATCCATCCACTTCAAAGGAGATTCCGATGACCCGCACCGCCCACACGCTCATTCGCCGCAGCGGCCTGCTCGCCGCCGTCGCCAGCCTCGCCCTGATGGTCGCCCCTGCGACCGGCCTGGCCAAGGCGCCGGTCAAGTTCGGCGCCAAGCTCGACCCGACCGTTCAGCCCTCCAACTCGTTGCCGGCGCATCCCTGCTCGCAGGAAGCTCCGGGCACGCCGTGCACCTTCGTGCAGAACGAAGCCTACGGCCGCCCCGACGGCGGCGAAAATGCTCCGCGCTCGGGGACGATCAAGAAGATCCGCTTGATCGCCGGCGGCCCCGGCAGCTTTCGCCTGCAGGTCGCCGAGGTGAAGCCGAATCAGCGCGCCAAGGTCGTGGCCAACGGCCCGCAGATCAGCTACACCGGCCAGACCGAAGCCAATTTCGAATCCGACAACTACCGGGTCGAGACGTTCAAGGTCAACGTCCCCGTACACAAGGGCGACCAGCTCGCCCTGCGCGGCAATTACACGTCGATGCTGCGCTGCTCCTCGGGCGGCGACAACACCCTGATCTACCAGCCGCCGCTCCGCCTCGGCAACCCGTTCCAGCCCGTCAGCGACACCGACGGCTGCTGGATCCTGATGGAAGCCGTAATCCGCTAGCCCTCACTAGACGTGCCGGTGGAGCGAGGTCCATATGGACCTCGCTCCACCGGCACGTCCGATCATGGGCGGACGACCTGTGAGCCGCCGACTATCGCCTCGGTGCCGTCGTCGCCGAAGACGACCCAGGCCTTGTTGCCGCCGTCGTAGTCGGGCGCCCAGAGCTTCAGCGTCGCTGGGCGGTCCCAGACGGTCACCTGCTCCTCGCCGGTCTCCTCCAGGCCGCGCCAGACGCGCACGAAGGGGTTGTCCTCCCACTCCGCGCCGATCGTCGTCGGCTCGCGGTGGCCGGGATGGACGCGCGTCTCGGGCGGCAGCTCCATCAGCCGCATGACCGAGGCCTCGAGGTCGGCGAAGCCGCTCGCCCCCGGCGCCATCGTCCCTCCGACCGTCCCCTTGAAGAGGACGTCGGCGGTGAAGATGTCGCTGCCGTTGACGAGGAAGGCCAGATGGCCGGCGGCGTGGCCGGGGGTGTAAATCGCCTCGATCTCCAGGCCACCCGTGCGCAGCTTGCCGCCGTCGGCGAGCGTCTCGGCCACCTCTTCGTCCAGCTCGGCCGCCGTCTCAGCGTGCGCGACAAGGGGCGGGCTGCCGATCTGCTGCCGTGCCTCGGCCAGGCCGGCGACGTGGTCGCCGTGGGGATGGGTGAGGAGGACGTGGGTGATCTCGATCCCGTCGCGCTCGGCGCGCTCCAGCAACGGCCCGAGATCGTCGTTGCCGTCGATCAGCACCCCCTTGCCGCTCGCCTCGTCGGCGACCAGGTAGGCGTTCGACAGCCAGATCGGGTTCTCGGTTCGCTCGACGAGCATGGCGCAAGTATCGCTGGTGGGCGTGGCCGTTCGCTGTTTGTCGGGCTATGTGCCACAAACAGCGAACGGTCACGCCGTCGGCGGGCCGATCAACCGTACGGCCTGTAGAGCATGCGGTGGCCGAGCAGCTCGCTGACCGTGGCGAAGCTATAGCCGCGGCCGCGCAGCGTGTCGATGATCTTCGGCAGGGCGGCGAGGGTTCCGCCGCGGTCGCCGCCGCCATCGTGCATGAGGATGATCGAGCCAGGCTGGGCGGCCGAGACGATGCGGTCGTAGACGGCGCCGCTGCCGGGATTGCTCCAGTCGGACGGGTCGACGTCCCAGAGGACCGTCGCCAAGCCCGCCTCGCCGGCTGCAGCGACGACGGCGGAGTTGACGGCGCCGCCTGGCGGGCGGAAGAGACATGGCTCGAAGTGGGTCGCCGAGCGGATCAGGGTGTTGGCCGCCGCCAGGTCCCGGTATCCAGGGTAGAAGCCGTGGTGCGTGGTGTGGTTGCCGATCTCGTCGCTTTCGCGCAGGATCCGGCGCATGATCTCGCCTCGCCCCGCCACCTCCTGGCCGATCTCGAAGAAGGTGCCATGTGCGTGCTTGTGGCGGAGGACGTCGAGAAAGCCTTCGGTGTAGGAGCTGGGGCCGTCGTCGAAGGTCAGCGCGATTACGTCGCGGTCGCGTGGCCCGTTGTGGAACTCGGCCGCGCCGCCGCCGGTGCAGCCGACCGCCCGCACGGGCCGCAAGCGGAAGACGCGCGTCCCGTGGCCCGGCAGCGTCTGCTGACAGCGGCGCGCCGCACAGCCGCGCCGACTCTCCAGCACCCGCCAGCGGTAGCGATGCGGGAGTAGGCCGGCTGGGGTCGGGTCGACCGCAAGGACCAGCTTGTCTGGGCGCGGACGCTTCAAACGTGCGGCAAGCGTCCGCTTGCGCACGGTCCTGCCGGCGGCATTGCGCAGCTCGAGACCGACGCGGCGGCGGCCCTTGCGGGTGCCACCGAGGCAAAGCAGGCGCTCACCGCGCCGCCCCGTCCGGACCAGCCCAAAGCAGAGATAGCGCGACCCACCGCGCCCGCCGTCGGGCAGGCGTTCCAGTCCCGACAGCGCGACCGGCGAGGCGGTCCGCACGGTCAGGATCAAGCTGCGACCCGCCTGGGAAATGCTCGCCCGCACCAGGTCGCCGCTGCGGCTGCCCGAAGACCCACCGGCACCAGCGCTGGCGATCGCAGTTGCAAACAGGGCAGCTGCCAGCGCGACCATGCACAGGATCTTGCGACTTTGGGGGATTGGTCTGCTCTGGACGGACCGTTTCGACAAGCGTCCTCATACTAGCCGCGTGTCAGACAGCCGCATCCAAACTCGGTACCGCGGTGGGGGATGGAGGACTGGTGCCGCAACGCCGCCCGAGCTACCGTGTTGGGAGTTGACGTGAGGACCAGCAGCACTCCGGCGTCAGGGCTCCGCCTGGTGCTCCTGGCGATCCTGTTCGTGATGGCGCTGACGGCTGACACGCGCATCGCCTCTGCCGCCCCGGGTGGCGCGGAACAGGTTGCCCCGCCGCCCGCCGCCGGAGATACCCCTTTCGACCGGCCGGGCATGTGGATCTGGTACGTCGACCGCTCCGACGGCGGCAGCATCGGGCAGATGCTGGGCCGTGCCAGGCGCGCCGGGATCGGCACGGTCTACGTCAAGTCCGGCGACGGCGGCAGCGTCTGGTCGCAGTTCAACCGGACCCTGGTCGAGGCCCTGCACCAGGGTGGCGTCGATGTCTGCGCCTGGCAGTTCGTCTACGGCGACAGCCCGGTCGCCGAGGCCAAGGTCGGCGCTGCCGCGGTGCGGCGCGGTGCGGATTGCCTGGTGATCGACGCCGAGGGCTCATACGAGGGCAAGTACGCTGCCGCCGACCGCTACATCCGTGCGCTGCGCGGCCGCATCGGCGCGTCCTTCCCGCTCTCCCTGGCCGGTTTCCCCTACGTCGACTACCACCCGGCCTTCCCCTACTCGGTCTTCTTCGGCCCGGAAGGCGCGACCTTCAGCCAACCGCAGATGTACTGGAAGGCGATCGGCACCTCGGTCCGCGCCGTCTACGAGCACACCTATCTCTTCAACCGGCTCTGGGGCCACCCGGTCTACCCGCTCGGACAGACCTACGACGGCGCCGGCCGCAAGGACATCATCCGCTTTCGGCGCTTCGCCCAGAGCTATGGCGGTCAGGCGCCGAGCTGGTGGGACTGGCAGGAGACGAGCAACGCCGGTTGGAGCGCTCTGGGTGCGCCGATCGCCGGGCCGGTCATTGGCTACCGCCCAGTCATCTCGCATCCGCTGTTGAAGCGGGGCAGCAGGGGCGACCTGGTCGTCTGGGCGCAGGAGCACCTGCAGGCCGCGGCCCAGCCCGAGCTGCCGGTCACCGGGATCTTCGGCAAGCGGACCAGGGCCGCGGTCCGCGCGTTCCAGGCGAGTCAGGGCCTCTCGGTCGACGGCGCCATCGGTACGGCGACTTGGAGCTCGCTGCTCGACTTCGACCCGGTACGTCCGCGCTGGGCGGGTCGCCGGGCGAAGCGAGGGGGCGGCGCGGCGGCAAGCCGCGCATTTCCGCCGCGCCGCCCATTCTCAGCCTCGCTGCCGGCGAAGGCCGACGAGATAGATCCGGGGCCTGCCCCTTGAGCAAGCGCCCGGCGGGGGCGCTTGCGGGCATAGCCATGATCCTTCTCCTCGCCGCCCCGGCAGGCGGGGCGGCGCGCGCGCGCGACACGCTGATCGCACAGCCAAGCACGGGGTCGGCGCTGATCTCGGCCAGCTCCGACGCGAACCGCTACTCGATCAACGACGGCAGCGGCGAAACCGTGGCGATCGCCGTCACCGCGGCCTGTCAAACGAGCTGCACCGCTGCCGACCCGCAGCAGATCGCCAACTTCCTCGGCACGCTTCTCCATGGTGAGGAGATGGAACTGCTCACGGTCCAGCTCGACACCCACACTCAGATCGAATTCGATTGCGGCTACGGCGCCCAGGCCTGCTACTACGGCGGCGAGGACAAGATCGTCCTCAACGGCAATGCCGAACCGGCCCCGGACGGCGCCAGCCGCGAATTCGTCCTCGCCCACGAGTACGGGCACCACGTCGCCCGCCACCGGGAAAGCCCGCCGCCCTTTCCGGCGGCGATCGATTGGGGCACCCCGCGCTGGTCAAGCTATGAGCACGTCTGTCAGCGCTCGCGGGCCGGTGCGCTCTTCCCCGGCAATGAGGGGCTGCACTACTTCCGCGATCCGGGCGAGGCGTTTGCCGAGAGCTTCGCCCATCTGCGCTTCCCCGAAAGCGGCGTGACCTGGCGCTGGATGCCGGCACTGGAGCCCAATGCTGGGGCGTTCGAGGCGATTCGCGAGGATACTCTGGATCCCTGGTTCGGCCGCACCGCGTTCAGCTTGCGCGGTCATCTCCCACCCCGTCAGGGGGGGCCGGCGACCAAGGCGTTTCGGACACCGCTCGACGGCATGGTCAGTCTCCGCCCCAGTGGCCGTCCCCGTTACGACCTGAGTCTGCTGAACCCGGCGGGGCGGATCCTGCGCACCTCGCACCACGACTTCAACTTCCGTCATCAGCTCAACTACACCGTCTGCGGTCAGCCTCGCCTGCGGGTCGCGATTCGCTCCATCGCCCATAACGGTGGGGGCTTCAAGCTGCAAATCCAGCGACCCTGAGATAATCCCCCTGGGCGTTCTTCGCGCCCGTCCCAGGGGGCGTAGCTCAGCTGGTTAGAGCGCCGGCCTGTCACGCCGGAGGTCGCGGGTTCGAGTCCCGTCGCTCCCGTCTCAAGTCACACTGTATAGCTAGGACTCTGGCGCCAAGACGTCGCCTCCGACCCTGCGCTCGGCCTGGGCGACGAGCTCCGAAAGTGGTACTTCGAGTGCGGCGGCGAGCTTGAAGAGATTGCGGAAGCTCGGGTTCCTGAGCCCGCGCTCGATCTCGCTGACGTAAGTGCGATGCATTCCGGCAAGATCAGCAAGGCCCTCCTGAGAGAGACCTTCGATTTCGCCCCGCCGCGTACGTATCGCTTCGCCAAGAGCCTTGAGAGCCGCCTCTGACACGCGCCGAGCCTGTCAGCTATTTCTTTATGAGTCTACAGAATATAAGTAGCTAGTTACCGGGCCTAAAACCCCACACCTATGCGTACCTATAAAGGTCCTCGCGAAAAACCTAAAGGCGGAAAACAACACCATTAGAGCGGTCGGGTATTTTCCAGACTCGGTCGTCACACACATAGTGTGTCAGTGTGACCGGTCGGCAGAGGTGAAAGTCATGTGTCAGCGCTGCAAGCGATGTAGACGGCCTTGGAGTGGATCAGTTCTTCAACCGGTTGCTTTGGAACCGCGTCGAAGCCATGACCGTAGACGTCGAGGCACTTCAGCCCGGCCGCAGCAAGTAGGTCGCGCACTTCCGCTTCTGGAAAGTGACGTTGGCGGTGCACATGGGTCTCGACCTTGTCCTCGGCATCCTCCGACTCGACTTCCAGGCGCGCCTCGCTGATCGACCCGGGTGCCACGTCGGCTGAGCTCTGGCCGCGCCAGATCAGACGCCGGCCGTTGCGTTCCACCCGCTGTTCTTCGGCGAAGAAGGTGCGGTAGGCCTGCAGCACGTTGACGTCGAACATCAGCAGTCCGCCGGGGGCCAGGTTGGCCCGCATCCCGCTCAGCGCCTCCCGCAGCTCCTCTCCGCTGAGCAGGTAGTTGACCGCGTCGTCCAGCGCCCAGACGAGATCGAACTCGCCAAATACCGGAAGCTCCCGCATGTCCGCCACGGACAGCTGCACCGCGCCCCCGGCCTTGGCCCGAGCCAGGGCCAGCATCGAGGGCGAGATGTCGCATGCGGTCACCTCCCATCCACGCTCCAGCATCGGCAAGAAGCTCTTTCCCGTGCCGCAGCCGACGTCGAGCAGGCGGCGCCCGCTCAACCCGTGGCGGCGGAGCTTGGGAAGGAGATTGCCCAGCCACAGCTCGTAGTCGTGGTGGGCGGTGAAATCGTCGTAGACGGGCGCCATCGCCTCATAGGCCTGCTCGGCCCACTGGCCCCCGGACCGGACTGCTGCTGCTCCTCCCATGACCGCGGAGACCGATGATTGTTCAACAAGGTTTCATTGATCAAATCTGCTAGTCTGCTCCGCATCGTGGAGGTCCGTCGTCTCGATCACCGGGTTGGCAGGGGAGCAGACTCGAGTGAGCCCTGGGACTGGAACGAAGTCCACAGGATCTGCCTCAGCTTTGCCTTCCGCTACGCCAAGAACCGCACAGAGGCGGAGGACATTGCCCAGGACTCGATGGTGCGGGCCTGGCGCAAACGGGACACGCTGCGCAACAGCGAAGCGCGCAAGTCCTGGCTGGGGACGATCGTTCGCAACGAGGCGTTGCGCGAGTTCGCGCGCAAACGGCCGGCACCGAGCGACACGATCGAGGTCACCCGTGGCAGCGATGACGAGCGTGTCCTGGCCACGGTCGAACGAGCCGACCTGCACGCGGCACTGGAGCGGCTCAACAAGCGCGATCGCCAGCTCGTGCGACTGCGCTACGACGAGGACCTGACCCAGGAGGCGATCGCCCACCGTCTCGGCATCCCGCTTGGCACGGTCAAGGTCAGGCTACATCGCGTGCGTGCCAAGCTGCGCCGCGAGATCGGCGCCGTCTAGAACAAGGTCCGGGGAGGCGGGCGGTCAGCGGGGCGCGGGGCCTCAGCCGGCCGCTGCTCGACGCATCTCTGCGGTTGCGGCACTGGGGCCGATGTAGGGGACGAGCATTGCGAAGAGCAGATCGGGCAGCAGCTCGGGCAGTCTCTCGGCCCGGCCGGTCAGCAGCTCGTCGAAGATCAGGCCGGAGACTGCGCCGGCGGCCATCAGGCCGATGTTGCTGGGCAGGTCGCGATCGCCTGCCAGTTCCTCGCCTTCGGCGAGGAACTCGGTGAGCCTGGTGATCGCGTCCCAGTGACGCTGGCGGGCATCGGCGCCGGCCGCGGCGACCTCGACGATCGCCGTTCGCGCCAGCTCGGGGTCGAGGGCGAAGAGCTCGACCACAGTCGCAAGGCCGACCCGCATCCGCTCCACCCAGGGCTGGCCGGCGTCGCAGCTGGCGATCACCGCGTCGAGCACGCGTTCGACCACCAGGTCATAGGCGGCGAGGAAGCACTCGTGCTTGTCGTCGAAGTGCTTGTAGAAGGTCGTGCGGGAGACGTCAGCCTCGTCGATGACGTCGGCCACCGAGGTCGCCTTGTATCCCTTGCGGCCGACGACGCGCACCATCGCTTCGAGAATGAGTTGACGCCACGTTTCGCTACCTGCCATCGGCCCGCCCGCCAGGGTTGAACTATCGGGTATATGGATCATAGCGGCAACGTGTACGTAGACGTTTATCGAGTCAGCCTCTCGACCTCCCTTGCTGCCGCGTCCGGGCCGATATAGGGGACTAGCGTGGCAAAAAGCACGTCGGAAAGCAAACCCGGGAGCTGCTCCGCGCGGTCGGCGACGAGCTCGTCGGAGATCAATCCCGTCACCCCGCCGATCGCCATGCGCGAGGTATTCGCCGGCAGGCTGCGACCGCCGGGTGCGTAGTCGCGCCCCTCCTCGAACAATGGCGTCAGCCTCTGTATTGCCGCCCGGTAGCGTCGCTGCGCTGCCGGTCCGGCGTTGCCGATGTCGACCAGCGAGAGCCGCGCGAGCGCCGGCTCGTCGGCGAGCACCTCGAGCAGCGCCGCCAGCCCGGCGGCCGCCTGGTCCGGCCACCCCTGTTTGGACTCATAGGCAGCAATCACGCGCCGCACGAGTGCCTCGACCGCGTTGTCATAGGCGGCCAGGAAGCAGCTCTCCTTGTCCTCGAACAGCTGGTAGAGGGTCGTGCGCGAGACTCCCGCCTCTCTGGTCAGGTCGCCGATCGTCATCGCGCCGTAGCCCTTCGCCGCCACGACGCGAACCGCTGCGTCCAGCAGGCGCGCTCGCTGCGAGCGCGCCACCACCTCCGGTGGCAACCGGTGACGCCCGCGCGGAGGGCGCCACCGATCTCCCTCCCCTGCCTGCTCCACTCCGGTCAGCCTCCGGGTGGGCCGAGAGGCCTGACGGCCTCGAGGAGCTTCTCGGCCTCGCGGGATTGACGCAGCGCCTCCTCCTGGCCGAGGTAGGGGACCGTCGTGATGTAGACGATGTCGGGCAGCAGCTCGCGCAGTCGCTCGGCGTTGCCGGCGAGGATCTGGCCGACGATCAGCGACTCTGCACCGGAGAGCGCCGCGCGGCCGGCGCTGGAGGGGATCGCTTCCTCCTCAACCGGGTCCTCACGGCCGCGATCGAGCAGCGACTGCAGCACTTTCTTGCCCGACGCGTAGAGTTCAAAGGCACGCTCGCCCGAGGCCGGCGCCTCGACCAGCGCCATGCGGGCGAAGGCGGGACGGCTGGCCAGCAGGTCGAGGAACTCTGCGGCGGCATCGCGGACCATCGTCGGCCAGGGCTTGTCTGGCGAGTAGACGGAGAGGATGCGGCCCATCGCGTCCGCCAGCGAGACCTCCATCGCTGCGTGGAAGCAGTCCTCCTTGTCCTTGAACAGCTCGTAGAAGGTGGCGCGGGAGACGCCGGCGGGCTCGCAGATGTCGGCGATGGTCGTCGCGTTGTAGCCCTTGGTCGCGCAGCTCTCGGCCATCGCGACGAGAATCCGCTCGCGCTGGGAGTGAGCGATCAGCGGCTCTGCGAGGTCGTCACGACCGGCCGGCAGCTGTTCCTTCTCGATCAGCCCGCTGAGGTTCACGATAAACGCAATTGTACACCCCGTGCGTGGCTCTGTGGACGACTGAGTACCGAGTTAACAATCTATCTCCGCTTGGGAAACGCGCCTGGGATGCCGCTTGGCCATCGGGTCCAACCCAGACGTGCCGGTGGAGAGAGGTCCATATGGACACCCGAGCACCGGCACGTCCAATCAGCAGATTCGACGGCCGCCTTCGCCCTGCGCCTTCGCCGCCTCGCCCGGCTTGCCGTCCATCTTGGCGATCGCCGCCTCGATGTCGGCACCGAGCATTTCCGCCATATCGCGGCTGAAGTTCTCCTTGACCACCATGCGCAGCACCGAGATCGACTCGGCGTTCGGCGGCAGCGGGTAGGCGGGGACGATCCAGCCACGCTCGCGCAGCCGTTCGGAGAGCTCGAAGACGTCGACGCCGCCGTCCTTCTCGGCCGGCCGTACGACCACCACCGGCAGGTAGCGGGCATCGTTGAGCAGCTCGAAGCGGCCGCCGGCGGTCAGCGTCTTCTCCAGCTCGCCGGCGTTCTCCATCAGGTTGGCGGCGATCCGCTCGTAGCCCTTGTGGCCGAGACGGAGGAAGTTGTAGTACTGCAGCAGGACCGCGTTGCTGGCTCGGCTGAAGTTGAGGCTGTAGTTGGGCATCTCGCCGCCGAGGTAGGTGATCTTGAAGACCAGCTCGTCCGGCACCGCGTCCATGTCGCGGAAGACGACCGAGCCCATCCCCGGGTAGACGAGGCCGAACTTGTGGTTGGAGACGTTGATCGAGCGCACCTGCTCGAGCCGGAAGTCCCATTTGAGCTCCGGGTAGGAGAAGGGCGCGATGAAGCCGCCGCTGGCGGCATCGACGTGGATCGGGATGTCCCAGCCCTTCTCGGCCTTCACCCGGCGCAGCAGCCCGTCGATCCCCTCGATCTCGTCGACCTGGCCGGTGAAGGTGGTACCGAGGATGGCGCCGACCGCGATCGTGTTCTCGTCGATCAGCGGCTCGACCTCATCCGGGCCGATCACGTGGCGCTCGGGGGTCAGCGGGATCACCCGCTGCTCGACCTCGAAGTATTTGGCGAACTTCTCCCAGCAGGTATGGACGTCGGCGCCGAAGACGACGTTCGGCTTGGCGCTCTCGTCGCCACGCCGTTCGCGCCAGCTCTGCTTGTGCGCCAGCAGCCCGAGCATGATCGCCTCTGAGGAGCCGATCGTCGCCGTGCCGCACGGCTCGCCGCTGTTCGGCGCGTTGAAGATGCCGCCGAGCATGCTGATCACCCGCTGGTGGATCTGCTCGGTCTGCGGGTACTCGTCCTGGTCGACGAAGTTGCGATTGAGCGTCTCGGTGGCGAGCTGCTGCGCCTCGGGCTCCATCCAGGTGGTGACGAAGGAGGCCAGGTTGAGGGCGGGGTTGCCGTCCAGGTTGAGCTCGTCGTGGATCAGCTGGTAGGCGGCGCGGGCCGGCATCGACTCGGCCGGAATCCGCTGCTCGGGGATCTCGTCGGTGAAGTAGCGGCTGCTGTAGGTCGTGTTCGTCAGCCGCCCGGCCTCGCTGCGTACCTTGCGCATCGCCGCGCACTGTACACGCGGGCGAGGGTGCTACCGAAAAATTCGGACCGCTGTACAAGCGGATTTCGCCGCGATAAAGCGACCATTTGAGCATGAGGACGCTGCGCCAGATAGTCGCTTTCGGGGGAGGGGGGTTTTCGATGGAGTCGGGCAATCCGCTGCTCGACGACTACGTGCTCGACCTGACCGGAGCCGAGCGGCCCAAGGTCTGCTTCCTGCCCTCGGCCAGCGGCGACGCCGACCACTACATCGTCCGCTTCTACCGGGCCTTTGGCGCCGAGCGCTGCGAGGCCAGCCACATCTCGCTCTTCCGCCGTGAGCAGGGCCCCGCGGACCTGCGTGCGCATCTGCTCGAACAGGACCTGATCTACGTCGGCGGCGGCAGCGTCGTCAGCCTGCTCGGCGTTTGGCGGGCGCACGGCATCGACACGATCCTGCGCGAAGCGTGGGAGCGGGGCGTCGTCCTCTGCGGGCTCTCGGCCGGCTCGCTCTGCTGGTTCGCCGACGCGGTGACCGGCTTCCACGGTGAGCCACGAGCGGTTGAGGGACTCGGCCTGCTGCCGTTCAGCAACTGCGTCCACTACGAGCGCGACTCGAGCAGACGCAGTGCCTACCACGACTTTCTGCGCGCCGGGATGCGCCCCGGCTATGCGGCCGAGGATGGCGCGGCGCTGCACTTCGTCGATACCGAGCTGAGTCGAGTCGTCGCCTCGCGTCCGGAGGCGCGCGGCTACCGGCTCGACGCGGTAGGGGAGCGGGTGGTGGAGATGCGAATTGCCACCACCTATCTGGGCGACGGCGGAACCCCGCCTCTCGTCCCGCTTCCCGAGGCGATGTCGACTGCGGTAGCCGCCTAATGGATTGCGTTCGTCGTTTGTCGGGATGCATGCGACAAAAAGCGAACGCGCCCCGGTGATCACCCGCATCCTCACCCTCGGTGGTCACGATTTCACCTCTCGCCCACCGGATCGGGCGGTCTGCGAGCTGATGCTGCGCCTGGCGACCACCCGGGCAGGGGGGCGGCCGAAGATCTGCATCCTGCCAACCGCCAGCGGCGATACCTCCGAGCAGATCGGGCGCTTCTACTCGGTCTTCGGCGAGCGAGCGTGCGATCCGTCCGACCTCTCCCTCTTCCGCCTTGGCAGTCGCCCGATGGAGCTGCGCGACCACCTGCTCGAACAGGACCTGATCTACGTCGGCGGCGGCAGCCTGCTCAACCTGTTGGCGGTCTGGGAAGCGCACGAGCTGAGCGCGATCGTCAGCCTCGCCTGGCGGCAGGGGATCGTCCTCGCCGGCCAGAGCGCCGGTGCGATGTGCTGGTTCGAGGCCGGCATCACCAAGTCCTCGGGCAAGCCTCTGCCCGGTGCCGGCCTCGGCCTGCTCTCGGGCAGTCTCTGCGTCCACTACAACAACGAACCTGACCGCCGCGCCGCCTACCTCGATGCGGTCGCCGACGGGATGCCGAGCGGCTACGGCCTCGACGACTACGCCGGCCTGATCTGGGAGGGCACAGGCCCCCCATCCGCAGTAACCGCCCAAAGAGGCGCCCGCGCCTATCGCGTAGCCAAGGGCGAGGACGGGGTCGTGGAGTCCCCGCTTCCAGCACGCTTCCTACCAGCTCCAGCTCCCGCAGCGCTCCGGGAGGACATAGCCGAGTTCCGCCGCATCACCGCGATGCGCAAACGCGCAGGCTGGTTGGGCTAAAAGGAGGGCGGGAGTCGCCTCGACGATGCCTCGCGAAGCGGCCCCGGCAGGGTGATCATCAGCCGCGAAGCGGCACCAGATTCCACCGCCGAAGGCGGTGGTGGGCACTCGGCGAGGCGACTCCCGCCCTCCCCACTAACCCCCTGAACCTGCGGCCGGGGGGGCGGTGGGGTCTGAATCCTCGGCGCCGGGATTCTCCCGCGCGATGTAGTCCTCGGTCAGCAGCAGGTTGTCTTTGGACCGCTCGACCACGTTGAGCAGGTCGCTCATCAGCGCCACCTCCTCGACCTGCTCCTTGACGAACCACTGCATGAACTGCTCGGCGCGGTAGTCCTTGACCTCGCGCGCCAGCTCGAACAGGGCAAAGATCTCCTCGCCGACCCGCTTCTCCTGCTCGAGTGCCTTCTGCACCGGCGTCACCCCGTCGGAATAGCTCGTCTCCTGCGCCTTGATGTCGGGTATGTGGACTTCCTCGCCGACGTCGAGCAGGTACTGGACCATCATCATCGCGTGCTCGCGCTCCTCCAGCGCCTGGCGGTAGAAGAACTGGGCGAGGCGGGGCAGCGTTTCGGCGTCGTAGTAGACGGCCATCCCCACGTACTGCTGGGAGGCGGCGAACTCGTTGGCGATCTGCTCGTTGAGGGCGGCAGGAAAGCTTTTCTCAGGCAATTTCAGCTCCTCGTTTGGCGGGGCGGGGACCAGCACGGACCGTAGCCGAAAGCGCGAATTCGGCCAGCCGAAGCGGCTATTCGGCCCACCGAAAGCCGGTCGGCGTCAGCTGTGGCAGCAGCGGGCTGGTCGGCAGCCCGGGCGGCGGGTCGGCTTCGTTGTAGCCGCGCGGGGCGGTGTCGTTGGGGGTATCGGGGTGAAAGAGCGAGGCGAGGACCTGGATCTGGCCGCGGCCCGGGCCGAGCTCCCACTGGCCGCCGCCGTAGGCGCCGATGCCCCGCTCGGCGCAGTAGTCGTAGGTCTCGCAGAGGTCGCGCAGGCCGCCGATCCGGGAGGGCTTGACGTTGACCATCCGCGGTGGCCAGGGCAGCGCCTCGATGTCGGCGATCGAGTGGATCGGCGCGTCCCAGGTGAGTCTGTCGCGCACCGGCTCGAGCAACGGCCGCGTTTCCTCGTTGACGTCGGGATCCTCCAACCAGGCGTCGGGGAAGGCCTCGATCAGCTTCGCGTAGAGCTCCGGGTCGGTTTCAACGTCAACCACGGTGCCTTTGTAGAAGCCCTTGAGGTCGAGTGAGTCGACCGCGCCGGTCTCGACCAGGGCGGCGATCAGCTCGTCGGTCCAGTCGTTGACCGGGTCGAGCTTGAAGCGCAGACCGGGGTAGGGGCCGAGCTTGCGCCGCAGGGTCTCGATCGAGGAGGGCTCGTCGGGGCCACCGGCAAGGCGCATCGAGCAGACGAAGGTGACGGGCTGGGGCTCGCGCTTCAGCGCCTGGGCGATGCCGATGCCGGCCTGTCGCAGCGCCAAGTCGAGTGCCGCCGCCTCGAAGGCCCAGCGGCGATAGCGGCGCGAGACGTCCCGTTGCGGCTCGGCGGGAAAGGTGTCGACGCCGCCGATGAAGTCACAGAACTCGCCCAGCGTTGCGCAGCCGGTCAGGTCGAGAGACGCGCCGGCGTCCTGCAGGGCGATGTGGTCGAGCGCGTCGTAGGTGACGTCCTCACCGAGGCCATCCTCGCCGGCGCCCCAGAGGTGGATCACGGTGCTGAGGCGTTCGAAGCCGGGGATCTTGTGCTCCAGGCCCTGGAGCTCGTAGCCCTCGATCTCGAGCGGGAGGTCGGCTAGGAGGTCGAAGGTGGCCACGGAGGGGGAGTCTATGGGCGTCGGCGCGCGGGTCCTGTCGCGAGGGGAGGGGGTGTTAGCGGACTCACCCGTCCGAACACCCCCTCCCCTCGCGCCCCCCGCGCGAGATGCGTCCCTGACAGACTCGTCCCTTCCCAATGAAGCACACGGCACATGGCTACTGGCTCGAAGAGGCTGGGAAGGTTGCGCCGCTGCCGGAGCTCGTGGGGGAGCGGACCGCAGACGTGCTGATCGTTGGTGGGGGATACACGGGGCTCTGGGCTGCTTGGCAGCTGAAGAAGCTGGAGCCTGGGGTGAGCGTGGTGCTGCTCGAGGGGGATGTCTGTGGGCGTGGCCCCAGTGGGCGCAATGGGGGGTTTTGCAACTCGATGTGGTTCTCGCTGCCCAATATGCGGGCGCGTTGGGGGGGCGAGGCCGGACTGGCAGTTGCGCGGGCTTCGCGAGATGCGATCGATGGAGTCGAGTGCTTTTGCCGGGACGAGGGTGTCGATGCATGGTTTCGCCGCGGCGGGTACCTGCAGGTGTCCACGGCGCCAGCGCACGACGGGACCTGGGATGAGGCGCTCATCGCCTGTCGTGAGCTTGGCGAGGGGGATGCCGGGCGGGCGCTGGACGAAGGCGCGGTTGCCGAGCGCTGCGCTTCGCCTGCGTTCCGCGGCGGGGCCTTCTACCCCGACGCGGCGACCGTGCAGCCGGCGCGGCTGGCGCTGGCGCTGCGGCAGCGGCTGCTCGTTGCCGGGGTCGAGATGTACGAGCGCTCACCCGTGCGGCAGCTGCGCGCGGTTCCAGGGGGAGTCAAGGCCGAAACGGACGCAGGCGGCTTGGTTCGCGCCAGCGCCGTCGTGGTCGCAATCGGTGGGGCGGCCAAGGCGCCCCACGCGCCGTTGCGCAACGCGCTCACCGTTACCTCCTCGCACATCGTCCTCACCGAGCCCGTGCCCGAGCTGCTCGAGGAGATCGGCTGGACCGGGGGAGAGTGCATCACCGACAGCCGCGCCCTGATCGACTATTTCCGCACGACGCCGGACGGCCGCATCGCCTTCGGCTGGGGCGGCGGGCGGATCGCGCTCGGGGCCCGCCTCCGCGGTCGCTCCGAGCTCGACCGCGACGTCGTCGCGGCCGCTGCCGAGCGTCTGTACGCCTACTTCCCCGGCCTCGTCGGCAAGGGCATCACCCACGCCTGGGGCGGCCCGATCGACGTCTCTCCCACCCACCTCCCGATGGTCGTCCCCCTCCCCGGCAGCAGGAGCTTCGTCGCCGCCGGCTACACCGGCAACGGCGTCGGCCCCTCCTACATGGTCGGCAGGACTCTCGCTTCCCTGGCCCTCGACCGCCGTGATGACTACGCCGCCCTGCCGTTCGTGGACCCCGCCCCCCAGCGAGTGCCCCCGGAGCCCCTCCACTGGCTCGGAGGAGAGACCATTCGCCGCGCTTTCGTCAGCAAGGAGGACGCGGAGCTGGCCGGCCGCGCTCCACACCCGATCAGCTCTCTGGCCTCTCGCGTCCCTCGGCTCATCGGCTTTCACATCGGCCGGTAGTCGGGAGGGCGGGAGTCGCCTCGCCGAGTGCCCACCACCGCCTTCGGCGGTGGAATTTGCTGCCGCTTCGCGGCGGGAATCAACCTGCCGGGGCCGCTTCGCGAGGCATCGGCGAGGCGACTCCCGCCCTCCTACCAGCGGCTGGTGACGACCTTCGTGCGCGTGTAGAAGCGGACGGCGTCGGTGCCGTTGGCGTGCAGGTCGCCGTCTATCGAGTCCTTCCAGCCCGAGAAGGGGAACCAGGCGATGGGGGCTGGGACGCCGACGTTGACGCCGAGCATGCCGGCTTGCGCCTCGTAGCGGTAATGGCGGGCCGCCGCTCCCGAGCGGGTGAAGATCGCGCCGGCGTTGCCGTAGCGGGAGCCGTTTACGAAGTCGAGGGCAGCGTCTAGGTCGTCGACCTCGACCACGGTGAGGAGAGGGCCGAAGAGCTCGTCCCGAGCGAGCTCCGACTCCTGATCGTCCGCCACGGCGATCGTCGGGCCGAGCAGGGCGCCTGCCGGACCGGCGTCGCCTCGCCCGTCCAGGAGAAGCTCGGCCCCGCTGCTCTCAGCTCGATCAATCGCTTCAGCGACCTTGTCCCGTGCCGCTGCCGAGACCATCGGGCAGACGTCGGTCGCCGCGTCATCACCTGCCCCTGTCCGTAGAGCCGATGCTGCCGTAACCAGCTCTTCGCGCACCTCGCCACGTCGTGCGTCGTCCCCGACCACGACGCACACCGACCCCGCCAGGCAGCGCTGACCTGCAGCGCCGAAGGCCGAGCCCATGATCGCCGGCATCGCCTGGTCGAGATCGGCGTCGGGCATGACGACGAGCGAGTTCTTGGCGCCGCCCAGGGCCTGCACTCGCTTGCCGCTGGCCACGGCGCCTTCGGCCACGATCCGGGCCGTCTCGGCTCGGCCGACGAAGGAGATCGCGTCGATCCCCGGGTCGGTAAGAATCGCCTCGACCGCGGCGCGGCCGCCGTGCACGAGGTTGACGACGCCGGGCGGGATCTCCTCGACCGAATCGACGATCTCCATGATCAGCGCCGCCGGGCGCGGGTCCTGCTCGGAGGGCTTGAGCAGGAACGAGTTGCCGCAGACGATCGCGTACGGCAGGAACCAGAGCGGGATCATCGCCGGGAAGTTGAACGGCGTGATCGCCGCGACCACGCCAACCGGCTGGCGGATCGACTCGACGTCCACCCCCGCGGCGACCCCCTCCAAGGTCTCACCCTTGAGCAGGTGGGGGATCGCCGCCGCCGACTCGACCGACTCGATCCCGCGGCCGACCTCGCCGTCGGCGTCGGCCAGCGTCTTGCCCATGTCGACGCTGACCAGTGCCACCAGCTCCTGGCGCCGCCGTTCCAGCCCATCGCGCAGCGCCAACACCGCCCGCGCCCGTCGCTGCGGCGGCACCTCGCGCCAGCCCGGCTGCGCCGCCCGCGACGCTTCGACCGCCTCGCGCACCTGTCTCGCGCCCGACAGCGGCACCAGGGCGGCGACCTCGCCAGTGGCGGGATCGACGTCATCGAGCGTCTCAACCCCATCCACAGGCCGCCAACCCCCCGCCACGTAATTCGCCAGCCGCACAGCGGGCCGACGGGCCTCAGAGCGTCCTATTTGTTCGCTTTGAGGCCCGTCGGCGGGCATCAGGTGGCCTCGGCAGCGCCGATCGGGATCGGGGTCGCCTCTTGCTCCGGGCGCACCGAGGCGAGCTTCTCGGCTCGGCGCTGCTGCCAGAGCACCAGCGAGACCGCGATCGCGATCACCGCGAACAGCATCGTCGCCAGTACGTTGACCTGCACGGGGACGCCGCGCAGGGCGACGCCGAAGACGTACAGGGGGAACGTCACCGTCGTCCCCGAGTTGAAGTTGGAGATCACGAAGTCGTCGATCGAGAGCGAGAAGGCGAGCAGCGCTGCCGCCACTATCCCGGGGGCGAGCAAAGGCAGGGTCACGGTGCGGAAGGTGGCCAACGGCGTCGCGCCGAGGTCGGCGGCCGCCTCCTCGAGGTGGCGATCGAAGCCGATCAGCCGCGAGCGGACGACGACGACGACGAAGCTGATCGAGAACATCACGTGGGCGATCAGCAGAGAGGTGAAGCCGAGCGCGAACGAGTAGTAGATGAACATCGAGAGCAGCGAGGCACCGATCACCACCTCCGGCGTCGCCATCGGGATCACGATCAGCAGGTTCGCCGCCCGTCGTCCGTGGAACCTGTGGCGGACCAGGGCGATCGCCATCAGGGTCCCGATCGCGGTCGAGATCGCGGTCGCCAGCGCCGCCAGGCGCAGGCTGGTGAGCAGCGCTTCGTTCAGTTCCGGCAGCGAGAAGGCCGAGCTCCAGTACTCGGTGGTGAAGCCGTGTTCGAGCCCGAAGGTGAGTTTCCCCCTCGGCGTGGCGCCGAAGGAGAAGACGGCGATGACGACGATCGGAATCAGCATGTAGGCGACCGCGAGGCAGGCGTAGATCGGCAGCGCGTTGCGCCGCAGCCATGCCCAGCCACCTGAGAGCGACGCCACCTAGGCCACCTCTTCCTCGTCGTCGCCCATGAAGGCGCCGGTCCCCGCGAAGCGGATGTAGAGGACGACGATCGCCAGGATCAGCGCCATCATCAGGAAGGAGAGCGCCGCCGCCTCCGGGTAGTCGCGCTGGGTCAGGTAGAGCGACTGGATCACGTTGCCGACCATCGCCTGCTGGGTGCCGCCGAGGATCTGGGCGTTGATGTAGTCGCCGAAAGCGGGGATGAAGGTGAGCAGGACGCCGGCGACGATCCCGGGCATGGTCAGCGGCAGGGTCACCTTGAGGAAGGCCTGTCGCGAGGAGGAGTAGAGGTCCTTCGCTGCCTCGATCAGGCTCAGGTCGAGCCGCTCCAGGTTGGCGTAGAGCGGCAGGACCATGAAGGGGAGGAAGTTGTAGGTGAGGCCGGCGATCACCGCGCCCGAGGTCGCCAGCACGCGGCCGTCGGGCGGCACCAGGGAGAGGGTCTGCAGGACGCTGACCACCGGGCTCGAGTCGCTGAGGATCGTCTTCCAGGCGATCGTGCGGATCAGGTAGGTGGTGAAGAACGGCGCGATCACCGCAAACAGCAGCAGCAGCTTGAATCGGCCGGCGCGGAAGGCGATCGCGTAGGCGAGCGGATAGCCGATCAGCAACGCCAGCAGCGTCGCCGTGCCGGCGTAGAAGAAGGAGCGAACGATCTGCACGGTGTGACCGGAGAGCGAGTCGGGGAAGTTCGCCCAGGCCCAGTCGAAGGTGAAGCCGGTGGTCAGCGTTCCCGAGCGCAACGCCAGTTCGCCCATGAAATACATCGGCACGACGAAGAAGAGGACGAGCCAGAGCAGGCCCGGTCCCAAGAGCCAGTAGGGGACCAGGCGCTGCCGCAGGCTCATCGCGTCACCCGGTGATCACTGCCTGCCAGGCTTCGTTGACCGGTTCGAGGTCCGGCGGAGAGTCCTGGCTCGAGCACTTGCGCGTGAACTGTTCGCTGGGGAAGACCAGCTGGTCTTTCGCCAGTTCCGGATTGCGCGTTTCGAGCAGTTCCTTGACGCCGTCGACCGGCGAGATGTAGAGGACGTATTCGGTGATGTCGGCTGCGACCTTCGGCTGGTAGACGAAGTTCATCCAGTCCAGCGCGGCGGCCGTGTTCGGCGCCCCGACGGGGATCACCATGTCTTCCGACCACAGCGTGCAGCCCTCGGTCGGCATCCGCCATTCGGCGTTGGGGTTTTCGATCAGCGAGGCGTCGCCGGACCAGCCGATCGCGGCGACGATGTTGCCCGCGTTCAGGTCCTCGGTGTAGTCGTTGCCGGTGAAGTGACGAATCTGGCCGGAGTCAGCGGCCGCCTTGATCCTGTCGATCGCGTGCAGCCAGTCCTGGTTGCTCGCCTTGCCGGGGTCGATCCCTTCGGCCAGCATCGTCAGGGGCACGCTTTCGCGCAATTCGCCCAGCATCGTCACCTTGCCCTTGTACTTCGGGTCGAAGAGGTCGTTGATCGAGTGGATCTCCGGCGCCTTCGAGGTATCGACCCAGATCCCGGTCATGCCGCTCTGCCAGGGCAGCGAGAATTCGCGCTTCGGGTCGAAGGCGGGGCTGCGCAGGCTCGGCTGGAGGTTTTCGAACGCGGTCGGCAGGTCGGCGTGGTCGATGTTCTGCAGGTAGCCGAGGTCGTGCATCTGTTTCGCCATGTAGTCGGCGACCACGAAGATGCTTCGCCCACCCGATTCGCCCTGTTCGAGCAGCGGCTGCATCTTGCCGAAGAAAGCCTCGTTTTCGTTGATGTCCTCGATGTAGTCGACGCTGACACCGGTCTTTGCTTCGAACTCGGCGACCGTCCCTTCCTTGCCCGGGTCGATGTAGCCGGGCCAGTTGGAGATCGTCAGCTTGCCGCTGACCGGGCCGGCCTTGGCCGTCGTCACCTCGCCGCCGTTGCCGCCGCCGCCGACCGTGCCGCCGCCGCAGGCGGTGAGGCCCAGCGCCACGGCGAACACGGCCACCGCTGCGGCGAGCCTCGATTCAAGTATGTGCATATGACTCACCTCTCTGTTTTTTCAAGCTCTCGTGCACCAGGTGCATGTGCTCGGGTTCCCAGCTCAGCGCCACCCGCGCCCCGCCCCCCGGCAGCCGCTGCCGCTCGGCCTCGCTCGCGTTGGGGACGAGGACGGTCATCCGAACCTCCCCGCCGAGGTCGACGACGATCTGGGTCGAGGTCCCCAGGTAGACCGAGCTCTCGACCATGCCCTCGACCTGTGGCAGCCCATTCGATCCCGGCGCCCCCTCCGCGCCGAGCGATTCGATCCGCAGCTTCTCCGGCCGCACCACCGCGTTGCAGTGCTCGCCGGGGGCGAGCTCGTCGGTCGGCACCCGCAGCGTGGGCCCGTGGTCGAGGCGCACCTCGCCCGGGGCGGAAATCGCCGCCGGCATCAGGTTGGAGACCCCGATGAAGCCGGCGACGAAGGTCGTCGCGGGCCGCTCGTAGACCTGCTCGGGGTCGCCGACCTGCTCGATCCGGCCGTGGTTCATCACCGCGATCCGGTCGCTCATCGTCAGCGCCTCCTCCTGGTCATGGGTGACATAGACGAAGGTGATCCCGACCTCGCGCTGGATCCTCTTCAGCTCCAGCTGCAGGCCCTTGCGCAGCTTCAGGTCGAGCGCCCCGAGCGGCTCGTCGAGCAGCAGCACCTTGGGCAGGTTGACCAGCGCCCGCGCCAGCGCTACCCGCTGCTGTTGGCCACCGGAGAGCTGCGCCGGCCGCCGCCTCGCCTCGGTGCTGAGCCCGACCCGCTCCAGCTCGGCCTCGACCCGGCGCCCGATCTCCGCCCTCGGGACGCGCTTGCGCTTCAGGCCGAAGGCGACGTTGTCCTGGACGCTGAGGTGGGGGAAGAGCGCGTAGCTCTGGAAGACCGTGTTGGTGGGGCGGCGGTGGGGCGGCAGCCCGGCGACGTCGGCACCCTCGATCCGGATCTGTCCCTCGCTGGGCTGCTCGAAGCCGGCGATCATCCGCAGCGTCGTCGTCTTGCCGCAGCCGCTCGGCCCGAGCAGGGTGAAGAACTCGCCGCCTAGGAGCTCGAGGCTGAGGTCGTCGACGGCCACCAGGGTGTCGAAGCGCTTGGTGACGCTCTGCAACGCGACGCTTGGTGTACTGCTTTTCATCTCACTCCCTCGCGGTCAATCCGACGCTGGAGCCTCCCTCCAGAAGGTAGCGCTACCCCTTCGCCGGCACGACAAGCACCGGACACTGCGCGAGGTGCAGCAGCTTGTATGGAGTCGAGCCGATGATCACGCCTTTCAGCGGCGCCTCCCCGTAGCTGCCGACGACGATCATCCGCGCGTCGCGCCGCCGGGCGACGTCGAGCACGGCCTCGGCTCCGCGCTTCGCCACCAGCTCGTAGGCGACCTCGACACCGTCGGTCTGAACCTGTTGCCTGGCCTCGCCCATCAGCTTCTCGCCGAACTCCTCGATCGCCTCCTCGTGTTCGGCGATCTCGCCGCCCCAGGTCCCTGGGGGCGAGTAGCCGAAGACGAGCACCACCTCATCGCCCAGGCCCTGCGCCAGCTCCACCGCCTGCGCGAGCGCAGCCTTGCCCGAGTCCGATCCGTCGTATCCGACGACTATCGAGCCCACCTCAGTCCCTCCCTCTGGATGCGATGCCGCCGCTCACCGGCTCCGCTTCGCCCTCGAGGAAGCCCGGCGGGGCGACCTCCGGTCGCTTGCGGAAGAATTCCGGCACAGCCCGCCATTGCACTGCCATCAGGACGAAGCCGAGAACCAGGAAGAAGGCGGCGATCACCAGCGGCGGACCGAGCCCGAACCAGGAGTTGCCCGATTCGGAGTTGGCCGGATCCGACAGTTCGATCCCGTTCTTGATCAGCAGGTAGAAGAGGATCACGGCGCCGATCGCGGGCCCGAGGCCGACGAAGAAGAAGTTCTTGACGCTGCGGAGCAGCTCGCGCCGGTAGTAGATCGCGCAGGCGAATCCGGTGAGGCCGATGTAGAAGGAGATCATCAGCCCCAGCGCCGCCAGCGAGTCGAAGAGGATGTCTTCGCTGATCAGGGTCAGGCTGACGTACCAGACGATCGAGGCGGCGCCCATCGCCAGGGTCGAGACATGGGGGGTGAGGAAGCGCGGATGGACCTTGCCGAGGCTCTTCGGCATCGCGTTCGCGCGGGCCATCGAGAGCGTCGTCCGCGCCGTCGGCAGGATCGTCGTCTGAGTCGACGCCGCGGCCGAGGAGAGCACGGCGATGATCAAGATCTTGTCGAGCGGTGAGCCGAACACCTCGGTGCCGAGCGCGCTCAGCACGTCTTCCTGGTTGGCGACGAGCTGGTCGACGCCGGAATATGCCTGGGCCGCGACGGCGACGATCAGATAGACGCCGAGCAGGATCAGCGTGCTGACGACGGTCGCCCGCCCGGGAGCCTCGTCGGGATTCTCGGTCTCCTCGTTGACGGTTGCCGTCGTGTCCCACCCCCAGTAGATGAACACGGCGAGGAGCAGGCCGGCGGAGAGCTCGCTCGGGCTGAGGCTGAACGGGTTGATCCAGGAGAAGCTCGGGTCGATCGAGCCGGGCAGGGCATTGCCGGTGTAGACCTTGACCAGGGCGACCACGGCGAAGATCGCCAGGGTGAGGATCTCTGCCGCCAGTAAGCCGACCTGGGTGCGCGCCGAGAGCTCGATCCCGATCAGGACGATCGCCGTCATCACCACGATCCAGAGCACGCCGACCGTGGTCACCGCGACGGTCGAGGCGGCGGCGGAGTCCCAGCCGAAGAGAAGGAAGGTGTAGAGGCCGGCGATCTGCGCCAGGTTGGCCATCACGATCACGTCGGCGACGACGATCGTCCAACCGGCGATCCAGCCGAGCTGTGGTCCCATTGCCTTGGTCACCCAGGAGAAGCTGGTGCCGCAGTCCGGATCGGCTTTGTTCATGTAGTAGTAGCCGGCGGCGACCAGGAACATCGGGATGAAGGCGAGCAGCAGGATCGCCGGCGACTGCAGGGCGACGGCGGCGGCAATGAACCCAAGGGTGGCAGCGAGGCTGTAGCCAGGAGCGGTCGAGGCAACGCCGATGACGACGCTGGAGACGAAGCCGATCGCGTTCTTCTTCAGGCCCTTCTCGCCGCTGCTCGGGACGGGGGCGGTGGACGGCGTGCCCACCGCTTCGGGCGCTGGAACCGCTTCGCTCTCCATTCCGTCTCCTTTCTCGGCTGCCGCTGCGCCAAATTGGCGGTGGCGCTTTGAAGGTACGCTCCAAGGTCCAGTAAGCACAAGTGGCAAATGCCCCAAACCGGAGCAGACTTCTTATACAAGATGTACAAGTCTTCCGATTTGACTTGACCCAATGACCACTTGATAGTGGGGCCTTTTGGGGTTAGCTTTATCCAGAACGTCGTAGCCCGAGAGGAGAAACGCATGGCCATTGCGTCCCAGGCAAGCGGAGCTGTTGACACCAGCCTCCAGGAGCTGGCCATGCGGCATCTCTGGATGCACTTCTCGCGGATGGGCGCCTACGGCCCCGACCACGAGATCCCGATCATCACCCGCGGCGAGGGCTGCTACGTCTTCGACGAGCACGGCAACCGCTATCTCGACGGTCTCTCCGCCCTCTTCTGTGTCAACGCCGGCCACGGTCGCAGCGAGCTCGGCGAGGCGGCGGCGCGCCAGGTCGAAGAGCTCGACTTCTACACGCTGTGGAGCTACGCGCACCCGCGCGCGATCGAGCTGGCGGCGCGGATCGCCTCGCTCGCCCCCGGCGACCTCAACCGCGTCTTCTTCACCTCGGGCGGCTCGGAGGCGGTCGAGTCGGCGCTGAAGCTGGCCCGCAGCTACCACCGCATCCGCGGCAAAGGCCAGAAGCACAAGCTGATCGCCCGTGAGATCGCCTACCACGGCACCTCGCTCGGCGCCCTTTCGGCCACCGGCATCACCGAGCTGCGGGCGCCGTTCGAGCCGCTGACGCCGGGCGGCTGTCACGTGCCCAACACCAACACCTACCGCTGGCCCGAGGACCGCCATCCGCTCTGGGCGGCGACCGCGATCGAGGAGCGGATCGTATTCGAGGGGCCGGAGACGGTCGCCGCGGTGATCCTCGAGCCGGTCCAGAACGCCGGCGGCTGCTTCGTTCCACCCGACGGCTACTTCCAGCGCGTGCGCGAGATCTGCGACCGCTACGACGTGTTGATGATCTCCGACGAGGTGATCTGCGCCTGGGGCCGGCTCGGCCACTGGTTCGGCTGCGAACGCTTCGGCTACCAGCCCGACATCATCACCTTGGCGAAGGCGTTGACCTCTGCCTACGCGCCGATGGGGGCGCTGGTCGCCGCCGACCGGGTCGCCGAGCCGTTCATGGAGGGCAACGAGTCATTCGTCCACGGCTTCACCTTCGCCGGCCACCCGGTTGCGGCTGCGATCGCGATGGCCAACCTCGACCTCTTCGAGCGCGAGGACCTCTGCGGCCACGTGCTCGCCAAGGAGGGCGAGTTCCGGGCGATGCTGGAGAGCCTGCACGACCTGCCGATCGTCGGCGACGTGCGCGGGGCCGGCTTCTTCCAGGCGATCGAGCTGGTCAAGGACAAGGAGACGAAGGAGGGCTTCGACGACGAGGAGGCCGAGGACCTGCTGCGCGGCTACCTCTCCGGCGAGCTCTACAAGCGCGGGCTGATCTGCCGCGCCGACGATCGCGGCGATCCGGTGATCCAGCTGGCGCCGCCGCTGATTGCCGACACGGAGCAGTTCGAGGAAATCCACGACGTGCTGCGCGGGGTGCTCAGCGACGCCTGGGAGCGGGTCCAAAGATAGGCCTGCCGATGCTCACCGTCCAGAGCCTGCTCGACGAGCTCGGCCTCGACCTTGCAGCAGGCACGCACGCGGCTGAGGCGCCGCTGCGCTGGATCCACATCTCCGAGCTCGAGGACCCGACGCCCTGGCTCTCCGGCGGCGAGCTGATGCTGACCACCGGCATCCCGCTCGACAGCGCCGCCAAGCAGCGTGCCTACATCCGCCTGCTCACCGAGCACAACCTCGCCGGGCTCGGCTTCGGCACCGGCTTCAACCACAAGAAATTGCCGAAAGCCCTGCTCGAGGAGGCGAAGAAACGCGACTTTCCGCTCTTCGAGGTCCCGTACTCGACGCCGTTCATCGCGATCACCGAGAAGGCCTTCGCCCGCCTCGTCAACGAGCAGTACGAGGTGCTGCAGCGGGGTATCGCCGTGCAGCGGCGGCTCGAGCGCCTGGTTCTGGAAGAGCGTGGGCTGGAGGAGATAGTGGCGACGATCGCCTCCGCGGTCGGCGGCACGGTGGCGATCCTCAACAGCCGCGGCGAGCGCCTGGCCGGGCGCGGCTTCCGCCGCGAGCTCTCGGCCGAGGCGGTCAAGGCTATCCGCGACGAAGCGCTCGCCCATACGGCCGACGGGCATCCCTTCGTCCCCACCCACCCATCGGTTGCCGGCCGGGCACTGGCCCACCCGGTGATCTCGCCCGGCGGCGGTCCGCCGCAGGCCTGGGTGGTGATCGTCCGCGATTCGGGCGGTCTCGGCGACTTCGAGCGGCTGATCCTGCAGCAGGCGGTCGCTGTCGTCGCGCTCGAGCTGATGCGCCGCCGCGTCGCCCGCGAGACCGAGCGCCGGCTTGCCGGGGATGTGTTGGCCGGGGCGCTCGGCGGACGCCTCGACCCGAGCGAGCTGCGCCGCCGCTTGGAGCCGTTCGGGATCGGCGACGAAGCCGCCGTGCTCGTCTTCGATCTCGACGATCCGGCTGCTGCCGAGCCGGCGCTGGAGCGGGCACTCGCCGCCGACGCCTGTCCGGCGGTCGTCGCCCCACACACGAGCGGCAGTCGTGAGCTGCTCTGCGCCGTGGTCGACGCCGCCGACCGCGACCCGGTCGACCTCGCTTCCGAAGCGCGGCGGGCGCTGGTCAAGGAGCGCGGCTCTGTGCGGGCCGCGGCCAGCCGTCCGGCTCCCCCGGAGGAGCTGCGCCACTCCTTCCACGAGGCTCGCTGCGCGCTGGAGGCGACGGCGTTCTCCGAGAACGGCAGCGAACCCGAGGTCGCTTCATGGCGTGACCTCGGCGCGTTCACGTTGCTGCTCTCGATTCAGGACGACGACGCGCTGAAGCTCTACTGCGACAGCGTGCTCGGCCCGATCGAGCAAGGCGATGACGAGTACGGCGGCGAGCTGCTGCGTTCGCTGGAGGCGTTCATCGAGCAGAACGGGCAGTGGGAGCGCGCCGCGCGCGAGGTCTACTGTCACCGTCATACCCTGCGCTATCGCATGCGCAAGGTCGAAGATCTGACCGGGCGCGACCTCTCCCGCGCCCATGACCGGATCGAGTTCTGGCTGGCGCTGCGGGCCAGGGAGTTGGTGGGAACGTGATCGTCGGAGTCCCCAGGGAGATCAAGCCCGACGAGTACCGCGTCGCGATCACCCCCGCCGGGGTCCGCGAGATGGTCGAACACGGTCACCTGGTCCTGATCGAGGCGGGTGCCGGCGAGGGCAGCGCGATCGCCGACGCCGAATACGAGTCGCAGGGCGCCCGCATCGTCCCCAACGCCGCCACCGTCTTCGCCGAGGCAGCGATGGTGCTCAAGGTGAAGGAGCCGCAGGCGGCCGAGATCGAGATGCTGCGCCAGGGTCAGCTGCTGTTCACCTACCTGCACCTTGCGCCCGATCCCGAGCAGACCCGCGGCCTCTGTGGCTCCGGCGCCACCTGTATCGCCTACGAGACCGTGGAGGACGCGCACGGGCGGCTGCCGCTGCTGGCGCCGATGAGCGAGATCGCCGGCAAGATCGCCACCCAGGCCGGCGCCTTCATGCTGGAGAAGCCGCTCGGCGGGCGCGGCATCCTGCTCGGCGGCGTGCCCGGCGTGGCGGCGGCCAACGTGATGGTGATCGGCGGCGGCGTGGTCGGCATGAACGCCGCCTTTGTCGCGATCGGGATGGGGGCCGACGTCTTCGTCTACGACAAGTCGGTCGACCGCCTGCGCGAGCTCGACGTCGCCTTCTCCGGCGCCTGCTCGACCGTTTACTCGACCACGCTCGCCGTGGAGGAGATACTGCCGCGCGCAGACCTCGTGATCGGCGCCGTGCTCGTTCACGGCGCGCGCGCCCCTTATGTAGTGCGGCGCGAGCAGCTGGCGCTGATGAAGTCGGGCGCGGTGCTGGTCGACGTGGCGATCGACCAGGGCGGCTGCTTCGAGACCTCGCGCCCGACCACCCACCACGATCCGACCTTCGAGGTCGACGGGGTCACCCACTACTGCGTCGCCAACATGCCCGGCGCGGTCCCGATCACCTCCACGCACGCGCTCACCAACGCCACCCTGCCGTACGCGATCGCACTCGCCGACCGCGGCGTCGAGGGCGCTATCCGGCGCGACCCGGGCCTGCGCCCGGGGGTCAACGTGGCGGCTGGCCAGGTGACCCACCCGGCGGTGGCCGAAGCCCTGGGCGCAAGCTGCGTCCCCGTAGAGCAAGCCCTTCAAATCGACGAAACCCCCGCCGATGGGCCTCAAAGCGCACAAATAGGACGCTTTGAGGCCCATCGGCACCAAAACGTGGAGGTGCGCGACTGATGGCGACCGCGACGAAGACGAGGTTGAGGAACTTCATCGGCGGTGAGGCGGTCGAGCCGGTGGAGGGACAGACCGAGGACGTGGTCAATCCGGCTACCGCCGAGGCGATCGCCTCGGCGCCGCTCTCGACCAAGGCCGACGTCGACGCCGCGGTCGCCGCGGCCAAGGGCGCCTTCGACGGCTGGGCGGCGACGCCGCCGGGCGAACGGGCGCGGGCGCTCTTGCGGATCGCCGACATGATCGAGGAGCGGGGTGAGGAGATCGCCGACCTCGAGGCGGCCGACGCCGGCAAGCCGCGCGGCGCCGTGCTCGAGGACGAGGTGCCGGTGATGGCCGACAACCTGCGCTTCTTCGCTGGGGCCGCCCGCTGCCTCGAGGGTCGCGCCGCGGGCGAGTACATGGAGGGCCACACCTCCTTCATCCGCCGTGAGCCGGTCGGCGTCGTCGGCCAGATCACCCCCTGGAACTACCCGCTGATGATGGCGATCTGGAAGATCGGCCCGGCGCTTGGCGCCGGCAACACCGTCGTCCTGAAGCCGGCCGAGACGACCCCGCTGACGACGCTGCTCTTCGCCGAGTGGTGCGCCGACCTGCTGCCGCCCGGCGTCCTCAACGCAATCGGCGGCCACGGCGAGCCGACCGGGGTCGAGCTGGTCACCCATCCAGACGTCGAGATGGTCTCCCTGACCGGCTCGCCGCCGACGGGCAAGTGGATCGCCAAGGCGGCAGCCGACACGCTCAAGCGCGTCCACCTCGAGCTCGGCGGCAAGGCCCCGGTGATCGTCTTCGACGACGTCGAGATGGAGACGGCGCTGGAGACGATCGCCGGCACCGGCTACTACAACGCCGGCCAGGACTGCACCGCGGCGACCCGGGTGCTCGCCTCGAAAGGCGTTTACGACGACGTGGTCAACGGCCTCGTCGGTGAAGCGAAGGGCCTGGTGCTGGGGGACACGCTCAGCGCCGACACCACCCTCGGCCCGCTCAACTCCCAGCGACAGCGCGAGCGGGTCGAGGGCTTCCTCGAGCGCAAGCCCGGGAACGCCGAGGTGGTCACCGGGGGCGCCGAGCCCGACCTCCCCGGCTACTTCCTCGAGCCGACCGTCGTCGCCGGCCTCGAGCAGAGTGACGAGATGATCCAGAAGGAGATCTTCGGCCCGGTGATCACGGTGCAGCCCTTCGCCGACGAGGCGAAGGCGATCGAGTGGGCCAACGGCACCCGCTACGGCCTCGCCTCCTCGGTCTGGACCCGCGACGTCGGCCGCGCCATGCGCGTCGCCAAAGCCCTCCAGTTCGGCTGCGTCTGGATCAACGACCACATCCCGCTCGTCTCCGAGATGCCCCACGGCGGCTACAAGGAATCCGGCTACGGCAAGGACCTCTCCATGTACGCGCTCGAGGACTACACCGAGATCAAGCACGTGATGATCAACCTGGAATAGATCAACCTGGAATAGCCAAACCCCGCGTTCGCTTTTTGTCGATCTGAGCGCCACAAACAGCGAACGCCCGCAAGATTGTCAGCGGGGAGGGGGGAGAATCGACTGCCGTTCGCTCCTTGTATGGGTATGTCCGACAAAGAGCGAACACACGGCGGTCGATCGACCGCAGCTTGCATCTGCTTGCGGCCCGAATGCGCTTGCCAGCCACACGTCGGCTGCATGGCTTTGGGGGCTCCTCGCCAGCCGGCCTGGGACATTCCACGTCACGGCGCCCACCCGCCGTCACTCCAGGTCCGCCATGCACCTCCATTACGCGCGCCTCGCCGACGAGGACCGTGAGGCTTGCGACGGCATTCCCGTTACTTCCCTACCCCGCACCCTGCTCGACTTCGCCGCGACCACATCGACCACCCGCCTCGAGCGCGCGATCGAGCGCGCCGAAGAACGCGGTCTATTCGACCTGTGCGCCGTCGACGCGCTCCTGCGCCGGGCAGGGGCCATCGCGGTGCTGGCCGTCTCCGCCGCGCCCTTGCCATCTATCGCGACGAGCCCGCCTTCACCCGTTCCCGCCTCGAGCGGCGCTTCCGCGCACTGGTAGGGCGATCTGGCCTCCTAGCGCCCTCGATGAACTTCAGCGAGGCCGGGTACGAGCTGGACGCCTACTGGCAATCCGAGCGCTTCGCGGTCGAACTCGACGTCTACGAGACCCACGGCACCCGCGCCGCCTTCGAGCGCGACCGCCGGCGCCAGGAGAACCTGAAGCTCCAGGGCATAGAGATGATCCGAATCACCGGCCCCCGCCTCGATCGCGAACCACAGGCGGTGGTCGAGCGCATCGCGACGCTTCTCGAGCAAAGGCGCCGACAGCTCAATCCCGGCAACGCTCCGAGAGAGCAGAGGGCTACGGGCGCAGTTCTGTGAAGCCGGCGGCGGCGTAGTCGCCGTCAAAGGCGAGCGCGTCCTGGATGCCCTTGGCCCGCATGTAGGCGAAGCTGGTCGCGTCGACGAAGGAGTACTCGCGCTCGTCGTGCTGGCGCAGCCAGCGGAGGGCTTCGTCCTCGAGGTCCTCGGGGACGAAGTCGACCCGGACATTGCTGGCGCCTCCGCGTAGCGCGTCGAGGAACTCGACCGCCTTTTCGTGCCACCGCTTGCGCCGGAACCAGGTCCAGCTCTCGCCGCGGACATGGTTGCTCGTGAGCATGCGCCGCCCGGCGACCTGCTGGGCGAGGAGCGCGGCCTCTCTGTGATGTGGATCGCGGTCATCGAAGCCCGCGATCAAGAACGAAGTGTCGACGAAGATCAGGGGTCCGGGTTCGACGGTCCGTAGACGACCTCGTCGATGCTCCGAGTGTCGCCTGGGTCGCTCGACACCGAGCCGAACATCTTGAACAGCGGGTCGTCCTCTATCGATGGCAATGGCTGTATCTCCTCCCGCACGCAACGTCTGATCACCTCCGCCTTGGAAAGCCCTTCTTCGTCGGCGCGGCGTTCCACCGCCGCGTCCAGCTCGGGCTCGATCGATATCTGCAGTCGCTTCATGCGGGTCATGTTACATCACTTCACCACGATGTAATGTAACATTTCAGCGTAGGAAGTGTCAAATCTCGGGCATGTCCGGCTTGGATCGATACCCTCGTTCGGTGAGGATTCTGGGCAGGGGGCTCGCAATTGCCGCCCTGGGGGCGCTCTTTGCCCTGCTTGCGCTCGGCGCTGGGGGAACGCCTGAAAAAGACGAAACGCCGCGCTGTGACGGGCGGCGGGCGAAGATCGTCGGCACCGAAGGCGACGACGTGCTGCGGGGGACGCCGGGGCGGGACGTGATCTGGGGCGGTGGGGGAGACGACGAAATCCTCGGCAGCCTCGGCAACGACCTGCTCTGCGGCGGGCCCGGCGACGACCTGATTCATGGCGGTCGCGGCAACGATGAAGTCGACGGTGGCGCAGGTACCGACCAGGTGGTTGGCGACCTCGGCGACGACAAGATTACGGGGGGTGGAGGGGACGCGGACGAGGTCGCCGGCAGCCTCGGCATCGACATGCTCAACGGTGGGCCTGGCGACTACGACCTCGTCCACGGCGACTACGGCTACGACCGTATGGACGGCGGCCCCGGCAGCGGTGACATCGCCTCCTTTGCCACCGCGGTCGCGGGCGGCAAGGGCAGCGGCGTCTGGGTCTCGCTCGCCGCGCATAAAGCGCGTGGAGACGGCCACGACCGCCTCTTCCGCCTCGAGGACATCGAAGGCTCCGCCTTCCGCGACACCCTGATTGGCAGCAGGAGCGCCAACCGGATCAACGGCGGGCCCGGCGACGACACACTGCGGGGCGGCGGCGGCGCAGACGAGCTGGTCGGCGGCCAGGGAACCGATGGCTGCCAGGGTGCGAAGGGACGCACGCTCTCCTGCGGCAAGGAAGCTCCGCCCAAAGCGTCGTCCTATGTCCAGCTCGACCGCACCAAGGGCGGTGGGGGAGGCCTGGAGATCGTCGGCGGCGGCGGACCCGACGTCTTCACCGCGGTCACCTTCAATGCTGAGACGCAGACCTTCGGCATCGGCTCCACCCGCGGGATCGCGATCGGGCCCGGTTGCAGTAGGCCCACCAACGACCCCAAGCAGGTCGTCTGCGAAGCCGGCGGGCCGGCCCGCTGGCTGATGGCCGATCTTGGCCCCGGCAACGACAGGCTCCGGGTCGAAGGCTCGCTCGCCGGCGCGGCGGACGTCCGCATCGCCGGCGGCCAGGGAAACGACACGATCAAAGCCGGCCCCGAGGACGATCTGCTCGAGTCCGGCCCGGGCGCCGACAAGCTCTACGGGGGAGACGGTGCCGACGGCCTGGTCGGCGGCCTGCCGGGACCGACCTTCCTCTATGGAGAAGGCGACGGCGATCTGCTGGCGGCGGGCGGCGGCTGTGCCGGCGGGGCGATCGTCGGCGGCGAAGGCCGCGACGACGCCTCCTTCGCCGAGACCCAGGCTCACCCCGGCCTGCTCTGGATCTCCCTTCCCCAGCACAAAGCCTGGGTCGACGTGCTGATGGGCAAGGGCTGCATGCCGGTCCGCCTCGACCCCTCCGACGAGGACATGGAGGGCTCCTTCGACAACGACGTCCTGATTGGCGACGGCGGCCCCAACGCGCTGCTAGGCCAGCCCGGCCAGGACCGCTTCTACGGCGGCGGTGGCGAAGACATAATCGACGCCCGCGACGGCGTTCGCGACCTCTCCATCCAGTGCGGCACTAAAGGCGGCAAAGCGGCCGGCCGCGCCCTCGCCGACACCTTCGACCCCGCGACGACCAACTGCGCCTACACCAAGTACGGCGTCCCGGTGGCCGGCCTCAACAACGGCGGCTGAGGGCGCGCGGGCGTCAGCCACTTCGACTTTGACGGCCCCGGTGATAGGGGAATGTCTCAAGTCCTCACGGGACCCGTGTCGTTCCCCTCGGCCTGAACAAGCGCTCGTGCAAAGCGCCGCGCGCAGCCCCCGGGGCAGCGACCCTTGACAAGGGTAGATAACTGTGTTTCTATGTCAACTGCCCCGGGTAGATAGTCGTGTTTCTCATTGACTGGCCGAGGCAGCAGCGCAGGGGAGCGTCACGGGTGGCGCTCAGGGACAACCAAGAGGAGAGCAGCCACGCTATGAGCGAGGGAGCGCAGCATTCAAAGGCCGCCAAGGCGTCGTCCACGGAATCGACCTCAGACCCCGGCACCCGCCGCCGCCTCTTCATTGCCGCCGCGGCCCTCGCGGTCGCTGTCTCCCTTGGCGCCGCCACCGCCCTCGCCGACTCCGCTCCCACGGTGACGATCGCGACGCCGACCGCTGTCACCTTCAACTCGGCCCACCTCGCGGGCACCGTCAACCCCCAGGGCGGCCCCTCGGCCACCCACTGGGCCTTCGAATACACGACCGAACCGGGCGAACCGTCCTCCTGGGTCCAGACCCCCGGCGGCGAACACGAAATCCCCGACCCCGAAGCCGAAGAAACCAACGACTTCCCGGTCGAAGAAGACCTCACCGGCCTCAACCCCGGCACCGAATACTTCGTCCGCCTCCACGCAACCAACGAAGAAGGCGCCAACAGCGCCCTCTCTGAAGAAAAATCCTTCGAAACCGAAGCGGTCAACCCGCCGAGCGTGACGAACCTCCAGGTCACCGCGATCACCGCCGGCTCCGCCCACTTCAAAGGCACCGTCAACTCCGGCGGTCCCAACCCAGGCGAAGCGACCACCTGGCGCTTCCAGTGCGAACCCGAATGCCCCGGCCTCTCCGAAGGCCAGGGAGTGACCAGCGACGGCAACGACCAGGAAGTCTCCGAAGACGCCAACAGTCTCGAACCGAACACCCCCTACACCGTCAAGCTCGTCGCCTCCAACGCCGGAGGCGAAGCCTTGCCCGCCGAACAGAGCTTCGAAACCGAAGCGATTGGGCCCGATGCCGCCACTGGCCTCGCCGGTGATCCGACCTCCACCGAGACCGACCTGCTCGGCTACGTCAACCCCAACAACTCCCCGACTACCTACTTCTTCGAATACGGCTCCGCCGACTGTTCCGCCAATCCATGCACCAGCGTCCCAGCCTCCCAGGACGCCGACGCCGGCTCAGGCAACGAAAACCACCGGGTCGTCCAGCACATCGCCGGCCTCCAGCCGAACACCACCTACCACTTCCGCATCGTCGCCGACAACGGCGTTGGCGGGCCGGTCAGCGGTGACGATCACGCCTTCACCACCTTCCCCGCCCCGGCGACCGGCCCCTGCCCCAACGAACAGATCCGCCAGCAGCAGCACTCGACCCGCCTCGGCGACTGCCGCGCGTATGAGCTGATCAGTTCTGTGTCGAAGAACAGCGGCATTGTCAACAGCTCTGCGCTCTCCCTGGACGGCACCAGGGTCCTCTTCGTGGTAGTAGGTGGGGTGAGCGAAGGCGGAGCGTCGATCTTCACCGCCACTCGGGGGGCGCAGGGCTGGGAGCCGCACAGCATCCTTCCCCCGCGCGATCAAATTGTTGACGATCTCTATCAGTTGATCATGGCCAGCAACGACCTGACGCACACGATCATGCTTGCGGCTCACGGCATCCTGAACGCGAGCGCGGGCAGTCTCGTTCGTCTGGACGTCGGCCAAACACAGACCGTTCTTGAGGACTTCACGCTCGGCGAGATGTCGGTCGCGAGCAACAGTCGCGTCGCGCTCGTGTCCGACGATGCACAGCACGTTTTCATCGACTCGTCCAAGCCGACAGACCCTGGTCATCAGCCCGAAACGCTGAACGTCTATGACTACGGTGTGGAGCCCCCGCTTTTGATCAGCCGCCTGCCCGACGGCTCGGTTCCCGCCTGCGGGGTTTCTGACCAATACGAGTTCGCTTCGGGCGGCCCGGGAAATTTGGCGGGGGCGAGCGAGCACTGGAACTCGAGTGGCGGCTCGCGCCTCTTCTTCCAGAGTCGTGGCAACGATGCCCCCGACTGCGACGACCCCAGCGAGCTCTACCGCCGCGACATTGCCGCCGGAGAAACGACCCTGATCTCCGGCCCGGCGCTCTCCGGCGACTCCGACGCAACCTTCCTCCAGGCCAGCGCCGACGGCTCAGCCGTCGTCTACGCCACCACTGCCAGCCTCACCGTCGATGACACAAACAGCGACCCCGACGTCTACCGCTGGACCGAAGGCGTCGGCAACGAGTGCCTCACCTGTGTGGTTGCCGACGCGGCGGTTCGTGCGAAGCTCGACCAGACGAGCGCAGGGGGGTTCAGCACGAGCCTGGCTGTTTCGGAGGATCTCTCGCACGTCTACTTCGACTCGCAGAAGGAACTGGCCCCCGGCGCCACCGAAGGCGTCGACAACCTCTACGTCTGGCATCAGGGGCAGATCGACTACGTCTCGCCCTTCGATCTGGACACGAACAATCTCACGGGTGAGCCCCTGTCCGGCGGCGACCTCACGCCCGATGGCAACGTACTGATCTTCCGCGCCGCCGGGCTCAGCGCAGCCGACAATGGCACCCAGCAGTACTACCGCTACGACGATCGCGACGGCAGCGTCACCTGTGTGTCATGCCCGCCCGCGGGGATGCCGGCGCCGACAACCGACGTCCAGGCCAAGCTCATATTTGCTTCGGTCGGCGGCGTCGAGGTGAACGGGCGCACGGTGAGCGACGACGGCTCACGCTTCTTCTTCAGCACCTCGAGCCCGCTCGTCCCTGGCGACAGCAACGGCGCCTCCGACGTCTACGAGTGGCACGACGGCACGATCTCGCTGATCAGCGACGGAACCAGCATCCGCGGGTCGACCGGCCTCGACCAGCTCGTCACCGTCTCCGCCGACGGCCGCGACGCCCTCTTCACCAGCTTCTCGCGGCTCACCCCGGGAGTCCCCGACGACGCCCGCCAGCTCTACGACGCCCGCATCGACGGCGGCTTCGCCGAACCCCCGACGCCCGCACCGTGCGCAGGCGAGGGCTGCCAGGGAGCGCCGTCGAGTGCTTCCGCCGGCGCCACCGCGGGCAGCGCCGCCTTCGCCGGCCCCGGCAACGCCAGGGCCAACCGCAAACGGCACCACCGCAGGCGCCATCACCACAGGTCGCACAAACGAGCCGCCAACGACAACCGGAGAGCCCACCGATGAACCCCATCAAGACCTTCCGCCGCTTCGGCCTCCTGGCCGCTCTGCTCGCCGCCGGCCTGCTGCTCGCGGGCGCCTCCGCGGCCCAGGCGGCCGTCACCTGGCGCGTCACCTCCTACCACGGCCCCACCCACATGGCGCCCGAAGGGACCGGCCGCTACGTGATCCAGGCCTACAACGTCGCCTCGCCGCCGATCGCCGCAAACAACACCTCCGAAGCCTACGAAGTCAAAGATGAACTGCCACCCGATGTCATCGCCACCGGAGCCTCAGGCGCCATCCAAGCCTCGGGCAAAGTCTGGGACTGCTCGGGGACCGCCTTCCCGACCGCTCCCGGCGGCATCGTCACCTGCACCCACTTGGGAACGGGCAATGACATGCTCTTCGCTCCCACCGTCGGCCCGCCGTCCGCGCCGCCTTTCGGGAGTACCTACGCCTCGCGGCGCGGACTTGCGCCGCTGCTCTTCGTCGACGTCGAAGCCGCCCCCGGCGCTTCCGGAACCGAGAACAATTCGGTCACTGCCTCCGGCGGTGGCCCGGGCGCCGTGCCGGGCTCCACCGCCGATCCCACGATCTTCGACCCCACCCCGGCCGGCTTCGGCCTCGCCGGCGGCTTCAACCCTGACCTCTACGGCGCCCAGTTCCCCGCCGGGACGCCGGTGCGCCAGGCCGGATCACACCCCTTCGAGGCGCGCTTCGACCTCGACTTCGACCAGAAGTTCACCAACGACCCCGACTTCGGCCTCTACACCGAGCCCGAAGGCCACGTGAAGACGATCGACGTCAAGCTCCCCAAGGGCTTCGTCGGCAATCCCGAGGCGGCGCCGAGGTGCTCCAACGTCGACCTCTACCAGTTGTCGGTCGGTGCGGTGCTGCCGAACTGCCCTCCGGCGACCCAGGTCGGCACGATCGACCTGTTGACCCAGAACGTCGACAACATCGCGCCGCTGGGCACCCAGGACCTCCCCGTCTACAACATGGTGCCGCCGCAGGGCGCGCTCGCCCAGTTCGCCTTCTCCTTTCGGGGGTTCCAGACCTACCTGAACGCCTCGCTCGACCCCGCCGACCACTACGCGGTCAAGACGACGGTCAGCTACGTGATCGAGGTACTGCCGATCAGCAGCTCCCACCTGACGCTGTGGGGAGTGCCGGCTGCCCCGGGCCACGACGCCCTGCGCTGGCACCCCGCCGCCAACGGCCTCTCCTCCGACAGCTACTACGGCGTCACCAGCAACTCGCCGCAGGCGCCGTTCCTGACCATGCCCTCGGACTGCTCGACGCCGGCGTCCTTCCAGGCGAGCATCAACTCATGGTCTGACCCCGGAAACCCGCTCTCCTTCGAATCGACGCCGTTCGCCGTGACCGGCTGCGAGCAGCAGCACTTCGACCCCTCACTGACCGCCAAGCCAACCACCCCCCAAGCCGATTCTCCGAGCGGGCTCTCGGTCGATCTCACGGTCCCACAGGACCTCCAGGCCAAAGGCCTCGGCACCCCGGCGCTGCGCAAGGCCGTGGTGACGTTGCCCGAGGGGATGACGGTGAACCCGTCGAGCGCCGATGGGCTCGGCGGCTGCTCGGCGGCTCAGATCGGGCTTGGCAGCGACAGCCCGGTCCAGTGCCCCGACTCGAGCAAGATCGGCTCGGTCCAGCTCGAGACGCCGCTGTTGCACGACCCGGTCGAGGGCTCGATCTACCTCGCCAAGCCGTTCGACAACCCCGCCAACTCGCTGCTCTCCCTCTACATCGTCGTCTCCGACCCCGACCGGGGCTTGCTGGTCAAGCTGCCGGGCAAGGTCGAGGTCGATCAGAGCACCGGCCGGCTGACCACCACCTTCGACGACAACCCCCAGCTGCCGTTCTCCAACCTGCATGTGGAGTTCAAGCAGGGGCCGCGGGCGCCGCTGCGCACCCCCAGCGCCTGCGGCACCTACACCACCACCTCGGAGCTGACCTCCTGGAACCCGGCGCTGCCCGTCACCCAGGCGTCGGACTCCTTCCAGATCACCCAGGGGCCGAACGGTTCACCCTGCCCCAACGGCGCCTTCAAGCCCTCCTTCACGGCGGGCACGGTGACCCCCTTCGCCGGCGCCTACACCCCCTTCGTCTTACGGCTAAGCCGCGAAGACGGCACCCAAGAGCTCAAAGGCCTGAGCACCGTCCTGCCCCCGGGGCTGGTGGGCAAGCTCGCCGGCATCCCCGAGTGCCCCCAGGCCCAGGTCACTTCAGCCTCCTGTGCGCCGGCCAGCCAGATCGGCACGGTAGACGTAGGAGCAGGAGCGGGCTCCAACCCCTTCCACGTCCAGGGCAAGGCCTACCTCGCAGGCCCCTACAAAGGCGCCCCGCTCTCCGCGGCGATCATCACCCCGGCGATAGCCGGCCCCTTCGACCTCGGCACGGTCGTAGTCCAGGCAGCCCTGCAGGTAAACCCCGAGACCGCCCAGATCACCGCGGTGAGCGATGAGATCCCCCACATCCTCCAGGGCATCCCGCTGGACATCAGAAGCGTCGAGGTGAGGATGGACAGGGATCGGTTCACCCTCAACCCGACCTCATGTGACCCGATGAGCGTGGGGGGGAGCGCAACCTCCCTGCAGGGAGCAACCGCCTCCCTCTCAGATCGCTTCCAGGTGGGAGCCTGCGCCGCCCTCGGCTTCAAGCCCAAGCTCGGCTTCAAGCTCAGCGGCGCCACCAAGCGCGGCAAGCACCCCGCCCTGCGCGCCACCCTGCGCATGCCCAGGGGAAACGCCAACATCGCCCGCGCCTCGGTCGCCCTGCCCCACAGCGAGTTCCTCGACCAGGCCCACATCAAGACGATCTGCACCAGGGTGCAGTTCGCCGCCAACGCCTGCCCCGCCGCCTCGGTCTACGGCCACGCCGCCGCAACCACCCCGCTGCTGGATCAGCCCCTCAGCGGCCCGGTCTACCTGCGCTCCTCGAGCCACAACCTGCCCGACCTCGTGGCTGACCTGGGCGGCCAGATCCACGTCGTCTTGGCCGGCCGCATCGACACCTTCCACAAGGGCATCCGCACCACCTTCGAAGCGGTCCCAGACGCACCGGTCACCAAGTTCGTCCTCACCATGCAGGGCGGCCGCAAGGGACTGCTGCAGAACTCCACCGACATCTGCGCCAAGCCCAACCGCGCCACGGTCAAGCTCGATGCCCAGAGCGGCAAGGTCGGTGACTCCAGGCCGGTGCTGCGGGCGGACTGCGGGAAGCAGGGCAGCAGGCACAAGCGTGGGGCGGCACGCCCCCCGAGATCGGCGCGGTAACCGCCGACCCTGGAGCCACCCGCCCTCCTGTGCGGCGTGGTTCCAACCCAGTGCAAACGTCAAGGCCCGGGGGAGCTTCCCACTCCCCCGGGCCGTTTGCCATTGCGCGGCATAGATGGCGAGGTGTGCATTTCGTCCCAAATGTGGGACTTACTGTTGTGTTGTCGCCGTGTGGCCCATAGCTTCGTCGGGCCAGTACGTCAGCTGGTCTTCGGAAACCGAAGTACGCGGGGAGGGAGTCTCGGGTGAGTGAGCAGGGGTCTGTCTACCGATGGGGTGTTCGCGGGATCCTCGTGTGTGTTGCCGCGCTCGTGCTCATCGTCGCTGTGGCGCTGCTCGCAAACGGTGGTGACGGGGGTCACGCCCCGGGCAGCCCGCTCGCCCAGGCAAAGCAAGAGGCGCACCGTCTCGCAGCCGGCCGCCAAACCTCGGCGGCGCGGGCAGAGCGCCGTCGCTCACGGACGGCGCTTGCCGGGTTGTCCGGCGATCGGGCGATCGCGGTCGATCGCAACCACTTTGCGCAACCACTTCGCGCCGAGCTGCCGTCGGGTGGCCTTCGGCTTGGCAAGGGGGAACAGGTCGACCGCTACCTCGGCAGGTACGCGGCGCGCATCTCACGGCCCGGCGGCAAGCCCGATGCGATCGTGGAGTCCACCGCCCCGCTGCGGTCGAAGCTCGGCGACGGAACCAGCGCACCGGTCGACCTCTCGTTCAAAGAGCGCGGCGGCGCTTTCGTGTCCAAGAACCCCGCGGTTGCGGTCGAGTACTCGCGGGACCCCCAGCAGGGAGTCACCCTCGCCGGCCCTGATGTGAGTGTCAGCCTCGCGGGTGTTCCCGCGGGTGCCGAGGGCCGCGAGGAGGCGGACAGGCTCGTGGTCCCGGACGCGGCACGCGACACCGATCTGTGGGCGGCGCCGCTGCCGAACGGCTTCCAGACCTTCGCCGTCCTGCGCTCCAGCGCCAGCCCGGAGAAGCTCCGCTTCGACCTCGACCTGCCAGCCGGCGCCAAGCTGCGCGGAGGGCAGGACGGCACCGCCGAGGTCGTGCACGGAGGGCAGGGCCTGGTTTCGATCAGCGCTCCGATCGCCGCCGACGCCGACGGCGTGCCGGTGCCGGTAAAGATGACGACCGACGGGTCCGACCTCGTCCTCAGCGTTCCCCATCGCAGTAAGGATCTTCACTATCCGCTGCTGGTGGATCCGGCTTATACCGAAGATGAATGGGCTTGGGTGGGAGACGAAAGTCCGGCCGCCGAAGGCTGGTCCACCTACCCCAGCTCATCCACCACCTTCGACGCTACCCCGCTGTACCTGCCCTACTCTGGTCGCTGGTACGGTGGCCTCTACACCTTCACCCACGAAGGCGCCTTCGTCAACGCCAACGAATATCGCGAGTGGCGCCTTGACCCTCCCGGGACGACGACGAAGGTCTACCGGGCGGAAATGATGACAAGCACCAACGGCCTCGACGGCTGCTTCGTCGTCGGCCTCAGTGAAGCCAATACGCAGACCACCGGCTGCGGATCCTTCAACTACGCAGAATGGGTCGTGTGCGCGGTCGAAAGCTGCGATCAGACCAAAGGCACCGCGGGCAACTACGCCCTCTGGCGGATCTCCGCGAACAAATCCGAGACCCGCAACTCATCCAACAAGCTGATCGGATCGCTCGGGGCTGCCGTCGTCAGCTACTCCGACAGCGACCTCCCCACCTTCGAAGCGGTCAACAAAGGCGGAACCAGCGGCTGGGTCAAAAGCTGGAGTGGAGAAGTCAGCGGCCCGGTGCGCGACAACGGCGTGGGAATGAAGGAAAACAAAGTCGAAGTGACAGGTGTCGTATCCACTGAAAGCGAAGAAGTACAGTGCACGGGAACGTCACAAGATCCATGCCCCCGGGATCTGTCCACGAGTTTCGGGATTAGCAGCGAAGAACCTGGATTGGCGCCGCCGGCAGGGGACGGCAAACACAAAATTATCTTGCGTGGATGGGATGCCCTTAAACAGGAAGCGTCGCTGACCTGGGGCAATCTCTGGCTCGATCGCGAAGGCCCCAACGTCGAACCGCTGTCCGGCACGCTCTGGGACAAATCCGACAAACCGAATGCCGAAGGGAAAGCCACGGCCACCCCTTCGACGCTCGAACCTGGTAGCTACAAACTGAAAATTCCCGCGACGGATGGTGCGCTGAACTCCGAAAGCGGGGAACGCTCCGGCGTGAAAAGCGTAGAAGTGAAGGTCGACGGCGAAACCGCGCTCGCCGCCGATTCGGTTTCGTGCCCCGGGGGCAGCTGCGGCGACACGCGCGAATGGACCTTTGCCACCGCTGAATTCCCGGCCGGCGAACGGGCGATCAGCGTCATCGCCAAGGATCAGATCGGCAACGAATCGGTCAAGACCCTTCACGTCATCGTCCCGAAAGCGGGTGAGCTGGAACAGCCGCTCGAGGGGGCGAAGACCTCGCGCTGGCTCCAGCTGAAGGCGCATGCGGACGCGAGCGGCTACTCGACCGTCCGCTTCCAGGCCCGCCAGGCGGGCGGCGCCTGGGCCAACATCCCCCTGGAAGCGCTGTCGGACAAAAACGGGCAGGCGCTCTCCTCGATCGAACAGCCGATCGAAGGCTCGGTCAGCCCGCTGATCAACTGGGAAGTCGCCAAGACGTTCAGCCCGGCGCTGAGCGGCGCCACGTTCCAGGTCCAGGCTCGGGCCGTCTTCAGCGGCGGCCCCGGCGGCGTCTCCAAAGCCGTGCACGTCAGCTTCGACCCACGCGGTATCGCCACCGACGACGCCAGGGCGTCGGTCGGGCCCGGAGAAGTCAATCTCGCGACCGGCAACTTCAAGCTGGCGGGCGCCGACGCGGAACTGACGAGCTGGGGGCCGAGCCTCTCGGTGTCACGGGCGCTCAACTCGCGCGATCCCGGCGCCAACCCCAACGGTGGGTTCGGCAAAGGCTGGGTGATGAGCATCCCGGTGGAAGGCGCCTCCGACTACGCGTCGGTGCAGGAAAGCACGGACGCGTATGGCAGCACCGTGGTTGAAGTCAAGACGTCGGAAGGGGATCTGATCTTCTTCTATCTCCAGGAAGGGAAATACGTTCCCGAGCCCGGTTACGAGACGATGTCCCTGACCAAGCCCGCCTCGGACGAGTTCGACTTGAAAGACAACGAAGGCAACACGGTTATCTTCAAAAAGCAATCCGGGACCAGCGGCAACCTGTTCGTGCCCGCCGAAGTGCAGCAGCCCGGCAGCGAAAAAGGCAGGGGCAGCGTCAGCTACGAAGTGGTCGGAGGCGTCCCCCGTGTCGCGACGGTGCTCGCGCCCGTCCCCGCCGGCATCAGCTGCACCAGCCTCAACACCGCCGGCTGCAGGAGCCTCCACCTCGTGTACTCGGCCAGCACCTCGGCCACCGGCACCTCCGAAGGTAGCTGGGGCCACTACAAAGAAACTGTCGAAAAGATCGAATTCACCGCCTACGACCCCGCCACCGCGGCGATGAAAACCGACACCGTCGCGGAATACCTCTACGACAACACCGGGCGCCTGCGCGCCGAGTGGGATCCACGGATCAGCCCGGCCCTGAAGGTGCGCTACGGCTACGACGGGGGCGGGCGGCTCAGCGAAATCACCCCTCCCGGTGAGAGCGCCTGGACGCTGGAATACGCGGAACTGAAAGGCGACGGCGACGGCGGCCGGCTGAAGAGCGTCAGCCGCAAAACGCCCCAGGGGACCGCGACCACGACGGTTGCCTACGAAGCGCCGCTGTCGGGGTCCGGGGCTCCGTTCAAAATGGGCGCGGCGGACGTCGCGGGGTGGGGCCAGACGGACGTGCCGGTTGGCGCGACCGCGGTCTTCCCGCCGGACTCGGTTCCCGCCACGCCGCCGAGCAGCTACGCGCGCGCCGCGATCCACTACCTGGACCGCAGCGGGCGAGAGGTGAACACCGCTGCCTCAGGGGGCGGGGTATCCACGTCCGAATACGACATCTACGGCAACGCGGTCCGCGAGCTCTCGCCGGCGAATCGCCAGCGGGCGCTGGAAGCCGGGGTCTCCTCCGCCGAAGTCGCCCAGAGCCTCGACGTCGACCGCACCTACCAGGACAGCGGCAGGGAGATGATCGAAGAGCTCGGGCCCAAGCACGAAATCAAGCTGAGCAACGGCGAATCGGTCCAGGCGCGGCACCGCACCGTGATCGCCTACGACGAAGGCGCCCCCGGCGGCGCCGACCCGAACCTGCCGACGTTGACGACCGAGGAGGCGGCGGTCGTCGGAGGCTCCTCCACCGCCGACCCGCGGGTCACCAAGACGGAATACGACTGGACGCTGCTCAAGCCGCTCAAGACGATCGAAGACTACGGCGGCCTCAACATCACCCGCAGCCAGACGTATGACTCTGCGACGGGACTCGAAGTATCGTCATACACACCGGCCCACCCCGCGACCGGATCACAGCCTTCCCGTCACGTCGCGTACTACATCGCCGGGGGAACTGAAGGCACACCCTGCGCGCACCGGCCCGAGTTCGCCAACCTGCCCTGCGAAGTGAAGAACTGGGCGATGCTCTCACTGCCCGCTCACACCTACGAATACAACCGGCTCGATCAGACGGCGAGAGCCGTGGACAGCACCGAAGACCGCTCTCGGGAAACGACGAGCACCTATGACGCGGCGGGAAGGCCGCAGACGTCGAAGATCGCGACGTCGACCGATCCCACCAACCTCGTCGCCGCCTACGGCTTCGACGAGAGCTCCGGCACGACCACGACGGACAGCTCGGGGAACGGCAACACCGGGACGCTGAGCAATCTCACCCACGTGGACACCGGCCGCTTCGGGCGAGCGCTGAAGTTCGACTCTTCCTCGGACAAGGTGACGGTCGCCGACTCCTCATCGCTCGATTTCAGCGGCCCCCTGACGCTGGAGGCCTGGGTCAGGCCCGACGAAGGGACCTCCAGCCAGATCATCTACAAGAACGGCGGCACCCCGTGTGCCTCGCCGCTTTATGCGCTGTACTCGGCACCGTTGAAAGTCACGTCGTGCGCCGGCTCGTTTTCGGCGAGCGAAAGCTGGAAACTGCCGGAAGGCATCTGGAGTCATATTGCAGTCACCGTCGACGCGGGCCTCAACGCCAAGGTCTATCTCGACGGAAAAGAAATCGCGCACGGCACGGTGAGCAAACTTCCCTCGGCCTCGGCGGGGCAGATGCTGATCGGTTCGGGCTATCACGGTCTGATCGACGAGGTTCGCGTCTACAACCGGGCTCTCACGGCACAGGGTGTCAGGTCCGACATGTCGATCGCCGTCAATCCAGAAGCCGAACAGCCGACATTCGGCAAAAAGTCCGGTCTCGTGGCCGCATACGGGTTCGAGGAGGAAAAGAGCTCGAGCAAGCCGATCGACTCGTCGAGCAAAGCCAACAACGGAAGTGTGGCGGAAGGCAGCAGCCTGCGGTCGGGCGGTCATTTCGGGGGAGGATTGAAGGGAAGCGGTGTCAGCTCGCTGGAAATCAAAGACCCCAACTCACTGGACGTCTCGAAAGGAATCACCGTAGAGGGTTGGATCTATCCCAACGAACTGCCGAGCTTCACGACGTCGCTGCTGTCGGTCGGCAGCACCTACACCCTGGAAGTTTCAGAACAATTCAGTCTGAACGCCTTGACCTTCCGGGCTGGAAGCAAATACGTCAGCGCCACGTTTGCACTTATGCCTGGTTATCCCCACTATGTGGCTGCGACCTACAACCTGAGTACGCTCAACCTATATGTAGACAACGAACTGGTTGCTGGGACGTCGGCGTCGGGCGCGGGCGTCAAAGACGCCAGCTATGTGAAACTCGGCCTGATCAATGGACGCACGGATGAGATTCGCGTCTACAACCGGGCTCTCACGGCGAAAGAACTCGAAGAAGATTCGACCACGCCCGTTACCAACCCGACCAGCGCACTGAGCAACGGAACTCCCCTCCCCGAACAGGCGATGACGTATGACTCGGCGACCGGCCGGCTCAAAGGCGTTTCGACGACAGAAGGAGGGGTGACGCGGACCGTATCGACGACCTACGACGAAGCGGGTCGCCCGACCGGCTATGAAGACGCCGACAAAACCGCCTCGTCGACCACGTATGACATCGACGGCAGGCCGGTGTCGACGTTCGACGGCAACGGCACCCAGACCTACGAATACGACTCGACCAGCGGCCTGGTGACGCATCTGATCGACTCGCAAGCCGGAACCTTCACCCCGGAATACGACGCAACCGGCCAGATGATCGGCGTGAAATATCCGAACGAAATGCGTTCCGAAACGAAATTCGACGAGACGGGAGCAACCGCTTCGCTGACCTATCGCGGACCCAACTGCGGGTCGTGCGTCTGGTACGAAGAGCACGTCAAGGCATCCGCCAGTGGCCAGTGGCTGGAAGACAACAGCTCACTGTCGAATCGCAGCTACACGTATGACGGCATCGGTCGGTTGACGCTGGCGAAGGAGACGCCCACCGGCAAAGGCTGCACCACCCGTGCGTATACCTACGATGCGGACTCGAACCGCCTTTCGAAGACGAGCAGGGAACCCGGGGAAAAAGGCGTCTGCGTAACCACTGGTGGGGGGACTGTCCAAAGCTCCACCTACGACGATGGCGACGCGATAAACAACAGCGGGTTCGCCTACGACGCGCTCGGCCGGATCGCCACCGTTCCCGCCTCCCACTCCGGCGGCGGTGAACTGAAGATCGGCTACTACGCCAACGACATGACCCGGACCGAGAGCCAGGACGGCGTCACGACCGGGTGGCTCCTCGACCCGACCCTGCAGCGGCAACGGGCCACGATCCCGGCCGGCAGCAAACAGACGATCTACCACTACGCCGACGGATCCGACAGCCCGTCATGGACCGCCGAAACGACCAGCGGCACGGTCACCAGCTGGGAACGCCCGGTGGGCGGCCCCGACGGCAGCCTCGCCGCGATAGTCAAATACAACGGCTCGACGACCACCACCGAGCTGCAGATGGCGGACCTCCACGGCAACGTCATCGGCACCGCGAGCACGAGCAAAGAAGCCAGCGGGCCGACCGCAACCTTCACCTCCGACGAGTTCGGCGTCCCCGAGCAGTCAGGCCTTCACCAGTACGGCTGGCTGGGAGCCAAGAATCGCCGCACCACACTCGCAAGCGGCGTTGTGCAGATGGGAGTCCGGGCCTACGTACCGGCAATGGGTCGATTCACGTCAGTCGACCCGGTATATGGCGGCTCAGCGAATGTGTATGACTACGCTAACCAGGATCCAATTGTTGGCCTTGATCTAACCGGTAAGGCCGCAGTGTGTGATCTTGCGCATCCAGCACAGCCCCTTCGCTATAATCCACATGGTCGACGGCCCTATCTTCGTGGTTATGGACACTTTAGTTGTAGGCCTGCGCCAGGGTTGGATCCGCTAGTCCAAGCGACTTTAAAAGTCTGTGTGGTACAACGCGGCATCTACTCGATGACATGGGGCCCCGGCCATTGTTCGGCCGTTTCTAGGTTTGGCTATGGGACGTTATCCACCAAGGCATATGTAACCTGTCCCTCGGGAGAGCACAGGTTTAAAGTCGAAGTGACTGGGGAGTTTGTGACGAGTAAGGGAAGATCGTTTAGTAGAACTAAGAGGTCGAGTTACAAAACTTTTAGCTGTCCATAATAGATAACCGCCAGTCGCATGAGTATTTCAAAGGCAGGAGGCCGTGCTATTCGTTGCGTATCGCGAGATCGCCACCGGGAAACTCAGTGGATTGCTGACTAGCGTTGATCTTCAGGCTCATCGAGCGCCGAAGCCGATTGAGCTGGGCGGGTGCAAGGTCACTACGGTTCGCTTGCCACCACCCACCGCACGCTCTCTCGCACGTCGGGCCGGAGCCTGTAGCGGGTTGCGGGGCGGCCTGCTGTCTGTCCGTCGCTTTCGCCCGTCAGTTCGTCCACCACGCCGAGGGCCACCAGGGCCTCGAGGTGGCGGCGCAGCGTCTGCTTGCTCACATGACTCGAGGCGAGCAGCTCGGGAACGGTGGCCTCGGCCACCTCGCTCAGAGAGCGGAGGATCCCGATCCGCACCGGATCTGCGACGGCGTCGAGCCAGCCCAGATCGTGCCTTGAATCCGCCGCCCTCTGCAGCCCCCCACTCACGGTGGTGCATCATATAAACATCGGTGTCTGGTGCGGGGGTTGTCGCTGAACTGCCCGGCTCAGTTCATTCTCCGACGAAGGTAGACATCATTGTTTATAATGACTAAGATCGAATGCGTATTCGCGGCGGGGACCGGCAATCCAACCGAGCCGCGCAGATATGAACGACACCGGGCAATATCGCGACGGCTCCGCCCTCGCCTTCGAGGCCGCCTTCTTCCGGCTCCAGGCCGCCATCGACGGTGCCTGCCGGATCGAGCGGATCGGCGCCCCCGCTCCCGACTGGCCGGCGCAGGCGGCCGCGGCGATCCGCGCCGCGTTCGAGTGGGCCGCCGCCAACCCCGAGGCCGCCAACCTGCTCACAAACAAGGCTCTCGGTGAAGGCCCCGGCGGCATCGCTCGCTACCACCGTCTGGTCGCTTTTCTCGCCGGGCTCTTGCGGGAGGGTCGCGAAGAGCGTGGGGAGGCCCCCGATCTGCCGTCGATCACAGAGCGCGCCCTCGCCGGCGGCCTCGCCTCGCTCGTCGCCCAGCGCCTCGACCAGGGTCGCGAGGACGAGCTTCCGGCGCTTGCACCGGAAGCGATCCAGTTCGCCCTCACGCCCTATCTCGGAGCGGAGGAGGCGCGCCTCGCGGCGGCGCCTCCGGACGCTTAGGCGGACAGGGATGCGCGGTGTCTCCCGGGTCCGATACTGCTTGCGTACTGAAATATGTTCGGATACGTGCCGAAATCAGATAACTATGTTTATAATTCCCCCGTCCGGGAATCGGGCGGGGGATGGCACAACCGAAGATTCAGCACATCGAGGAGGGCTTTGCCGCATTCGACGTGGCACTGGCCCGCCTGCGCGGGGAGGTCGAGACGGCCTGCGAGGGCGAGAGGGGGTGGCCGGAGCGGGTTGCCGCCGTCATCCGCGCCTGCTTCGCCTTCGCCGCCGAGGATCCGTGGGCGGCGCGGTTGCTCACAGTCGAAGCGCTGAGCGGCGATGAGAAGAGCCAGCTCCGCTATGAAGCGATGGTCACCCACTTCGCCGGCCTTCTTCGTTCCGGGCGTGCGCTCGAGCTCTGCAACCCCGACCTGCCGGCGATCACCGAGAGCGCCATGGCGGGCGGTGTCGCCATGCTGATCGGCCGTCGCCTCGAGGCGGGACGGGAGGAGGAGTTGCCCGCCATAGCCGCCGACACGGTTGAGTTCGTCCTGATCCCCTATGTGGGGATCGAAGAGGCGCGGCGGCTTGCTCGCGAGCACCGCTCGGGCGCTATGCCACCGCCCGCAGTACCGGGTGCTTGACCAGGCCCGCAACCGCTAGGTTGCCAGCATGGAGCGCAGCGGCGCTGGTCTCTCGCTTTGGCCAAATGCGGTTCATGCCCTCCAGGCCCTCGGTCTCGGCGCCGTCCTCGACGACTGCGCACACGTCGTCACCCGGGGGGCCGCACTTACACCGGCTGGCGAGATCATCTCCAGAGCGCCACTGGATCGCATTGCCCGCCGCCTCGGCCCGCTGCTCAGCGTCCATCGGGCGGAGCTCCTGCGCGGCCTCTGCACCTCGCTCTCCGTCAACGTCGAGTTCGGCGCCGAGGTGAACGCCGTCGACGGTGCGCTGCAGGCACAGGGCGAGCCGCTCGAGGCCGACCTCATCCTCGGCGCCGACGGCATTCGCTCTGTCGTCCGCGAGGTCGTCGCCCCCGGCGTCGTCCCTCGCTCCGCTGGCTACTCCGCCTGGCGCGGGGTCGCCTCGACCGGCAGGGGAACACCCGGCGGTGCTTCGGAGTCGATGGGTCGCGGCAGGCGCTTCGGTCTCGTTCCCCTGGCGGGGGAGCGGACCTACTGGTTCGCTGTCCTCGCCGATGGAGAGGGGAGCGAGGATCTCGAGCACGAGTTCGCCACCTGGCACGATCCGATCGCCGATGTTCTTGCTGCCACGCCGATCGCCGATCGCACCTACCTTCCGATCGAGGACTTGCGGCGGTTGCCTCGCTGGCATCGCGGGCACATGGTCTTGGTCGGCGATGCCGCCCACGCGATGACCCCCAACCTCGGGCAGGGGGCGGCCCAGGCCCTGCAGGACGTCGTCGCGCTGTGCCAAGAGCTGGGGCGCTCGCCGCTCCCGCAGGCGCTGCGCCGCTACGAACGCGGTCGCAAGCGCCATGCCGAGCGCATCGTCACTCAGTCGCGCGCGATGGGCCGCATCGCGCAGACGAGCAATCCCCTCTCCGCTGCCCTTCGCGACGGTCTCGCCAGGCATATGCCCCCGGCAATCACCGCCATGCAGATGCAACGCGTGATGCGCTGAGCCGAGCGAGGACACACGCTTGCCTCTAACATCAACCCCGTGAACGATCTTGCGAAGCGTGTTGCTCACTTGCCCGCAAGCGCGCTCACCAGCATTCGGCTCTAATAAAGCCGTTCCGCCCGGGTAGCTCAGTTGGTAGAGCACATCCATGGTAAGGATGGGGTCACGAGTTCGAGTCTCGTCCCGGGCTTATTGGCCACCTCGCCAGTCTCTGAGCCGGCTCGTTAGGCTCCCCGCCCATGGACTTCTCCCTGACCGACGAGCAGGAGGACTTCGTCGCCGCGATCCGCGACTTCTGCGAGCGTGAGTGCGGGACGCCGGAGCAGCGCGAGAAGCTCACCGACGGCCACCGCACCCACCACAACTTCGACCTCTACAGGCAGATGGCGGAGCTGGGCTGGCTCGGGGTGACGATCGCCGAGGAGCACGGCGGCTCGGGCGGCTCGATGCTCGACGCCTGCCTCTTCATGGAGGAGACCTCGCGCGGGCTGGCGCCGATCGGCGGCTACGCGACGACGCTGATCGTCGCCGGCGCGACCCAGCGCTTCGGCAGCGAGGAGCAGAAGAAGCAGATCCTCGGCGGCATCGCCGCCGGCGCGGTCGAGGCGATCGCGATGACCGAGCCCGAGGCCGGCTCCGACGTCGGCGCGCTCACCACCTCGGCCGAGGTGGTCGACGGCGGCTTCGTCCTCAACGGCCAGAAGGTCTTCATCTCCAACGCGCACATCGCCGACCACATCCTCGTCGTCTGCCGCACGACCAAGGGGGAGTCCAAGCACGAGGGCCTCTCGATGATCTGGCTGCCGCGCGAGACCAAGGGCCTGGAAATCGCGCCGATCAAGACGATGGGCGGCGAAGAGACCAACACGCTCTACCTGAACGACGTCGAGGCTCCGGCCGACGCGCTGCTCGGCGAGGTCGACCAGGCGTGGACCCAACTGATGGCCGGGCTCAACGTCGAGCGGCTGATCCTCGCCGCGACGATGCTCGGCATCGCCCAGCGTGCCTTCGACGACGCGCTCGCCTACGTCAAGGAGCGCAAGCAGTTCGGCCGCCCGATCGGCTCCTTCCAGGCGCTCCAGCATCGCCTCGCCGACATGGCGACCGAAATCGAGTCGGCTCGCCTGATGACCCGCTGGGTCGCCGCCCTGACCGACGAGGACCCCGGCCGCATGCTGCCGCGCGAGGCCTCGATGGTGAAGCTGCACGTGACCGAGGTCGCCAAACGCGTCGCCGTCGAGGGGATGCAGCTGATGGGCGGCTACGGCTACTCCTCCGAGTACGACATGGAGCGCCTGGTGCGCGCCACGATGGTCTCCACCATCTACGGCGGCACCTCGGAGATCCAGCGCATGATCATCGCCAAAACGCTCGGCCTCTGATTGGAGGAGCGGTGGAAGCATTTGGGGGTCCAGCGGCCCCCGAACCCTTCCGCCGTCGTATGGCGCAGAGCGCTATCCTTCAGCCCAGCCTCGCGCCTCGGCCCGGGGTTTTCTCTTGTAACGGCGTCCGTTCGGCAACGAGGAGAACATGGCTCGCGGAGATGTCCGCATCGCGGTGACGCTGGCTTGCGAAGACTGCAAGCGGCGCAACTACCAGACCAACAAGTCGCGGCGAAATTCGCCGGACCGGATCGAGCTGCGCAAGTACTGCCGCTGGTGCGGTCGCCACACGGCGCACAAGGAGACGCGGTAGAGGGCGATGGCGAAGACCCGGGCACAGCGCAAGGCGGAGAAACGCGCCCGCGAAGCCGAGCAGCAGAAGCGCTCTGGCTCCAGCGCTGGCAAGCGCAAGTCCGAGGCGCGCGCCCAGCACGACACCCAGGTCGGCGTCTCCGGCGACATCGCCGAGATCGAGGCGGTCGAGGCCGGGATGGCCGCTGGCGCGCCGGAAGCCGAGCTCGAAACTCCGGACGCGCCGAAGCCTCGCGCCCTGCGCCGCGCCGAGGCGAAGGAGGCCAAGGAAGCCGAGAAACGCCAGCGCGAGGAGCAGAAGCGCCGTGAGCGCGAGCAGCTCGCCAAGCGCCAGAAGCAGGCGCAGGCTGAGAAGCGCCAACGCGGCGGCGTCATCGGCTTCTTCGTCTCCTGCTGGCAGGAGCTGCGCAAAGTGCAGTGGCCCGACCGCGAAACCCTTGTGCAGGCGACTGCGGTGACGATCATCTTCGTCGCCGTTGCCGGTGCCTACCTCGGCGCCCTCGACAGCGCCTTCAGCTTCCTCATCAAGCAGATCCTCTAGCGGGATCCCGAGACGAAGGACCACCTCTTGTATCGCTGGTACGTGATCAACACCTACTCCGGGCACGAGAACAAGGTCAAGCACAACCTCGAGCACCGAGTGCAGACGATGGCCCAGAACCGCAACGTGCGCCAGGTGGTGGTGCCGACCGAGCAGGTGATGGAGGTCAACAAAGAAGGCCAGAAAGAGCCGAAGGAGAAACGCACGATGCCGGGCTACGTCCTGGTCAACATGGAGATGACCGACGACGCCTGGGGGCTGGTCAAGAACACCCCCGGCGTGACCGGCTTCGTCGGCGCCCGCAACAAGCCGGTGCCGCTCTCCAAACCGGAGGTCGACCGCCTGCTGCACCGCGAGACTGCCGAGCGCCCCCGCACCCAGGCACAGTTCTCGGTCGGCGAATCGGTCAAAGTCATCTCCGGCCCGCTCTCCGATTTCTCCGGCGAGATCGCCGAGATCAACGAGGACGCCGCCAAACTCAAGGTGCTGGTCTCCATCTTCGGCCGCGAGACGCCGGTCGAGGTCAACTACGACCAGGTCAAGAAGATCTAGCCCCGCCCGCTACCCTCCCCGATCCCGATGGCAAAAAAAGTCCTCACCCTGATCAAGCTGCAGATCCAAGCTGGCAACGCCAACCCGGCGCCGCCGGTCGGCCCGGCGCTGGGCCAGCACGGCGTCAACATCATGGAGTTCTGCAAAGCCTTCAACGCTCAGACCCAGAGCGAGGGCGGCACGATCATTCCGGTCGAGATCACCGTCTACGAGGACCGCAGCTTCGACTTCGTCACCAAGACCCCGCCGGCCGCGGTGCTGATCCGCGAAGCGATCGGCATTCCCAAGGGCTCGGGCGAGCCGCACGTGAACAAAGTCGGCACGATCTCGATGGACCAGGTGCGCCAGATCGCCGAGCGCAAGATGCCCGACCTCAACGCCAACGACCTCGACGCCGCTTCGAAGATCATCGCCGGCACCGCCCGCTCGATGGGCGTCGACGTCAAATAGGAGACCCGATGGCCCACGGCAAGCGCTACCGCAAACAGCTCGGCAAGGTCCAGCGCGAGCGCGACTACGCGCCGGCCGAGGCGGTCTCCCTGATCAAGGAGACGGCAAGCGCCGGCTTCGACGAGACGGTTGAGCTCCATCTGCGGCTTGGCGTCAACGTGCGCCACGCGGAGGAGCAGCTGCGCGGCACCCTCGCTCTCCCGCACGGGCTGGGCAAAGACGTGACGGTCGCGGTCTTCGCCGAAGGCCAGCAGGCGCGCGACGCCGAGGCCGCCGGTGCGGACTTCGTCGGCGCCCAGGACATGGTCGAGAAAGTCCAGGAGGGCTGGACCGACTTCGACGTGGTGATCTCCACGCCGGACATGATGAAAACCGTCGGCCAGCTCGGCCGCGTGCTCGGTCCCCAGGGCAAGATGCCGAACCCGAAGGTCGGCACGGTCACCGACGACATCGAGAAAGCGGTGACGGAGTCCAAGGCGGGCAAGATCGAGTACAGGACCGATCGCCAGGCGATCATCCACCTGGCAATCGGCAAGGCGAGCTTCGACGAGCAGAAACTGCTCGACAACTGCCTCGCGGTGCTCGACGAGGTCGTCCGCGCCAAACCGTCCTCCTCGAAGGGCAAGTACATCCTCTCGGCGACGCTGACGACGACGATGGGCCCCGGCATCGGGGTCGACGCCGGGGCAAGAACGAAAGAGCCGGCAACCGTCTAAACTCCGCCGCCGCGAACCCGAGACCACCGGCAGCCGCCGATGGGCCTCAAAGCGAACAAATAGGACGCTTTAAGGCCCGTCGGCAGTGGAAGCCCGGTGCAGGTGAACTATGAACCGAGACGAAAAGGCACAGGCCATTGAGGAGATCGCTGCCCAGATCGATGGGGCGGAGGCGATCTTCGCCGTCGACTACCGGGGCATCAGCGTGCCTCAGGCAGCTGAATTGCGCGGCAAGCTGCGCGAAGCCGACGCCAGCTTCCGCATCGTCAAGAACCGGCTGACCAAACGGGCGGCCGATCAGGCGGGCGAGGAGCGCCTCGGCGAGCTGCTGCAGGGACCGACCGCGTTGACCTTCGTCCGCGGCGACACCGCCCAGGCGGCGAAGGCGATCTCGACCTTCAACAAAGAGCACGAGGTCCTCACCTTCAAGGGCGGCTTCATGGGTGATCTCGCCCTCGACGAGGAAAAATTCAAGTCGATCGCCCGACTGCCGGCCCGCGAAGTGCTCGACGGCCAGCTCGCCGGGGTCGTCGCCAGCCCGCTCACCGGCCTCGTCCGCGGCCTTGGCTCGATGGTCTCGGGGCTCGCAAACCAGCTTCAGCAGCTTCAAGAACAAAAGGAGAAAGAGGCGTAATGGCAACCAAAGTCAAAACCGAGGATTGGATCGAGGAGCTGAAAGGCATCTCGGTGCTCGAACTCTCCGAGCGGATCAAGGCGCTGGAGGAGGAGTTCGGCGTTTCCGCGACCGCGGTCGCTGCAGCCGCCCCGGCTGCCGCCGGCGCGCCGGCGGGCGATGGCGATGGCGGCGGCGAAGAGTCGTCGACCGTCGACGTCGTGCTGACCGAGGTCGGCGGCCAGAAGGTGCCGGTGATCAAGGTCGTCCGCGCCGCTACCGGGCTTGGCCTGAAAGAGGCGAAGGCGATCGTCGACGAGGCGCCGAAAGCGATCAAAGAGGGCATCGAGCGCGATGAAGCCGAGAAGATCAAAGGGGAACTCGAGGAGGCCGGCGCCACGGTCGAGCTCAAATAAAGCCCGATCTTGCGCGGTTGAATCCCGGGCAGGGAGCCGACCGCGCGGCCGAGCGTGGCCATGTGTTATTTTTCGTGGTCGCGCGCCTGTTGTCACCCCCTGCCCATATCTGCGCTGTATCCACGTCCCTCTGACCGTCTGAGGAGTCGCCGACTTTGGCACGTTCCAACGCTGCCCCCGTAACCCGCAGGAGTTTCTCCCGACTACAGAACCCCCTCGAAGTCCCCCACTTGATCGATATCCAGCGTCGCTCGTTCGAAGAGCTGACCGATCCCAAGGGTGGCGGACTGCGAGAGACGATTGACGACATATCCCCGATCGAGGACTACACGGGGAACCTCGCCATCGTCTTTGGCGAGTTCAAATTCGAGGACCCGCCGCATTCGATCGAGGAGTGCCGTGAGAAGGACATGACCTACTCGCGGCCGCTGACCGCAACCGTCGCCTTCCAGAACAAGGAGACCGGCGAGATCCGTGAGCAGGCCGTCTTCATGGGCGACTTCCCCTGGATGACCGACCGCGGCACCTTCATCATCAACGGCACCGAGCGTGTCGTCGTCACCCAGCTCGTGCGCTCGCCCGGCGCATACGTGATGGCGCCCAAGGATCCCGAGAAACAGGTCTTCATCGCCAACCTGATGCCGGCCCGCGGTTCCTGGCTGGAGCTGGAAATCGACAAAAAAGGCCGCGTCTACGTGCGCATCGACCGCAAGCGCAAACTGCCGGTGACGGTGCTGCTGCGGGCGATGGGCTACGTCGAGGACGAGCAGATCCTGAAGATGTTCGACGACTCGGCCTACCTCAAGCACACGATCGCCGGGGACACCGAGGCGACCCTGACCGAAGAGGGCGCCCTGATCGAGCTGTTCAAAAAGCAGCGTCCGGGCGAGCCACCCTCGGTTGACGCCGCCAAAGCGCTGCTCGAGCAGCTCTTCTTCGACTCCAAGCGCTACGACCTAACCCGGGTCGGCCGCTACAAGCTGAACGCGCGGCTCGATCTCGATATCGACCTCGACAACCGGGTCCTCACCCACGACGACATCATCGCCCTGATCAAGGAGCTGGTGAGCCTGCCGAAGCTGCTCGGCATCCCCGAGGAGATCGACGAGGAGCACCCGATCAAAGACTATGCCGCGGAGGCGATCACCTATCCGCGTGAGCCGGTCGCCGAGCACCTCGACGAGTACGAGCACTTCGGCAACCGCCGCCTGCGCACGGTCGGCGAGCTGATCCAGGAGGCCTTCCGCATCGGCCTCTACCGGATGGAGCGAGTCGTCCGCGAGCGACTGACCACCGAAGACGCCGACGCGATCACGCCGCAGACGATCATCAACATCCGCCCGGTCGTGGCGGCGCTGAAGGAGTTCTTCGGCTCCTCGCAGCTCTCGCAGTTCATGGACCAGACCAACTCGCTGGCCGGCCTCACCCACCGCCGTCGCCTCTCGGCGCTCGGCGCCGGCGGGCTGACCCGCGAGCGGGCGCCGATCGAGGTGCGCGACGTGCACCCGACCCACTACGGCCGGATGTGCCCGATCGAGACGCCGGAGGGTCCGAACATCGGCCTGATCGGCTCACTCTCCTCCTACGCGCAGATCTCCGAGCACGGCTTCGTCACCACCCCTTACCTGGTGGTCAAGGACAGTGTCGTCACCGACGAGATCGTCCACCTCGACGCGACCCAGGAGGAGGAGCGGGTGATCGCCCAGGCGAACGCCGAGGTCGATCCCAGCACGAAGAAGCTGAAAGGCCCGCAGGTGCTGGTGCGCGCCTCCGAGCAGGAGTACGCCAGCGCCCTGCCCAAGGAAGTCGAGCTGATGGACGTCTCGCCGACGCAGATCTGGTCGGTGGCGACGGCGCTGATCCCCTTCCTCGAGCACGACGACGCCAACCGGGCGCTGATGGGCTCCAACATGCAGCGCCAGGCGGTGCCGCTGCTCAAACCTGAGCCGCCGCTGATCGGCACCGGGATGGAGCGCCGCGCCGCGGTCGATACCGGCGACGTCACCCTCGCCAAGAACGAGGGCGAAGTCAGCCACGTCGACTCGGACAAGATCATCGTCAGCCACGGCTCGAAAAAGGACGAGTACCCGCTGCACAAGTTCATGCGCTCCAACCAGGGGACGATCATCCACCAGCGGCCGATCGTCTCCAGCGGTCAGAAGGTGAAGGCCGGCGACGTGCTCGCCGACGGCTCCTCGACCGCCGGCGGCGAGATCGCCCTGGGCAAGAACTGCCTGGTCGCCTTCATGTCCTGGGAGGGCTACAACTTCGAGGACGCGATCATCCTCTCCGAGCGCCTGGTCAAGGACGACGAA